>Ga0209374_1002061_pt1 | contig 18022 bp, 22 predicted proteins | sample SaaInlLV_DNA_10m_FD_184683 | JGI IMG/M metagenome (GOLD analysis project Ga0209374, IMG submission 184683) | Marine microbial communities from expanding oxygen minimum zones in the Saanich Inlet - SI075_LV_DNA_10m (SPAdes) (version 2) | ecosystem: Environmental > Aquatic > Marine > Unclassified ... | reverse complement strand
GGGTGGATTCGAACCACCGAAGCTCGCGCGTCAGATTTACAGTCTGATCCCTTTGGCCACTCGGGAACCCCTCCGGAAGGGCGCACATTCTCTAGATCTCGGCCCGCGGTGTCAACAGGCTCATAGAGGGAATTCTGCGCTTCCGGCGGGCCATTTTAGAACCAGGGGAACAACTTAAGACACGCGGCGATCAATCAGGTGAGCAATAACGGAAATTGGAGCTGGCGAGAGGAATCGAACCCCCGACCGGCTGATTACAAATCAGCTGCTCTACCTACTGAGCTACGCCAGCCATGCGTGAAGCGCCGACTCAACGCGTTATATCAGCCGGCGGGGGCGCATGATCCACTCAGGAGGGCCGATCGTCAAGCTGCAGCGCCAACCACAGCCTTAATCCCTCCGCTACGAGATCAGGTTGATGTTCGATCTTTGGCTTCAATGTCAGCAAATCGGCTGCGCCTCCTCCGGTTACCACAACCCGATGCGCGGGGTTAGCTGCTAGGGAAGCCTCCAGCAATCCCGTTATCGCCAGCCAGACTCCTGCATTCACGCACGCTGCGGTGTCTCCGCCCGGAAGCACCGCGGGAGCAGTCAGCCGATCCACACGAATCTTGCCGGTGCCGACACCCAACGAGCGATGCATCAATTCGGCACCGGGCAAAATAAAGCCACCCTCATGCGTGCCATCAGCCGCAATGAGGTCCAGCGTGATCGCAGTGCCCGCATCAATGATACATAGGGGGCCCCCGAGGTGATGCCATCCCGCCAGCATCGCCAGCCAACGATCCACACCCAGTGTTTGGGGTGTTTGATAGCCATTGCGTAATCCGAGTAATTCGGACTCTGAGGTGGCGTATCGCACTTTGACAGGCTTTCCCTCTGTCACTATGTCGGCCAAGTCAGCATCCAATTGATCACCTGCCACACTGGCAATCGCCACATGCTGCCAATCGAGACCATCGAGCATTGACCGGAGCATCTCAAGATTCTCGGCTCTGCCGCCTTGGCTTGATAACTGAGTCGGAGCAGCCAGGCGCCACTTAACCGCGCTATTACCCACATCGAGCAAAAGCCATCTTGAGGCGTCCTTCAAGATAGCTCTCCAAACGCCAACACGCTCACCTCTCCTCCGGCCACGGCGCATTGGCCAGCGGGGGCTTCTATCAAAAGCGCACCCTCCTCGTTCACACCCGCGGCGGTACCGGTTAATGGCGAGGGATTATTTACCGTAACGGATCTGCCGAGAAGGAAATCGCGTGATCGCCAACGCTCAAGCCAGTGCGGCAATCCCCGCGTTTCAAACTCCATAAATCCCCGCGTCACATTATTAATGATCACTGCAGCAAGTTCATTGCGGTCTATGGGTGCGCCGATCACTGCGGTCATATCGGTCCATGGCCGATCGATCGGTGGCGGTTCTGATGAGGGCATCGCCACGTTCAAACCGATACCCAAAACCAGTCTTTGCCGTCCGTGTCGCTCGGGTAGAATCTCGACCAGAATCCCGCCGAGCTTCCGGCCATCGTAATAAAAGTCGTTGGGCCATTTAAGCTGCAGGTCAATGTTGAACTCCCTGGCAAAGGCTTCAGCAAGCATAGCGCCAACGGCCAAACTGAGACCCGATAAGCGCTCTAAAGCCAGATCAAATTCCCATCCCATCGACAGATAAAGGTTGCCACCCGCTGGGCTGTGCCACGCCCTGCCGCGCCGGCCACGACCATGGGTCTGCTCCTCTGCTAACACCACCACACCCGCCAGCACGTCCGAATTTGCGTGGTCACGCACCACATCATTGGTCGATCCGACGGTTTCATACACCGAGAGCGCAATAACCTGCGCCACCGGCGCGGACAGCCCTGCCAAAATGCGGTCGTAATCCAAAAGAAGTGTCTGCATGGGCCGTATCTTAAACGTCTGCCCGCCATAAGGCGCGCCTAAGTTGGTAGACGCTCGCCACTATCCACCCGTCGGCGACTGATCCTTCATATTCACGAAGAGCATCTAGCGGCTCACACAATTCCTATTCAGTCGGGCCACTGCCTGTCATGATAGCAACACACCGTCATTGCAGCCTCGCGGACATGCTCGCATTAAACAGATCCCCACTACTCAGAGAAAAGGGGCGCCTACTGGCGATGGTGCTGGCTTTGTCCATAGGGGTCTTGCTGATTGCCGAACTGTGGCAAGCACCACTCACCGAGGCTCTCCTCGCCGAGGCGGGGCGAGGGGTCATCTTCGTTTTACTGGCTTTGGGCTTGATGGGGACAAAGCGACTGAGCGTCATTCTTACTGCGTTGCTCTGCGCGAGCACGCTCCCCAACCTACTGGCAGTAAATAGTATTTTCAGAATCAGTCTGTGGCTGGAACTCCTGACGCTGATCCTGTGTATGGGGCTCCTCCTCGCGCCCACCCAAAGCCACGCCGGCGAGGAGCCAACCTGATGTCCGCCGCGTCGAAGTTGGTGAGCACGCCGCTGGGCGAACTGAGACTAGACGCCAGCGAGGTTGGCCTGACCGCAATCCATTTCCCATCCGAACGCGCACAGGCAGCGACTCGCCACCATTCAAATCCGATTCTGGATCACGCCAAACGTGAACTCATCGGCTACTTTTATCACGGATTGACCCGATTTACGGTTCCGTTGGATTGGCAAGGAACGCCCTTCCAGCAAGCGGTATGGCAAGCGCTTAAGCTCATTCCCTACGGGGAAACGGTGAGCTACCGCCACATCGCGTTGACGATTGGTCGCCCTCGCTCTGCCAGACCGGTAGGGGGCGCTGTCGGGCGAAATCCGCTGCCCATTATTGTGCCCTGCCATCGCGTGATCGGCAGTGATCGATCGCTGACCGGCTTCTCGGGTGGACTGTGGATAAAAGAGCGACTGCTAAACCTTGAGGGCGGCTTGCCCTTACCTTAATCAGGCATTCAGATCAGGGATGATCTCGTCTTTGAGGCGCTCAATCGCCTCCTTCAACCTGAGCTTTTCCTTTTTGAGGCGCTGAACTAGCAGCTGGTTCTGCCAAGGCCGGGTCTGGAGGTCGATTATTTTCTGATCCAACAGCCTGTGCTGGGCCTGCAGGAGCGCAAGGCGCTCCGCCGCAGACAAATCCTCATTCGCCGCTGCGTGATCTGGCCCAACTCGATCTATCATGCTCTATCCTGAACCCATTCCTGCGACGAAATCTAGCTGCGGAGCACCAATACCGGCAAGCGTCATGCCCATTTCACATTGAAAGAGAACATCACGGACCTAAACCGACACTCATTACTCAAAGGTCTGGATCTCTCAGTAGTGCCACATAGTTGATGGTCGGATCGGCAGCCGCCACAAATTGAGGTGCCTTCAAACTGTCCCATCGGTTATATCGAATCGGTTCCCCCTCCAGTGTCGTCACGCTGCCACCGGCCGCTCGCACCAGCGCATCACCCGCGGCAAGATCCCACTCATAACAAGGTGATGTCCTGGGATATACATCGGCATCGCCTGACAACAAATCGCAGAACTTGAGGGCACTTCCAGCGTTAAGACGGCGCGCGCCTTGTGCAAGAGGCGAAAGCCGATTCATCATAACTTGGACCCTCTCAGCTCGATGGCGGACACTCGCCGACAGGGTCAGGGCTTCATTGCAATCCAGCGGTCGGGTCCGCAGTGGCTCACCATCGGTTCGGTCCGACAGCGGAAATCGCCGTGCCCCCCAAGAAGGAACACCCACATCAACGTGCGCTCTGTTTGGCGCCGCTATCAAACCCAATACCGCTTCCGAATCCACTATTAGGGCGATATTGATAGTGAATTCTCCCGTGCCATCAATGAACTCTCTGGTCCCATCAAGCGGGTCAATCATCCAGCATACTGGCCAATCTCTCCGACCGATCAATTGCTCCAAAGTCGACTCTTCTGACAGGATGGGGATGGCAGGGGTAAGCTGCTGCAGCGCCTGGCAAATCAGCCGATGTAGAGCATGGTCTGCTTCGGTCACCGGGCTCGAATCAGATTTTTGGCTAACCGCTACCTCTCCTGCCTTAGCGTATAGATCGAGCACGCACCGAGACGCATCCTCTGCCAATGACAAAAGGGCGCTCAATAGCTTGTCAAAACTCAAATTTGTCTTGTGCAGCATCCCATCGAGACCGGGGTTGCCGCTATAGTGGACCTCACTCATCTCTATAGGGTAGCACTCGATGGCACTTACCGTTGCCAATAGTCTGCAGGTTGAGCAGGTGGACTGGTCACAATTGGATACCGTTTTGCTGGATATGGATGGGACGCTGCTCGATCTGGCATTCGACAACCATTTCTGGGGCACCGTCATCCCCGAGCAATGGGGTCACCGTAATGGGCTGGATTTACCCAGCAGTCAGCAACATCTGGCACCCATTTTTACCAACGAGCAAGGGAAATTGAATTGGTACTGTCTGGACTTCTGGGGGGAGACACTCAAGCTCGACATCCCCTCTATCAAAGCCAATTATACTGATGGCATTCGATGGCGACCCCAGGCAGAGACATTTCTCAGCCGCCTTAAGGCCAGCCATCTAGATGTAGTGCTCATTACCAACGCGCATCCCGTGACCCTGGAGATCAAAGCAGCGAGACTGCCTTTGGCGAAGTGGTTCAATAAGATGGTGAGCTCTCACAGTTACGGCGCACCTAAAGAGACGCAGGCATTTTGGACGGAACTTAGCGCTGAGCGCCCCTTTAATCCGAATCGCACCTTGTTTGTAGATGACGCTGAACACGTATTGGACTCTGCCAACGCTTTCGGCATCTCACACCTCATTACCCTAAGACAACCCGATTCTTCACTGCCACCAAGAAATTCTACCCGCTATCCTTCAATCCACCACTTCGAAGAAATCATGCAAGGGCTGCCCACCGTTGACTGATACAGAGAACAAGGCGGGCAAAGTGCGCGTGGACAAATGGCTTTGGGCAGCGAGATTCTTCAAAACGCGCTCGTTGGCTAAAACCGCTATCGAAGGCGGCAAGGTGCAAATGGACGGCCAGCGCGTCAAAGTCTCACGGGAGGTTGCGCCGGGCGATGTCCTTCGCGTTCGTCAAGGCTGGGATGAGCAAGAAATTGTTGTCTCCGCAGTGACCGATCAAAGACGGGGCGCACCCATCGCACAAACACTTTACGAGGAGACGCCGCAGAGTGTGATGCGCCGAGCCCGGGCGGCAGAAGCAAGAAAAGCGGCGGGAGCAATGCGTAAACCTACGCAAAAACCCGGCAAGCATGAACGCAAAGCTTTGGAGCGGCTGAGAAAACAGTTTGACCCCTCCTAATGAAACCCATCGCGCATCCAGACAGTTGGGGTATGATCGACCGCATGATTGAAGAGTTGCCCACTATCCGTCCCGACACACCGCTTCTCGACACTGTAGTGCACCAGTTCGATAGGCTTGGCGAGATGGACAATCACGAACTGGTGCGTCTAGCGGAAGAGCTTCGTCAGGATCTCCTCTATTCGGTGGCGGGAACTGGTGGTCACTTTGGAGCCGGCTTGGGCGTCGTTGAATTGACCGTGGCATTGCACCACGTATTCAGTACGCCCCATGACCGCATTGTCTGGGACGTGGGACACCAGACCTATCCGCACAAGATTCTCACCGGGCGCCGCAGCGAAATGGGCACGATGCGCCAAATTCGAGGACTGTCTGGCTTTCCGAAACGCTCGGAGAGTCCCTTCGATACATTTGGTGTCGGCCACTCCTCTACCAGCATCTCCGCAGCAATGGGGATGGCGATGGCGGCACAAAAGCAGGGCATCGACCGGAAGGTCGTAGCCGTTATTGGCGATGGCGCCATCACAGGAGGCATGGCTTTTGAAGCGCTGGCGCATGCGGGCCATGAGCGACCCAATATGCTGGTCATCCTCAACGACAACCAGATGTCGATTGGCCACAATACGGGTGGCCTTGCCACGTACTTCGCCAAAATATGGGCGAGCAAAACCTACACCGCACTGCGAGAAGGTTCCAAAAAAATTCTGGGTCATGTGCGAGGCGCTTGGGACTTAGCCAAAAAGACCGAGGAACACATGAAAGGCATGGTCGCACCCGGAACCATGTTTGAGGAGCTGGGCTGGCATTACATTGGGCCCTTTGATGGGCATGACCTTCCCCAACTGGTGAGCACACTGCAGGTGATGGCTGACCTAAAAGGGCCACAGTTCTTGCACATCCGTACCATCAAGGGAAAAGGGTTCGCGCCCGCAGAGCGCGACCCGATTGGCTACCATGCCATTAACAAGCTTGAGCCCGCGAAAACTGCAAAAACGACGAAGGTTGTCGCCAAAGCCAAAGCACCAAAATATCAGGATGTATTTGGTCAGTGGCTATGCGACCTCGCAGCCCAAGATGACAGAGTCGTGGGTATTACACCAGCAATGTGTGAAGGCTCTGGCATGGTGGCCTACGCCGAACAATATTCGGACCGGTTCTTCGATGTTGCCATTGCAGAGCAACACTCTGTCACTCTGGCAGCAGGCATGGCGTGCGATGGGCTTAAGCCCGTGCTCGCCATCTACTCTACCTTTCTTCAACGCGGTTACGATCAGCTGATCCACGATGTGGCGTTGCAGAATCTGGACGTCACGCTGGCGATTGATCGAGCGGGCCTCGTCGGGCAAGACGGCCCTACCCATCATGGCACCTTTGATCTCTCCTACTTGCGATGCATCCCCAATATGGTGATTGGTGCTCCCAGCGATGAGGACCAGTGCCGCAAAATGCTACAGAGCGGGTGGCTGCACGAGGGCCCCGCCGCCATCCGTTATCCCCGAGGAGAAGGAACGGGAATCACGCTCGATACAAGCCTGGCTAGCCTGGAGATCGGCAAAGGCAATATCGTGCGCCAAGGCGCCGAGGTTGCCATTCTCAACTTTGGTGTTCTGTTGGATCAGGCCATATTGGCGGGTGACAGAATCAACGCGACCGTGGTTGATATGCGCTGGGTCAAGCCTCTGGACGAGGCCCTGATTCTCTCGCTGATCGAACATCACAGCTGTCTTGTCACGGTTGAAGAAAATGCTGTCGCCGGTGGGGCTGGCAGTGGGGTGGCCGAATTTTTGGCCCACTCAGGAGTCGTTTGCGCTCTCAGACATATTGGCATTCCGGATGAGTTTGTTGCTCACGCTGGGCAGGGAGAATGTCGCCAGCTGGCTGGATTAACCGCCGATGACATTGTCGCCGCTGCGGGAAGTATGTTGCCACATCACAGCCAACAAGCGCTGTGACTTCGCACTAATCTGAAGGCTATCGACGTGACTAAATCTTCCAAACCCTCAAGCCCACCAACGCTTTCGCAGCAAATGACTGAGCTGGGAGAGTTGGTAGAGCAACTCGAAAACCCCGAAATCGAACTCGAAACCGCCCTCAAACTCTATGAGGAAGGCGTCAAGCTAAGCAGCACCATCCAGAAAACACTGGAGGATGCGGAGCAACGCATTGTGCAAGTCACACAGGACGGATTGGTGCAAGAGGAAGACCTCTCCGAAGAGCAATAGCTTGCCGGTGGAACCGTTTAACTGGCTGACTTGCTCCGAGCCGCGACTCGCCGACGCATTGACTTATCTGGCAAAGCAACCGGGCAAACAGCTGCGTAGCAGACTCACGCTGACCTGTGCAGAGCTGATTGCGGGCGAGCACGTGCCATCGGCAGTGCCGGTGGGCGAGGCGATTGAACTGCTCCACACCTACTCGCTGGTGCACGACGATTTGCCCGCGATGGACAACGATGACCTGCGCCGCGGACAGCCCACCTTGCATCGCGCGTTCGACGAGGCGACTGCCATTCTGGCGGGTGATGGACTTCAAGCTGCCGCCTTTCAGCGTGTCACCGACATCGAAACGCTCAGTGCTGAGCAACGGCTCGAAATCGTGAGGCTACTCAGCGTCGCGGTCGGCTTCAATGGCATGGTGGGTGGGCAGGCACTGGATCTGGCTGCAGAGCATCAAGCGGTGAATGTGGCCTCCCTGAGAGACATTCACCAGCTCAAAACCGGTGCGCTCATTGCTGCAGCAGCAGAAACTGGGGCCATTTGTGGCGATGCGTCTGCTTCGCAAAGATCACACTTAGTCGAATTTGCCCAAGCAATCGGACTCGCATTTCAAGTGATGGATGATGTGTTAGATGTCACAGGCGACAGCGCCGCTCTGGGTAAGACAGCGGGCAAAGACGCGCGTGCGGAAAAATCTACCTATGTCAGCACCCTAGGGTTGGAGGGTGCGCGAGCTGAGTCAGATGCGCTGCTGGGCGCGGCGCTGGAGGCGTTGACTGTATTTGGTGAAGCTGCAGAGGACCTGCGGCACCTCGCGAGAGAGATGGTTCACCGGGAAAACTAAATCGAGATAGACCCACTCAAAGGGTTATCTGGGCAATAAGAACAATCACAAGACAAAAACCCGCCAGAGCGCCGGCGACCAAATCATCTGCCACCACTCCCACTCCACCGGGCAGACGACGCTCAGCCCAGTTAACAGGCCAGGGCTTCGCGATGTCATAGACCCGAAACAGCACCAGAGCACCAAGAATCAGCGTTAGCGCATCAACCTCGAAAGTCAGCAGGGTGGCCGGTATCAGATAGGCCAACCATAGGCCAACCACCTCATCGATCACAATGGCGGGGTGATCAACGACCTGCCAATCCGCTCCAGCGCGATCTGCCGACCAAACCGCAAACCAGCAAGCGATTACCCACACCAGCCAGAGTGTCTCCAAAGAGAGATAACCCATCGGCCAGAGACACACTGCTCCCAGAACGCTGCCTGCGGTGCCAGGGGCATATGGAGACAACCCCGAACCCGCGCCACTGGCAACAAATGTCGCAAAATTGTGGATACGCGGGTTTCCCTGCGCCTCATCAACCTCATCGTTCAAAATGATCATACCCAGTCAATTTTTCCACCCCGTCGCAGCGCACCCCAACACCGGAGCTCACCCGACCGATTTCAATGCAATCATCGGGCATCTCCGCTTGGTCCGGAAGCGTGAAGAGTAATTCGTAATCATCACCCCCGCGCAAGGCCCACTCCATCGTTTGAGCGGGATCAGCGTATGCTCGCAACGCAACAGAGAGCGGAACGGCCTCTCGATCAATGATAACGCCAACACCCGATGATCTCGCGAGGTGACCCGCATCGACCAACAATCCATCTGACACATCGATTGCCGATGTCGCTACGCCGTTCAACTTTCGACCCAGAGCCAGTCGCGCCATCGGTTGGTTAAACCGACTCTTTAGAAAGGCAACGTGTGCTGATGCGATACCGGTATCTGCCCGGTCAAGAATTGCGAGGCCGGCCGCCGCATCCCCCAGCGTTCCGCTGACGCACAACCGATCGCCGGGTCTTGCTCCACTCCGCGTCAAATAACAACCGATGGGTGCGGAACCCATCACGGTCACGGTAATGGTTAGTGGCCCGCGCGTGGTGTCCCCGCCAATCAGCGGCAGTAACGTCAACTCTGATGCGCTCCGGATTCCGTCAGCGAAGGACGCCAACCAATCGGCATTTGCCTCCGGCAGCGTCAAGGCCAATAACATGCCCTCGGGCTTGGCACCCATAGCGGCTAAGTCACTAGCTGCCGCCATGATGGCCCGATAGGCGATGACATCGGGCTGAGAGTCAGGCAAAAAATGAACCCCAGACACCGCTGTGTCAGTAGAAATAAGGTGCACATGACCTTCAGGCAGCTCGAGGACTGCCGCATCGTCACCGACACCTATTCTCACCGACGGTGATTCGCCGATCTGGGAAAAATATCGCTCAATCAGATCGAATTCACCAAGCGCCATTACTGCTCTGCTGCGAGTTCAATCGTCCTGAGATCACGCGCCACCTTGTCCAGCACGCCATTGATGTAGCGATGAGACTCGGTCGCACCAAATTTTTTTGCCAGCGATACGGCCTCGTTGATGACAACTTTGTAAGGCACATCGATCCGATCCCTGAGCTCAAAAGCACCCAGTCGCAGCAAATTCCGCTCGATCGGATCGAGGTCGTCGAGAGATCGATCCAATGCCGGAGAAAACAATGCCTCCAACGCATCAACATCCGACGTGACACCTTTCAGTATCGCGGTGAAGTAATCGCCATCGGTATGACGAAAATCATTGTCCACACGAAATTCTGCCTCAATGTCGGCGAGCGCTGCTCCTGATAGCGTCCATTGGTACAGAGCTTGCAAACCGAAATGGCGGGCCTTGCGTCGCTGCGCTGCCAATGTATTGGGCTGTGACATCAACGGGCTAGGGATCTGAGCAAATTAACCATCTCCACCGCACTCATAGCGGCCTCCGCTCCCTTATTCTCGTCATTATCACCCGAGCGCTCCAGCGCCTGCTCCAAAGAATCCACAGTGAGCACACCGAATGCAACGGGCTTCCCGCTTTGTAGCGCAACCTGCCCGATACCCCGCGTGCACTCCCCCGCAACGTATTCAAAATGGGGCGTACCTCCCCGGATAACAGCACCCAGTGCGATCACCGCGTCACAGTCCGGACGCCCTGCCGCCGCCTGACATGCAAGAGGAATTTCAAAGGCGCCCGGCACTCGCACCACACGAACCTGCTCACCAGTAATACCAGCAACGCCCAAAGCATTCAGCGCGCCCGTGAGCAAACCCTCGACAATATCTGCATTCCAGCGAGTGGTTACAACGGTGTAGACGCCGTCATTGCCTGCAACCGCTGGCGTGGCGTTATCAATACCCTTACCGATCATGGCCTGTAGTGTCCTTCAGCTAATCCAAGGTGTTCTCAGGTGCCAGGAAATCGATAACTTCCAACCCGAAGCCTGCGAGCGCATTGTACTTGAGCGGTGCGCCCATGAGTCGGATCTGCCCCACACCCAGGTCGCGCAAAATTTGTGCGCCCATTCCGATCTGATTGTAGCCGTCTGCGCTGGGTTGAGGGTCCACCTGACTCTGCCCCATCAATCGGTCAATGTCCCCGAGTAAATCATCAGCTGCCTCAGGCTTGCTCAGTAACACCAGCACTCCGGATTCAGCCTCAGAAATGGCTTTGAGGCTGGCATCAAAAGACCATGATGGAAGGCCATCAAGGGAAGTTCCCACCAGATCTCGCAGCACAGCGGTAACGTGCACGCGAACCACCGTGGGCTGAGTGGCACTGATACTGCCTCGCTTGAGAGCAAGATGAACTCGCCCATGGGTCATGTCCCGATACGCAAACACTTCAAATACTCCGTAGCGGGTCTGCATCATGCTCTGGCGAACCAATTCGATGGTTTTCTGATTTGTCAGGCGATAAGTGACAAGGTCAGATACCCGCCCCGCCACCAACTGGTGTCGATGGGCAAACTCCTCGAGAAACGATCCATCGGCCAAGGCGCCGTCGTTATCCAGCACCTCGGTAAACACAGCAGCGGGAATGAGTCCGGCCAATGTCGCGAGATCAATTGCCGCATCAGCAGGCGCGGTTCGATTTAGCACGCCTCCCGCCGAGGCTACGATCGGAAAAATATGCCCAGGCTGCACCAAGTCAGCCGCGCGGCTCGTCGAGTCCACTGCGACTCTGACGGTTCTTGCGCGGTCTGCTGCAGAGATACCCGTATCAATGCCGGTGGCAGCCTCGATCGAGAGAGTAAAGGGCGATTGAGAATCGTCGCCCTCCACCATCAGCGGCAACTCCAACTCGGTACAGCGCGCGGGCGTCATAGCCAGGCACACCAAACCTCGGGCCTGCCGCGCCATGAAAGCGATGTGGTCGGCTTCACAATGCTCGGCGCCGACAACAACAAAGCCTGTGATGCCACCCACGCTGTTCTCATTCAACATCAAGCAGGTTTGGCCGTGCCTAAGGGTGCTGAGCACCTGATCGATCTGCGCAAAATCACTCATCAGGAGGACAAATCCGGGTTGGCCTGATCGTACTGCATCAGACGCTCAAGGTACCGGGCAATCACGTCAACCTCCAGATTCACTGCACTGCCCACCCCATAATCGCTGAACACCGTCTCTTCCCACGTTTGCGGAATAATGGTGAGTTCGAAACTAGCGCCGGAGACCTGATTTACTGTCAGACTGGTGCCATCTACGCAAATACTGCCCTTCACAGCGATGTAGCGCGCGAGGTTGGAAGGGGCTGCAATACGGACTTGCCAGAATCGCGCATCCTCAACAATGGATTCTATTCTCCCGACGCCATCGACATGGCCACTAACCATGTGCCCGCCCAAGGGCTTGTTCAACGTCAGTGATAGCTCCAAATTGACAGGATCCCCAACGCCCTTCTGACCCAATGTGGTGAGGGACAACGTCTCTGGAGAGACGTCCGCCCAGTAGCCATCGCCGGGAAGCTCCGTCACGGTGAGACAGACGCCACTGGTCGCAATGCTGTCGCCCAATGCAACCGCATCTAGCGGAAGTTTTCCTGCTTCAATTCTCAGACGAATATCCTGCTCGTCGCCCTCAATCGCCGCAATGCGACCTATTGATTGAATAATGCCCGTAAACACCCTAACTCCCTTATGCGATGCGCTCTAGACGCCGTAATCGGCCTGTAAACCTGCGCGGGTCGCAATGATACGCAGATCCTCTCCAATACGGGTCACATCCTGCAACGTAAAGTCCGGTGCATCAGATAACAAAGCTACGTCCAAATCGGCGACCGGACGCGCAGACACTCCCAGTAGCTTTGGCGCCTGATACCACAGCAAACGGTCGACCCACCCCTCACGGATGAGGGCTCCGGATAATGTCGGTCCAGCCTCGACGAGGATCTCATTGAACTGCGCTTTTCCCAACAATCGTATCCAGTCTTTGAGAGACACGCATCCCGCGTCGTCGGAGGCCACCGCCTCGACATGCACGGATGCGGGGAAGTCAGTCGCGCCCGTGGTGACCACAATGGTCTGGGCACCCTCCAGCACGGCGGCATGGTGTGGCGTTCTGCCTTTGGAATCCAACACGATTCGAGTGGGGGGATAGGCAAGGGCACGAGCCTTATCGGCATCCTGCAGTGGGAGATCCTGGGCGCGCACCGTCAGCTTGCAGTTGTCTGTCATCACGGTATTCACTCCCGTGACGATAGCATCGGATTGCGCGCGCCAGAGCTGCACATCCCTACGAGCCGTCTCGCCAGTAATCCACTGACTTTCTCCCGAGGCCATGGCGGTTCGTCCATCCAGCGAGGTGGCCACCTTAAGTGTGATTCTTCCCCAACCGCGGCGCATTCGGAGTAAGAAACCTGCGAGGTCACCCTCGACCTCGTCGGCAAGCAAGCCCACCTCTACGGCTATACCGGCCCCTCTCAGTCTTGAAATGCCCTGCCCCGACACTTCGGGATTGGGATCCTCCAAAGCCACCACAACGCGGCTGATACCCGCCTGAATGAGAGCTTCGGTGCAAGGCGGAGTTCGCCCATGGTGATTACAAGGCTCAAGGGTGACATAAGCCGTCATACCGCGGGCATCATCAATCGCTTGCAACGCCATAATTTCTGCGTGGGGCTGTCCAACAGGCTGGGTAAAACCGGTGGCGGCAATTGTGTCCTGCTGCACCAGCACGCACCCCACAGGAGGATTTGGTAGCGACCAAAAGCGGCCACAACGACCTATCTCAATCGCATGCTCCATGAACACGCGATCGCACTCTAGGCTCACGGGGTATCGCCGCTGTTAGGCTCTGCCTCGAGGGATTCGATCGCATCTCGGAATTCAGCCAGATCCTGAAAGCTGCGATAAACCGAAGCAAAACGGACGTAGGCCACATGATCCAGCATTTTGAGAGAGTCCATCACCAACTCACCAACCTGCAAAGACTGCACCTCTCGCTCACCGGTCGCTCGCAATCGGTGCTTGATTTGATCAATCTCTGCTTCAATGCTCTCCACCGAAACAGGTCGCTTCTCCAGCGCCCGCAATAATCCGGAGCGCAGCTTTTCCTCATCAAATGGCTCACGGCTGCCGTCTTGCTTAATAACACGCGGCAAAACCAACTCTGCCGCCTCATAAGTGGTGAACCGCTCGGTACAACTCAGGCACTCTCTTCGACGACGCACCTGAGCGCCCTCTGCAACCAGACGGGAGTCAATCACTTTCGTTTCATCAGTGCTGCAAAAGGGGCAATGCATAATCGTTTGATTTTTCTCTGCGCAAACCGATTTTCAGCGAGCGTATACCGGCATAGAAGCACACAGCGCCTTAACCTGCTCTCTGATAACTGGGATAACTTGATCCGAGTGTCCCTCCTCCAGCGCCGCCAGCACATCGCAGATCCAACCCGTGAGTTGCTCAGTTTCAGCCTCGCCAAACCCCCGGGTAGTAATGGCGGGTGTTCCTAGGCGCAAGCCGGAGGTCACAAAAGGTGATCGCGGATCGTTGGGGACGGCGTTTTTATTAACGGTGATATAGGCCTCGCCCAAGGCGGCATCGGCATCTTTACCCGTATATTCCTTCCCGATCAAATCCAGCAACATCAGATGGTTGTCCGTGCCACCGGAGACAATTTTATGCCCGCGCGCCATAAAGGTTGCCGCCATTCTCTTCGCATTGAGAACAACCTGCTTCTGATAATCAACGAAGTCGGGCGCCATTGCTTCTTTAAAAGCGACCGCTTTGGCTGCGATGACGTGCATTAAGGGGCCACCCTGCGCGCCCGGGAAAATTGCCGAGTTAAATTGCTTCTCCAATGCTTCATTGGCTCTCGCCAGAATCAGGCCCGAGCGGGGACCACGTAAGGTCTTATGGGTGGTTGTCGTGACCACGTCGGCAAAAGGGATGGGACTGGGATAGATGCCAGCAGCGACCAAACCGGCAACATGCGCCATGTCGACCAGTAAATAAGCGCCCACCTCATCCGCGATCTCTCGGAACCTCGCCCAATCCATGATACGACTGTAGGCGGAGAATCCACCGATGATCATTTTGGGTGAATGCTCCAGCGCGAGTGCTCTCAGGTCGTCGTAGTCGATCAACCCCGTATTTTTATCAATGCCATATTGCACTGCATTATAGATTTTTCCTGAAAAATTAACCGACGCCCCGTGCGTCAAATGGCCGCCGTCAGCGAGGCTCATCCCGAGCACGGTATCTCCAGGTTTCAGCAGTGCCTGGAACACTGCAATATTGGCGCTGGAACCCGAATGCGGTTGCACATTGGCAAAATCGGCACCAAACAACATTTTGGCGCGCTCAATCGCGAGGGTCTCCGCCTGATCGACAAATTCACAACCGCCGTAATAGCGCTTACCGGGATAACCCTCAGCATATTTATTGGTCAGCACAGAACCTTGTGCCTCCAGTACGCGGGGGCTGCAGTAATTCTCTGAAGCGATCAGTTCGATATGCTCTTCCTGGCGAACCGTCTCGGCATGCATCGCGGCCCAAAGTTCCGCATCAAACGCCTCGATCGTTTGTGCGTCTCGGTCAAGGTATTGTGAAAGGTGAGTTGCTGCGTGATTCATGATGCGTTCCTGATTCGGTACACGGGGCCTAGAGGGTGAAATGGAGAACAGAAACCGAAATGTTAGCTGAACGGCGGGCCGACGTCAGGCATTTCTCAGATAAACACTACTTATGACTGTGATTAAGCGTTTACGATAGCTAGATTGTTTCTCGGGAGTACCACGGTGCAGATCGTTAACCGCTTTTTTTGTCACCCCAGCCCAGTCGATAGGGTGTTGTGACCAATTCGTTGAACATAGGTTGGCGTGAGTGGATCACACTTCCGGGCTTGGCGGCACCATGGATCAGAGCCAAAGTCGACACCGGCGCCCGCACGAGTGCCCTGAATGCGCAGAATATTACACAGTTCCAGCGCGGGGCCAATCAATGGGTGAGCTTTATTCTTAAACCCTCACCAGTCGATGGTGACTCAATTGCTTGCGAAATGCCGATCTATGAGTTTCGCGATGTGACAGACTCGGGGGGCAACACGGAACGCAGACCCGTTATTCGCACCGAGATGCTCATTGGCACGCTCCAGTCTATGATCGACATCACCCTAACTGATCGCAGTACAATGCGTTTTTCAATGTTACTGGGTCGCACCGCACTTCCCATAGATGCCTCGGTATGGCCGAGACGCTCCTTCCTTCTTGGCGGCGACCGATTCGCCCCGCCGGGGGCCCCATGAAAATAGGCATACTCTCTAGAAACCCCAAACTCTACAGTACCTCGCGATTACTCGAAGAAGCCATTGCCTCGGGCCATGAATGCAGCGTTATCGATACGCTTAAGTGCTATATGGACATCAGTTCTGCAAAGCCAGCGGTATGGTATCGAGGCAGCCAGCTCGATCGTCTAGACGCCATTATTCCCCGCATTGGCGCTTCGATCACCAACTACGGCACCGCTGTTATCCGGCAGTTTGAAATGATGGACACCTATGCGTTAGTCGGATCAATTCCGCTTGGGCGATCTCGATCCAAGCTACGCGCTCTGCAGTTGCTTTCCCGAAAAGGCCTAGGCATGCCCGCAACTGGGTTCGCCCACGATATTTCTAATACCAGACAGCTCATCAAGCTGGTGGGCGGCGCCCCCGTAGTAGTGAAGTTATTGGAGGGGACTCAAGGGCGTGGCGTCGTGCTGGCAGAGACGGCAAAAGCCGCCGAGTCTGTCATTGAAGCGTTCAAGGAGTTGGGGGCTGATTTTTTAGTGCAGGAATTTATCAAGGAAGCGGGCGGCTCCGACGTACGCTGCTTTGTGATTGGCAACCGGGTGGTAGCGGCGATGGAGCGAACATCAGCGGCGGGAGAATTTCGCTCAAATCTGCATCGTGGCGGAAGCGCCAAACTCACCAAACTTACAGCGGTGGAGCGACGCACAGCACTTAAAGCAGCCCAAACAATGGGCCTGAATGTAGCCGGCGTGGACATTCTGCGATCAGATCGCGGACCTCTGGTAATGGAGGTTAATTCCTCTCCGGGACTGAAGGGGATCGAAGAGGCAACTGGCGTCAATGTCGCCGGAAAGATCATCGAGTTCATCGAGTCGCATGTCCATACCGGAAAGTCTCAGCGTCGCGTCAAAGGGTAGCCGTATGCTGAGAACTAACACCCGAGTCGCTGAAACGGCAGCTCATTTTAAAATTGGCGGCACTGTCATCGCACCCGGCGAGGCGAAGACCGTTGAAATCCCAGTGGCACCCACCTACGCGCACGATGACCTCGCCATATCGGTGCATGTGATCCACGGCAAACGGGCGGGTCCAGCCCTTTTCGTTTGTGCGGCCATTCACGGTGACGAAATAAATGGGATCGAAATTATTCGTCGTCTTATCAAACGCATTGACGTCCGTAAGCTCCGTGGAACCCTACTGGCGATACCCATCGTGAACGTCTACGGCGTCATTTCTCACTCGCGCTACTTACCCGACGGTCGGGACCTCAACCGAAGCTTTCCGGGCTCGGCCACAGGATCTCTGACGGGACGGGTGGCACATACATTTATGCAGGAGATCGTGGCTCTTTGTACTCATGGCATCGACTTGCATACCGGCGGTAGACATCGCAGCAACTTCCCACAGATACGGGCCGAACTCCACGATCCCGAGGTGCGTGCCATGACTGAGGCATTTGGTGCGCCACTGGTGATCGATTCGGCGGTGCGTGACGGCTCTTTGCGACAGTGCGCTACCGAACTTGGGGTGCCGGTTATCCTTTATGAGAGTTGTGAGGCCCTGCGTTTTGACGAGGTTCATATTCGTGCGGGCGTAAAAGGTGTGGTCAACGTTATGCGCCACTTGGGTATGGTGCGAAAAAGTCGCGCTAAACAAAGGCAGACACCGATCTTTAGCCGACAGACTCAATGGCTGAGGGCGCCGGCTAGTGGCATCCACCGGATGCTGATGCCACTGGGAGCGCAAGTCACCGAGGGCCAGGTCATCGGCCTGATTGCCGACCCGCTGGGCATTGAAGAAACCGAGGTGAGAGCGCCAATGGCGGGCGTCATCATTGGGAGATCCAACTTACCACTGGTCTATGCGGGAGACGCCCTGTTTCATATTGCTGACATGCACGAGGAGGCCGTGTTTGAGGTTGAATCATTTCACGAGCA
>Ga0209374_1002058_pt1 | contig 18033 bp, 14 predicted proteins | sample SaaInlLV_DNA_10m_FD_184683 | JGI IMG/M metagenome (GOLD analysis project Ga0209374, IMG submission 184683) | Marine microbial communities from expanding oxygen minimum zones in the Saanich Inlet - SI075_LV_DNA_10m (SPAdes) (version 2) | ecosystem: Environmental > Aquatic > Marine > Unclassified ... | reverse complement strand
TCAAAAAATTCAATAAATAGGGTTATAAGCATTAAAAATAATTAAAAAAGTATATTTTTTACCTATAAATTAACTATAAATTCAAAAAATATTATAAAGTTTAATAAATGATCTTTGTAAAAAATAATTTCAAAATTTTAATGATCCTGGCATTTCTTTTGAATGGCTGTATATCATTACCTGGTATCGATAAGAACCCGTCTAAAAAAAAAACTAATTCAAAAATTATATCTAGCAATTATTCAATGAATGATGTTGGAATTAACATAATAAAAATAAATTCTCTAAATGATAAAGAATTAAACAAATATAATAATGATAAAATTGAAGAATTAGATTTTAAAATAAAAACATTTGCAGATATTTATAATTATAGATACGAATATATTTTAGGGCCAGCAGATTCAATTTCTATAGATTTAACTGACACTGATGATTTGGACGGAACTTATTTAATTGATCAAAAAGGAATGATTGATTTACCGTTCATTGGAGAGGTAAAATTAAATAATCTAACTTTAAATGATGCTCAAAATATTTTAATTCAAGTAATTCAAAACTTTTATAAAAATCCTGATCTACAAATTAATATAGAAAAATTTAATAGTAGCAAAGTTTATATAGTTGGTGCAGTTAGAAATCAAATCACTATCAACTTAGATCAAAAACCCATAAAATTAATTGAAGCGGCAATCAAAGCAAATTTTAATCCAAGTGCTGCAGATAAACTTTATGGTACCAAAGGACTTTTAAGAAGAGATAATAAAGTTTATAATATCGATCTGCTTAATGCTTTTCAGAGCAATGACGATAAAGAAAATTTTTATTTAAAAAAAGATGACGTTGTTTTTATAGATCGAAACTCTGATGCAATACATGTGTTTGGAGAAGTTACCAAACCAGGTATTTATTTTCCAAATATGGATTACTCTCTAACTGAACTAATTTCAACCGCAGGTTTAAATCAATTAACAGCTAATGCAAAAAAAGTTTATGTAATAAGAGAAAAATATAATTCATTCTTAGAAGTAGATGTTTTTCAATTAGATATTAAAAACCCGGTTAATTTAATTGCAGGTAGGAAATTTTTACTGCATGAAAGAGACATTGTTTTTATTCCACCTACAGAAATTGTAAAATGGAACAGAATAATAAGTCTATTACTGCCACAAACAAATTTATTTAATTCTTACAATCCAATAATTCAAAATGGAGTCAAAGGAAGTGCAAATACTAACTTAACTGAGTGATTTTTTATTTAAAATAAAAAAAATGATAAATAAAATCTGAATTAAAGGTATGTGTAAAGAGAAATCAAAAAATAATAAAATAATGGTGTAAGACATAATAATTATATTTATGAAAGAATAAGAATTTCTATCAACAACAAAACTAAGTAAAGAAATAATAAAAAATATAGCTCCTGTTAAACCAAACTCTCCAATAAATTGAAACAAATCAGAATGAGCATGATTTGCATATTGAGCACCAAGATCTTTATAACTAATTTGAAATAAGATTTCAAAACCTCCGGCTCCATATCCAAATAATAAAAAATTCTTTAATTGGATAATACTAAATTTAATTATATCTACTCTACTCAAACTTAAATTATCTGAATATATTTCAGCAAATTCATCGTTTAAAAAATAAAATCTATCTATAATTTTTGACCCTCCAAAATAAAATCCTAGAATTAAAATATCAAGCAACAAAATTAATATAATAATGTATTTAAAATAACTATTTTTAGTTTTAGTAAAATAATATTCCCTAACTAAATAAGATAATATTGTTATTAAAAAAAAAAAATTTCCAATTCTAGAAAAACTAGTAATGATTCCTATGGTAATGAAGATTATAAATAATCTTATATAAATTTTTAAAAAGAAATTATCTTTTTTTTTGCTAATTTTTGTATTCAAATTTCTAAGTACTTCTAAAGATGAAATTAATGAAAAAAGTAAAAAAACAGCAAAAACAGTTCTATTTATAAAGAAACCAGTTGATGCATTGTTATAAAATGAATTTTTAAAAATTAAAAAATCTGGATTGCCATTAAGATAAAAAGATATTCCAATTATTGACGCTACAAATCCTGCAAAAGACAAAAATAGATAAAACCTATATTTATGCCTATCAGTATAAAAGATCATATTTATGATAAAAGCTATAATTAGCAAAGTTGTGTAATTTAATATTTGAAAAAAAGAATTTGATGGTGACAAACTAATTGTAGAGTTTGAAATTTGTGTATCAAGCTTACTTAAAAGTTTAAATTTTTCCGGTGAAAATATTTTAAGAATTTCAATTGGCAAAGGAATTATTTGAAAAATCAAATAAAAAATAAATATTAAATAAAATAAAATAGATTTTTGATTATCTTTATAAAAGTTTTTTAGATGAAGGTTATAATTTTTATCTTTAAGACAAAGTAAAAATAACAAACTAACAAAAATAAAATTAATTTGAATTGATATATTAGAATTTCCACCATTAAAAATGGTATAAATTGTTAATATAAAAAAAAATAAATATTGATACTTTTTATTTTTTGAAAGATTCATAACTAGTTGGGTGAAACATTTGTATCAAATACATCTTCAAAATCATCTGTCGATACAGCTTCTCCATTTTCAATTTTAGTTTTAACAGTTTCTGAAACAGTATTTGTATTTTGATTTTTCTCTATAATCTCAACAGCTTTTTCGGGATTTTTCTCAACGACTTTAACTATAATTTCTTTGATTTTATTTTTACTTTCTTCATTCTTGTTTGCGCTGTTAATTATTTTGTCTCCAATGGTACCTTTACTGTTTTCAACAATATTTGTTACCAAATCTAAATCTTCTTCAGAGGTTGCATTTTCAACAGCTTTTTCAACTAGCTTATTTATACTTTGCTCAACAATCGATGAAGTCACAGAAAGTATTTCCATTTTTTCTTCATAGTTATCTTGTTTAGTTAAATTAAAAACTACACTTAATGATAATTTTGAGTCACTTTCATTAGAAACTTCTTCTAGAGTCTCTAATACTTTTGAAGCTGTTGCTGTGTCAGATTTTGTCACAATCTCCGCTATTGTATTTGATAAATCTATTTCATCAGTTGACGTGCCCTCAGATTGATTTTTAGCAGCATCAATAGTTTGGTTGATTATATTTTCTTTATTTTTATCACTTAAATTTTCTATTTTTTCAGGATTAGTCTCTATTATTGATTTCATAACTTTAGCTGATAAGGATTGTTTTTCTTCAGATGAATTTTTATTAACTTCTTCAACTACTTTATTAGCCAACTCATCACTTGCAACAGCTACTACTTTTGCAATTAAATTTGCACTTTCTTCAGATGCATTAGCGTTTTTAATTGCTTTTTCTGTTAATTGTTCAATCTGCTCTTTGTTGTTTTCAGATAAAATATTTAATTTAGTGGTATTTTTTTCAGAAATACCTGAAATTACTTTTAGAGATAAATCATTTTCCGTATCATTTGATGAATTATTTAGCTCCTCAATCATTTTAGAGCCTGTTTCTGTATTAGTGTTCACAATTATATCAGATACGATACTAGTCATGTCCTGATCTTGCTGGACACCAGTTCCTTGTTGTTGATTTTGTGCAGATTGGATTGTTTGTTTAATCATGGTATCTTTGACATCATCATTAATAATGTCAATTTTACCTGAATTGCTATCAACAATAGCTTTTAAAACTTGAGCAGATAAGGTCTGTTTTTCATCTATTGAACTTTTACTAACTTCTTCAACTACTTTATTAGCCAACTCATCACTTGCAACAGCAACAACTTTAGCAATTAAATCAGCATCTTCTTTAGAAGACTTTGCTTTTTCTATAGCTGATATTGTTAATTTATCTATTTGATCTGTATTATTTTGACTTAATGTTTGCAACTTTTCAGGATTTTTTTCTGAGAAATCTGCCATAACCTTTAATGACAACTTAGATTCCTCATTAGTATTTTTTTCTGTAATATTGTTAATAACTGAAGCAACAGTTGCATCATCAGATTTTGCCATTACTTTACTTAAAATTGCTGCAGATTTATCTGTTTCTTTTGAAACTATAGTTTCAAAGATTTTTTCTTTTATAAGGCCAGCACCCTCAGAAGTTGATGTAGTTAGAAATTTGTTATCTTTATCAGATAAATTCTCAACCACACCTTCTACAAGATTATCATTATCTTCAATGATTTTTTCAATTACTTCGCCAGTACTTTTTTCATCTGACTGATTAATTACATTTGATAAAAATTCTGTATTTTCATCTTTAGAATTTTCAACAATAAAATCTATTTTTAGTTTTTTTTGAGTTGTAATCTGCTCTTTTACAACCTCAACATCACCTTCGTCGATAACGCCATCATTATTAGCATCTTGAAGCTTACCATTTGCAAGTTTTTCTTGGAGTTGTTGTGTTAATTCATTTTCATCAATTTTAGAAACTTTTATCAATGTTTGATTGACAGATTTTAATTCTTCTTTTTCTTCAATAGATTGTTCACGTTGTGCAACTTCGTTTGTTTCAGTTACTTCTACAACTTGATCAGTTGAAATAAGATTTGTTGTTTTTCCCTCAGATGAAATTTCAATTTGTCCAACATTTCCAAAACTATCTTCAGAAAGTGCTACTTCTGAATTTCCATTAGGCTTAATACTTGCATTAAATCTTGTACCTCTAATTCCAAGAGACATATTAGATAAGTCAATTAGCATTTCACCGTTTGAATTTTTTGCAATCGCGCCTGACTCTATAATTATCTTACCTTTGCCTACTTTTGCTTGAAAAGTTTTTTTTGCTGCAGAATTTTCAAACTCACTTACATTAAGGGAGGTTAATTCTCTCATGACTATTGTTGTATTGTCATCAAATTGTAATGTTGCAGAAGAGCTTTCACCAATTAGAATTTCATCTTTTAAAAATATTTCATCAAAAACATCCAAAACTCTTTCATCACCTTCTTCTGTTATCGCTATAACTTCACCTGTGATTTCAGTAATAGATCCAATTTTTACTTCATTAGACAAAGCAGGAATTAAAGTAAAAATATAAAATAATATTGCTTTAAAAAAAAATAATCTATAATTTGAAATAGTTTTATTATGAACAATTTGCATAATTTTAAATTTGTAAAATACTTACTTATAACATTTGTTGTTTATAATATATTTTCATTATTAGTACTTTTTTCACCTATTAAAAGCTTGAAATATTCACTTTGGAATTTGATGCCTTATGACTATAAATATCTTATAAATTTTCCAACTAATCTGAGTAAATTATCTCTTCTAAATTCAACTAATAGAAATGAAATAAAAGAAGCTTTAAAAATAAATGAGTCTAAAAATTTATTAAATATAAATTATTGGAACTTTAATTTGATTATTGATAGCTACTCAAAAAAATTAAATCAAGATTTTGAAAAATCTTTTATAAATATATTTTTTTTAACAAAAAATAATAAAACAAAAAATTTAGATTTAAAAAAATATTTTGTTTCAAATTATAATTACTTCAGTGATAATAATAAAAAAATTATATTAGATAATTACTAATTTATTCTTTTTTTTCATCTTTCGGTGGTGGAGGTGGTTTTTTCTTCTTCTTTTCAATTTCTGTTGGATTATCAAAATTAATTGCCATACAAGTAATATCATCTCTTAATTTAGGAATACCCCAGTTTAATGTAGATGTTACTTTTTCTACTAACTCTTTTGGAGTTATTATATCCATTTCTTTTACAATGTTTTCAACACCTACTGCACCAAACTCTTCTCCATTTGGAAGATATCCTTCGGTTACCCCATCCGTATAAACTACAAATGTTTTATCTTTAATATTAATAGTATTTGATTTAACCATCGACTCTGCAAAGTATTTCATAATACCAATGGGTGGTAAATCTGACTCGATAAATTCAATTTTTTTTGATTTATCAAAAAGCATAATACTTTCATGACCTGCATTTATATAAGTTAAATCTCCTGAGATTGGATTAAATTTACCAAATACAGCTGTTACAAACATTCCCTTAAATTTAGCCTCAATAATTTCATTGTTTACACCAAACACAACTCTCTCAAGAGGAAATTTTAAATTTGAAAGTGTTCTAAATATAGAAGAAGCCTTTGCCATGTACATACCGGCTTTAACACCTTTTCCAGATACATCGGCTAATGTAAAATAATATTCTTCAGGCCCTACTTTCATTACATCAAAATAATCACCAGAGACATCTCTTGCTGGTATATTTTTTGCATAAACAAAATTTTCAAAAGCAGAAATGTCAGGAAATAAACTTTTTTGAACTCCTCCAGCTAACTCTCTTTCCTTTAGAAGTTTTGCTTCCTTTTGAAGATTTTGAAGAGCAATTTTGTTTTCTTGTAAAAATCTAAAATATAATCCTGTTAAAAAAGTAATTGAAATCATTATCATTGGATAACTGACATCAATTAATTCTGATCTAAATTTATAAATTATTAAGCCAATTACAAATATGATGATCAAACCTATAAAAATTATACTTAAACTATACTTAGGCTTAATTCTTTGAGAAATTACAAAAGCAATAATTGATATTAAAATTGAAACAATTAATTCAAAAATAAATATTTTATCGTTTCTCTTTAAAAAATTGTTCTTTAAAAGATTGTCGATAACATTAGCATGCACCTGCACTCCTGGAACTGTTTCTCCTGTTGGTATTTTAACTGTATCAAAAAGTCCTTTAGCAGATGCACCAATTAGTACGTATTTGTCTTTAAAAAAATTATTATCAAAATTATTATCAAAAACCTTTTCGGCAGAAATATAATTATTATTAATTGATCTATTGTATTTTACCCAAATTAATGAATTTTTGTCTGTATTAAACACATAAGGCTTTATTGAAATATTCTTTATTCCATTGTCATTTAGATTTGTAATAATACTTCTTTTTTTTTCACCAATCCTAATCATTTCAAGACCAAACGATGGAAACAATTTATCATTAAAAACCATTATCAGAGGAAGTGATCTTACTACGGCATCACTTTGAGTAATGTAGTTAATTGATCCTAGACCTTTTGAATTTTTTTCTAATATTGGAATGGAGCCTAAGGAATATTTATAATTATAAACATAATTTTTAACATTGCCACCTTTTGCAAAAATTCTTGCTTTTCCTTTTCTGTTATAAGTTCCTTTTGTCGGAACTAAACTTCCAAATACTGCTAAAACAGATTTGGTTTCTTTTAAAGTTTTTTGAAATTTTTCATCATGTCCCTCAATAGATTGAAGAGCATTTTTAATGTTAACATCTTCTATTGAATAAGTTTTAATAATTTCTTCAGGTGATTGCTTATCTTTTTCAGAAAAAAATATATCAAAACCAATAGATTTTGGGTTTTCTTTATTGATATTTTCTAAAATTTTAGAAAAAACATTTCTACCCCAAGGAAACTGCCCAAATTTAGCTAGGCTAGGTTCGTCAATATCAACAATTATAATATCGTCTTGTTTTTCATTATATTTAAAAATTTTTTGATAAGAGTCGAAACTAATACTTGATATTGATTTTACAAATTCAGGGTTTTGTATTCTTATAATAATTAAGATTAATAAAATTATTGTAAATGAAATATAATTTAAATTCTTATCAATATAAGGGTGTGTAATAAATTTGTTTAAATTTTCTTTCGATATTTCAAAAAATTCTTTGAATCTATTTTTTTTAATTTCTTCAGGTTTTTTTTCTTCACTCACAATAAAATATTATCATTTGATAACAAAATAGAAAAACAATATTAAATGATCTTAAATAACAATGTTAATTAGTCTAAATAATTTTTAATGGTTCTACAAATTCATGCCCAAAAACGTCTGCTACAGCCTTATATGTTACTTGTCCTTTGCAAACATTCAATCCTGCAAGGAAATTTTTGTCCTCACTTAGTGCTTTTTGATAACCTTTGTTAGCAAGTTTTACTAAAAAAGGTAATGTTGCATTATTTAATGCAAGTGTTGAAGTTCTTGGAACTCCACCTGGCATATTTGCTACACAGTAATGAACCACATCATCAACTATATAAGTTGGATCACCATGTGTTGTTGGCTTACTTGTTTCAACACATCCACCCTGATCAATTGCAACATCAACAATAACTGATCCACGTTTCATTAATTTTATCATATCTTTGGTAACTAATTTTGGCGCTTCAGCACCAGGGATTAAAACACCACCCACTAAAAGATCTGCCTCTGAAACTAATTTATTTAAATCTATTTTATCACTTTGCTCAGGAATAATTTTATCTCCAAACATTTCAACTAATTGTTTTAATCTTGCTTCAGATTTATCAACAATATGAACTTTAGCTTGCATACCTGTTGCAATCACTGCTGCATTTTCTCCAACAACTCCACCACCTAAAATAACTACAGTACCTCCAGTTACTCCTGGCGCACCCCCTAACAAAAGACCTCTTCCTTTTTGATTTTTTTCTAAACAATGAGCTCCTGCTTGAACAGACATTCTACCTGCAACAGCACTCATTGGTGCAAGTAATGGTAATCTACCATTGTCATCAGTTACAGTCTCATATGCAATATTAATACTTTTAGATTTTATTAACCCTTCAGTTAATTCTTTAGCTGCTGCTAAATGTAGATAAGTGTAGACGATTTGATTTTCTCTAATCATATCTACTTCTACTTTTTGAGGCTCTTTAACCTTAACTATAATTTCAGCATCATTAAAAATGTCAGCCGCAGTATTAGCAATTTTAGCACCTGCATTTGTGTATTGATCATTTTCAAAACCAGCTTCAAAACCACCATTGTTTTCAACAATAACTTCATGACCCTCTGATACCAAAGTTTTTACACTTTCAGGAGTAAGCCCTATTCTGTTTTCTTGTGGTTTGATTTCTTTAGGTACGCCTATCTTCATAACACTTTTCTCTTTATTAATTATTTAAAAACTAATTAGTTTTTTTGGTTTTTTTGATAGTTAGTGATACCTGTTCTCAGTTTATCAATAATTTCATCAATATGTTTTTCTTCACAAACAAATTGTGGAGCAATAATTAAACAGTCACCTGTTGCTTTAAAGTTAACACCTGCTTCATAGCAAGATTTAAAACATTCAAAGCCAGCTTTACCTGGTTTAGTATTTAATTTCATATCAATACCACCCATCATTCCGTATCCTCTAATATTGTCTACTGACTCTAAATCTTGAAGAGAAAACAATCCTTTTTGGAAATAAGGTGCTAAATTTTTAGCCCTATTAAAAATATCATCTTTTTCAAAAATATCTTGAACCGCTAATGCAGCTGCTACTGCAACTGGAATTCCAGAATAAGTATATCCATGAAATAGTTCAACAGCACCTGTAGGTGAATCATCCATAACAGCATCATAAATATAATCATTACAAGCAACAACACCCATAGGCACAACGCCATTGGTAGTTGCTTTTGCCATTGTCATAATATCTGGTGTTACACCAAACTCATCAGCACCAAACTTAGAACCCGTTCTTCCCCAACCAGTGATAACCTCATCAAAGATTAAAAGAATTCCATGTTTGTCACAAATTTCTCTAAGCTTTTGCAAATATCCTTTTGGTGGAACTAATGTTCCTGTTGATCCAGCAATAGGCTCAACAATGCAAGCAGCTATATTTTCGCCACCAAAGTTTTGACAAATAGTTTCTAAATCATTTGCTAAATAGTCACCTGTTTCTGGTTGACCACTTACAAATTTATGCTCTGGTAAATGAGTGTGTCTAATGTGTTGAACACCTGGCATTAGAATACTTGCAAATGTTTTTACATTATTAACCATTCCTCCTACTGAAACACAACCAATGTTCATTCCATGGTAACCACGCTCTCGTCCAACAAATCTAAATCTTTGTGCGTTTCCTTTTGCTCTATGATATGCAACAGCAATTTTAATTGCAGTTTCAACTGCAGTAGATCCACAAATTGTAAAAAACATTTTGTTTAAATCTCCTGGAGTATGTTTTGAAATTCTTGACGCTAATTCAAATGATCCACCAAATCCTTGTTGAAAAGGTTGAGCATAATCTAAAGTTTCTAACTGTTTAGTAACAGCTTCTGTAATTTCTTTTCTTCCATGACCTAATGGATTACAAAATAATCCTGAACTTGCATCAATTTGAGTTTTGCCGTGATGTGTCTTTAAATAAACTCCTTTAGCTTCAGTAATTAATCTTGGGTTTGCTTTAAAATCTTTATTAGATGTAAAAGGCATCCAATGTTCATTTAATGAATTTGGAACTGAAGTTCTGTTTTCTGAGCTCATAAAAGTTTCTCTCTTTATATTATTAATTTACTAATTTCTAATCTACGGCCTCTTTAGACTAAAATAAATACTTTAAAAGAATAATATTGACACAACCATAGATTGTAACTTAAGTATCTTTTTTTGTTTTACATCGCTCTAAATTTGAATTTTAATAAGACTAATTTAATTAAATTAACAAGAGGATAAAAATGAAAAAAATATTAAGTTTTATTCTTGGGTCTATCGTTGCTCTTAACCTTTCAATTTCAGTTGCAAATTCAGCTGCAAAAGAAGTAAGAGTTGCATTCTTTCTAGAATGGCCAACGCCAAACCAAGAAGACAAAGTAAAAGGTATTTACGAAAAAGCTCTAGGTGTTCCAGTTAAATGGACTAACTTTTCAAATGGTGGTGCAATGACTGACGCTATGTTAGCAGGAGATATTGATATTTCTTACTCACAAGGTTTAGTGCCTTTCATTAACGCTGTTAAATCAAAAGCTCCTTTAAAACTTGTAGACATTGCTATGGAATACGGAATGGGTGGAACAACTTGTGTTACATCTAATGCTTCTGGAATTACAAAAGCAAATGGTTCTGAGTTAGAAGGTAAAAAAGTTGCTGTTCCACTAGGAACAATGGCTGAATACGTTTTTGACGAAAGTATGAAAGTTGTTGGAGCTGACAGATCTAAAATGGATGTTATTCAAATGGACCCAGAAGAAGGTGCTGCTGCTTTAGTAAGTGGTGACGTTGTTATGGCTTGTCTATTTGGTGGTAACTCTATCAAAGCTGCAACTGCAGTTGGATCAAGACTTTTAACTGTTCAAGAAGCTAGAGATGCTGGTATCTTAGGTATTGATATTACATCTGTAACTGACAAGTTCATGAAAGAAAATCCAGGAATGTTAAGAACTTTCATCGAAGTAACTCATGAAGCTAACGCAAGATACGCGTCTGGTAAATCAGACATGAACGTGATTGCAAAAGATGCTGAAATGAAAGTTGCTGATATGAAAGAAACAATTGGTGGATTTAAATTTCTTTCACCTGCAGAAACTGAAAAATCTATGACTTCTGGAAACCTTGCTGGTTTCTTGAAAGGAATGGATACTCCTAACGGAGCAGTTGATACAAGCTTTTTACCTCTATAATTTTAGAGCGTAAAATAAATTTTAATAGGCGCCAATTAGAAATAGTTGGTGCCTATTTTTTTAAAACATTCTAATATAAAGTATTCTTATGAGTGATTTGATTTCACAAAATCTAAATATGATTTTTAAAACACCTAAAGGGGAGACGGTTCACGCATTAAAAGATGTAAATTTTACTTTAAAAAAAGGAGAACTTTTAACAGTTCTTGGTCCTTCTGGATGTGGGAAAACTACTTTACTCAATATTACAGCAGGCTTTCTTAGACCAACTTCTGGTCAAATAATTTTAGGTGGAAATGAAATTAATGGACCCGGTGTTGAAAGAGGAATGGTATTTCAACAAGGAGCATTATTTGAATGGCTAACTGTTGCTGAAAATGTGAATTTTGGATTGAGAATGAAAAAAGAAGATCCAATTAAAACTGCAAAAAAAGTTGAAGAATGGTTAGGGATTGTTGGTCTTCAAGGATTTGGAAACACTCCCACTTATCAATTATCAGGTGGTATGCAGCAAAGAGTTGCTCTTGCAAGATGTTTGATCAATGATCCAGATTTAATTTTAATGGATGAGCCATTAGGAGCTCTGGATGCACTTACTAGAGAAAAAATGCAGTCTTTAGTTTTAAAAATTTGGAAAGAAACTGGAAAAACAATTATTTTAATTACTCACTCAGTAGAAGAAGCGTTATTACTTGGAGAAAGACTTTATGTAATGGCACCAAGACCTGGAAGAATTCACAAAGAATACAATCTTCCTTTTGCTTCTATGGGATTAAAAGAAGATTTAAGAGATATCAAAAATTTAAAAGATTTTACCAGTAAAAGAGAAGAGATTTTAACCATGATTTGGAACATGGAAGAAGAAATAATGGGTAAGGATATATAAAATGTTTACTCAATTTATTACCTTTGCAATTATTGTAGCCATTATTAGCTGCATTATGTATGGCCGAAAGCTTATTAGAACTGAAAAAGTTGATGCAGTTTTTGGAAACCCTGAAAGAGCCAAGGGAGGCACACACTGGATTATAGTTGGTAGTAGTGTCATATTATTAACCTGGCTTTATTATTCATGGGATATAGCTAAATCATTTTATCCTCAATCGGCTAATGAATTATGCCAAGTTGGTAAAGTAAATGACTCATTATTATCATTAAAATATCTATTCCCAATTGAAGAAAGGGAATTCAAAAGTACATCAATTATTAAGTCTGAAAATAAAAATATAGCTAAACTCAAAAATGAAATAATAAATTCAAAAGAAATTAGTGAACAACATAGATCTTTTTTAATTGGTTTAATCGATAAAACTAAATCAACTATTCCATTATTAACAAATGAAAGTTTACTTGAAAATCAAACAAAGATTAAAATTTCAGAACTTGCTGGTAAAATTGAACTATTATCTAATGAATTTAAAAAGGAAGATTATCCTTATGAAACTTCAGAACAACGAAATAAAAGATTAATCGATGCTAAAGCTGAAGGTGGCTGGGGTGCATCTGGAACTGCTGTAGAAAATACAGTTGAAGTTCCAACAATCCCTAAAACTAATAAAGGTTTAAAATTTGATGCTGCTGCTCAAGAATTAAAAGTAATTAGTTATGAGTTCTTCAAGTTAAGAAATCATAACTTTCAGTACAAATCAGTAATGAAAGAAATCAAAGATGATGTTAAGACATTTAGAAAAGCAGCAAGTGATAGTGAAGAAGTAGCTTCAACATTAGCTAAAGATGTCCTTAAAATTGCAAGACGAATTGAATATGCAAGTATTTTTCCTCCAGGGACATTGGATGTTATGCAAAATTCTATACTTACATTTGATGAAGTGCAAAAAAAAGAGCAAGGATCTTTAAGATTAGTTGATATACTTTTATTTCCAGCAGGAACTATTGTATCAAGTGGTCCAAATTGTTCTGAACAAGGTTCTGGTAGATGGTTACCTAAACCATCAGATACATTAAATAAATTTATTCTTCTATCAAAACCAAGCGTAGGATTTAAAAATATTCCATTGCTGTGGTTTGAAATGATGGATGTAAGTAAAATTGTTGGCTTTGTTTTACCTGATTGGATTGCAGATATAATACCAGGCAAATACCCTGTTCATAACGAATTTGGTGTTGTTGAACCTAACTTTAAAAGTAAAGTTTTAAGTGTAGTATCTGGTGAGTTCAGTTTATTTAAAATTCCAATTCCAATGGGTCACATATGGGACTCTTTTTTAAGAGTATTATTGGGTTTGGTAATTGGAATTATCTTGGGAGTTCCTCTTGGATTGTTTATGGGCTTAAATAGATTTGCTAAAGGCTTTTTTGATCCATTAATTGAATTATATAGACCTGTGCCACCACTTGCTTGGGCTCCACTTATTATATCAGTACTTGGAATTGATAACGTTGGAAAAGTATTTTTACTATTTATGGTATCATTCTCTATCATGATTATTTCAGCTAGAGCTGGTGCATCAGGAACTCAATTATCAAAAATTCACGCATCCCACTCTTTAGGTGCTTCTAGATGGCAAATTTTAAGATATGTGATATTTCCAAATTCATTACCTGAAATTTTAACTGGTGTTAGGGTTGCAATTGGTATGTGTTGGGGAACTCTTGTTGCAGCTGAGTTTTTAGCAGGAACTACAGGTATCGGTTTTGTTGAAAATGTTGCTAAAAAATACTTCCAATATGAAGTTATCTGGATCACTATTTTTGTTATGGGGATGCTTGGTTTACTATTTGATGTAACTTTAAGAAAACTTATAGATAAATATATTCCATGGCGTGGTAAAGGCTAATAGTGAAAACGCCAATTCTTAAAAAAGAAATCATCAAGATTTTTCAAAAATTTGGTCTAAGTAAAGATCATGCCTCAATCTCAGCTAATGCTTTAATAAATGCAGAATTAGTTGGTGCATATGGTCATGGTTTATCAAGGCTTAAAATGTACTGTGATCGTATTTCAAAAAAAGTAATTAATCCAAAACCTAAAATCAAAATTAAAAAAATTTCACAATCTATTTCTCATATAGATGCAAATAACAGTATTGGTTTTGTTGCAGCAGATATTGGAATTAAAACTGCAATCAAACATGCTCAAAAAACTGGAATTGGAATGGTTGCTGTTAAGAATAGTGGTCACTATGGATTGTCAGGTTATTATGCTGAACAAGCTGTTAAGAAAAATTTAATAGCAATGATTTATACCAATGCACCACCTGCTGTTGCTCCACATGGTGCTTTAAAAACTTTATTTGGAACAAATCCTGTTTGCTTTGGAACTCCTACAGGGTCTAAAATTCCATTTATTTTAGATACTTCGATCTCAATGATAAATAGAGGAAAAATTAGAGTTGCTGCAAGAAATAATCAAAAGATACCTGAAGGTGTTGCATTGGATAAATTTGGAAAACCAACAACAGATGCTAAAAAAGCTTTAGAAGGTGTTCAACTTCCGATTGCAGGATTTAGAGGTTCGGGTCTTGCTTGGATGGTGGATATTTTAAGTGGAGTGTTAACGGGTGGTAATCATGCAGGAAGAGTTAAAGATCCATTTGATGACTTTTCTGGCCCCCAAAACATTGGACACTTATTTATAACATTTAAAGTAAATTTATTTCAAAAAAATTATAATCAAAGAATTAAAGACAATATTAAAATGATTAAAAAACTTCCTAAAATTAAAGGAGTTAAAGAAATAATGTATCCTGGGCAAAATAAATTTAATAGATATAAACAAAATATGAAAAAAGAAATTTCAATTCCTAATGTTATTAAAAAAGATTTAGAAATATTAAATTCTTAACCTGCGATAAAACCAATAATTCCAACCGAGAAGAAAATCGTAAAAATTATAGCTCTATTTTTAAATTTATCTTTTTTTTGTGAATTATAAAGTCTTTGGTTAAGGGCATTAACACATGTTCTTTTAGTTTTATTAACTAAGTTAGTTCTTTTAATAAAATTAGTTTCATTTACTAAGTTAGTTCTATTAACTAAATTAGTTTCATTTACTAAATTAATTCTATTAACTAAATTTGGTTCATGACTTAGAGCACCTTCATTAATTATTGGGGTCTTGTATTCGTTCGTTTCGGGTAATTTAATTAAATTTTCAGTGCTCATATTTAACAATAAACCACATAAAATCTAACCTTGAACTAGAACAAATGCTCAAAATGGGTTGACTTTAATATTTTAATGGTCAAATTGGGTTTTTTAATAATTATGAATGCTCTACCAAGTATATCCGCACAAATTGATGAAAAAAATATCTTAAAGGTAATAAGAAATAACTACTCTTCTCTAGGTCCTTTTTTTATATCGATGACAAGTAATTGGTTTGTTGGAGCTTACAAGAATTACAATGATATCGATAAATATGTCATAATTATTTATCTAATTAATAAAGACCTTTTATTTTATAGAAGAAATGGAATTAATATTGATTACGACACCTTTTATAAAGATAGAGTTTTAGAAATAGAAAAGATTAATATTTCAGACATCTCTAAAGACCTTGAGATACCTAAAGAAAGTGTAAGACGTAAAGTTGCAGAATTAGAAAAAATGGGAGAGATTAAAAAAATTGGAAAAAAAATATTTTTGAATAGAACTGCAATCCATACTGCCCAAGCTAAAAATACTCTTTCAGAACTTTGTATTCTGTTACATGAGTTTAATAAGTTATTAAAAAAAGACAAACTATCAAATAATATTTTTGACTTAAATGAAATCAATAAATCCATCAAAAATAATTTTACTTTTTGTTGGTATCAGTTTTACAAATTCATGTTTATTTATCTAAATAGATGGAAAAAAGAAGTAAATGATCTTGAAACTTTTTGTATTGGTCAGGTTGTGGTGGTGAATGCTGCTCAAAATAAAGAATTCAAACCTTCTAAATCAACTATGAAATCATGGAGAGAAGAGATTATGGGATCTGACCCTAGGGGTGTTAATGCAATGTCAATCTCAGAAATCACAGGAATCCCAAGACCAACAGTTGTAAGAAAACTAAAATGGTTAATAGAAAATAAATTTTTATATATAAATGAAAAAAAATTAATTTCTTTAGATATGAAAGATAGCACATTTAAAAGAACAGCTAAGTTACAAGAAATGAATATGTTAAGTTTAAGTCATTTGGTTTATAGATTGTTTAATCAAATTAAAGTAATTAATTCTCAATAATCTTTCAAAAACATTTAACGAAACTATTAGAGCTAATCTTAGTATAATTAACTATTAACAAATAGGTGTTATCTTAGATAAAAATTCTATTAATTATTATTTTTAATTTATTACCGAAGCTTTGCAAAAAACTTTCTAATATCATCGATTAGCAGTCTAGGTTTTTCTAATGCTGCAAAATGACCACCCTCAATTATATTACTCATTTGTTTAATATTAAAAATTCTTTCAATATAAGATTTTGGCGGCCATTCAGACATTTCTTTTGGAAAAATTGCAATTCCAGTTGGGATAGCGATTTGCTTAAAATCTTTTGGAAAATAACGTCCACCTTCTTCACGTCTTCCGAAGTATATCCAAGATGCAGTATTGAAAGTATTTGTTAAAACATAAGTCATAATATTTGCTAACAACACATCTTTAGAGAAAGTACTTTCAATTTTATTGTCTTTTAGATCAGACCATCCATGCATCTTTTCAATAATCCAAGCAGCTATTCCAACTGGACTATCAATCATAGCATAACTTAGTGTTTGAGGTTTTGTTGCTTGCTGAGTTCTATACCCATCTTGAATAATTTGATCTTTATCAAATTTTTTTTGCCATTTTTTCTCTTCATCTGTTTGAGGACCATCAGGATGTCTCATGGTTAAACAATTAATATGAATAGCTTTACAGTTATTAGAGTGATCATATCCTAACCAGTTAGCAATAGTTGCGCCCCAATCACCTCCCTGAGCTACATACTGTTTGTAATTTAAATTTTCAGTCATTAATTTATTCAAAAATTCTGCTATTTTTCTTGGACCAATAGGTTTTTTTGATGCTCCTGAAAAACCAAAGCCAGGTAAAGATGGAGCTATAACGGTAAATGCATCATCAATATTACCTCCAAAATCTTCTGGATGTGCCAAGGGTTTTATAACATCTAAAAATTCAACAATTGATCCTGGCCATCCGTGCATTAATAGTAAAGGTCTTGGGTTCTTTCCACTTCCCTTTTCTTCTATAAAATGAATATCAATATCATCAATAATAGTTTTAAAATTTGAAAAACTATTTATTAATTTTTCATGTTTTTTCCATTTAAAATCTGTAACCCAATACTCACATAGTTCTTTTAGATATTGTTTGTTAGTCCCATGAGTCCATTCATCCATGTCTTCAATTGAAGACCATGGGTAACTCTTTATTTTTGAATTAATATTAAAAATCTGCTCATCAGATACATTAATTTTAAAATCTTTAATCATTTTGTCTTAATTTGTTATCAATAACTATAAAAACAACTATATACATTTTAAAAATTATTTATAATCATTATTCATGCTTTCAAATAAAGAAATAGTCTGCCCAAATAACCTTTTAGATGA
>Ga0209374_1002057_pt1 | contig 18047 bp, 20 predicted proteins | sample SaaInlLV_DNA_10m_FD_184683 | JGI IMG/M metagenome (GOLD analysis project Ga0209374, IMG submission 184683) | Marine microbial communities from expanding oxygen minimum zones in the Saanich Inlet - SI075_LV_DNA_10m (SPAdes) (version 2) | ecosystem: Environmental > Aquatic > Marine > Unclassified ... | reverse complement strand
TGGTAAGTAGAACTATCAAATCTTAATTTAGAGGGGGCGATTAATTTCGCCCCTTTTAATTTAATCTCTTTTCCAATATAAATTTATTAATGTCAGCAAACTTTCATCCTTTGGTCTATTTTGTAGATTACCTTCTAGGAGTAATTATGTGGACTTTAATAGGAAGAGTTGCGATGAATATTTTTCAAAAAGAGGATTCTGAATTCTTTTTTATGAAGATATTTGTAAAATATACCAATCCACTTTTAAAAATATTTAAACCTATAACCCCATCTTTCATTATAGCACCTCTTGTTCCATTATATGTTGCATGGTTCTTTTATATGATTAGATTTTACTTTATGCCTTGGATCTTAGGCTATTCTGTAATGGGTATGCTATCCTTTCCTTTAGAAAGTGAAATTTCCAAACAAATTTATCAATTATTTAATTCAATTAAATTTTAAAAATTGATACTAGTAGGTTTGGCAACTAATGAAAAAAATACAAATTTCACCATCAATATTATCAGCTGACTTCAGTCAATTAGGCAATGAAATCAAAAGACTTGAAGAAGGTGGTGCAGATATGATTCATGTAGATGTTATGGATGGTCATTTTGTTCCAAATCTTACTATAGGGCCACCAGTAATCAAGGCCTTGAGAAAACAGTGCTCTATTCAATTTGATGTTCACTTGATGATATCTCCTGTTCACAAATATATTGAAGCATATTCAAATGCTGGGGCTGACATTATTACAATTCATCCTGAGGCAACAGATAATTTGAGAGAATCAATTTTAAAGATTAAAAACTTAAATAAAAAAGTTGGTGTCTCACTTAATCCAGAATCCAAAATTGATCTAATTATCAACTACCTTGATAAAATAGACTTAGTTTTAGTAATGAGTGTAAATCCAGGATTTGGGGGCCAGAAGTTTATGCCTGAAGTCTTAGATAAGGTTAAACAACTAAAAAAAATTCAATCTGAAAAAAATATGAATTTTGATATTGAAATTGATGGAGGGATTAATTTTGATAATTGTCAATCGGCGATTGAGGCTGGTGCCAACATACTTGTTTCAGGAACAACTGTTTTTAAAAGTAATAATGGAGATATTAAAAAAAATATTGATTTATTAAAATTAAAATAAGTTAATGATCATTAATAATTTTACTAATAACTTTAGCCAATTTTATTTTGATTTAAAAAAAAATTTAAAAGAATTTTATCAAAGCTCTAATTTTTACGATAAAAGAATATCTAAAACCAAAAATATTACTTTTGAATATAAACCAAGTCCATATCTACTATCCTCAATAGTAAAATATCAAAAAAAAAAATATAAAATTGAAGATTTTGCTTTAGAAGAAATTTGGCAAAAAAATCTAAATTATAGAGAGTTTGAAAAATTAAATAATTTTTTTTGGTTCTTTAGTTTAGATCTGAAATCATCAAAAAAAGTAACTCAAACAGTTGTTGATAATTGGATTAACAAAAACAATAAATATAATAAAAAAAGTTGGGATTTTGATATTACTTCTAAAAGAATAATTTCCTGGCTATCCAATCATCAATTAACTTATGAAGATTGTAATGAAGATTTTAAAAAAAGATTTAATCAAGCCATTCAAAAACAAACAAACCATCTTTTAAATGAAATAAAAAATTTGTCAGAGGTTGAAAATAAAGTTATTGGATGTGCGGCGATTATTTTAACAGGTCTGGCTTATAAAGATCATAATAAATATCTTAATAATGGGCTAAACCTTTTAAAAAAAATAATAAAATCATCAATTAGCAATAATGGTTTTCCTAAATCTAGAAATATAAAACAACTTATTTTTTACTTAAAATATTTTATAATTATTAGGGAGTGGTTTAAAGAGTCACAAAACACAATTCCAGAATATATTGATGAAATAATATATTATCTTGGCCAAAACTATGCTTTCATTTGGCAAAATATTAATCAAGATATTCTATTTAATGGGAATTATATTTCCAATAATAATGAGTTTGATCAATATCTAAAAAGATTTGGATATGCATTTAAAAATGAAAATAAAGAAATTGCAGGTTATGCCATTCTTAAAAATAAAAAAATTATATTAACAATGGATATTGGGGAAAGTCCTAGCAATAATTTTTCAAAATTTTATCAATCAGGAGCTCTTTCATTTGAAATCTTCTCAAATGGTAAAAAACTAATAACAAATTCTGGATACTTTGCTGATAAAGCAAATAAATTATATAAACTCTCAAAAAGCACAGCTTTACAAAGCACTTTATCAATTGAAGATCATTCTTCTTGTGATTATAAAAAATTGAACAAATCAAATATATTGATTAAAAAAGGCATTCAAATAATTAAGAAGAATATTGTATCTGAAGATAATTATTGGAAAATATCAGGATCACATGATGGTTATCTAAAAAAGTTTAAAACCATTCATGAGAGAGAAATAGAATTTTACCCAGAGCAAATGAAATTTATTGGTTTTGATAAATTATTAAGAAAAGATAAATCAAAAGATATTAAATTTGATATAAGATTTCACCTAGATCCAAGCTCAAAAGTAATGAAAACTCAGGATAATAAATCAATTCTAATAGAGCTAGAAGATGAGGGTTGGAAATTTAATAGTGAAAATTTTGATATAAACATTGATAATGGACTATATTTAGGTATTAAAAATTCATACAAAGAAAATCAAAACATATGTATATCAGGAATATGTAAAGAGAAGACTCAAACTATAAAATGGGAAATTACTAAACTGTAATGAAAAAAATAAAAACAGCTCTTATTTCTGTATCAGATAAAAAAAATTTAAAGCCTCTTCTTATATCTTTAAAAAAAAATAATATAAAAATTATTAGTTCAGGTGGCACATATAAAGAAATTAAAAAACTAAAATTTCATTGCTTAGAAGTTTCTGAATTTACAAATTCGCCTGAAATTCTAGAAGGTAGGGTAAAAACTCTTCATCCAAAAATACATGCAGGAATTTTAAACAAGAGAAATAGTAAAGTTCACCTAAAAGACTTAAAAAATAATAATTTTGAAAATATTGATTTAGTAGTTGTAAACTTTTACCCATTTGAAGAAACATTAAAAAATACAAAAAATCACAAAAAAATAATTGAAAACATTGATGTTGGTGGTCCAACAATGGTCAGATCAGCAGCTAAAAATTATCAGGATGTGACTGTTATTACCTCATCAAATCAATATGAAGAACTCATTGAAGAGTTAAAAAAAAATAAAGGCTCAACATCCTTAAAATTTAGAGAGAAATTATCCAGAATTGCCTTTACAGAAACTGCTTATTACGATTCTGTTATTTCTGATTATTTTAATAAAAAAAATAATATAATTTTTCCAAAAAAGAAGGTTTTCCACACTAATCTAATTGAAACTCCACGTTATGGGGAAAACCCACATCAAGAGAGCGGAATATATTCAAAAAATAATTCTTTGAAAATAAATCAGATTCACGGAAAACAGCTTAGTTACAATAATTATAATGATATATTTTCAGCTTTAACTATATCAAAATCGTTACCAAAAAACATTGGCACTGTCATAGTTAAGCATGCTAACCCATGTGGAGTTTCAATAAATAAAAATCCTCTTATAAGTTATAAATCTGCTCTAGCATGTGATCCTATTAGTGCTTTTGGTGGAATTGTTTCATGTAATTTTAGAATAAATAAAAATTTAGCATCAGAATTAAATAAATTATTTCTTGAAGTGATTATTGCAAATGGCTTCGATAAAGATGCACTAAAATTATTAAAAAGGAAAAAAAATTTAAGATTAATTGATGCTACCAACTATTCTTTCAAAGAAATATTGAGATTTATATCTTCTAATGAGGAATTATTAATACAAACAGAAGATTTAAAAAAGTTTAATAACAATGATTTTAAAGTTGTTTCTAAAAAAAAACCAACTTCTAAACAAATGAAAGATCTTATTTTTGCATTTAATATTTGTCGATATGTAAAATCTAATGCAATAGTACTAGCAGCAAATGGAACAACAGCAGGAATTGGCTCTGGCCAACCTAGCAGATTGGATAGCTGTCAAATTGCAATAAATAAAATGAAAAAATTTATGAATACAAATAACGAAATCGTTGCAGCATCAGATGCATTTTTTCCATTCGTAGATGGAATTGAAAAATTAGTTCAATCAGGTGTTACCGCTGTTATACAACCCTCAGGATCTATTAGAGACAAAGAGATAATTAAATTTGCAAACGAAACTGAAACAATTTTAGTCTTTTCTAGAACAAGACATTTTAGACATTGATTAACCGATCTATTTTTGCTGCTAAAATGAAGTCATTTTCAGACAATCCTTCTATTGCATGAGTTGTAATTTTAATTTCTGCATATCCCCAACCAAATGATATATCTGGGTGATGCCCCTCATCTTCAGATATTTTGCCAACATTATTGATAAAGTTTTGACTATCTAAAAAGTTTTTAAAATTAAATTTTTTGAATAGAAAAAATATATTATTTTCTTTTTTAATAACATCCCAACCATCCACTTTTTTTTGATATTTGTGTATTTCAGATACATCAAAAGGAATTAACCCACCTTCACAAGGCACACATTTTTTTTTAGTTAGATCTGTCATTAATATATTATTTTGCAAATTCTTTTTTACGAAATTCAATCTGATTTATCATTTTTTGATTTATAAATTTAGAGTCTAAAAATTCTATATCAAGATTTTTATAACTTAAATCATTAATATTCTTTGCATAATTCAGCCACTGATTAATTATTAAAAAGTCAGATATTGATAAACCAGAAATAGAATTGTTGAACTTAATAGTATTAAAATTTTTCTTTATAGCTGAATTTTCCTCAATTTTTTCCCAATCTTCATTAAAATTCATGAAATCTTTTTCTTTTTCGTCAATAATTTTAAATTTTGGGAATACATCATAAAATTCTGAGCATCCTCTTTTTATACTAACTTTAACATTTAAAAGGATTTTTAATTTTGTTTTTAGATCCTCTGAAATTTTTTTTGCTTCTTGTAAACTGGAACAATAAATCATTCCTTTATATAAACCAGGAATTTGATTTCTAAATTCAACCATACATTTCCTTTGATTGTTTTTGGATAAATTTAAATCATCAAAAATAAAAAATAATCTTATTAAATCTAAAACATTTTGAGGCTCAATTTGTATTTTAAAACACCCAAAACAAAATTTTGGTATTATGTTAGATGTATTAAATACATTATGATGACTTTCACAATTAAGATCTATGGGATTCCTTCTATAGGCTTGTGTTTCAAAAAATGATAAATCATTAATATTGATTGATTTATTTTTTACAATCTTAAGCGCATTTTTTAAAACATAGTTTAAATTTTCTGATTTTAACAAATCTTTTAAAATAAACTTATTTTGCAATTGTCTTAGATCATTATTTAATCCAACTAATGAATGATTATTGTCAGATTTGAAATAAGTTAACAAAAATATAATACTTTTTGTAGCAACTAAATTATTTTCATCAAATTCAAGTGTTTTAAGATAATTATTTAAAGCTTCATCATACATTCCTAAACTTGCATAAACTAAACCTAGGTTGCTATAACCACTATAATATTTTGGATCTATCTCTATAATTCTTTTAAAATATTTAATTGCATTTTCTTTTTGTCCTTGATTCTGAGACATAATTCCTAGATTATTATAAGAATGAATAAATAATGGTTTTACTTTGATAGCTTCTTTATAATATATTTCAGCTTGCCTAATATCCCTTAGTTGCTCAAAGATAATACCAAGATTATAATATGTGAATACTACAGTAGGATCAATTTTTATAACTCTATTATAGAATTTTATAGCTTCTTGAAAATTTTTTAATTTTTGATTCTTAAAACCTAGCTTAAAGAGTTCTTTAACATTTAAATTTTTATTTTTTATCATTTAAATCTTAAAATGGAGCGGGCAAAGGGGGTCGAACCCTCGACCTTCTCGTTGGCAACGAGACGCTCTACCACTGAGCTATGCCCGCTTATGATATAAACCTGAAAATAGTAGCTTTTTTACAATTAAGCAAGAAACAAATTATATTACACTATTCTAAGTAAGATAATTCTTTTAAATTTTTATCAAAAACTTTATTAAGTTTATTTTTAAGCTCATCATCCAAAATTTTATTCCAATTATTATCTGGTCCTAAAAAGAAAAACGGAATCTGCTTATTGTTTTTTTTTGACTTAACCGATTCTGAGAAACCAAATTTTTTTTCATGAGTTTTAAGCTTATGGAAAGATGTAGAATTTATAGAATTTTTAATCTTTAATTTACTAATTTTTTCTCTATTTTTAATTGTTTTATTAATAAACTCAATTATTTCTGTAAAAACTACATAAGTTTTATCCATCAAATCTTCATATTTGATAATCTTCACTGGTAACTCGTTTTGGGATTTCCAGGATTTATAATTATTTTCCCAAGAACTAATGAATTGAAAATCACCATATTCTTGCAAATTTTCATAATCATGAATAAATTTTTTTGAGTTTAGCATCCATGATAATGCATCTGGGTAATCTAACTCATAATGATTTTTTAAAGAGGTAATCACATTTCTAGGATCTCTTACTATGTAAATACATCCAATAGAGTTTTCTTTATTTGTAAATTTTCGTTCATTAATTGATCCAAATACATTGTGAGTTTTAAAAAATCTTAGTTTTTTATCTTCATTAATTTTTTCTTGAGCTTTTAACCAGAATCTAGTGGTATCAATTGTAACCTGTGACAAATAATTAAATCCTTGAAAATGTTTTTTTTCAGGAAATTGGCCAATATTTTTAATTAAATTTTCTTTATATATACCGTCTTTAGAATAGTAATAAGCACTAATTAGTGTTCTCAACCAAGTGTTTCCACTTTTGGGGTATGAAGCTATCCAAAAAATCATATTAACAAATACTATAGATGATTAATAAATTTTTTGTTATTAATATATGATGAAAGATTTTCCAAAAATAATTCCAGTTTTTCCCTTAAGTAATTTTATTATTTTTCCTAAAACGACCGTACCATTAAATATTTTTGAACCAAGATATGTAGATATGATTAATGATAGTATGAAATCAAACAAATTTATTGGAATGATTCAACCAAAGAAAATAATTAATGAATCCACTCCTCCTGTTTTACATAAAATTGGTTGCTTGGGTAAAATAACAAGTTTTAAGGAAACAGAGGATGGAAGATTTATGATTGAATTAAAAGGTTTAATTAGGTTTAATCTTATTCAAGAAATTAAATCTAATAAAAAATATAGAGAATATGAAGTTGATTTTAATGATTTTGATAAAGATCTTGATGAGAAAAAAGAACAAATTAAGTTTTCTGACTTAGAATTAATTTTTAAAGATCTTAAATTATTATTTGAAAAAAGAGGTTTTATAATCAATTGGAAAGAGCTAGAAAAACAAAGTTTAGATGAAACTATAAATGCTTTGGCAATGGCCTCACCATTTTCTCTGGAAGAAAAACAAGTATTATTAGAAGCAGAAAATCTCAAAATAAGAAAAAATAAAATAGCAGAGATTTTAAGTACTTATACTTATGACGTTTTTAACAATACAACTATTCAATAAACTAAAATAAAATACCTCTATCAGCAATCTTAGTAAACATTTTATTAATAAGCGGGTAATTACCAATAATTTTAACTGACTTGCTTAAAAGATTTGACTTCATTTTTCTCTCAAAATTAAAGAATTCATGAATTAGATCTATTCCATTTGAAAAAATAAAATTCTTATGCTTTATTTGTTTTTGGAATTCAGAGTTTACAGAGCCATCTAAAGACAGACCTACATCGATCCTTTTTTTAATAATATCTAAAAGAATTTTAATATCTCTAATAGTCATATTGAAACCTTGGCCTGCCAACGGATGTACCTTATGCAGCAAATCACCAAATGCTAATATATTTTTATGGTAATAAGATCTCAGGTTTAATGACTTTAACTCAAAACTATTAATTTTTTCTATATCCCTAATTTTATACTTTAAATTATTATTTTTTATCAATTGTTCTATATATTCTTTTTTTTGATTTTTAGAATTATGGATGGAATAGACCACAGAAGTCTCTTTATTCGAAATTGGTAAAAAAGCTAAAGGTCCATTTTTTGTAAAAATTTGAAGAGCACTATCATTTATGATTTGATCATGTTTAATAATAGTAGTGTAGGCCATACTATCATACTTTTTAATAATTTTTTTATTAAAATATCGATTTGAAATAAAATTAGAATGATCACAATTAATTATTAGTTCATATCTATTTAACAAGAAGGACTTTTTTTTATTATAAAATTTAGATTTAAAAAATTTATTTTTTGATAAATCTTTCTCTAACAACTCATATAATTTCTGATTTTTTAGAATTGAAAAAAGTTGATCTTTATTTGCTTGAAAGTTTATTAGATTTTCTTTTTTTAAATTTTCTGAAAAAATTTCGATTTTTTTTAACTTCCAAATAATTTTTTCAATATTAATGATATTCCTGTTAAAAAAATTGATATTATTTTTTGAAATGCCAATGGTCCTTGGGTCATTTATTTTATAATTTTTTTTATCGGAAAATAAATCAACATCAATTTCACAATTAACAAGAGCCTTAGCCAAAGTTAATGCTGTTAATCCATTACCAAGTATACAAACTGTCATAATATTTTTAATTTTAACAATAAAAATTAGATGATACAAAGTGATAAAATTGATTCATTTATATGAATATTAAAAAAACATCTGATTTATTGCTTAATTTTGCCATTAAAAGACTGGCAGAAATATTTGGGATTTTAGTTTCTTTGACAGGTCTAATGTTGTTTTTATCACTAATAACATACTCTCCCAATGATCCAAATTTCATTTTTCCTGAAAATACAAAGATTGAGAATTTGATGGGTTTCCAAGGAAGTTTTATATCTGATTTATTTTTTCAGTCAGTTGGGATAATGGCTTATTTGATTCCACTTACATTTTTAGTTACAGGAATTAATATTTTAAGATCTAAAGATTTTTTTTTATTTATTGAAAATAATTTTTTTACAATTTTATATTTGATATTTGGAGCACTTTTTTTTGGTTACTATTATTCTGACACATATTCTCTATACATAAATGGTAACAGTGGGTTTGTTGGTGAATACTTAAATAAATCATTTCTTGGATCCACAATATCAATTAATGAAAATATTTTTTTTTATATTTTAATTTTAATTACTATAATTTTTTTTCTTATTAGTGTTAATTTTAATCCAAAGAAATTTTTTGAATTTATTAAAAAAACTTACGATTTGATTAATAAAAGAAATACTAAAAATTATACTGATAAAAGTGAAATAATTAATGAATACATTCCCCAAGATGAAATTAAAAACCTTATTCAAGAGGATTTACCTTTTATAAAAAGTGAAAATAAATCTGAGTTAAAAATAAAATTCAAATTACCAGGTCTTGATTTATTGAAAATTCCAACAAAAAAAGAGAGGGAGAATTTTGAAAAAAATGAAGACCATGATCCAGAATTTTTGGAAAAAATATTAATGGATTTTGGTGTTAATGGAAATATTAAAAAAGTTAGTCATGGTCCTGTGGTTACTCTTAATGAGTTTGAGCCTGCTGCTGGAGTTAAAGTTTCTAAAATAATAAATTTATCAGACGACATAGCAAGAAATACAAGCTCAGAGTCTGCAAGAATAGCCACAATACCTGGAAGCAATACTGTTGGAATAGAACTTCCAAACAACATAAGAGAAAATGTTTATTTGAGTGAAATTTTGGCTAATTCAGACTTCAAGAAAAGAGAAATTAAATTACCAATTGCGCTCGGTAAAAATATATCTGGTAAACCAGTTGTTGGTGACTTAACTTCTATGCCTCATCTTCTCATTGCAGGAACTACTGGTTCTGGAAAATCAGTTTGTATTAATACAATTATTTTATCTCTTCTTTATCGACATACTCCTGAGAATTGTAAATTTATTTTAATTGATCCTAAGATGTTAGAGCTGTCAACATACGAAGGAATTCCCCATTTACTTTGTCCTGTAATTACAGAAGCTAAAAAAGCAGCTTCAGTTCTAGGTTGGGTAGTTAAAGAAATGGAAAGTAGATACAAATTAATGACAAAAGAAGGAGTGAGAAATATTGATGGTTATAACAAAAAACATAAACTTCCTATGCCTTATATAGTTGTTGTGGTTGATGAGATGTCTGACCTAATGTTGGTTGCAGGTAAAGAAATCGAAAACTACATACAAAAATTATCTCAAATGGCTAGAGCTGCTGGAATTCACATTATAATGGCTACTCAAAGACCAAGTGTTGATGTTATTACCGGAACTATTAAAGCCAATTTTCCTACCAGAATATCTTTTCAAGTTACTTCAAAAATAGATAGCAGAACTATTCTTGGAGAACAAGGAGCAGAACAGTTGTTGGGTAAGGGAGATATGCTTTACATGTCATCTGCTAATAAAATAGTAAGAATACACGCACCATTTGTATCTGATGATGAAATTGAAAAAGTTAATAAATCTCTAAGAACCCAAGCTGAACCAGATTATATAGATGAAATATTAAACTTTGCAGACGAAAAAGAAATGGGAGATAGTCAAAGTCAAGGTGATAAAGATGAGTTGTATCAACAAGCATTAGAAATTATTCGATCAGAAGGTAAAGCCTCAACATCCTTCTTACAAAGGAAACTTCAAATTGGTTACAATAGAGCAGCTAGAATTATTGATATGATGGAAGCTGATGGAATTGTAAGTAAAGCAAATCATGTTGGCAAAAGAGATGTGCTTTAATGTTTAAACACTTCATAATTTATATTTTTTTTATTTTAGTTTCAAATGTGCAAGCAAGCAATAAAGATAAAATAATAGAAAATCTAAAAAATATTAAAAATTTAAATTTTAATTTTGAACAAAATATTAATGGAAAAGTAGAAAATGGAAATTGTACGATTAAATATCCAAAGAAAATTTACTGTAAATATCAAAAGAATAATAAAATCATTGTTTCTAACGGTAAATCGCTAGTAATTAAAACCAAAACTAGCTTTTACAGATACCCCCTAAACAAGACACCATTAAATTCTATATTAGATAAAAAATTTTTAATAAGAAAAATAGTAAATTTAAAAGAAAAAATGTTAGATAAAACTTATATAAATTTTGAGATAGAAGAAAAAGATAATAAAATAAATATATTTTTTAATGATAAAACATTTAATTTAGCAGGGTGGCAAACAAAAGATATTTATCAAAATATAAGTATTACTCATATTTCTTCAATTCACGTGAATCAACAAATTGATAAAGGTTTATTTAATGTGCCTACACAAAACTAAATATTTATAGTTTCAGTTTTAAATATTTTCATTCCTCTAGCGATATAATTATTTAAAGCATTTTCGTGATCTAGAGAACACGTATGAACCCAAACTCTATGAATACCATCTATAAAAGATTTTTGGATTGCTTGAGACAATAGATATGATCCAAGTTTTTTATTTTGAAATTCTTCTAACAATCCAAAATAAGCAATCTCTACTTCTTTTTTTTCAATATGAATTATTAATTCAAAGAAACCAACTAAATCATCTTTAAATTTTAAAACATATGTTTTAACTTTTTTGCTAGAAACATAATCTATCCATTGAGTTTCTGTCCAAACTAAACGATCAATCCAATTATGTTTTTTTCCAATATTTTTATAAAAAAATTTATTTAATTGAAAATTAATTGGATTAAGTAAATTTATGGAATAATCTTTATTTGGTTCAATCACCTTATTTAGATCATGAATTGAATTTATTTCTAAATAATTTCTTTGAACCTCTTGTGTCACTCAACCATTTTTCCAATTTTTTCACCTCCAAATAAATGAAAGTGTAAGTGTGGGACCTCTTGACCACCGTTATCGCCTATATTGGTTAATGCTCTATAGCCTTTACCTACTTCCGTTGAAAGACCCAGCTTTTTGGCTACAATATTTATACCTTTAATCAATCCAGCGATTTCTTCTTGGGTCGCATTTAAACTAAAATCATCTAGATCAACATATTTTCCTTTGGGAATGACAAGAGCATGTATTTTTTTTTGTGGATTAATATCGTTAAATGATAAAATAAAATCATCTTCATAAATTTTATTACAAGGTATCTCTCCTCTTAAAATTTTTGCAAAGATATTACTATCATCATAACTCATTTTTTTCTTTTTTCTAATTCCTTCATTACTTCTTCAATTTTTACATCATTTGCCTCTAAGTACATTAATAAATGATAAAATACATCTGCTGCTTCATGTATTTTATTTGTATCTTCATCTATAGCTTCTATTAATTCATCAACTTCCTCTAATACTTTTGCTTTACTTAAGGGTTTATCTGTAAGTAACTTATTTGTATAAGACCCTTCTACAGGTATTAACTTTCTTTCTCGTGCAAGTTTTATTAAATTTTCTAATGTACTAAGCATTTTAAATTCTAACAGGTATTCCCTTTGAGTCCAAATATTCCTTAGCCTCTTTTACTGAATATTTTCCATAGTGAAATATAGATGCTGCTAAAACAGCGCTTGCATTTCCTAATTTTATTCCATCAACTAAATGATCTAAATTACCAACCCCACCAGATGCAATAATAGGAATATTTACTTTAGATGATATTTTCGACATTAATTCTAAATCATAACCAACTTGGGTGCCATCTCTGTCCATTGAAGTTACTAATAGCTCCCCCGCCCCACTACTTTCCATTTTTTTTGCAAATTCTACTGCATTAATTCCTGTATTGTTTCTTCCACCGTGAGTATAAATTTCCCAATTATCAGAGTTTTTTTTTGCATCTATTGCAACAACAATGCATTGCGAACCAAATTTTCTAGAACTTTCTACTACTACTTCTGAATTTTGAACTGCCGCAGTATTAATTGACACCTTATCTGCACCACAGTTTAAAAGTTTATTAATATCATCAACACTTTTAACTCCTCCTCCAACTGTCAAAGGGACAAAACATTTTTTAGAAGTTTTTTCTACAACATCATAAATGGTGTCTCTATTTTCATTTGAGGCAGTAATGTCTAGAAAACAAATTTCATCTGCACCGCCATCAGAATAAATTCTAGCTTGCTCAACTGGATTACCTGCATCCTTTAAGTCTATAAAATTTATTCCTTTAACTACACGCCCATTTTTGACGTCTAGACAGGGTATTATTCTATTTTTAAGCATCTAATTCCTTAACCAAATCCTCTAATTTAATATCACCATCATATATAGCTTTGCCAACTATAATCCCCTCGATATTCTTATTATTTAGCTCCTTTGCTTTTTTAATATCATCAATAGATGAAACACCTCCCGAAATAATCACTGGGCAATTTGCTGTTTCAGCGACTTTAGATGTTTCTTCAAAATTAGGGCTTTGTTTCATGCCATCTCGATTAATATCAGTATAAATTAATCTGCTAGCACCAAAATTATTGACTTCTCTTAAATAATCTAAAGTTAATTGATTAGAATTTTCTTTCCATCCTGACACAGATAAATATCCATCTTTAGCATCTAAACCTAAAGCAATTTTGTTTGGGAACTTTTCACAAGATTCTTTTAAAAAGTTTTTATCTTTTATGGCAGCACTACCTAAAATTACTTTTTCAACACCCACATCCGTGTATTTTTGAATACTATCAATACTTCTAATTCCTCCACCAACTTCTATTTTTAAGTCAAATTTACTAGCTATCTCCTCAATAATATCCAGATTTAGTGTTTCACCAGTTAAAGCTCCATCTAAATCAACAATATGTAAATTTTTAAAACCATATTTCTTATATTTTGCAGCTTGTTCAACTGGTGACACTTCGTATTCAGTTTTGTTATCAAAGTTTCCTTTGATTAATCTTACACATTTTTTATCTTTTATGTCTATCGCTGGAAATATTTTCATTTTATATGTTTATAAAATTATCAATTATTTTAAGTCCAATTTTATCACTCTTCTCAGGATGAAACTGGGTTCCAAAAATATTTTCTTTTTCTATAGAGCAAACAATATTTGACGAATAATCTGTTGTTGCAGATATTATACTTTTATCCTGAGGAATAAATTCATAGCTATGCACAAAATACATGTGAGAATTATTTTCTATATCTTTTAAAATTTTACTATTCTTATGTATATTGAGCTGATTCCAACCAATATGAGGAAGCTTGAATTTTCCATTTTGGTTGTTAATTTTGACTACCTTACCCGATATCCACCCTAAACCTTTTGTTTCTATTTCTTCGTATCCAACATCTGCAAACATTTGTAATCCAACACAAATACCTAGGAGAGGTTTTTTATTACTAATTGCAACTTCATTCAAAGTATCTGTTAAACCATTAATGCTATTTAAAGCATCAACACAGCTTTTAAATGAACCTTGGCCTGGCAATACTACCTTGTCACTAGATTTAATTTTATTTAGATCTGAAGTAACTTCGATGTTTACTTTGTCTTTTGCGACTTCGTTAAACGAATTTATTACCGAGCTTATATTGCCCGAATTATAATCAACAATTGTGACGTTCATTAAACTTATAATGAGCCTTTAGTAGATGGAATGCTTTTTTTACTTCTGGGATCCATCTCCAATGCTTCTCTCAAAGATCTTGCTAATGCTTTATAGCAAGATTCGATGATGTGGTGACTATTGTCTCCATAAATATTTTCAACGTGCATTGTAATGCCAGCTGATTGTGAAAATGCCTGGAACCATTCTTTAAATAGTTCAGTATCCATCTCACCAAGTTTCTCAACTTTTAATTTTACTTTCCAAATTAAATAAGGTCTATTTGAAACATCTATTGCAACTCTAGTTAAAGTCTCGTCCATTGGAATAACTCTGTGAGCATATCTTTTAATCCCAATAAATTTTTTTGCAGCTTTTTTTAAAGCTTCACCAATTGCTATTCCTGTATCTTCTGTTGTATGATGAAGATCAATGTGAGTATCACCTTTTGCTTTTACTTTTAAATCGATAAGAGAATGTTTTGATAATTGCTCAAGCATATGATCTAAAAAACCTATACCAGTATCAATTTGGTATTTACCTTTTCCGTCAATATTCACCTCAACACTAATACTGGTTTCTTTTGTTTTTCTGGATACTTTTCCTTTTCTAGCCATATATTTTAGAGGTATACATACATAATCCTTCTATATCAATATCAGTATGAACACTTGAAGTATTAAAAATAATCACCATTTATTAAACCATGACAACAATTGTACTAGTTAGAAAAAATAATGAAGTAGTGGTAGCTGGAGATGGACAGGTAAGTATGGGTAATACTGTGGTTAAAAGTACTGCTTCAAAAATTAGAAAAATTGAAAAAAGGGATGTAGTAGCAGGCTTTGCAGGATCAACAGCGGATGCACTTACTTTATTTGAGAGATTAGAGGCTAAAATTGAAAAACATGCAGGCAACCTATCAAGAGCTGCTGTTGAGTTAGCAAAAGATTGGAGAACTGATAAATATTTAAGAAGATTAGAGGCTTTAATGGCCATAGGTGATAAAGATAATAGTTATATAATTTCTGGAACAGGGGATGTTTTGGAACCTGAGGGAGATGTCATTGGAATAGGTTCGGGTGGAAATTATGCATTAGCTGCTGGAAAAGTTCTGATGGAAACAGATAAAAGTGCGGAGGAAATTGCAAAAAAAGCAATTAAGGTAGCTTCTGAAATTTGTGTATTTACAAATGATAATATTAAGGTTCTAAAAATATAATGGAAAAAACTAACGTAACTCCTTTAGTTCCAAAAGATAAAAAAGATAAGGAAGAAAATTCTCTAGTAAGTTCACTTTCTCCAAGAGAAATAGTTTCTGAATTAGATAGATTTGTAGTTGGACAAAACAAAGCAAAAAAGGCTGTTGCTGTCGCTTTAAGAAACAGATGGAGAAGACAAGCAATAAAAGGAGAAATGAAAAATGAAGTTTTGCCAAAAAATATTTTAATGATTGGACCAACTGGTGTTGGTAAAACAGAAATTTCTAGAAGGTTATCAAAATTGGCGGAAGCACCGTTTGTTAAAGTTGAAGCCACAAGATTTACTGAAGTTGGATACGTTGGAAGAGATGTTGAACAAATAGTAAGGGATTTAATTGAAATAGCTATTGGTATGGAAAAAGTTAAAATGAGAAAAGAAGTCCATGCTCAAGCACAAAAATCTGCTGAAGAAAAAGTCTTAGATGCTTTGGTTGGTAAAAAAGCTAGTTTAGCAACAAGAGAAAGTTTTAGAAAAAGATTAAGAAATGGTGATTTAGATAACAATGAAATAGAAATTGCTGTGAGTGATACAGGATCAAATAACACTTCTTTTGAAATTCCTGGAATGCCTGGAGCTAATGTTGGAATGATCAACATTGGAGAAATGATTGGTAAATCTATGGGCAACAAAGAAAAAAAGAAAAAAATGACTGTAAAAGAATCACATGAAATTTTAATTAATGATGAGTCTGATAAATTAATTGAGCAGGATAAAATTGTTAAAGCCGCAAAGCTATCAACAGAAAATAATGGTATAGTTTTTTTAGATGAAATTGATAAAATTTCTGCAAGAACTGACCGAGTTGGTGGAGATGTGTCTCGCGAGGGTGTTCAAAGAGACCTATTACCTTTGATAGAAGGCACAACAGTTAATACTAAGCATGGACCTATTAAGACTGATCATATCTTATTTATAGCATCGGGTGCTTTCCAACTTGCAAAACCTTCGGACTTACTTCCTGAATTACAAGGTAGGTTACCTATAAGAGTTGAGCTAGAAGCATTAACTAGTGATGATTTTAAAAGAATACTAAGAGAGCCAGATTTTAGTTTAATTAAACAATATGTTGCATTATTGAAAACTGAAAATGTTGAGCTTGAATTCTCAGATGATGGGATTGATACAATTGCAAATATCGCATCCGAAGTAAATGCAACAGTAGAAAATATTGGTGCCAGAAGATTACATACAATAATTGAAAAAATTTTAGACGAAATAAGTTTCACAGCAACTGATCGCTCTGGAGAAAAAATTATTATTGATAAAGAATATATTAATAAAAATTTAGATAATTTGGTAAAAGATACAGATCTTTCAAAATTTATATTATAAATTTATAAGTAGCCAAGTTCTTCCATTTCTAATTTAAAAGTTTTTTCCAATTTTTTTACAACTTTAACATCTAAATTTTTTTTCCAATTATTTTTAGGTCCTAAATAGAAAAAAGGTATCTTTTTACCAGTTTTTTCATCTACCCAACTCTCGCTAAAACCTTTTTCTTTTTCTAAATTTTGCATATTTTCAAAACTTGTTGTTTTGATTACGTTTTCGAATTTTTTTTTATCTAATTCAAAATTAGATTTGTTAATTTTATAAATAAATTTTAACACATTTAGAAAAGTTAAATCTGGATTAGCGATTAGATCTTCATATTTTATAAGAAGGTACTTTTCATATTCCTTAAATATTTTCCAACTATGATAATTGACAGCCCAATTATTTGTCCAAACTAACCCATCCCCTGTTCCTTTTATCATAAAATCTGCTGATTCTTCTAATGTTAAGCTTTTGAATTTGGATAAAGATGTTACGATATTTCTTGGGTCTCTAACAATATAAATTGCCCCTAGAGTATTATCGAAATTTGTAAAAGGATAATTTTTATTGAAGTTAAAAAGAAAACTATGAGTTTTTAAAAATTGAATTGCATTTTTTTTATTGAACGCGTCTTGAGCTTTAATGTAATTTTTAATTGTCTCATTTTGATTTGTTATATCAATTCCCATCTCTAAAAAAAAGCCACCATGAGGAAATTGTTTTATATTTTTAATTAAGTTAAAATTATAATTTCCATCTTTAGAAAATATGTATGCTGCTAACATTGATCTTAACAATGTATTCCCACTCTTAGGATATGAAGCAAGCCAGATAAT
>Ga0209374_1002033_pt1 | contig 18222 bp, 15 predicted proteins | sample SaaInlLV_DNA_10m_FD_184683 | JGI IMG/M metagenome (GOLD analysis project Ga0209374, IMG submission 184683) | Marine microbial communities from expanding oxygen minimum zones in the Saanich Inlet - SI075_LV_DNA_10m (SPAdes) (version 2) | ecosystem: Environmental > Aquatic > Marine > Unclassified ... | reverse complement strand
AGGGCTTTCATGTGCTCACCGACTTGCAGTACTAGGTCATCAAGTTGTAATCTTCGAAGCACGTGAAAAATTAAGCGGTCTTAATGAATACGGTATTGCTGCCTATAAAACTGTTAATGATTTTGCCCAGCGTGAAGTTGATTTTATCTTAAAGATCGGCGGGATAGAAACACGTACAAATCAGCGATTGGGACAGGATGTGAAACTGGATGATCTCCGTCAGCAGTTTGATGCGGTATTTTTGAGTGTCGGTTTAGGAGATGTCAATTCACTCGGATTGGAAAGTGAAGAAATAGCAGGTGTTTACGATGCAGTCAACACTATTTCAGAGCTGCGTCAATCAGGAAATCTTGTAGAATTATCAGTTGGACGGCGTGTAATAGTGATCGGCGGAGGAAGTACCGCGATTGATATTGCTGTGCAGTCCAAAAAACTTGGTGCTGAAGATGTCACGTTGGCTTACCGGCGCGGTCCTGAACAAATGAGTGCAACCTGGAAAGAACAGGAGTTCGCGCAAACCAATGGTGTCCGTGTCAAAAACTGGCTTGCTCCTAAAAGTTTGCAATCCGAAAATGGACATGTGAGCGGGATTGAGTTTGAATGTACCTCATTGAATCCGCAAGGAAAACTCAGCGCAACCGGGGAATTACGAAACATGGAAGCTGATGTTGTTTTTAAAGCCATCGGCCAAAAATTGGTCAACTCTTTGGATTCGGCGTCTGAAATGCCTGAAACTGAGGGCGGAAAAATTGCGGTTAATGCTGAATATGAAACCTCTCTTGCCGGTGTCTGGGCCGGAGGTGATTGTATACGTTCCGGAGATGATTTGACAGTTCAGGCTGTTGAAGACGGTAAACAGGCGGCAATCGCGATTCACGGGAAATTAACTTAAACATAAATAGTTAGCTGCTAAGTACGCTAAGAAACGCTGATGAATGTGCTTGGTGTAAATATCTGCTGAAACAAAATACATGCTGTTTATAGCAGTGCAAAACTGTGACAGAATATTTGAATTCAAAAAATTATAATCCTAAAATATCATGGCTGATTTAAGTTGTAATGTGGGAGGTATCAAGTCTCCGAATCCGTTTTGGTTGGCTTCTGCTCCACCTACAGACAAATTGTATAACGTAGAACGTGCTTTCCGCGCGGGTTGGGGTGGTGTTGTCTGGAAAACTCTGGGGATTGATCCTCCCATCGTAAACGTCAGTTCACGTTATGGTGCAGTCCATTACAACGGCCAGCGCATGATGGGATTTAATAATGTGGAACTGATTACAGATCGTCCGTTGGAGGTCAATCTGAAGGAAATAAAACAAGTCAAAAAAAATTGGCCGGATCGTGCTGTGGTTGTTTCGCTGATGGTTCCCTGCAACGAAAAAGACTGGAAGTATATTATTAATAAAGTTGAAGATACAGGTTGTGACGGGGTAGAATTGAATTTTGGCTGCCCGCACGGAATGTCTGAAAGAGGAATGGGGGCTGCTGTTGGGCAGGTTCCTGAATATGTCGAAATGGTTACCCGCTGGGTCAAGGAAAGTTCCGCTCTGCCGTGTCTGGTAAAACTTACTCCAAATGTGACCGATATCCGTAAAGTAGCTCACGCTGCAAAAGCAGGCGGTGGTGATGGTGTGGCTCTGATCAATACTGTAAACTCGATTGTTTCTGTTGATCTGGACCAAATGGCACCGGAACCTACGATTGATGGAAAAGGCTCACACGGCGGTTATTGCGGACCTGCGGTTAAACCGATTGCTCTGCATATGGTGGCTGAAATTTCAAAAGATCCGGAAACTCAAAATGTGCCGATCTCCGCAATTGGAGGAATTTCAAATTGGCGTGATGCTGCAGAATTCATCGCATTGGGCGCCAGTGGTGTTCAGGTTTGTACCGCCGCAATGCACTATGGTTTTAAAATTGTGGATGACATGATAGATGGCCTCAACAACTGGATGGACGAAAAGGGTTATGCTACTATGGAGGACTTCAGGAGAATGGCAGTTCCGAATGTGACGGAATGGCAATATCTAAACCTGAAATATGATATCAAAGCCAGAATTGACGAATCGACTTGCATCCATTGTGGATTGTGTCATATTTCATGTGAGGACGGGTCACACCAGGCTATTCGTGAAATTAAAGCCAACGGTGAACGGCGTTTTGAGGTCATTGATAAAGAATGCGTTGGCTGCAATCTCTGCATGTTTGCCTGTCCTGTGCCAGACTGTATCACCATGGAACGAGTTGATTCAGGGACAGAATATCAGAACTGGACAACCCATCCAAATAATCCGATGAGGGTTGAAAATAATTAAAACTAGAGAACTTTAAAACTATCAAGAAGGGGACAAGATGTCAGTAATTATAAAAGGTGGAACAGTTGTCAACGCGGATCAGTCATTCCGTGCGGATGTTTATTGTGAGGATGGAATTATTCAAGCTGTAGGTCCTGACATGGACGCACCTTCAGGAGTGGATATTGTTGATGCAGGAGGTTGTTATGTGATGCCCGGAGGAATTGATCCGCATACTCACATGGAACTCCCTTTCATGGGAACAGTTGCCTCTGAAGATTTCTTTTCCGGCACAACAGCAGGTGCGGTAGGTGGAACTACGATGATTATTGATTTTGTGATTCCGGGTCCACAGGAGGATGTTCTGGAAAGATATCACACCTGGCGTGGCTGGGCTGAAAAATCTGCGACAGATTACAGTTTCCATGTGGCAATCACCTGGTGGGACGATTCTGTTCATGAAGCGATGGGCACTCTTAGCCGTGATTATGGAGTAAACAGTTTCAAACACTTTATGGCCTATAAAGGTGCAATCATGGCTGATGACGAAATACTTGTCAACAGTTTCACCCGTGCCCGTGAACTGGGTGCAATTTGCACAGTCCACGCGGAAAGCGGCGAATTGGTCGATCATTTCCAAAAGAAAATTTTTGACAGCGGTATTACAGGTCCGGAAGGACATCCTCAGTCAAGACCGCCTCAGGTAGAAGGAGAAGCAGCAAACCGAGCGATTCGTTTTGCGCAGATGATTGATGTACCTCTGTATTTGGTTCATAATTCATGCTCACAATCTCTCAATGAAATCGCCAGAGCAAGGCGTGAAGGTCAACGCGTTTATGGCGAAGTACTAACAGGACATCTGTTGGTTGATGACAGTGTTTACCGTAATCCGGATTTTGAATTTGCGGCTGCACACGTGATGAGCCCACCCTTCCGTCCAAAAGGCAACAAAGAAGCTCTTTGGCGTGGTCTTCAGTCTGGAGATTTACAGACAACAGCCACCGATCACTGCTGCTTTTGTGCAGACCAGAAAGCGATGGGTAAAGATGATTTCCGCAAAATTCCAAATGGAACAGCCGGTATCGAAGACCGAATGAATGTTCTCTGGACGCATGGCGTCAACACCGGCCGTTTAACCATGAGCGAATTTGTCGCGGTTACTTCAGCAAACACCGCAAAGATTTTCAATATTTATCCGCGAAAAGGCATGATTGCAGAAGGCAGTGATGCGGATTTGGCGATTTTTGATCCGTCTGCAACTCATACAATTTCCGCAAAAACCCATCATCAAAATATTGATTTCAATATTTTTGAAGGGATGGAACTGACCGGTATCAACGTTGCGACTATCAGCCAGGGGCTAGTGGTTTATCAAAACGGTAAAGTTCGTACTGAACGTGGTGTCGGACGCTATGTTGAGCGTCCATGTTTTGCTCCGTATTACAGCGCGGTTGAAAAACGAAGTTCAGCTACTGCTCCTACCTCTGTGGAGCGGTCATCGTAATGGAAGATGGTTCCCGGGTTGTTGAGGCCTGTAAAGTAGATTTAGTTTTCGAAACAGCAGACGGTCCTGTACACGCACTTTCGGAGATTGATCTGGAAATCAATAAAGGTGATTTTATTTCACTTATAGGTCCTTCCGGATGTGGAAAAACCACGCTGATGCGGGTGATTGCGGATCTTGAAAAACCCACCGGTGGTGAAATAAAAATAAACGGTATGTCTCCGGAAGAAGCCCGTTTGCAGCGTGCATACGGTTATGTCTTTCAGTCACCCGCGCTTTACCCCTGGCGTACCGTTGAAGGCAATCTCAAACTGCCTTTGGAAATTATGGGTGTTAAAAAAGCGGAGCAAAACAAACGTGCCGCTGAAGTACTGGAAATGGTGGACCTCACTGGCTTCGAAAAAAAATTCCCCTGGCAGCTTTCTGGCGGTATGCAACAGCGTGTTTCAATCGCGCGTGCCCTTACATTTTATCCTGATTTATTGCTGATGGATGAACCGTTTGGGGCACTGGATGAAATAGTCCGTGATCAACTCAACGAGCACTTCCACAAACTTTGGGAGCAAACGCAAAAGACGGTTGTCTTTGTGACTCACTCAATTCCGGAAGCTGCTTATCTTTCTACAAAAATTGTGGTTATGTCTCCCCGTCCTGGAAAGATTATTGATGTAATTGATAGTCCACTGCCGGAAAAACGTACCCTTGATATGCGGGAAACGCAGGAATTCCTTGATCTATCTCACCGTATACGTGAAGGTCTGCGGGCAGGACACAGCTATGATTGATTAAAATATCTGAAATGAACTGGTTCCGTAACTCATCATTTGTTTCGATTACAACCGTGCTCGCCTTCACTGCGATTTTCTGGTATGCCGGAGCGGTCTATCTCAATTCTGCGGTTTTAATCGACAAATACGAACGGCATAAAGTTGAGTGGGACTTTTCCAAGCTCGTTGATGATTCATGGTCAATGGATCGACCAATCATGCCGGCTCCACATCAGATTATCTTAGACCTTAATAAATCAATATTTCAGCAAAAGATATCTTCCAAACGCAGCTTGGTTTATCACGGTTGGGTCACAATTTCCTCAACCATGGTGGGCTTTGCCATGGGTGCTATTTTAGGGATTTTACTTGCTGTGGGTATTGTTCACGTTAGCACCTTAAATAAAAGCGTTTTACCGTGGATAATTGCTTCACAGACAATTCCGATTTTGGCAATTGCACCAATGATCATTGTAGTTTTAGGGGCAATTGGAGTTACAGGACTTTTACCAAAAGCAATAATTTCGGCTTATCTTTGTTTTTTTCCGATTGCGATCGGTATGGTCAAGGGTTTACGTTCACCAGATCCGATGCATCTCGATTTGATGAAAACCTACAATGCGACAAAATCACAGTTTTTCTGGAAATTACGCTGGCCGGCCTCTACTCCGTTTTTGTTTGCCAGTTTCAAGGTGTCAATCGCAATCAGTCTGGTTGGCGCGATTGTGGGTGAATTACCTGCCGGTGCAAGAGCAGGTTTAGGTGCCCGTTTGTTGACCGGCTCATACTACGGACAGACCGTACAGATCTGGAGCGCTTTGATAGTAGCTTCGCTTGTTGCAGGAACACTCGTTTTAATGATGACTGTTTTGGAACGCAGAGTTCAAAAAAGAATGGGGGTTCAGCTATGAAAAATATCCCTATACTCAATTGGATTTTCAGCATTGCTTTTGTGATTCAGTTTTTGTTTTCAAGGGACTGGATGTTCCATGGAGTTGGCACTTTATGGTATGCTCTGCAGCCTTTTATTGCTTCGGTTTTAGTTATTTTAAGACCAACTGTAATTAAGGGTATGCCGGGAAAAATTATGATCAGTTTGCTGATTACTTCCGGATGCCTGGCAAGCTTAAACAGCGTACATTCAGTTGAACCTACTATAAGCTGGGGGATCTGGCTTTATGTAGTTACGCTGGTTGGACTGATGTGGCAGTTAATGGGATTCTGGTCGAGTGTAGATACACGTCTCAACAAAAAAATGGCTGTCGTTATCAATTTACTGGTTCCTGTTTTATTCGGCGGAATGCTGCTTTATTTGTGGGAAATGTTAACGGTAGGCTTCGAGGTACCGCAGGTTATACTTCCGCCACCGTCTCTGATCGGAATAGCCTTCGCTAATTCTCTTGAAATGCTCTGGGCTGATTTTCAGCAAACATTTATGAAAGCGGTGCTGGCCGGATTTTTTCTTGGCAGCGGATCCGGATTTGTAGTGGCAGTTCTGGTTGATAAAATTCCATTTTTACAGAGAGGACTGCTACCGCTTGGAAATCTGGCAAGTGCTTTGCCTATTGTGGGCGTGGCACCAATCATGGTCATGTGGTTTGGTTTTGACTGGCAGTCAAAAGCTGCTGTTGTGATGATGATGACTTTTTTTCCGATGCTGGTCAATACGCTGACAGGATTAAAGTCCACAGGTAGAATGGAACTTGACTTGATGCACTCATATGCTGCAGATTATTGGCAGATGCTGATCAAGGTACGGCTTCCAAATGCGCTACCTTTTATTTTTAACGCATTAAAGATCAACTCTACTCTGGCGCTGATCGGCGCGATTGTAGCGGAGTTCTTTGGTACACCGATTGTCGGAATGGGATTTCGTATCTCAACCGAAATCGGCCGAATGAATGTTGACGTCGTATGGGCATCCATTGCGGTGGCAGCATTGTCAGGGTCGTTGTTCTACGCTCTGCTGGCTTTTCTGGAGCGGCAGTTCACAGGATGGCACCCCTCTTTCCGTGTCGGCTGACTTGACTGAATTTAAAAAGTAAGTCTGACCTTAATTTATTATGGAGTAAAAAATGAGTATATTGAAAAAAATGGTGATGGTAATACTGGCAACCGGGCTGGCATTTTCCGCACAAGCAGCAGATAAAGTGACCATTCAGTTGAAATGGGTCACACAGGCTCAGTTTGCAGGTTATTATGTAGCACAAGATAAAGGCTATTATCAGGCCGCAGGACTGGACGTAACAATTAAACCGGGCGGGCCGGACATTGCTCCGCCGCAGGTGATTGCAGGAGGAGGAGCAGATGTGGTTGTAGACTGGATGCCTTCAGCATTGGCTTCACGTGAAAAAGGTGTAGCACTGGTTAACATCGCGCAGATTTTCAAGAAATCTGGAATGATGCTTACCTGCCGTAAAGACAGCGGAATTAAATCTCCTGCTGATTTTCGCGGGAAAACGCTGGGTGTCTGGTTTTACGGAAACGAATATCCTTTCCTGAGTTGGATGAGCAAATTAGGTATTCCAACCACCGGTGGTTCAAACGGCGTGACAGTTTTGAAGCAGGGTTTTAACGTGGATCCAATTCTGCAGAAGCAGGCTGAATGCGTTTCAACCATGACTTATAATGAATACTGGCAGATCGTTGATGCAGGCCTCAGTCCTTCTGAATTGGTTGTATACAAGTATGAAGAACAAGGTGTTTCTACCTTAGAAGATGGTTTATATGTGATGGAAAACAATCTGAAAAACAAGGCTTTCGTCAGTAAAATGGGGCGCTTCCTCAGAGCATCCATCAAAGGTTGGAAGTACGCAGGCGACCATCCTGATGAGGCAGCGGATATTGTTCTTGAAAACGACGATACTGGTGCCCAGACAGAAAAACATCAGCGTCGGATGATGCGTGAAATAAGCAAATTGCTTGGAAATCAGCCACAAGGTGTCGGTTATTTGGTGCCAGCTGATTATGAGCGTACAGTTGACGTACTAATGTCATCTGATTCAGACCCTGTGATTTCCAAGAGACCTAACGGTGCCTGGAGTCACGCAATCTGGGATGCAATGTAATTTCTTTTGTTCCTGCTTTCGGAAGCACTGCTCACTCGGGGTGCTTCCGTTTTTCTTACACTTCCTTAAGTCACAAGATCCCTCCCTTTAAAGTCAAATCAGCAACCTATGTCAGCTGAATTACTTGCTGTTACTTCTTCAGTCTTGTTAAATCTAATTAAAATTGACATTCCTGTTATGCTTGTTGTACTCATGCAACTTGTCATTAGCACGTCGCTTTAAATAACACAGCTGATGAATTTTTTCAAATACTGCACTTGCAAAATGAAAGTGAGTGTTTGAGATACATGTAAAATTATGGGAAACTAGTCAGGAACTCAAATTTTAACAACCGGAACTTTTTATGAAAACAAAAATAGAGATTACGCGTGACTGGCTTCCTCGCTATACAGGAACAGAGATTGCTGAATTTGGTGATTATATTTTACTGACAAATTTTAGTAATTATATCACCAAGTTTGCCGAACGTTTCGATTGTGAAATAAGGGGAGAGGGCGGTCCAATGCAAACCGCGACTAATAAAAACGGACTGAGCATCATAAACTTCGGTATCGGTTCAGCTAACGCTGCAACGATTATGGATCTGCTCACAGCCTGTAATCCCAAGGGTGTATTGTTTTTAGGCAAATGCGGAGGTCTAAAACAAACTGCAGAAATAGGACGTTATATTATCCCGATTGCAGCAATCCGCGGAGAAGGAACGAGCAATGATTATCTGCCTCCGGAAGTTCCTGCTTTACCTTCTTTCAAACTGCATAAATTTGTCTCTGACACAGTACTCGCTTATGGTCAGGAATACCGTACCGGTGTCATTTACACCACCAATCGCAGAGTCTGGGAATGGGACAATAAATTCCGTAAAAGACTGATTGAACTTTCCGCGATTGGAATTGATATGGAGACCGCTACTCTCTTTATAGTGGGACATGCCAATAAAATTTCCCGTGGAGCAATTCTCCTTGTTTCAGATATGCCGTTGCTTCCGGAAGGTGTTAAAACACAGGAAATGGATAAAAAAGTTACTGCCAAATATGTGGATATGCACCTCGAAATGGGTATCCAGGCCATGACTGATATTGATGAAAAAGGTGAGGAAATAAAGCACTTCGGTTATTGATCGCTGAACCTTGTTCTGGTGAGTTAGTCCATGAATACAGGAAATCCGCCCCTGAAACTTATTGGGACTTCTTATGCACTGGCAAGTTTTCTTGGATTGAATTGAATGGAGAAGACGATTTCTGGACTGATCCGCCTAAAACCAACCCCATCTTCTTCTGTGAGTATTCCCCAGTAATTATTCACAAGTCAGAAACACTCTATAACTTTGCTCAAAGCCCCGGAACGGTGTCTTGGCGACGGTTCATAAATTCTTCTCTTCCTTGGCATTACCCAAAAATTACCTTATTATTTTCAGGTAATTATTTTGAACTTTCCACTTTCCAATTGAACTATTAGCATTGGAGCTTGGTCAGTAGTCTTAAAACAATCAGCAGAGAGTTTAAACTAAAACATATACATAAAGTTAGCGTAAAAATAATTAACTAAAACAAATGCAAAAAATACAAGAAAAACAAATAGTTGCTGTTGTTGGAGCTGGGCTAGCGGGGTCAGAAGCGGCGTGGCAATTGGCTGAGCGCGGACACTCGGTTCGGCTTTTTGAGATGCGTCCGGTACGCATGACTCAAGCCCATAAAAGCGGAAATTGTGCTGAACTGGTCTGCAGTAATTCATTCAAAAGTCGTGCGGTAGAAAACGCACATGGTTTGCTCAAAGCAGAAATGGCTCTGCACAAATCCATGATTTTAAAGAACGGAGAAAAATTTTCTGTACCTGCCGGACAAGCCCTTGCCATTGACAGAGAACCATTTGCTGAAGCAGTAACAGCTCAGTTAAAAGCTCATCCGCTGATAAGTTTTTGCAATGAGGAAGTTACAGATGTCGCAAAACTGATTGACGCTCATTCATTTGTTCTATTTGCCACAGGACCATTAACTTCGGATGCCCTCGCTACTTCTCTCCAGGATATTCTGGGCACACAATATTTGTCATTTTATGACGCAATTGCTCCAGTCGTGACTGCTGAATCAATCGACAAGAATCTTACTTTCCGTGCGTCACGTTACGGAAAAGGTGAGGCTGATTATTTAAACTGTCCGATGCATCGCGGACAATATCAGTCTTTTATAGAAGCAGTGCAGCAAGCGGAAAAAGTTGAACTGCATCAGTTTGAGGACACACGTCCTTTTGAAGGCTGTCTGCCAATTGAGGTGATGGTTGAGCGTGGTCCGGAAACTTTACGCTTCGGTCCAATGAAACCGGTTGGTCTTGATCATCCGGAAACAGGTGAGCGTTACCATGCAGTTGTTCAGCTTCGGCAGGAAAATTCTGTTGGTACACTTTACAATCTGGTGGGTTTCCAGACTAAAATGACATGGACCTCGCAAAAGGAAGTTTTTGCGTTGATTCCCGGGTTGGAAAATGCGGAATTTGTACGACTCGGTTCGGTTCACCGCAACACATTTTTAAACGGTCCCGCTCTGTTAAATCCTCAGTTGAGTCTAAAAACGCATCCAAATGTTTTTTTTGCGGGGCAAATTACCGGTGTTGAAGGATACATGGAATCCACCGCAATGGGAATTCTGGCCGCCAGACAAATTGCTGCGGCACTCGAAAATCGTGTAGAAAGTCCACCTTCTCCGGACACTATGATGGGCGCGCTAATCCGTTACATAACAGAAACAGAATCCTCTACTTTTCAGCCGATGAACGCGAATTTCGGACTACTGAATGCTCCTGAAAAAAAGATGAGTAAATCAGATCGTAAAACGTGGTATGCTGAACGAGCTCTGAAAAAAGCAACGCAATATGCGGATCAAGTTTGATGGTTTAGAAAAATCTCTGAAACCTAAAATTTATCATTTCGACCGTAGGGAAAAATCTTGTTCATATTAGTTTTGTAACTTAATAAAGATTTCTCGCTTTGCTCGAAATGACATAAATTTATCAAATTTTACAGGTTCACCATTTTTAGAATAAGCTTCAGTAATTATATTTTGAAGTAATTGAAATGTTTGATAAAATATTGATTGCCAATCGCGGTGAAATTGCCTGCCGGATAATACATACTTGCCGAAAAATGGGAATCCGGACTGTTGCTGTTTATGCAGATGCGGATGCACGTGCGCTTCATGTTCAACTTGCAGACGAAGCCTGCCGCATTGGAGAATCACCGCCATCCGAGTCTTATTTGCGTTCGGAAAAATTACTGGATGCAGCCAAAAAACACGGTGCGCAGGCAATTCATCCTGGTTACGGATTTTTATCGGAAAATGCGGAATTCGCTCGTAAATGTTCACAAACCGGACTTGTTTTTATTGGACCGTCTGTTGAAGCAATCGAACAAATGGGTGCTAAAGATCAAGCCAAACGTGTGATGGAAAACGCAGGAGTTCCTGTTGTTCCTGGTTACAAAGGTGCTGAACAAAGTCCGGATTTCCTGCATTCGGAAGCGAAAAAGCTCGGTTATCCACTAATGATAAAAGCCGTTCTCGGTGGAGGCGGTAAAGGAATGCGGGTGGTACACAAGCATGAAGATTTCCCGGAAGCGCTTGAATCTGCATGCAACGAAGCCCGGAATGCCTTTGGTGATGATCGTGTATTGCTGGAAAGCTTTATCAGTGGACCACGTCATATTGAGTTTCAGATTTTTGGTGATCAGTTTGGAAACGCTGTTCATCTTTTTGAACGAGACTGTTCACTGCAGAGACGTCACCAGAAAATCATTGAAGAATCACCTTCACCTTTTCTGGATGATGAACTACGTTCGAGTATGGCTGACGCTGCCGTTGCCGCAGCAAAGGCTGTAAAATACATAGGTGCCGGAACCGTTGAGTTTATTGTCGGAAGCGACCGCGGATTTTTCTTCATGGAAATGAACACCCGTCTGCAGGTTGAACATCCGGTTACGGAAATGATAACCGGACTTGATCTGGTTGTATGGCAATTGCGTGTGGCCGCAGGTGAAAAACTACTCTTAACTCAAGAAGAAATCAGTCAGACAGGACACGCGATTGAAGCCAGAATTTATGCCGAAAATCCAGCAACCGGCTTTTTGCCCAGTATCGGTACTTTGCATCGTTTGGCTTTTCCGGGATTGAAGCAAAATAATAGTTCTGCCAAAGCCAGCATCAGGATTGATACAGGAGTTGAACAGGGCGGCGAAATCAGCATCCACTATGATCCGATGATCGCCAAGTTGATTGTGCACGCAGATTCACGCAAGCAGGCGATTGCTGCAATGCGTTCCGCACTGTCTCAATCCGGTGTGCTGGGTGTGGTGACAAATCTGGGTTTTCTGCAGAGCATCATGCAGTATCCGGATTTTGAAGAAGGAAAAACGGACACTCTTTTTGTGGATTCAAAGCTAGAATCGCTACTGCCAGGCAACAAAGATTCTGCTGACTGGGTTTGTTGGGGCACTGCGATTTCATGTTTGCTGAAAGACTTTGCGGACTCTGAAAATAAAGCGCAAAAATCTATGGAACCGTGCTCACCCTGGAACAGTCTTGGAAACTGGCGGGCCGGAATTGAGGAACCACACAGGGTACAACTGCGAAACCAACAAGGGACGGAAACAGAAATAAAAATATTTGAAGAAAATAATACTTTCCGGATTTTGCATGAAAATACTGAAATTTCAGTCACAGTTTCTGCACATGAGGATTTGCTTGATCTAACCTGGAACAGTGAGGGCTTGGAAGAATATGGACATCACTTACTGGTCCTACAGCATGAATCACAACTGTTGGCAGTTCATGAAAATGGCCGTACATTATTCAGCAGACTGGATCCTTTAGCATACGAACAAAGCGAAGAGGTTAGTGATTTTCGACTTAGCGCACCGATGCCCGGAAACGTGATCCGTGTACTCGTTAAAGCCGGAGACGAAGTAAGTTCCGGGCAACCGTTATTAGTGATGGAAGCTATGAAAATGGAACACACTATTGTTGCTCCTGCAGATGGAATTGTGGAGGAAATCCTTTTTCAACCTGGAGACCTTGTGCAGAATGATGCAAAGTTGGTCGAATTTTCAGTGCTTGAAAAATAAAATGTTTAAACTAAAGTTATTACCTCGGAAAAAATTCTATAACTGTGTGTCATTTTGAGCAAAGCGAGAAATCTTGCCTAAGTTAAACGCATGGCCGCTTTTCCCACACTGCCGTAAAAAGTCCAACCAGTGCAGTAGACTGCCATTGACAGGGCATAAATAGAAGGATTGTTGATCAGACTACGACCCTTGGCGCGCCTCCAGTCTGCATAGTATGCAATTCCAAAGAGCAAACCCAAATAAGCTAAAGATACACTTAATAAGCCTAAATTTGTAGTCATGCTGCAGTTCTACTATTAATGGTGTAGAGGTTTAAAAAGTTTGCGCTTTAATGTGTCCGAACTTGGGAGACAATCAAAATTTCTTTTTTTCAATCACCCATGCAGAAAATACTATGAGGATAAACCAGACTGAGTAGAGGAAAAAATATAACGCAGGAATCTTAAAGATCAATTCTTCTTTGCCGAAAAGGGAGAGGACCGGATAGTTCAGGCTGACCAGACCAAGTAAGAAAATTGCAAATAATTTCTGTCTCATAACTCTCCTTTAGAAAAAATCTTATTTCCGCTTAAAAAATAAAATCCGGCTTAAGATAGGTGAAAGTTTAATTTTGTGTTAAAATTCGAAAAAATAATAATGTTGGTCTGACAGTCTATTTTGTTTTATTTTACTCAATCATCATGCAGGATAACACGGTTATTAAAAAAAAACATTCTAAGCTGTTACTAAAATTAACGTAAAATCAATGAGGGTGGTGTTTATTTCCCTAGGCAGGTTTTTTGATGGCAGGTTGAGCTCAGTCCAAGAAAGTATGAGCATACTCAGGCAGAACTTAATCATCACATTATACGCAGAGTAATGTAAAAATATGGAATTATACATTATAATGCTAACATCGTCACAGTGCAGCAAGATTCATTTTGTCGTATTTTCAAGTACCAGCACCAGCAAAGGAAAAATCTATGCGTAAAGTTTACAGTTCACAGGATGTGAATCTGGTCCATTTCGCGAGAAGTGTTCTCGAGGCACATCAGATTGACAGTGTGATCCTGAGAGAACAGTTGGCTGGCGCAGTAGGCGGATTAGCTCCTCTGGATATATGGCCGGAACTTTGGGTACATGATGCTGATGAGTTGGAGCAGGCAAGACTGTTGATAGCTGCCGCCATGACAAAGAGCGAAACTCAGCAAACGGCCTGGATATGTCATGCTTGCGGTGAAAAAATTGAGCCTCAGTTTACTCAATGCTGGCAGTGTGATACAGAACAAGTGATGACAGCAATCTGAAGGTTTCCTAAAAATTATGAAACTTATGTTGTTATTTAGAGCGCTGGGAGATAGCTTAATGATGAGTGTTAACAATAATAGCTTTCTAGCTGAGTTAGAAATAACAGGTATTTCTGACGTTTTATGATTGAGAGAAAGCGGATAAAGATAAATTTATCAACTTCATTTCAAGAGGATTCTGCTTAGAGGATCAACTGTTGCATAAGTGATAAATAGGGTCAGAGTAATGTTAACACAGACATAATTGATATTCCGTAAAAGTCACAGCATCGAGAAATGGCAAGACTTCAAAGAGCCGCACCAGTCGGTGTACCAGTACATATACTATTGAGAGCAAACAATCGTCAGCAATGTTTTAAGGCATCCGGTGATTATGCAGCGTTTCTGTGGTGGTTGAGAGAATATTCTGAAAAATATCAAGTTGATGTACATGCCTGGGCTTTGCTTGAAGATCATCTTCATTTGTTATCTACACCAAATACGGCAGGTGGTTTGAGCCAGATGGTTCAAGCTTTAGGCCGACAATATGTACGTTTCTTTAATCAGCAGAATCAACGTTCAGGAACCCTCTGGGAAGGACGTTACAGATCGTGTTTGGTGCAGCCTGGGCAATATTTACTGGAAGTCTGCCGCTACATTGAACTGAATCCGGTACGGCTGGCATTGGTCAGTCATGCTGATGATTATAACTGGACTAGTTTTCAACTTAACGCCAAAGGTAAACCTTCGGCGCTTTGTAAACCACATGCGGAGTATTTGAAACTGGGTGAAACTAAAGCGGAGCGATCAGAAAAATATCTGGCATATTGTGAACAAAGTACAAATGAAGAATTGTTGAAAGAAATAAGAGACAGTACAAATAAAGGACTGGCTATTGGAGACGAGAGTTTTAAAATGGAGGTGGAAAAATTGACTGGACGTCGAGTGAGAGCGCTTAAAAGCGGCCGCCCGCTGGGTTGGCGAAAACAAAAATAACGGTTAAATGGCTAAAAAACAAGCTGAGTAATGAAAAAATACCCAAATAAACCTGCAGCAGTTTATTATTTCGGTACATGTCTGGTTGATCTTCTTTATCCGGAAGCAGGAATGGCCGGGATCAAACTATTGCAACGTGAAGGCGTAAAGGTTATTTTCCCGCAGGAACAAACTTGTTGTGGACAGCCAGCATTTAATTCCGGATTTTATGACCAGGCACTTAAAGTTGCAGCAGCACAAGTCAAATTATTTCCTGAAAATATCCCAATTGTGATACCTTCAGGTTCATGCGGCGGAATGATCCGGAAACACTATGCTGAATTATTTAAAAATGATGCCCTGCAGCAGGTAGCGGAATCAGTCGCGGAACGAACATTTGAATTAACCGAATTTTTAGTACATGTACTTAAAATAAAACTTGAAGACCTCGGTGATCCCATTAAAGTAACATGGCATACATCATGTCATGCAAAAAGGGAAATGGAAATAGGTGATGCCCCGAAGCAGTTATTGCGTCAGTTAAAAGATGTTGAATTGCTCGAACTTGAACGGGAAGATGAATGTTGCGGATTTGGAGGGACATTTGCGATTAAAGAGCAGCACATTTCTGCAGCCATGGTTAAAGACAAGGTTGATGATATTTCAAAAACAGGTGCAAATCGTCTGTTGGGTGGTGACTGTGGTTGTCTGCTGAATATTTCCGGTGCAATGAAACATTCCGGAAATACAACAGCTCATCAGCATATTGCGGAATTTATTTGGGAACGTACCGCCAACAATAAAGCTTAAAATAACAGATTAATATGAGTACAGAAAAACTGAGTTTAGCTCAAGTAGAGAGTCTGGCAACTGAAGCATTGATCGGAGCGGGAACGCGTCCGGAATCCGCAAAGTCAGTAGGGAAAGCTGCGTTGGCTGCTGAACGTGACGGTATCCGCAGTCATGGATTGCTCTATGTTCCAATTTACTGTGAACATGTGAAGTGTGGAAAAGTAGACGGCGCTGCAGTTCCGGAAGTAAGCCAGCCACGTCTATCCGCGATTCAGGTGGACGCAAAAACAGGTTTTGCTCACCCGGCGATCGATGCAGGATTTAATGAATTGATTCCGCTCGTAAAAGCGAACGGCTGTGTCGGACTCACCATCAGCAATTCTTACAACTGTGGAGTATTGGGTTATCATGTGGAACGCCTTGCTGAGGCAGGTCTGGTAGGAATCGGCTTTACGAATTCACCGGCCTCGATCGCACCTGTCGGCGGTAAAAAACCTGTTCTTGGTACAAATCCTTTTGCTCTTGCAGTTCCGGATTCCACAGGTGGCGCTGCTTTCGTGCTTGACCAGAGCGCAAGCGTGGTTGCCAAGAGCGAAATTATGATGCGTGCAAGAGAGGGGATTTCCATCCCTGAAGGTTGGGCGCTCGATGCAGAAGGTCAAAGTACGACAGATCCGGAAATTGCGCTCAAGGGAAGTATGGCTCCGAGCGGCGGCTACAAAGGTTTCGGTACAGGTTTGCTGGTCGAAGTTATGGCTGCTGCGCTCAGCGGTGCGGTGCTTGGTCTGCAGGCAAGTCCTTTTTCCGGCACTGCCGGCGGACCTCCGAGGACAGGACAGTGTTTCATCGCCTTCGATCCGGAAGCATTCTCCGGTGCTGAATTTTATGAACGTATCTCTACACTTGTAGAGGCGGTCCAGAGTCAGGACGGCGCACGTTTGCCCGGCGATCGTCGCAGAAAAAATCGACAACGGATTGAACTCGAAGGTGTTGAAGTTGCTCAATCACTGCTTGAAAAAATCCGTTCATACTGTGCCTGAAAAACGTAAACAATTTAAAATGTCATCGTAAATTTATCTTTCCCTCCTTTCACTATCTTTCTTCTGAATAGTCTGGCAACTCGTCTTGTTCATTCCTCTCAGTGTATACGTAATATTCCGGAAAAGAATAATTCATAATTTGATGTAGGCTTCAATTAGGTGAATGCCACCACGCATTTACCTGTCCTGCCTTAAGAATATAGAAATTAACAAAGATGCGAAAAGTATCACATTTGCAGGAGAATATTTCAAAGCCTATTCTCTGCATTCAAGACGTGCGCGTGTGTAAGGTCCAAAATCTTCTTCCTGCAAAACCTTAAAATCACCGTGACAGTGTCTTAGTGCACGTTCCTTTAACTGCTCACTAACTCCTGTTTTATAAAAGATATATTGTGCTTCATATGCACAGCCTGAGACTATCAACACAAAAAGAAGTGTAGAAGAGAAGAGAAAAGTTTTCAGCATTTTTCACTTAAGATTCATTCGTCGTTTTCTTGCACAATTCCATGAACAGACAAACACTGCGCCACTCCACTACTTTTCCGGCAACTTCACTCCGGAAAGTTTCCTGCAGATTATTCAACTGATCGGCGGAAAAATGTGCAGATAAAAGTTGTCCGTAACTGGAATGAGGACTCTCGGTCTGAACGGCAAACCACTGTTCGATTTGAGTTGTCCGAATCATGCTTGGTGTGCGGAACTCTTTAACCTGCCAGCGTTTGATGTTCCAGTCCGCGGATTCCAGTTCATCACGCAGAGTGTCTGGCGTCCAGTTACTGCGTGCGTTTTCTGTTGCATGATAAATTTCTTCTTCTGCTGCTTTAAGCGATTTTAGAAATTCCGCTTCCAGACTTTCTGTCGGAATTAATTCTGAAAGACGTTGTCCAAGTGCAGGTACTGTTTCTGCAAAAACAAAGCTTCCTTCCGCTGCAATCCACGGTTTCAAAGTTTCTAAAAAAGCAGTTTTGTCCTGGTGTTTCTGCAGAACGTTACGTCCAACTATCCGTTCAAAACCTAAAGCAGAAATTTCAAATGCCTCCGGATTGCTGGAACTGTCCTGTGCGATATTAGGCTTAATTCCGGAAGCTGGATTATTGAACATTGCACTGAGTGTTTGTTTTTCTTGGGAAGAATCTACCAGCGCGTAAAGTTTTTCTTCAGGAATATGTCGTAGAAATTCACCCAGCAGCAAACCGTCTCTCGCATTGAGTACAAGGGCCAGAGTATTACGCGAGAGCTTGCACCATTTTAATAAACGGTCACGCACTTCGTTGAGCAATTCCCCGGAACTGCCCATCGTTCGTGCTTCCCAGTAATTTGAGCTTCCGGATTGTTCTGCTGAAGTTTCGGATAAAAAGGCAGCCAGTTGCGCTTCACGATGTCTTGCCACATTATCCTGGATGGCTGCTT
>Ga0209374_1002015_pt1 | contig 18348 bp, 14 predicted proteins | sample SaaInlLV_DNA_10m_FD_184683 | JGI IMG/M metagenome (GOLD analysis project Ga0209374, IMG submission 184683) | Marine microbial communities from expanding oxygen minimum zones in the Saanich Inlet - SI075_LV_DNA_10m (SPAdes) (version 2) | ecosystem: Environmental > Aquatic > Marine > Unclassified ... | reverse complement strand
CCCGCCAAGTTCCTAATAAAGACAGCGCATTAATCTCTCCGGTCGTTCCGAAAGACAGCAGCCCGGCCGAGAAGAACGCGCGCTCCGTATCACTTGAAGCCGCACTGAGTTCTAGCGAATGAGCGTCTTCCTCATAGGCCAGCGCTGCACGCCAGGCCTGCTGCTCATAGCGATCGTCGCAGTCATTGAGTAGGGCGAAAGTGACGGTGTCATAGCAACTGTCGTACTCGTTGTCGCCATCAATGTCGGTTGCTGAGACCTTGATGGACCAGGCGTCTGTGAGTCGAAAGTCGACTGCGCCGTGCACGGTCGTATTGTCATAGCCGTCTCGATCGGGATTGATATTGTCACTGTCCCGAGCGTTAATCCCCTCGGATTCGAGCGTTGCCACCGACAGCGTGCCGGTGATGTGTTCGCCGGCGTAAGTGCCTTTAATGGCAGCGTGGCCAAACTCATTGCCGCCGATCTCGACCGAGGCATCGACACCTGTAGTGGCAGCCTGGTCGATGGTGGACATCAAAACGACACCGCCAGCGTCAGCACCCCATAACAAACCTTGTGGTCCGCGCAGAATTTCCACCCGGGTCAATTCACTACTGAGTATGTGTTCAATACGAGGGCTGATTTGCGGTGAGGAGGGGTCTGCGATATTGATCCCATCCAGCACAATCCGCGTTCTAAAGCCTTCTTCGCCTCTGATGCGGACTGCCGCAGCTTTGCCAAATCCGCCATCCATTGTCACCGTGACGCCAGGTTGTGTATCGAGCAGCGATCCTAAATCGGGATATCCGAGAGACAAAATATCGTCTCGATCCAAGACGCTAACAGACACGCCGACTTGATGTGACAGATCAGCCACTCGGGATGCAACAATGACGGTTTCCTCGATCGCAGCGGGCGTTTCGTTTGTCTGAGCGATCGTGTTGCCGGTCAGGCAGAGACTCAATGGCAGCGCCAATAATTTGCTCATGAGCCGCGAGCTAGCCTGTCGACCCTGCCAGTGATAGCTGCGGAGGTTTTGTGAGGAGGGTGTATGTTGCGATCGACCCGTCATGTTGAAGCATCCTTGATATCTGGACTCGCGTCGACGCGAACCCAGCAATTCACCGTGACAAGGAGAAGAGGGAGCCAGACAGGAGACGTCCGATAGAGCACAAAAACATGCACCCAAGAGACGCGACCTTAAAGGAGCCCTCCGCTCCACATTTTGAGGTTTCGTCAGGCAGGTATCGGGCTCTCACAGAAGTGATGACCGTTGCGGGGGCAGCGCCGGACTTGATTACATCTCACCGGACTTCCCTTTTAACCTACCCAGATCGATAAATCGGCAGGCACCTGACGGGGCGGACAATACGCTTACCTCGCAATGGGGTCAATCGTCTGGGGTGTTAATATCCTCGGATGGCATTATCGACAATCGAGAGCTCGCCCACCCCGGCGCAGCGCGAGCGCATTGCAACGCTGCTGGGTCGTGAGCCTCGCGGCTTGAGAGCGATTGCAGTGGCCGATACTGACGGCGAACCCATCGTCATTCGGGTCGCTTCGGTTGTGGAGCAAAAACCTTTTCCTACCCTCTATTGGCTCATCGGTAGGAATTTGTCTTTGCATATCGATCGCCTGGAGGCCGCCGGTTGGATCGCACGGTTGCAAGCGCAGGTGAATCAATCCGAGGCACTGCAAAACGCAATGCGCGCCGACCACGAGCGACACAGAATTGTCCGGAACGGGTTTCTCACCCTCGAGGAGGCTCAGTTTCTCGAGCAGCGCGGTATGCGAGCGGCGCTCGATGAGAGAGGCATTGGCGGCATCACCGAATGCGATAGAATCCGCTGCCTTCACACTTGGTATGCGGCGCATCTGGTGAGCCCCAACGCGATCGGCGCCTTGGTCGATGACCTATTGGCAGATGGTGAATACTTGGGCCTAGTCTAGGCGCTGCGCGGTGGTATGCTTCCGCGCCTATTTAGTAAGGGATCAGCAAAGGATCATTCATGTCAGCCAATATAGACGATCTCCGTATTCGCAATCTCCGGGAGCTACTCACGCCAGAGGCGCTGATAGCAGAAATGCCAGCCAGTCCTGATCTGGCGCAGCACGTGACCGACGCGCGGAGTGCCATTCAAGCGGTGCTGAATCAATCTGATGATCGGTTGGTAGTAGTGGTGGGGCCTTGCTCTATCCATGACCCCGTCGCAGCAATGGATTACGCCCGGCGTTTGAAAACAATCGCTGAGCAAACGGCAGGTGAGCTCATGATTGTCATGCGCGTTTACTTTGAAAAACCGCGCACTACTGTGGGGTGGAAGGGCTTGATCAATGATCCCCATCTTGACGATTCTTTCGATGTGACGGAGGGGTTAAGACGGGCCCGCAAACTATTACTGGATATCAATGCGCTGGGCCTGCCTACGGCAACCGAATACCTCGATCTGATCTCGCCGCAATATATTGCTGATCTGATCAGTTGGGGCGCTATTGGTGCGCGAACGACAGAAAGTCAGAGTCACCGGGAGCTCGCGAGCGGCTTGTCCTGCCCGGTTGGTTTCAAGAATGGTACCGGCGGGAATATTCAGATTGCGGTAGATGCCATTGGTGCCGCACAAAACTCGCATCACTTTTTGTCAGTGACCAAGGGGGGACAGTCCGCTATTTTTGAGACAGAGGGGAACCCTGATTGCCATCTGATTTTGCGCGGTGGCCCCCAGCCTAACTATGATATGTTCTCCGTAGATGACGCCTGCGCGGCATTGGTGCGGGCGGGGTTGCAAGAAAGTATTATGATTGACGCCAGTCATGCAAACAGCCGAAAACAACCTGTGCTACAAATGGCGGTAGCGCAAGATATCGCGACTCAGGTAAAGCGTGGGGACCGGCGTATTATCGGGCTGATGCTGGAGAGCTTCATCGAGGCGGGTCGGCAGGATGTGAAGAACAAAGACGAGCTGGTTTATGGAATGAGCATTACTGACCCCTGTATGGACTGGCAGCAGACTGTTGAAACACTGAACTGTTTGGCAACCTCAGTTACCCATCGACGAAACGCAACCTGACGACATGAAACTCGCCGCAACCCTCAAGTTCACCGCCGCGCTGTGCCAATGGGTGGTGGCACTTATTTTGATTGCCGGCCCGATGCTGGCATTTGGGCAGGGTGGCCTCGACGAAGAGTCCTTCGACCCACAGCAAATGACAATCGCCGAACTCTCCGAAGAACTATTCAGAGAGATCGAGTCCCTGCGGCTGTTTGAGTCACACCCTCTCCCCGAATCGTTTGAACGTCGCAGAACATTGGAAGCACGCCGAGACGAGAAAACAATCAAGGTGCTCAAGAACATTATTTCGGTTGCAGAAGGTGTGCTCGCTTTGCCAGAGGGCGCGCCGGAAAAAGAGAAATTAAAACAGCTGATGGTCACCGGCCAAGACGAAATTAAGCTGGCCGTTGTCGAGCGATTCGATAGTCTCACGCAACGCCTAAACGAGTCTTTAGATCTTCAGAAGGATTTATCTGGTGTAAAGCTGATGAGCGAGGAGGCCTTCGCTGAGTTGCTAGACCAGTACCGTTTGTCCTACCTGGGGCTCGCCACTGAGCAGGTCGTGGTCCTTGAACAATTAGGCATGGGGGATCCGATATCAAGGGAAAGCGTTTCCAAAATACTCAAGCTTTATGGTGAGGAGCTGGTGGGCGTTATTCATATCCATCACTACGCACTTGAGCTGCTGGCAGCGCGACAGCTTGCGACGGGGACCGACACTCTCCTGGTGCAATCAGCGCAATTTGAGGCTGAGCGACTGGAGTTGGCCGTCGCGAGACTCTCGGGTGTCGTCGCGATGTTGGAGCGATTGGGCGACGATACGCTCGCTATGCGTCGCGTACTGATTGAGAAAAGTGGTGGTTTCGCTTTGTCGCTGGTTGATGCTGCGATCCTTAACGTGGTGTTGTCCGAAACGCAGGACAAGCTAATGGATTGGCTTCGCGTCAAAGGGGCGAGCACGTTTTTGTCGCTCACCTTGTTTGTTGGCATTCTTGTTCTAGCGCGCTGGTTAGCGCGCTTGGCGAGGCGGGTTACGGAGCGCGCGCTGCGACACACAGATCAATCTATCTCACGGCTGTTAAAAGAAACCATTATTTCTATGATGGGAACAGTGGTGTTCCTCATTGGTGTGCTGGTGGCGTTGGCGCAGGTTGGAGTATCGGTCACCCCCATGATTGCCGGTCTCGGGGTAGTAGGCTTCATTGTGGGTTTTGCGCTTCAGGATACGCTCAGTAATTTCGCCTCTGGCGCGATGATTTTGGCATATCGGCCGTTTGATACTGGGGATTTCATCTCCGCAGCGGAGGCAGAGGGGACGGTGTTGAAGATGAATCTTGTCAATACGACGATCGTGACCGTCGAAAACAAAGTGCTGATTATTCCTAACAGCAAAATCTGGGGTGGCGTCATTATGAATATGACGGGCCAGAGGTTACGCCGCACAGATATTATTTATAGCGTTAGTTATTCGGACGATATCGATTTAGTACAGCGCGTTCTGGAGGAATTGATCGAAGCCGATGAGCGATGGCAAAGTGAACCTGAGCCATTGGTGAGGCTCAAGCAATATAGCGAGTCATCGATCGACTTTATGGTGCGTGCCTATGCCGAGACCGATCAATTCTGGGAGGCGGTGTGGGCGCTTAATAAATCCGTGAAAAAGCGTTTTGATGCCGAGGGCATTACGATTCCCTTTCCTCAACGTGACGTGCACACCAAAGCAGTGCTGACGGCCGCTAGCCCTGATTGACGCATAGCTTAATAGGTCCAGGTGATGCCGGTAGACAGTTGGTAGTCGCTTTTTTCCAAACTTTTATCATCTTGAGTTCCCGCGGTGTCGAGGTCGACACGCGCATTGATAGTCCAGAAGAAACTATTGAACAGCTCCCAATTCAACATGAGATTAAGATCGCCCCTCACCCTATTTGAGTCCGTTAGCGAGGGATACGCATTACCTACTAGGGAAATATCCATATCTCGATCGCTAAAATGATAAAGGTGCCACTTTAGATTCAAAAATAGCTCGGCATCGTTACAGGTTGCGAGGTTGGCGTTATCCAGTGTGTTGGCTAGCCCAGTATCAAATGTGCCCGGTGCAATAAAAGAGACGTCATCATCGCTTTGTTCGTCGCATGACACCCGTTTCTCTCGTACGCCTTGTATACCGGCGGACATTGACAGTTCGTGCCCCAGCTCTTCAATCAAATATCGGCCAACGCCAAACCCCAACGAGCCTCGTTGATCGACCCCCAAGGCTTCATTAGATGAATAAATCGCATTGAGCACGCGATAAGATCGTGACGCTTTTTTGCCACGCTGCATCCAAAATTCGCGATAAAGAGTGATATTGGAGCTGTTAGTGGATTGTTCAATCGTGCCCTCGTCACTGGTGCTCTTGGTCTTGCTCTCGTCAAAGCGCAGGTTGAAACCAGTGCGTCCGTTCCTGACGTCATAAGTGCCTCTCGCCTGCAGGATCAGCGTGATTGCAGTGGGGTCGGCCTGAAACTGTGTGCTTAAGTTAAGATCAAGTTTGTCCGCTAGTTGCTCTTCTATCGAGCGGATTTCCACCACATCGATAGTGACAAGTGTTCGCTCCTTTCCGTGCGTGCTAAAGATCAGCTCGCCGGCCACCTCGGATGATGAGAAACGCCCGTAAAGACGCTCCCCATCCTCCAAGCGCACCTCGTAAAGATACCGGCTATCAATCTGATGCACGTCGCGCCACTTGATTTGAATCATGCCGGCGTAATCGGTGTTTAACGACAACTTCCCAGCGGTCATAGAGTCAACGGCGCCCGTGAGCTGATCACCGTTTTGAACAGTGATAACGTCGGTTTTGGAATGAGCTGATACTTGAGAGGTTTGCATCAGCCCCAGGAGTAAGAGGCTGCAGCACGTCAGTCTACATGTGGCACGCATGACGGATATCTCTACCAATTTTGAGAAACTTGTTAAGTTGGACTAGCTGGAACCCATCTGACAAAAGCATAATTTATTACCATCATAATCACGAACATAGCCGCCGTAAAAGACGTTGGGCACTCTCTCGCCGGGTGGGCCATCACAGGTCGCACCCAGCTCCAGGGCTTTCTCATACATTGCATCGCAGGCTTCTCTGCTACCGGCACGAATCGCCACCATGGTCCCGTTGCCGGCACTGGGTGGTTGCTCGTCATAAGGTACGCAAATCGCCAGCATGGGATTGTCCATGTCTTTGCCATAAAGCGCTATACGCTCGGTGCCCATGACATAGTTGGCGCCAATGACCCCCAATAGTGCTGCATAAAAAGCGTTTGCCTGTTCAAAGTCGGAAACGCCCAATGTGGTGTAAGCCAACATAAAAACCTCCTTAGTTGATTACCGTTTCTAAACTGCTCTCGTTGGGGTGCAGTGCAACCCGCGAACCGCGCGGAGCTTATCTTTAGGGCGACAGGATAACCAGATTTGGGGGTATGGTGTCACTTAAAGAGCGCGTATTCTGTGAGTCCCTGAGAATGTTGCGGATTGCCGATGGAGCCTTTGCTCACCGCCTTGATTGTCGCCGTCTTGATCCTGACGTTGATTTTTAGCCGCGCGGCGCCTGCGCTGGTATTCACTTCAGCCATGGCGGCCTGCGTGATGGTGGGTAGTATCGAGTTACAGACGGCGCTGGATAAGGCCACTAATCAGGGATTGATTACGCTCATCCTGCTGATTCTGGTATCCATTGGGCTAGAGCGCTTGCCCTGGCTGATGGATTTGGCCCAAAGCACGGTGAGCCGGTCCCTGCCAAGGACGTTACTCAATCTATCAGGTATGACGATGTTGTTCTCGGCATTCGTCAACAACACAGCAGTCGTCGCGACACTATCAGGTGCGCTCCGAAAAAATCCGTATCACGCCCCTAGTCAAATCCTGCTGCCTGTCTCATACGCCGCTATTTTGGGCGGCACCCTCACCCTCATTGGTACTTCGACAAATTTGATTGTCAGTAGCTTTTTGGAGGACGTCACCGGTGAGGGGATTGCATTTTTTGCATTTTTACCCGTTGCGCTGCCGGCCGCCCTCGCGGGGTTAATAGCGGCGCTGGTGATGCATCGGGTGCTGCCGGCAGTTGATCAGCCAGATATCCGAATCAACGAGTTTTTAATCGAGATGGTCGTTGATGAGAATTCGCAGTTGATCGGTAAAACGATTGCCGAGAACGGGCTTCGTGACCTGGGTGATTTGTTCCTGGTGGAGTTGGTTCGCGCCGGGCGATTACTGACGCCTGTTACGCCTGATGAACAATTGGCGGCGGGTGACCGTCTGATCTTCTCGGGCGATGTCTCGAGAGTGGGCATGCTCGAGCGCTTCCATGGGCTCAGATCTTTTGCTATCGACGAAGGTCTGCTGGGTGCCAATCTCACTGAAGTGATACTGCTGCCAGGGTCCACCATTCTGGGCAGAACCATCAAGGAGTGTGATTTCCGATCGCGTTTTGACGCAGCGGTGGTAGGTTTGCGCCGGGATGGCGAAAGGCTCTCGGGACGTCTCGGCGATATTGCCCTACGGGCAGGCGATTCACTGATGCTGGCTGTAGGAATAGATTTTTTAAAACGCGGCAATCTCAGTCGCAATTTTCTGATCATCGACAACGACGTTGTCAGTCACCGATTGCCGCTCAAAAAAAGCCTACCGATTAGCCTGGGGTTGGTGGCAGCCATTACAGGCTCGGTTCTCGGCTGGTTCCCTTTGATGAACGGCTTGATGTTCCTACTGCTTTTTATGTTGGCGCTGGATTTGTTTAGCGTTGCCGAACTGCGTCGACGCTTCCCTTTTGAAATCTGGGTGATTGTCGCCTCGGCGCTTGCGGTCGCTCAGGCAGTCATAGATTCTGGATTGATGGCGTTAATGATGGACCAGTTATCCCCTGCGATTGCCAGCGTTTCCCCGTTCATGATGTTGCTTTGTATTTATGTTCTGACGCTCGTGTTAACCGAGTTGATGACTAACAATGCGGCGGCGGCACTCATGTTCCCGCTAAGCTATGCGCTAGCGACCAGCGCCGGGTTGGCGCCTATGGCTTTTGTGATGGCGGTGGCGCTTGGGGGGAGTGCTTCATTCCTGACGCCCTTTGGTTACACAACCAATCTGATGGTTCAGAATTTGGGCGGCTATACCCGTAGTGATTACCTTCGCTTTGGGTGGTTGGTATCGCTCGCTTTTTCGTCTGTGGTGATGTTTCTGTTACCGCGGGTTTTCCCTCTTCAATAGCGGCAAAAAAAGGTTGGTGAAACAACGCAGTTGAAGCCTGCGTCAAATCGCCGATAATCTCTTCATGGTCAGATTTTCATGCTAAAACACTCGGAGCTGCTCAACGCGGCCGATCGCGAGCGCAGTGACTGGCGGGCGTGGTGGCTGGTGATGTCGAACTGGGCTGCCATCATTGCGCTGCTGGTTTTGGCTGGTTTGTATCCGAGTATGCTGACAATATCGCTGCTGTGGGTGGTACTGCCAGGACGCCAGCTGGGGCTATCGGTACTGATGCACGAGGCAGGCCACGGCACCCTTTTTTCGACTCGTCGCCTCAATCACTGGGTGGGGCAGTGGCTGTGTGCATTACCTACGTTGAATGATCTGCCTAGCTACGCCGCTGCGCATCTCAACCACCATCGACTCACGGGAACACCTCAGGATCCCGATCTGGCTAACTACCGAGCGTATCCGGTGGATGGTCGCAGTTTTCGACGTAAGGTAATACGCGATCTCACCGGCCAGACGGGCGCTAAATTGGTAGTTGGCGCCGTTAAAGGCGGGCTATCTCATTTTTCAGGTCAGGCAGCGTCGGGCGATCGGCTGCTGTTTCTCAAGCAAGTGCTTGTGCAGGCTACGCTTGCACTGATTCTGATGCTGCTGGGCATAGGCTGGACCTGGTTGCTTTGGTTTGCCACGTTTATGACGTCGTACATGTTGGTGACTCGTTTGCGTCAGATTGCCGAGCACGCTGCCGTGCCTGATGCCAATGACCCTGATCCCCGAATGAGCACTCGCACCGTCATCGCGCCAGCTTGGCAACGTTGGTTACTGGCGCCACACGGTGTCAATTTCCATCTCGAGCATCATCTTTTGCCCGGGGTACCCTGTTATCACCTACCGGCATTTCGGGCGCGACTCGTCGAAATGGGGTGGCTTGATCGTGTGCCGGTGTTCAGTGGATACCCCGAGGTCTTTGCCCATGCGGTGCGCCGCGGATGACTGTTTCGCCTGATCAGTGGGTTGAAGCCCACTTGGGGCCCGTCGCCGAAATTCTCTCCTCGGTGGTGTTTTACGCCATCACCGTGGCAGGTACCGAAGTCCCGCTGATTGTCATATGGACCTCCCTTGCGGCCTTGTTTTTTACCTTTTATCTCCGCTTTATTAATGTCAGAGCACTAGGCCTTGCGATTCGCCATGCGAGGGGCGATTTTTCGGATCCCAACGCCCCCGGCGAAATCAGCCACTTCAAGGCTGTTTCCACTGCGGTTTCGGGAACCGTAGGAGTGGGCAACATCGGTGGTGTTGCGGTGGCGATATCGCTGGGGGGGCCGGGTGCGGCATTTTGGTTGTTCATCGCAGGCTTATTGTCGATGTCTACCAAGCTGGTGGAGTGCACGCTGGGCGTCAAATATCGTCGCCATAACGCCGATGGCTCGGTCTCGGGTGGTCCCATGTTTTACATGGAAAGCTATTTCCGAGAGCGTGGCTGGCCCTTGCTCGGAAAGGGCTTTGGCAGTTTTTATGCCATTGCGTTGGTGATTGGCTGTTTGGGTATTGGCAATATGTTTCAATCGAATCAGGCCTTTGCCCAGGTATTGGTTATTACCGGTGGACAGGAGTCGTGGCTGGCTGACCGCGGCTGGGTGTTCGGACTCGCGCTTGCCGGGGTCATCGCCGCTGTCATCATTGGCGGCATTCGCTCCATCGCCAACGTAGCTGCCGTATTGGTGCCCGTGATGGGAGTGCTTTATCTCATCGCTAGTGTGGTCGTCATTGGCCTCAGCGCCGAGCACGTTCCCGCCGCGCTGCAGCTCGTATTCTCTGAGGCATTCACCGGGCAAGCGGCGTCTGGAGGGTTATTGGGCGCTATGGTGATCGGTTTTCAGCGAGCACTTTTTTCCAATGAGGCTGGTATCGGGTCGGCATCGATTGCCCATGCCGCGGTGAAAACCGAGGCGCCGGCCTCCGAGGGGATCACGGCCTTGCTGGAGCCCTTTATCGATACTGTAGTGATCTGTTCACTCAGTTCATTGGTGATTCTTACGACTGCCATTCCCCAGGGCCTGATGGGATCGGGGTTGGCCGGCATTGAACTCACTTCGGCCGCTTTCGCCTGGCACTTTGACTGGGCGCCTTATGTCATTGCCGTAGCCGCTTTGCTATTTGCTTTTTCCAGCGCGCTGGCCTGGTCTTACTACGGGCTAAAGGGCTGGACTTATCTGGTTGGTGAGGGTCGCATACGCGGGCTGATATTCCAGATGATCTTCTGTGTGTTCATTGCCTTGGGATGCATGCTTGAGTTGCGCGCGGTATTGGACTTCTCCGATGCCATGACCTTCATCATTGCGCTACCTAATATTTTAGCGCTGTATCTGTTTGCTCCTCTGGTGAAAAAAGAGGTGTCGCAATATCTGGAGCAGATCCAAGCCAGCGATGACGCGCATCAGTAAGGTCGATCACCCTCACTAACAACCCGGTGTAGCCTTCGGGTGGCGGGAAAAAAATCATTCACCGGCTTGTGTTGGGTACTTCGATTGTCCCAAATCACCATGCTGTTGGGTTGCCAATTGAAGCGGCAGGTGAACTCTGGGAGGGTGGCGTGACGCCATAAAAACTGCAGTACCTCTGAGGACTCCAACATGGGCAAGCCCTCGATATGGGTGGTGAAAAGCGCGTTGACGAAAAGCACTTTTTTACCTGTCTCGGGGTGTGTTTGTATCACCGGATGGCGCACTGGCGGGTTGGCGGCTACGGCATCGTTGAGACGCTCCCAACCACCGCGCTCACTCAGACTTTCCTTAAATCCGTGACTGAAATCATGGACAGCAATCAGATCCCCCAGGTATTGCTGCATCCCTTTCGACAGCCCTTGATAGGCGGCGGTCATGCTCGCAAAAAGCGTATCGCCGCCAATTTCTGGGATTGTCATGCCTCGTAATACCGTGACAGATGGCGGGTGCTGTCGAAAGGTCATGTCGGAGTGCCAAAGCTCGATCTTGGAGGGATTTTCTGCCGTGCTCTCCAGAATCATCACCTCGGGCAACCCTTCGACCGTACTGTAGGCCGGATGCGTTTGCAGTGGGCCGAATATTTCAGCCAATTGCTTTTGGGCAACAGGTTCGATCATCTGATCACGTAAAAACAGCACCTCATGCTCATTGAGGAGGTCACGGAGGGTATTAGCCAGTGCGGTATCAATACCGTCACTCAGGTTGATTGCCCGCAATTCGGCGCCCAATGCCCCGGCTATTCGTTTTACCTGCATCGTTACCGCTCCTGTTTATCACCATCCAATCTTGTCGCCGAGTAATTGTGCTCGCCAGTGATGTGGCAGTGCAATAGCCCACTTGGCAGACTGAAGCGGATGGCTGATGCATTCACAGTCATCAAAACCTGCTCGCTATCGATAGATAACGATGATGTGATCTTTTTATTTACAGGAGTTTCGTAATGAGAAAATGGATTTTCGCTACTGGCCTGATGGGGGCCCTTGTTTTGCAAAGTAATGCGGCGTCTGCGGCTTTGCCGACTGACACCGTTACCGACAATTACCCTTTGCGCGCCGCAACTATGCAGTGGACTCAAGCCCCTCTACCTGACGAGCGCTCAGTCGCTGTGTCATTCCTCGAAGCCGCGCAATTACGGGGTCGGTTACTGCCTCTCGTATTGGGCATTGCGACGCTTGACCTGGCGCTGGCTACTTTTTATTGGGGTGTCTATGTGCCGTATTACGCTGATCAGGAGCCCGCGTATGATCATGACGGAGCATGATGCGTTACCGGCCCGCGAGGAGAGCCCTGTTCGGGTACTCCAAAAAAAGCTTGATGCCGAAGTCAGACGTCAAGTGCGGGAGCGTTACTTCGCCTGGCGAATTATTCCGTTGCTGGTCCTATGGGCGCTAACGGTAGCCTTGGTGAAGGTGGTGGCCCTCGAGGCGATCCCAGTGGGTGTCGCACTCAGCATTTACTTCGCGGGCGCGCCAATCTGTGTGATGTGGTTGTCTCGTCAGGCCAGGCAACACAGCATCAAGCGCTAATGGCAACATCGGGCTTCTACCCTCTTGCGAGACTCCGTGTCAGATCTACGGCGCGGGGTGTCGTTACAGGCGTATTGATAACCATGATGATGGGGGCGACGGTCGTGGTAGCCCAACCGGTCCGGGCACCGGCGCAGCCACCCGTTGCTCAGATCAACCGATTCGACTGTGGTGCGGCGGCGCTGGCTACCGTGCTGACGTTACGAAGGGGACGCGACGTAACGCCTCGGGTATTGATCAGCGGGTTGGTATTAACCGATGCCCAACAAGCGGCCGTTCACGACCGGGGCTATAGTCTGTATGAGTTGGCCCTGATGGCGCGGGCCGCTGGGGCGCAAGCGGTGGTGCGTCGGCTCGACGCCACATCTCTGCATCAGTTGTCCCTGCCTGCACTGGTTTACCTATCCCTGCCAACGGGGCCCCATTTCAGCGTTGTGACCGAAGTGGTGGGCGACAGGGTGGCGTTGGCTGACCCCTCACAGGGCTTTATGGTGTGGCCCAGGCCGCAATTCCTTGCGGCCTGGGCGTCCTCCGGGGCGGGATACACCTTGGCCGTTACAGTAGATCCTGACGCGTCAGTGTAATACCGCTATTCGCCAACGCCTCTGCGCCGGCGGTATGAGTGACAACCGCTGTGCTGGCGCACTCTGGACGAAGGTAGGTCTCTGCCACGCGCTTGAGGTCATCCAATGTGGTGTTGACGATGCCGGCGCGGAAGTGTTTTCGGTGTTCATTGGTGCGGCCAAAAAGGGTTTCGTAGAAGTGCCGCTTTGCCTCGCCCGCGGGGGATCCCGGTTTGTCCAGCCCCGAAATGACGCTCAGGATCGCTTCTTCCAGTGCGAGCGCGTCATGGGTGTGCTCCAAAAGCCAACGCACCGAGGCGTCGAAGTCGGCCAGGGTGTCAACTAATCGAGGATCCCGATAAGAGAAGAACCGAAACGCAGCAATGTTGGCGTCATGACTGGCCCCGCCGCCATAGGCGCCACCCTGTTCGCGAATGCTGGTATGCAAATACCCGTTTCTAAGGAAAGCGCCAAGCACTGACAGTATCGGTGCGTCGGGATGCCCCGAGGGCACGGTAGGGTAGGCGCGGGCGCAAAAATTGACTTGGGTATTGGTTACCCACATCTCCCGGCGTACCTCGCGGATAGGGCTGCCTTGCCAAGTATCGGTATTGGCACAAGTCGGCGAGATTACGGCACTGAGGGCTGCTTCTGCAGCTGCGGTTAAATTAGGTTCGTCGGCAATGGTGCACAGAAATGGCGTGCCCGATTGGGAAAGTTTTTGGTGCAGTGCTGACAGAGATGCTGCGAGTGTTTCGAGTTCGCCGTCGTCGGCTAGCGCGTCATCTAGCGCGCGAATGCGACGTATGCCCTCTAGCCCGCCTTGCTCGTGACCAAGACGCGCCAGCGGACTCATTCCCGCACAGGCGGCACTCATCGCTAACGCATGCCCACTGCCGGTAATGCCTTGATCTCGCCGGGCGCGGATCTGGCTGACAAGATCTCGAATACGACTCAGTTCGTCAAACCGCGCGCTACTCAGGGTGTCCGACATCAGTGCCAACTGGCCGTCCATTTTGTCAGCCAACGCTTTTGAAGACAGGACGAAGTAGCTGTCGCTGGACTGCTCGTCGTCACGGTGCGCTCGGCTACTGACCGAAGCGCCCAAAGCACCGACCGTGGCGGAGTGGCGATCCTGCGTTTGCAAGTAGTCGAGGTCTCCCACGCCCACTTCGGCCATTAACGCCGTGGCCAGGGGCAAATGTTCCAGCTCCGTGGCCGTCATGGTGGGCAGTCGGCTAACCCACTGTTGATAAATCAAACCATTCGTCCCAGCGGTGTAGCGATAGTGAGTGCTGTCGGTTTGGTGCACTTCGGGTGAGGGGCTAGAGATTTCTGCCGGGATGTCAGAAAGCTCAACCCGGGGCAGTACATCGGGGTCATCCTTTTGTGTCTGGCGTTCGCGTAAGCGACTGGCCAAATCTAGAATTTCTGCGGTGTGGCTGGTACTCAGCCCTTCCTTAAGCGTAGCCAGTCGTGAGGCCTCAGCCTTGTCGCGCCGCTCAGTCAATCCGGCGTCCGGTGCCACCGTCAGGCGCACTCGATGCGGGTTGTCGAGGAGCAAGCTGCGGATCAAACCTGGAATGTATTCGGGTTCCGCCGTGCGCTCCCGGAGTGTGGCGATAACAGGCTCAAGATCCAGCGCCGCCACAGCATCACCATAGTGGGTGGCGGCCCCCAGTGCGCGCAGCATTAGGTTCAGTCCGTAGGGCATGCCGTCACCACTGACTTCTCTTTGGTGCAGCTCGATCTGGCGCAGAATCGCCTCAATCTTGTCGGAGTCGATGCCGGCGCTCGCGACTCCTTCGATACATGCCAGCACTTCTTGCTCAAAAGTCGCGGCATGCTCGGCTTCGCTGCCTTCGATACCACAGCAGAACACCATCTCCCGCATCGATTCCTCCAGCCCGCAAAGCGGAGAGGGTGAAGTACCCAATGGGGTCGTTTCCAGATAATGCATGAGTGGAGACGCGCTATTTTCCATCAACACTGCTGATACTAATTGCGCTTCCAGCATGGCCGTCAAATCGGCGCTTTCACCGAGCTTCCATCCCATGATGTGGTGCGTTTTCTTGAGCGTTTCTTCGTCGGCATCAATGGCATAGGGGTGGCTCGCGCGATGGGGTGTGACAAAGGGCTGCTCGAGTTCCACTTCGATGCGGCGCCCGAGGGCTTTGAAGCGTTGCAGCACTGCAGACTCAAAGACCTGTTGATGATCCGTGGCGGGTATATCACCGAATGTAAGGAAAATAGCGTTGCTGGGGTGGTAGTGCTCGGCATAAAAATCCCGCAGCGCCTGGTAGGTTAGATCGGGAATCACCTCGGGATCGCCGCCACTGTTGAAGTGGTAGGTGTTGGAAGGGAATAGCTCGTGGCACAACCGATCCCACAGCACCGAGGGCGTCGAGGACATCGCGCCTTTCATCTCATTAAACACCACGCCTTTAAAAACCAGCGGTTGATTGCTGTCGTCACTTTCGAATTCAACCCGGTGACCCTCCTGGGCAAAATCCAGTGGGTCAAGCCTCGAGAAAAAAACCGCATCTAGATACACGTCTAGCAAGTTGCCGAAGTCCTTGCGGTTCTGGGTCGCAAAGGGATAGGCCGTCCAGTCCGAGCTGGTAAAAGCATTCATGAAGGTATTCAGTGAGCGTCGAAGCATCATGAAAAAGGGATCGCGCACAGGGTAACGCTCGCTGCCGCACAGCGCGGTGTGCTCCAAAATGTGCGCAACGCCGGTGGAGTCTTCTGGCACGGTACGCAATGCCACCATAAATACATTTTCAGGTGAATCGCTGCCGAGATGAAGATGCACTGCACCGGTCGCGGGATGCTCGTATTCCTCCACCATTAGATTCAGGCTGGGGATCGGTACAGCGCGCTTGAGGATAAAGGTATTGAGAGGAGGTGTTGCCTCGGGTGTCGGTGAGAGTTCAGTCATATTGGATTCCGGTACCACAATTCATATTCATTCCCTACCCAATGTGGGGTCAGGGGGCGGATTTTTCCAGCACAATTTCATAAAGCCACGGCCATCTTTTACCCGTGACCCAGATTGATCCTGTTTCGGCGTGCCGCGCAATACCATTGAGCACATCGGTGTCGCGCAGACGCTCTTCATCGGGTAACAGCCCCGCTAGATTGATCGTCCCAGTGACCTGTCCCGTGGCGGGGTCAATGCGCACAATCCGGTCGGTTTGCCACACATTAGCCCAGATCTCATCGTCGACCCACTCCAGCTCGTTGAGATAACTGATGGGTTGCCCTCCCAATGTCACCGGGAGCACCTCCACCCGCCCACCCGCAGCCAAATCGGCCGAGTAAAGCTTGTCGCTGCCGTCACTGAACCACAGTACCGAGTCATGGTGGGTTGCACCCCAGCCCTGTCCCGGTAGGGGACTTTGCCCCACCAAGTTCAAGTCGGGTAGCGAATAGACCAACATGACCCGCTCTCGCCAGGACAGCAAGATCAGTTGATTATCGATGATGGTCAGCCCCTCGGCAAAAATGCGCGAGTCGATGGGCACGCTTCGGATCAACGACATCTCTGGGAAATCATAGACACGAATCACTGATTGTCCGTAAAGGCCTGAGCTCACGTACAAGCGACCACGATAGAATTCCAAACCCTGGGTGAAGTTGTCGCGATCAAAGCGCTCCTGTGACACCACGCGGTATCCGTATTCGCTGACTTCTATGGCCGAGGGTGTCGGCTTGGTTTCAGCGAGTGCGTGATGGATCGCAAACAGCGCAACAAATAATGCGAGTGACAGCCCATAGAATGTGGCCAGCTCTGAGCTTACAACGCCTGTTTCTCTGTTCCGTTTATCCGCCAAATAGCGATAGTGCCTCACAAGGCTTCACCTCGTTTCAGTGCGCGCTCGGCAAACCGCGCGGGAGAAATCGCGCGCTGCAGGTAACGGGGTAGACAAGGCGGCATACCCAACAGTTGATCCACCACCCGTTCAGCTGCCAGCGGGGCCGCGGTGAGCCCCCTCGATCCCAGACTGGTGAGGACGGCGAGGCCGGGGTAGAGGGGGGCGGCAGCGTCAATCAGCCGTTTGCGATCGTTTGCTAGCGCGGCATAGCGTTGATTGAAGTCGTTAATCCGCGGCACCATTCCTGCCACCGGCAGGTAGTCATTGCTGTTACAGCGCAGGGCAACATGCCCTCGCCAACCCTCAGATGGTGGGATCAGTTCAAGATTAGGCAGGGCTCGGCGCATCATCTCGATATTATGCGCGTGCTCCTCCTCGCGTTCATCCGTTTGTGCATCCCCCGGACCGAAGCTCGCGCCAATGCAATGTGTGCCATTGCGTGCGGGCGGCAGGTACCCCTCATCACACACGGGGATCCTCAGGCCGGCCAAGGCATCGGTTGCCGGTACATGGGTGGTTTGCCCGCGAATACTAGTGAGCGGAAGCCATGCCAATTCTGCCTGTTGTGTTGCTTGCCGGGCAGTGGCCAGCACTGCAGCCGGCGCCTTTGCTAATTGAGGATCTGCAGGGCTGCTTGCAAGCCATTGGTCGTCCCGTCGGCTTAGTGAGATGACACCGCAATGCGCCTTCACCGTAATGAGTGGATGATCGAGCAGTGCCCGGCAGAGCGCTCTCGGGTCGAGCCAGCCCCCACGCAGATAGTGGATTCCGTCGCATCGGGGCTGGAGACCGGTGATCGCCGCGATCTCGCTGGCCGATAGCACTCGGGCCAATTCGGGCGCACGGCACAGTACCTGCTCGAGGTGCGTAAGTGTGTTGTCGCGCTCATGGAGTTGAATGTACCCACCCAGCCCAATATCAGTGCCGAGTGCGAGAAGATCCGAGTGCATCAGGGAGCGGTGATAGTCGGTCGCGTAACTGAATGCGGCAAGAGAAAAGTCAGTCAGAGGATTATGTTGATGTGAGAGCCGCGTATAGGTAACGCCCTGCAGGTTACCCGAGCCTTCACCGGCAATGGTCGCGGCTTCCAGCACGGTGACCAAAACACCGCGTCTGGCCAACGCCTGCGCTATATGCGCGCCGGCAAGGCCTGCACCTACAACGATAGCCGAGGCGGTTGCCTGTGGAGTGGGGTTTAGGTCCCAAGGAGTGAGAGACGGGGATCGTTTAGGGGGTTTATCAAGGGTGCCCCACAAGGCTTCGCGTTTGCGACCATAACCGGGGCGTTTGTGCATCTTAAAACCCGCTGTTGTCAGACCGCGGCGCACTGCGCTGGCTGCGGTGAACGTAGAACAGGTGGCGCCGGTCCGGCTCAATGCCGCCATTGACGTGAAGATTTCTGTCCCCCAGGGCCCCGGTTCTTTTGCCGGCGCAAAGCCATCGAGATACCACGCATCGACCCATGGTGTGGCGTGGCTGGCCAGATCTGAGAGTATCTGCTCAGCGTCGCCCCACCATAGATCCAGTGTGACGCCCCAGTCGTCAAAATAACGCCGGTGACATCCCGCCAGAGGGTCGGGCCATCGCGCGATCAGTGATGTCAGCACAGCGCGCAACTGAGG
>Ga0209374_1002011_pt1 | contig 18381 bp, 10 predicted proteins | sample SaaInlLV_DNA_10m_FD_184683 | JGI IMG/M metagenome (GOLD analysis project Ga0209374, IMG submission 184683) | Marine microbial communities from expanding oxygen minimum zones in the Saanich Inlet - SI075_LV_DNA_10m (SPAdes) (version 2) | ecosystem: Environmental > Aquatic > Marine > Unclassified ... | reverse complement strand
TCCACAATTCAGTTAAATACCCCATATAAAAATCAGGTTAAAATTATTACTGAATTTATTGAAGAAAAATATAATGATCAAAATATAACTATTTGTTATGAAGAGTCTGAAAAAGGCTTAGCTCTTTACATGCAAAAAAACCTATCAAAAAGTCAGAACAAAATTTCTATGATGAATATGATTTATACTCATATTGACAGTATAAGAACCCAATTTTTAGATACTCAGGTAACAATTTTACCTTCAAATAATAGAGCTTTTGTCAGTAAGATGCTAGGGACTCTTGGTGGTATTGATTCTTGCTTTACTGTCTTTGGATTGTCAAATATTAAAAATTATGATCATTTAGATCTTGAAAATTTAATGCATTTAGATGTACATTTTCCTGATCCTTATTATTTTAATTCTAATGATTTAAAAGATAAAATTTTGCTAAATAGTTTTGAAGAAAAATTTATGGCTATTCCATCACGTTTTTCAGTTGTTGCATACAATATAATGATGAGTTTTTGCACAAAAAATCAAATCTATGAATATGAAAAGTTTAGATTAAATGGGGGTAAAGTAAATATTAATGCTCCTCTTGTTAAATATCTGGACTATTCCTTAGAAAAAGTTTTAGAATAGTTAGGGTTTAATATTAAACTCTTGAGCATTTTTTGATAATAGAATTCCTAGTCCATTATTAATATTTGTAAAAACAGGTACTACTTCACCACCGAATATATCTAACTCTCCACTTACTCTTTGTTCAGATAATGAATTATAGTATCTATAGGATTCATCACTAAATGTTGAGAAAATAAATTTTATTGTATCACATTGTGAATATTTAAATTCTTCTGTCAATACATCTACAGAAATTCTTTTTTCTTGACCATTAAAAAGAGCATCATTAAAAACTGCTCTTTCCCCTTGAAACCTGTAGCCTCCATCCAAAAAATCAAAGCTATTTGATGGGAAGGAAGGATCATTAGAGTTCATTTCAACTCTTCCTCCATAATTATACATATCAAAATATCCGTATTCGTCTTCAAACACCTTACTACATGAAACTTTTAATGAGATCGAATAATAATTTTCAATATTAGCTTCGTCATCAAAACTAAATTCAAAATTTATTTTGTCACTATTTGATGTGGAATCAATAACTAGATTGTAAATAAACATATCATCAGGAATATATGTTGATGCGTCTATATTGTTAAAATTAGGGTGCTTAACTTCTATTTTATAGGTCTTATCTTCTTTAGGTACATAATTAGAAACATAATAATTCATATCAATATATGTATCGTTTCTCCAATTTCCATCATTAAGATACATCTCATATGTATTATCAGTATCTAAAGTAAGTGTTTCTATTTCTATACCATTTTCAAATAATATAACATTTGCATCATTTACCATTGAAGGGTTAGAATTATCAAACGCTCCCACAGAGCTAGAAACTAATACTTGGACATTGGTATCTGTATCCAGACGCCCATTTAAAACTAAGACAGATTCGTGATTAGGAATGTCAATGTCGATTACAGTTTCTAGCTCTCCGCATGAGTGAAAACATATAATAGATGTTAAAAAAAGTAAATTTAAATTTTTCATAATTAAAATTTTATTCGATATGATATTGAAGGAATTATAGGAAATAATGACACTTGTTTTGCAACTCTATTTCCTCCTTCGTATGTTAGGTAAGCAAAAAACGGATTTTTTCTACTGTATGCATTATAAGCTCCAAAAGATAATATTTTAGTTATCCGTTTTTTCTTTACAGTTTTATTAAAACCAAGGTCTAAGCGGTGGTATGCATCAAGCCTAGTCGAATTTCTTGTGCCATAGGATTCAACTACATCTACAACATCATTACCATTATTTGGTGTTCCTAAATATATTGCTTGTGGAAAGGTAATAGCATTTCCTGTACCATAGACCCAAGTAAGTCCTGCATCCCATTTTTCATTAAATTTATGTGAAAAAACTAAAGAAAAGTCATGCCTTCTATCAAACTTATAAGGGTACCACTCTCCAAAATTAATATTGTCAAATTTTCTATTGGTCCAAGAGAGTGTATAACCAATCCATCCTGTAGTTCTTCCTTTTTTCTTCTGTAAGAATAGCTCTAGCCCATAAGATTCTCCTATTCCTCCAGTTTCAACAGAATTTTCCCATGACTCAGTGCTTGAAAGGTTTGAATATCCAGCTTTATAAGTGATTAAATTACTCATTGTTTTATAGTATCCTTCTAAGCTTAGTTCATACTCTCCATTGCTAAACTCTGTTGATATATTTCCAGCCCATTGTTTTGATTTCTGAGAGGGAACGGTGTCAGTTGCAGGCACCCAAATATCGCTTGGAAAACCAATAGAAGAGTTAGAGAGTAAATGAATGTTTTGTGTCATCTCAGCATAAGAACCTTTAACAGACCACTTATCATTAATTAAATATCTTACAGAAGCCCTAGGTTGAAATGAAATATTATTTTTAAATATAGAATTTGATCTATCTGTGTTATAGTACCCAAGATGTATTCCAAGATTTGCTTTTAGTCTATTGTTTATTTTAAAATTATCTTCCAAATAGAAATAAAGTTCGTCAGCAATAGTGTTTCCAGAGAAATTTAAGGTAGTGTCTAAAGAAAAATTTTGTGAAGCATCTGGTAATGTTTCATTAATTGATAAAGTTGTTTCACCAGGGAAAAAGTTGTGATTAGTGTATGACGTACCAAATTTTATTTCATGGTTGGGATTAGGTATAAAATCAAAATCAATTCTAGCTCCAAGATCTTCTATTCCGGAAAGATATCCGAAATTAACATCCCAAATTTCAGTTTCATTATTGGTAGTATATGTTGAGTTTACTCCAAAATCTGTGTTAAATGAATAACGACTGTATGTTAGTGTAGTATTGCTAAAAAGTTTGTCTGAAAATAAGTGATTCCACCTTAGAGTAGAGGTGAGATTTCCATATCCCAACTCAAAGTTTAGAGAGCTTTGTTCATTTGTTATTTGATCAACAAAACTTTCAGAAAAATCAACTCCTAGTTTATCCTTTCCTGAGTAAGCACTTAAATAAATTCTATCTTTTTTTGATATTTTATGATTTATTTTAGCATTTAAATCATAAAAATATAGAGTTAAATCTGTTGTGCTAGGAAGAAAAGGAGCTACAATTAAATCAAGGTAAGTTCTTCGTGCTGAAATAATAAATGAGGTTTTATCTTTAATAATAGGTCCTTCAAAAGTAAATTTTGATGAAATTAGTCCAATGGAAGCATCTCCCTTAAATTCTTTGGAATTACCTTCTTTCATATCAATTTGTAAAACCGAAGATAATCTTCCTCCAAATCGTGCAGGAAAACCTCCTTTAGTTAGCCTGACTGACTTAATAGCGTCTGCATTAAAAACAGAAAATATACCACCAAGATGTGAGGCATTATAAACTGGAACACCATCTAGTAAAATTAAATTTTGATCAGGACCACCTCCTCTAACATAGAAGCCAGATGTTCCTTCACTAGACTGAACTCCTGGAAGTAATTGTATTGCTTTAATAATATCAACTTCACCCAGTAATGCTGGAATGGTTTTTATTTGTTCAATTGGAACTTCAATTACAGATGTTTCTGTTTTTTCTACAATATTTGCTTTTGCTTTTACTTGAACTTCTCCAACTGAAAATGATGTGATATCAAAAGCGATATTCTTTTGAATATCTTTTTCTAAGTTTAAATTATATACTTGAGTTTTATATCCAATATATGAAAATGAAATTTCATAATTTCCAGCTGGTAGTGTTAGACTGTAGAATCCGAAAGTATTTGAAACTACTCCTTGCTTTAGTTCTTTGCAAAAAATATTTACCCCTATAATATTTTCTCCGTTATTTTTGTCAGAAACAAAACCACTTAGTGTAAATTTTTCTTGAGCATAGAAAACAGATGGGATGAAAAGCAATAAAATAAAAAGGATTTTTTTCATAATTTAATAACGTCGATTTACAGGATATATTTACCTTAAATCAATTATTTCAATTTCTGGATATTCTTCTTGATTAAAATTGAATAATTTTTCATCTAGTTGTGTGTTAGTAGAAAATCTATTTATTGAATAGGAAAAACTTCCCCCATTTTTATCATTCAAAATAATTTTTTTAATTTGAATCTTATCAACATCTATTTGAAGCTGTATGTTTTTAAATTCACTACTCTCAATAGGGAAGAGGTCAATGATATGGACTTTATCTTTTTCTTCAATGTATTGTGTTTTGTAGCCTTTCTCATATATAGTGAATAGTTTATTAGGACTTAACATATCATCTTGAGAATCATATTCCAAAATTTGTAATTCATTAGATTCTTTTAAGTAAATCCACTGTGTTGTGTCATCACTTATAATGATTTGCTGGTTTAAATCAAGGCGAAACTTATTATTACTAATTTTTATATTTCCTTCTTGTTGTTCATTTATTTCTTGAGAAATATTTATAAAATCAAAAGAAAAATCAACATCAATACTTTCATAGGACTTAGTGTTTCTACTAAGCTGATCTAAAATTTCTTTTGCTTTTTCATCTTGAGCCATAAGGCTAAGATTTAAAATTAAAAGGATAAAAATCAATATTCTATTCATTGTTCAAGTTTTTTAATAATTCTTCTAGTTGTAGTATGTCTTTTACCAGTACCTGCCTTGCTTTGCTTCCTTCAAATGGACCAACAACTCCAGCAGCTTCAAGTTGATCGATTATTCTACCTGCTCTATTATAGCCTAATCTTAATTTTCTCTGAATTAATGAGGTTGATCCTGATTGAGATTGAACAACAGTTCTTGCTGCCTCATCAAAAAGAGCATCCTTGTCATTTAGATCTGCAGTAGTTGCTACAGCCTCTCCCTCTCCTTCGTATTCGGGAAGCATATGGGCTTGAGGATAAGCTCTTTGAGATCCAATAAATTCACATATTTTTTCTACCTCTGGAGTGTCAATAAAAGCACATTGAAGTCTAATAAGTTCACTTCCAGTCGAAATAAGCATATCACCCATTCCAATTAGTTGCTCAGCACCTTTGGAATCCATTATTGTTCTAGAGTCTGTAGTGGAAGTAACCCTAAAAGCAACTCTAGCTGGAAAATTAGCTTTAATTAATCCAGTGATTACATTTACTGATGGTCTTTGTGTTGCAACAATAAGATGTATTCCAATTGCTCTAGCAAGCTGTGCTAGCCTTGCAATAGGTGTTTCTATTTCTTTACCAGCTGTCATGATTAGATCAGCAAATTCGTCTATTACTAGCACAATATATGGGAGGAATCTATGGCCCTTATTTGGGTTTAGTTTTCTGGAAATGAATTTCTTATTGTATTCTATAATATTTCTGCAATTTGCAGATTTACAAAGCTCGTATCTTTCATCCATTTCAATACATAAAGAGTTAACTGTATTTACAACTTTTTTTGTATCAGTAATAATAGCATCTTCTTGGTCTGGAAGTTTTGCTAAATAATGACGTTCTATTTTGTTAAATAATGTTAGTTCTACTTTTTTTGGATCAATTAAAACAAATTTTACCTGAGATGGATGTTTTTTATAAAGAAGTGATGCAAGTACAGCATTAAGTCCAACAGATTTTCCTTGGCCAGTTGCTCCTGCCATTAAAAGATGTGGCATTTTTGCTAAGTCTACAACATAGGTCTCATTTGAAATTGTCTTTCCAAATGCAATCGGTAAAGCCATATCGCTATTTTGGAATTTTTCTGAAGATAAAACTTCAAGCATTGAAACAATATTTTTTGTTTTATTAGGCACTTCAATTCCAATTGTTCCTTTGCCTGGTATAGGAGCTATTATTCTAATTCCTTCAGCAGAAAGACTTAATGCAATATCATCTTCAAGGTTTTTAATCTTAGAAATTCTTACACCGGCCTCTGGAACTATTTCATAAAGTGTAATTGTTGGTCCAACTGTTGCGCTGATAGAGGTTATTCCAATTTTATAATGCCCAAGTGTCTCAACAATTCTATTTTTTTTGTCCTCTAAATCATCTTTATCTATTTTTATTTCAGAACCACCATAATTATTTAAAAGATCTATTCCGGGCATTTTATACGAAGCTAACTCTAATGTAGGGTCATAATCACCAAGTTCATCTAATTTTTTCTTTATTTCTTCTTTACTTAATTTACCCTCATTTTCAGTAGAGTTAATTTCAATCGCAATTTTATCATGATCCTCGGAATTTGATGTGTTTTCTTCTTTTTTTATTTTAATATTTGAAGAATCAATATCTGACAATATTGTTGTCGATTCCTCAATCTCAACTTTAGAAATGTTTTTTTGAATATCATCTTCTATAATCTCATTACTGATATCTTCAGGCTTATTTTCTACTTGGGTAGGTACTGCTTTTTTAAATGATTTAATTCTTTCAATTATACTTTTAATAAAAAATAATATGTCTTTTGCTTTAATATTTAAAGTTAGGGGTAAATAGATAAATAGAAATGTAATAAGTAGTAGTGAAGTTCCAATATCACCAAGCGCTTTTAAGCAAAAATCTTGTGTATGCATTCCTAGTCCTCCAGCAAGTAATGCGTTTTCGTAAAAATGAAATATAAATACAGGAATGTAAATTAATGCTAACAGCGTATGAAATAAGATGTTTAAAATAGAAAATCTTTTAAAACCAAAAATTCTTAAACTCAACAAAAATGTAAATGTAAATATGAGATAAGCAGATATTCCAAAAAATCTATAAATTAAAGTGTGAGAGAGATATGCCCCTAAACCTCCAAGAGAGTTTTTGATTTCACTATTGGTTATTATATCTGAGAAGCTTGCATCCAAAACTAAGCTGTTGTCTGCTTTCCAGTTTACAAAAAAAGAAGAAAATGAAATTACCAAGAAAAAGGAAAAAAGTAATAAAATACCACCAACAACAAAATGATTTTTTTTGTTTAAAAATGGTGCTTTTAATTTGTTTAAAAGATTGTTTTTACTTTGCTTTAATTTTAATTTTTTCTTCATCTCTATGTAATTATCAAAAATACAAAGACAAATAATTTTACTACTTAGAATTATCTATTATTTTCCCATTAAATTGTTAATAATTTTTGAGTATTAGATTTTTGCTTTTATAAATTTGCATTTATAATGATATCACTAAAAATAAATAATGAATATGCTCAACTAAAAACAGTTGTTTTAGGTATTGCCAAGGATTTTGGAGGTACTCCAAAAATTGATGATTGTTATGATCCTAAGTCTAGAGAGTATGTTAAAAACGGTAGTTTTCCTGTTGAAGAATCATTGGTTAATGAACTTAATCAGTTTTTAAAAGTTTTTAAAAAATATAATGTTGATGTTTTAAGACCCGATAATATTAAAAATTTAAATCAAGTTTTTTCAAGAGATATAGCTTTTGTCATCGATAATAAAATCATCATCCCAAATATTATAAATGAAAGAAAAAAAGAGATTGATGGTGTTGAATCGATAATAGAAAAAATTGATTCCAAAAATATTGTCATATTATCAGAAGAATCTTCAATTGAAGGAGGCGATATCATTGTTCATAATGAAGATATTTTTATTGGATATTCAAATAATGAAGATTTTGACAAGTATCAAGTTGCTAGAACGAATGAAAAAGCAGTTTTCGATATTAAAGATCTTTTTCCTAAAAAAAATATTTTTGCCTTTGAACTTAATAAATCAGATAGAGATCCAAAAGAAAATGCTTTGCACTTAGATTGCTGTTTCCAACCTATTGGAAAAGGCATGGCTATTTTATATGAAGGAGGATTTAAAAATAAAAGTGACATTATTTTATTGGAAAGTTATTTTGGAACCAATAATCTTATTAGAATAACAAAAGAAGAAATGTATAATATGAATTCAAATGTTTTTTCGATTTCAGAAAATGTTATTGTTTCAGAAAAAAACTTTTATAGATTAAATTCTATTTTAAGAGAGAGTGGTTTTTATATTGAAGAAATTAATTTTTCCGAAATAGCAAAAATGGAAGGCTTATTAAGATGTGCTACTTTACCATTAATAAGATTATGAAACAAGCTACTAATAATATCATGATGATTGAGCCTGTTTTATTTAATTATAACTCAGAGACTGCTGTGAATAATTATTATCAAAATAATGACTTCTCATTAAATCATAAAGAGATACAGCAAAAAGCTCATAATGAGTTTAGTGAATTTGTGTCACTGCTTAGATCAAAAGGTGTTAATGTATTTGTCTTTAAAGATACAATTGACCCCCATACACCTGACTCAATTTTTCCAAACAACTGGATTTCTTTACATCAAAATGGCGAGGTTTTTTTATTTCCAATGTTTGCTGAAAATCGAAGACCCGAAAGAAGATTAGACATTATTTCAAAACTAAAAAACAACTTTAATGTTACTAAGATTAATAGTTTAACTCATTATGAAAATCAAAATATTTTTTTAGAAGGAACCGGAAGTATGATTCTTGATAGAGTAAATAAGATTTGTTATGCTGCAAGATCTTTTAGAACTAATGAAATAGTGTTAGAAGATTTTTGTAGTCAAATTAAATATGAATTAGTTGTGTTTAGTGCTTTTCAAGATGCAAATAATGAAAGATTAGAAATATATCATACTAATGTGATGATGTGCGTAGCTAATAGTTATGCTATAGTCTGTTTAGATTCAATTGACTCTAGTACCGAAAGATTAAATGTTGTTAATAGTTTAAATAAAACCAATAAAGAAATAATTGAAATTTCTGAATCACAAGCAAACCAGTTCGCCGGTAATATGTTGCAAGTAGCTGGTGATAAAGACTATCTAGTTATGTCTAAGACTGCATATGCTTCATTAAATAAATTTCAAATCAAACAAATAACATCTTTTAATGAAATAATATATGCTGATTTAGATATTATTGAAAAATGTGGTGGCGGTAGCGCAAGATGTATGATGGCTGAAATATTCCTACCTTTGAAAGATGATTGAAACAATTTTACATAAAAAAATACATGAAATTTTAATTGATCTTTATGGTGATAATGATTATAGTATTCAGTTTCAATCAACAAGAAAAGAATTTGAGGGTGATATTACTCTAGTGGTTTTTCCATTTACAAGATTTTCAAAATTAAGCCCAGAAATTACTGCCCAAAAGATAGGGGAATTACTATCTAAGCTTGATATTATTGACAGTTTTAGCGTTATAAAGGGCTTTTTGAATTTAGTGATTTCGAATAAGTTTTGGCTTTTAGAATTTTCTAAGTCAACATTTGAAGATAATTACGGCTTTGTTGATATTGATAAGAATTCTCCAAACTATTTAGTTGAGTATTGTTCGCCCAATACAAACAAACCAATTCACTTAGGTCATATAAGAAATAATCTGTTAGGGTTTTCCCTTGCAAATATTCTTAAGGCATCAGGAAAGAATGTTAAAAAGGTACAGATTATTAATGATAGAGGAATTCATATCTGTAAATCTATGCTTGCTTGGCAAGAATTTGGTGATGGTGAGACTCCTGAAAGTTCAGGTTTAAAAGGGGATCATTTAGTTGGAAAATATTATGTCATGTTTGATAAGCAATACAAGACAGAGGTTGCAGACTTAATTAAGAAAGGTGCAGACTCTAAATTAGCTGAAGAGAAAGCACCAATATTATTAAAAGCTAAAGAGATGCTTTTAAAATGGGAAGCAAAAGATAAAGAAGTTATTAATCTATGGAAAAAAATGAATTCGTGGGTTTATGATGGTTTTGAAACGACTTATAAAAGACTAGGCGTTGATTTTGATAAAAATTATTATGAGAGTGAAACGTATTTGCTTGGAAAAGAAGTTGTTAAAAATGGTTTGGATAGTGGGGTCTTTTATAAGAAAGAAGATGGATCTGTTTGGATTGATTTATCAAGTGAAGGTTTAGACGAAAAGATTATACTTCGTTCGGATGGAACAGCAGTATATATGACTCAAGATATTGGAACTGCTATTAAGAGACATGAAGATTTTAATTTTTCTCACATGACATATACTGTCGGAAATGAACAGGACTATCATTTTAAAGTTTTGTTTTTAATTTTAGAGAAATTGGGATTCACATGGGCTAAAAGTTGTTATCATCTTTCATATGGAATGGTAGATCTTCCTAGCGGAAAGATGAAATCTAGAGAGGGTACTGCAGTAGATGCGGATGATTTAATGGAAGATATGTTCCAGAATGCTAAAAGTATAGCTAAGGAACTTGGAAAGATTGATAAATCTCAAAATAATGAAACTAATGAGTTACATGAAACTGTTGGAATAGGAGCTTTAAAGTATTTTATGCTAAAAGTTGATCCTAAAAAACGAATGCTATTTGATCCTCAAGAAAGTATTGATTTTAACGGAAATACTGGTCCATTTATACAATATACGTATGCTAGAATTCAGTCAATTTTACGTAAAAATACAGTAGAAATTAAAATTGATGAAGATTCAGATATTACTGATAAAGAAAGAGCTTTAATCATCTCGCTTTTAGCATTTCCAAAAACAATTCAAGAAGCTGCAAATTCATTTAGTCCAGCATTAATTGCAAATTATGCATACGAAATAGTTAAAGACTTTAATAGTTACTACCAATCTACGCCAATTTTAGGAGCAGATTCAACATCAATAATTAGTTTTCGTGTTGCTTTATCTCAACAAGTTGCAAAAGTCATAAAATCATCAATGTCATTATTAGGTATTAATGTGCCTCAAAGAATGTAATTCTCAATTTTGTTGAAAAAATATAGTTTTATTAAAAAAATTATACATTTGCTAATATCATGACAAGAGATAGGTTACATCAAATAATTTTTGAGGCAGATACTCCTAAGGGAAAAGCATTTGATATTGCTCTTTTAATTGCTATTTTACTTTCTGTTTTGGTAGTAATGTTAGAAAGCGTAGGTTCTATTGAAGAAAAATACGGAGCATTGCTTCTTACATTAGAGTGGGTTTTTACAATTCTATTTACTATTGAATATGTTATGAGAATTTATTCTATAAATAAACCGATTAAGTATATTTTCTCTACAATGGGTATAATTGATTTGTTAGCAATTATACCTACATATCTAATTTTTGTGTTCCCTTATTTACACACACTGACTGTCATTAGATCGTTAAGGATAATAAGAATATTTAGAGTTTTCAAACTTAAAAGATACATAAGGGGAGCATATACCATGCAAATTGCCTTAAGAAATGCAGTGCCAAAAATTATTGTTTTTTTACTTTCAGTTCTATTGCTTATTATTATTCTAGGAACGATTATGTATATTTTTGAAGGATTAGTTGGAGGTAATCCAGGTTTTCAAGATATACCAAATTCTATATATTGGTCCATAGTTACTTTAACTACTGTTGGCTATGGAAATGTTATTCCTGTTACTGTCATTGGTAAAATCATTGCAGCTGCAATTATGCTGTTAGGTTATGGGATTATTGCTGTGCCAACAGGTATCGTAACTGCTGGAATCATAAAAACAAAAAAAAATATTTCTACTCAAGCATGTATCAATTGCTCTAAAGAAGGTCATGATGAAGATGCTCTTTACTGTAAGTATTGTGGGGCAAAGATTCATAATGATTAAATACTATTAATCATTTTAATATCTGCGTGTGAAAAATTTTACTGTTTATAGATCATCTGCAGGTTCTGGAAAGACTTATACTCTGGCAGTAAATTATCTTGCATTAGCTATTAGTAAATCACTAATTAAAAGAGATTACTATAAAAAAATTCTTGCAATTACCTTTACTAATAAAGCTGCTCAAGAAATGAAAGAGCGAGTTCTTTACTATCTAAATATTTTATCTCAAGGAAAAGATATTGACAATATTTTATCTGAGATTATTTCAAAAACACGATTAGAAAGTCAAGATATTTTTAAAATATCTAAAAATATTTATTCTCATATTCTTCATAATTATTCTGACTTAAGCATTCAAACTATTGATAAGTTTAGCTATAAAATCGTGAAAACATTTTCTTCAGATCTTGGTATGAATAGAGATTTTGAATTAGAATTAGATAGTAATAAAATCATACAACCTGTAATTGCATTGTTATTAAATAAAGTTTCTGATAATAATTCCTTACTTACGGATGTACTAGTAAATTTTACAATACAAAAGCTAGAAGATGGAAATAGTAATGATATTCAAAGTGATTTAGAAGATTTTTGTAAGCATCTTTTTATTGAAGGTTCTGACAAGATTTTAATAAATAATTCCCTCACATCAGCTGAGGTAAATAAATTAAAAAATAATCTCTTTGAGCAAAAAAGTGATTTTAAAAATAAAATTATTTCTCTCAGAAAAGAGGTTGTTAATTTTTTTGAAAATAACGGATTGACTTCTGCTCATTTCTCAAGAGGAACCTTTTATAAATTATTTAATGACAAATTATTAAGTAAAAAATATTCTGATTGGATTCCATCTGAATCATTAATTAATAGTGTAAATAATGCAGATTTTTACAGTAAATCTCTTGATGAAAACTTAAAGCAACAAGTAGATAGAAATAAAGAAAAATTAAAACAATTTTTTGATGATTTACTTTTTTTGTTAAAGGACTATATCACACTTGAAGCAATACTTAAAAAGATATATCCCTCTATAATTATTAATGAGCTTATAAATGAAATTAATACTTATAAAAAAGAAAATAATATTCAGCATATATCCTCTTTTAATAGACAAATTCATGAAGTTGTAACCACTCAAGTTTCTTCATTTATTTTTGAACGACTTGGAGAAAGATACAATCATTTTCTAATTGATGAATTTCAAGACACTTCTTTACTTCAATGGCAAAATTTACTTCCTTTAATAGCTGATTCTCTTGATTTTGGAAAATCAATAGTTGTTGGAGATGGAAAACAATCAATATATAGATGGAGAGCAGGAGAAGTTGAACAATTCTTAAAGTTACCCGAAATATATAAAGGTGAGGATTTACAATATTTTTCTGAATGGCAAGCAAAATTATCTAATCACTTCAAGTCAGAAAATCTTGATAATAATTTTAGAAGTAGAAGGAAAATTATAGAATTTAATAATTTTTTTTTTAAAAGGATAAAGACTTTGCTTACAGAAAATCTTATACCTATATATGATGATTTAGAACAAAAAGTTGAATATGCAAATAATGGAGGTTATGTTAGAATAGAGCTATTTAATGGAGCAGAATATAAAAATGAGGTTTTAGAAAAAACAAAGAATGAAATAAACAAACTAATAAATGAGAACAATTATAGCTATAAAGATTTTGCAGTTCTTTGTAATACTCATAAGGATATCTCAGAAATCGCATCATATTTAACAGATCATTCTATCCCTATTATTTCATCAGAAGGTTTACTTATAAGTAATTCCCCAAAAGTAAAGTTGATTATTTCTTCAATTAAATATTTGGTTAATATAGATGATAAAATTGCTAAAGCTTCAATAATTAATTATTTATTTCATCATGTGTCAAAAAAAGATGATTTGCATATTTTATATATGCAAGTTCACAAGAATGATAGATTTTTATCATTATTAAATAATTATGGCATAGAATTTGACGGCGATAATTTTTTAGAGCTTCCTATATATCAAATGGTAGAAGAGATTATTAAAGCTTTTAAAATTGAAAATGATGTTTATATTAATTTTTTCTTAGACCTTGTTCATGAGTATTCAGAAAAAAATATTAATAGTATTTCTCAATTTATTGAGTGGTGGTCTGAAGTAAGAACAAAAAAATCAATATCAATTTCAGATGATGTAAATGCAGTTAAGTTAATGACTATTCACAGATCCAAAGGATTAGCCTTTCCAATTGTTATTATTCCTTTTAATTGGGAATCTGCGACAAAAAAAGAAATGTGGGTTGAAAACAGTAGCCATTATTCTAAACAGATTAAATATTCTTTAATCAATCAGAATAAAAATTTAAAGTTTTCTCATTTTAATAATGATTACAATAGAGAAAAGGCTTTAGAGACAATGGATAATATTAATAAGCTATATGTTGCTTGTACTAGAGCAGTTGATGGTCTTTATATCTTTTCTAAATCTATAAAAAAAGTTACTGAAAACTCCACCAATTTAAATGCTATACTTCAAAAATTTACTAGTGAATTTCCTTATTCTCATGGATCTATTACTAATAAAAATTCAGAAAATAAAAATCAAAAATCTATTTTCATAAAAGAAATTATTGAGAGTAAAGACTGGAAAAAGATAATTTCTTTAAAAAATTCTTCATCAGATTTCTGGGATAATGAAAATCATAGTAAGAATAAAGACTGGGGTAAGTTATTTCATTATGCATTATCAGAGATATCACATTTTGAGCAAATTAACGAGGTAGTTGAAAATTTATATGTTAGAGGTAAGTGTGATTTTAAGCAAAAAAATGAGTTACTAAAAGAAATTAATAATCTCTTTTCATGCACTGAAATAAAGGGATTCTTTTCTCCAAAATGGAAAGTTAGAAATGAAAAAGAAATATTAATGCCAAGTGGTAAGACTTATATCCCCGATAGGATAATGTTCAATAATAATCAGGTGGTAATTATTGATTATAAAACAGGAGAAAAAGATTCAAAGCATCTTGAGCAAATAGTCAATTATTCAAATGCACTTAACATGATGGGCTTTAATAATATTGAAAGATATTTAATATACACAAATAGTTCTAAGAAAATTCATAAAGTATGAAGCCATTTTTAGAAAAAATTGCTGATCGATTAATATTGAAGTTTCCAGAAAATATGGAGAAAGTTGCTGTTGTTCTGCCTAGCAAGAGATCCGTTGTGTTTTTAAAATATTATTTGTCTAAAAAGATTTCAAAACCAATTTTCCTTCCAAGATTTTATTCAATTGAAGAATTTGTTGAGAATATTTCTGGTTTAAATGTTATTGATAATGTGTCTTTACAGTTTTATCTTTATGAAAGTTATCTTAAAGAATTAGGTAACGAAAAAGATGATTTTAATGAATTTCTTAATTGGAGTGCTATACTACTTCAAGATTTTAATGAAGTTGATACAAACATAGTTGATGCAAATTCTTTATATAAAAATATTAAGAACGTTAAGGAACTTGAAAATTGGAGTGTAGGTAATTGGAGTTTTTCAGAAAAAAATCTTTCAGATATTCAAAATAATTATGTTGATTTTTTTGAGTCAATGTATGATATCTACAATAATTTTAAAAACAGCTTGATTAATAGAAGTTATGCTTATCAAGGCTTAGCTAATTTAATTGCTAGCGAAAAAGTAAAAGATACAGATTTTAATTTTGATAAAATCTGGTTTGTTGGCTTAAATGCTCTAACAAAATCACAACATATAATCATAGACAATTTAAAACAAAGAAATATTGCTCGTGTTTTTTGGGATGCTGATAAATATTATTTAGATAATCCTGATCATGAAGCCTCCTTTTTTCTAAAACAACAAAAAGACAAATGGCATGAAATTGATTTTGATGGAATAGGAGATTATTTATCTCTGCCAAAACAAAAATTTCAGATTGTTAGCTGCCCTGAAAACATTGCTCAAGCACACGTAATGGCCAAGGAACTTTCTTTACTTGATAATTCTGAACTTAACAATAGTAACACTGCAGTTATACTTGCAGATGAGGGTTTGTTATTTCCTGTTTTAAATTATATTCCTAATCAAGTCGACAAGTTAAATGTAACTATGGGTAGTCCTTTTAAAAACTCTCCGTTTTATTCATTTATTAATTCTTTTCTTTTATTAAAATTTAACATTAAAAAATATTCAAAAGGAAAATTTTATTACAAAGACCTATTACAGTTTATTGAAGATCCATATTTTAAAAAAATAAGTGATTATAAGGAGATAAGATCTCTTAGAAATTATTTAAATGAAAATAATATTGTCTTTGTTAGTACTGATGAAGTGTATTCTTTTTTTAATGCAGATATTTTTAAAGATATTTTTGAAATTGGTAGTGATGTTGAAAATATAATCCTTCAATTAAAATTAATTATAAACTTATTAAGAGAAGTGTTAGCCGATGATAAGGCTAATATAGATTCTGAAGTTTTAATTGTTTTTAGCGATTGTCTTTCTGTTATTGAAAATTTAAAAAGCGAATTTTCTCATAAATTTGATTTAAAAACATTTATAAATCTCATAAATCAAGTAATTTCTAGAGAGATTATCCCTTTTAAGGGAGAACCTTTAGAAGGAGTACAGTTAATGGGAATATTAGAAAGTAGAACACTAGACTTTAAAAATGTAATTATTCTAGGTGTAAATGAAGGAATAATACCAAAAGGTAAAAATTTTAATTCTTTTATTCCCTATGAGCTAAAAAAATATTTTAGTATACCAACCCATACTGAAAAAGATGCTGTTTTTTCATATCATTTTTATAGAATTTTACAAAGAGCAGAAAATATAACTCTAACATACAATTCTAAGCTTGACAATTTTGGTTTTGGTGAAAAAAGTAGATTTATAACTCAATTATTATCCGAATTTAAGGCCAGCAAAATCGATGAGTTTATTTTTCAAGATAATAATTTTCAATCTAATGTTTCGGAAGATATTATTGTAGAAAACAAAAATTTAGAATCTGAAGTGTTCAATTGGGCTAAAAGAGGGGTTTCACCATCAGCATTAAATAAGTATAAAAATTGTCCGCTTGATTTTTATTATAATTATTTAGCTCAAATTAGAGAACCTTTTGAAGTAGATGAATTTGCTGATAATAGTCTAATGGGAAATGCCATACATTCAATTTTAGAAGAAGTTTTACCATCGGGTAATTTAACTCCAAAAATTTTTGAGACTGCAAAAAAAGATATTCCTTCGAGATTAAAATTATTTTATAGGGATGCTTTGTCAGAAAGTAATTTTAAAGAAGGAAAAAATTATTTATCTCTAAAAGTAGCTGAAAAATTAATTTACGACTTAATTATTTTTGAAAAGAAAATATGCATAAAAAATACTATTGATGTTTTTGCAAAAGAGCAGAAACTTACTCATTCAATAAATGTTAATGGTATAGATTTTAATTTAACTGGAATTGTCGATAGAGTTGATTTTTATAATGGGACATTAAGAATAATAGATTATAAGAGTGGGAAATCATTAATAAAAAATGAGTTGTATTTTAAAAATCTAGAAGATTTATTTGAAAATCCTAAAAAAGACAAGGCATTCCAATTGTTAATGTATGCATATCTTCTTCTAATAAAATATCCTCAGTTTTTAAATAGGAAAATTAGTGTGGGAATTTACTCTTTAAGGAATATTGAAGATGGGCTTGAAATTTTAAGTTCTGATTCTGAACTAATTTTTAATAAGCAATTATTGTTAGATTTTGAGCAACATTTACAAATTCTAATAAAGAAAATTATTGAGAGTGATTTTAAAGTTGGAGAAAATTTGGATTCATGCAAATACTGTACACATCTAGAGTTGTCTATGTAGTATTAGTTTAATTTAATTTTAGTTTTCCCTTTTAATTATTTTATATTTGTAAAAAACGATTTATGAGATTTTTACACATTTTTTTTCTGTTTATACTTTTTTCATTTGAATGTTTTTCCAATGAGATAGTTGTTTCTAAGGGTGAAAATAGTTTTACTGTTAAAGAAAAAACATCAGCTAGCTTTAAAGTTTATAATCAATTAAATGTAATTAACTCAAATATTATTAAAACAGAAGATGGAGATTTTACAAAACTTACTGTTCCATATTATTCAACAAATTCTGATATAGGAATGCCGGAACTTCCATCTTTAAAGAAATTAATTAATATCCCTTCTGGAGCTAGTATTTCTGTAAATATTTTAAATAAAGTCTCAAAAATTATTTCATTAGAAGATTTTGGTACTCAAAATTTGATATTACCAAATCAACCTTCGATATCAAAATCAAAAAGTGCCGAGGAAATAGAGTTTTTTTATGACAAGGAGTCTTATAGTAAAGATGTCTTTACTAATGAAGAGTTAGTATCTTTTGAAATTTTAGGTAGTATGCGTGAAGTCCAGTTAGCTAGAATTATAATATCACCTATCTCTTACAACCCTCTGACAAATGAGATAGAAGTAATTACTAAACTTGAAGTTGAAGTTAATTTCTCTGTAAAAAATAAGCCAATTAATAATCTTGGATATTATTCCCCTGAATTTGAACATCTTTATAAAAAATGTATTAACAACTTACCTCCAAGTCCAGAAGATATTATTACAACTTATCCAGTAAAATACGTTATAGTTTCAGATCCACTATTTCAAACTGCTTTACAGCCACTTATTGAATGGAAAACGAGAAAAGGATTTAATGTTATTGAAGCATACACAAATGATCCTAATGTCGG
>Ga0209374_1002010_pt1 | contig 18386 bp, 15 predicted proteins | sample SaaInlLV_DNA_10m_FD_184683 | JGI IMG/M metagenome (GOLD analysis project Ga0209374, IMG submission 184683) | Marine microbial communities from expanding oxygen minimum zones in the Saanich Inlet - SI075_LV_DNA_10m (SPAdes) (version 2) | ecosystem: Environmental > Aquatic > Marine > Unclassified ... | reverse complement strand
AAATAGGTGTCCAGGTATCAGCAGCACTTTTAGCAAGCCTAACAGTAGAGGCAAACCCTGTGCTTGCCATATCGAAAATAGCTTGTTCGTTTTTTTCAATTTCCAATACTGTTTTTCCAAGCATAAAAGAGCTTACATGCGAAAGGTGTGATACATAAGCAACATGTCTGTCGTGCTCGACAGGGTTCATCATTTTAATTCGCATATTTAATTTTTTAAACAGGCTAATTGCCTTGTCTAAGGTTTTCCAATTTGTTTTTTCGGACTCGCATATGATGGTTACTTTTTCATCAAACAAGTTTTCTATTGCAGCTTCAGGGCCCGAAAATTCTGTTCCCGCTAGAGGGTGGGCAGCAACGAAGTTTTGTCGTTTAGGGTGATTTTTTAAAGCCTCACAAACGTTGTTTTTTACAGATCCAACATCTAAAACCAGCGCCTCATCAGAGATATTGTCCAGTACTTTTTGACTCACTTCTGCGATGTGATTTACAGGTACGGCAACAATAACGATTTCAACGTCTTTTAAATCAGAAAAATCGGCCTCTTTGTCTATGATGCCCAATTTTAGTGCTGATTTGATGTGCTCAGGGTTTTTGTCGATGCCATAAACCTGGTACTTCAATCGCTTTTTTAAATCTAAAGCCATGGAACCGCCAATCAGTCCTAAACCTACTACCGCCAGCTTACCCATTCTTAGTGTTTTAGACCTGTTAAACGTTGTAATACTGTATTTAAATCTGCTTCAGAAACACAAAGAGAAGCTCTAATGTAGTCTTTTCCGTTTTTTCCAAAGATACTTCCTGGGGTCATAAATACTTCTTTTTCCTTTAAGAGTTGATCTGTAAATTCAATAGCACTTCTTCCCTTGGGTAATTTAGCCCAAACAAACAGACCAGCACTTTCTTTGTTGTAATAGCAGCCCAATATATCAAATATTTCCCAGACAATTTTTCGTCTTTTTATATAGGCTTTATTCAGCTCTTTAAACCAATCTTTAGAACTGTTAAGTGCTTCTACAGCTCCTTTTTGAATACCTAAAAACATTCCTGAATCCATGTTGCTTTTAACCTGTAAAATACTTTTGATGATTTCACCCTTCCCCACAACCATTCCTACTCTCCATCCTGCCATGTTAAAGGTTTTACTTAAGGAATTTAATTCTATTGCGACGTCCCGAGCACCTTCTGTTTCTAAAAGACTTATCGGATTATCATTTAATATAAAACTGTAAGGATTGTCATTTGCCAGCATAATATCATGCTTTTTAGCAAAGGCAACAGCTTCTTTGAAGTGTTCTTTTGTGGCATTTGTGCCAGTGGGCATGTGTGGGTAATTTAGCCACATCATTTTTACGCCTGTTAAGTCTTGTTTTTCAATCTCTTTATAATCTGGAAGCCAGTTGTTGGATGCGCTTAAATTGTAAGAAATGATATTTGCTTGCATAAGATTTGATACTGATGCATAGCTAGGGTAGCCTGGGTCAGGAATTAGAACGGAGTCGCCTTTGTTTAAAAAGGCCATAGAGATGTGCATGATGCCTTCTTTAGAACCCATTAGGGGTAGAATTTCCTGGTTTGGATTGAGCGATACACAATAATGTTTTAAATAAAAATTAGCAATGGCTTCTCTAAGTTCAGGAATACCTTGGTAGCTTTGGTATTGATGTGCTCCTTTAGTGTTTGCCGTTTCATTTAATACTTTAATTACAGCATCTGGGGGCTTAAGGTCGGGGCTACCAATGGCCATGTTTATAATTTCCTTTCCTTCTTTTCGCAAAGCAGCGACTTCTCTTAATTTTTTAGAGAAATAGTATTCTTTAACATTGCTTAATCGATCTGCTTTTTGAATCATAATAAATGCCCTTTAATCTGTTCATGTATCAATTTGATTGTTAGCTGTATTTTCAAATATTATATCGCTAACAGCCCATCTACATGAGTGTAATTAGAGCATAAATTTAATTTATTTATTTGTTGTTAATGGGGACATTTTTATAAAATAGTGCGAATATATTTACACATGTTATTATATTTGCCACCTTGTATAACAAAAATGCATAGAAAATTATGGAATCAATGATAATTTATTTGCCAATTGTAATGGCGCTTATTGGCCTACTATATATGGTGGTCAAGCAATCTTGGGTTTTAAAACAAGATGCCGGAGACGGTAAGATGAAAGAAATTTCTGATCACATTTATGAAGGCGCTTTGGCGTTTTTAAAAGCTGAATATAGACTGTTAACTTTATTTGTTGTTGGTGTTAGTGTTTTATTGTTTGTTGTATCTACAATAGTACCTTCTACACACTGGATGATTGTGATTGCATTCATTGTAGGTGCTTTTTTCTCGGCTTTGGCTGGAAATATGGGAATGAAGATCGCAACAAAAACGAATGTAAGAACCACTCAGGCAGCAAGAACATCTCTTCCAGATGCGCTTAAAGTATCTTTTGGTGGTGGAACAGTAATGGGACTTGGTGTTGCAGGTTTGTCGGTTTTAGGACTGACAGTCTTCTTTATCGTTTTCTATAATGTTTTTATGGGTGGCGTATGGACGAACTCTCATGACATGACGATAGTATTAGAAACATTGGCGGGCTTCTCTTTAGGGGCAGAGTCTATTGCATTATTTGCGCGTGTGGGTGGTGGTATTTATACCAAAGCAGCTGACGTAGGTGCAGACCTTGTAGGGAAAGTTGAAGCAGGTATTCCTGAAGATGACCCTCGTAATCCGGCAACTATTGCTGATAATGTAGGTGATAATGTAGGAGATGTTGCAGGTATGGGTGCCGATTTATTTGGATCATACGTTGCTACCGTTTTGGCTGCAATGGTATTAGGAAATTATGTTATTGCAGTAAATGACATTGGTATTTTTGATGGCTTTGGTTCTATTGGACCTATTTTGTTACCAGTTACTATTGCTGGAGTTGGTATTGTAATATCTATGTTAGGGACGATGCTTGTTTCTATTAAAGATAATGATGCCAAAGAAGCTGAAGTGATGGGTGCGCTCAATAAAGGAAACTGGTTTTCAATTGGATTGGTGGCACTTTCATGTTATGCTTTAGTAACCTGGATGCTGCCTGAAACAATGAAAATGAATTTCTTTGAGACAGGTGGAAATGTATTGAAAGATATTTCTGCGATGCGTGTATTTTATGCCACGATTGTTGGTTTAATTGTTGGTGGTGTTATTTCTTCGGTAACAGAATTTTATACTGGTTTAGGAAAATCACCGGTATTAAATATTGTAGAAAAATCTGCTACTGGAGCAGGTACAAATATTATTGCTGGTTTGGCTACAGGTATGATTTCAACTTTTCCAACGGTTATTTTATTTGCCTTAGCCATTTGGTCTTCGTATGCATTTGCAGGATTCTATGGTGTGGCTATGGCTGCTTCTGCAATGATGGCTACTACAGCAATGCAGTTGGCTATTGATGCGTTTGGTCCTATTGCAGACAATGCAGGTGGAATTGCTGAAATGAGCGAACAAGACCCTATAGTAAGAGAAAGAACTGATATCTTAGATTCAGTTGGAAATACAACAGCTGCTACTGGTAAAGGATTTGCTATTGCTTCTGCGGCATTAACTTCTTTGGCTTTATTTGCAGCCTATGTAACCTTTACCGGTATTGATGGTATAAACATCTTTAAAGCACCTGTTTTAGCGATGTTATTTATTGGAGGAATGGTTCCTGTGGTATTCTCTGCATTAGCTATGAATGCTGTAGGTAAAGCAGCTATGGAAATGGTTTATGAAGTAAGAAGACAGTTTAAAGAGATTCCTGGTATTATGGAAGGAACAGGGAAGCCAGAATACGATAAATGTGTTGAGATTTCTACAAATGCTTCATTGAGAGAAATGATGTTGCCAGGTATTTTAACCATTGGTTTTCCCCTACTAATTACTTTTGTTCCTATGCTATTTGGAATGGACAACCTTATGATCGCAGAGATGTTAGGAGGTTATATGGCCGGTGTTACTGTTTCTGGTGTTCTTTGGGCTATTTTCCAAAACAATGCTGGAGGTGCATGGGATAATGCAAAGAAATCATTTGAAGCTGGCGTAATGATTAACGGTGAAATGACACACAAAGGTTCTGCGGCTCACGAAGCTGCCATTACAGGTGATACAGTTGGTGATCCATTTAAAGATACTTCGGGTCCTTCTATGAACATCTTAATTAAATTAACCTGTTTAATAGGACTTGTTATTGCGCCAATATTAGGTAGTGCAACGCATCATGCTTCGAATTCAGAAATGCAAGAAAATTCGACAACTATTGAAGTTCTTGATACTGAAGTAACTGAGACTAAAGAAGACTTTGTTCTTTAGTTAGAGTTAGATATAGATTTATTCAAAAGCCATCATTAATGATGGCTTTTTTAGTTTCAATGTTTTACTTTTAAATTCATTAGATTTGGTCTTGCTTTATTTTTGTTTTGGTGATTGTTTCTCACTGAAAGATGATTTATGTAATTAATTTGAATGGCTTTTGCCCCTTAAAAAGATTTAAATGAAAACACCTCTATTTATCTTGTTTTTTGCACTCATAACTCAAAGCATTTATGCGCAGTCAGAATTTGATGGCTTTGCATTATACAATGCCCAAAATAACAATATCACATATTTGATAGATAAAGAAGGGGATATAGCCCATACTTGGAATTGTGATTTGAATTGTAACTATACAGTGTTATTGAAAAATAATGGAAATATTGTTAGAGGTGCTGTTAATCCTGGAAATGAATTAGGTGGTGCTGCTGAAGGGGGTAGGGTTCAAGAAATTGGTCCGGATGGAACTGTTGTTTGGGAATTTACCTATTCTGATAATACCCATCTTTCACACCACGATTTAACACTTGTAAATGATAATGTCTTATTAACGGCCTGGGAAGTGAAATCAACAAACCAGTTAACTCAGTCTGGTTATGATGGTGCCACTTCAGAAAAATGGCCAACCCACTTTGTAGAAGTTGCTCATGATGGTTCAGGTGGAGGAGAAATAGTTTGGGAGTGGCATATTTGGGATCATCTCATTCAAGATTATGATGAAACAAAAGACAATTATGGTGTGGTTGCAGACCATCCTGAGCTTATAGATATAAATATGATTGAAGCTGTTGGTGGTCCTGGCGGTGGTGGCTCTGGTGGATCAAGCGGTGATTGGTTTCATGTAAATGGTGTTAATTACAATGCCGAATTAGATCAAATTGCTTTTTCATCTCGACATGCCAGTGAGGTTTATATTATAGACCATAGTACCACATCAGCTGAAGCTGCTGGTCATACTGGAGGAAATTCGGGTATGGGTGGAGATATTATTTACCGTTGGGGAAATCCATCTAATTATGGGGCTCCGGGGGCTCAGCAAATCCCTTCTGCAGTACATGATGTTCGATGGATTACAAACGATGGTAGACCTAACGGTGGATTCTTGCAATTTTTTAATAACAATGGTGGTGGAAATAGTACTTCTGCCGTTGATGCGATAGAAACCCCTTTAAATGGGTATAATTATGATCTTGAACCGGGTCAGGCTTATGGGCCAGAAACGTATTCCTGGAGGCATACTTGTAATGGTTATGCCAGTGGTCAGTCAGCCTCAAATCGAATGACAAATGGAAATGTATTTGTAAACTTATCCGGTGGTCAGGGAGGCTCGGGGTATATGTATGAAGCAGACTCTTTAGGAAATGTTGTATGGCAGTATAATGCAGGTGGTAATGGAACACCAAAAGCTTTTAGGTATGAATGTAAGCATCCGGGAATTGCTATTTTATTAGATAACCCATGTGAAGATGAAACAGTCCTTTCAGAGCAAGTTTTGCAGAAGCTTTCAATTTACCCGAATCCTTCAAACGGATTTTTTGAAGTTCGAGGCCTTGACTCGGAAAATATCACGATTCAAGTTACAAATGCTTCTGGAGCACTTATTGCCGAGCAAACTTCAACAAATATTGATCTTACCACTTGTGCGAATGGTTTGTATTTTGTGACTGTAATTGACGAAAAAGGCAACACCAACACACAGCGCATTTCTCTAGTAAAATAGTTTATGATTTGTAGGGCCGTACTTTGCATCCTATTATTTTTCTCCTCTATGATGTTGTTTGCTCAAGAGGTATTTTACAGTACAGATACGATTCGCGATATAAGAATAACCTTTGCTCAAAGCAATTGGGATGAAATATTAGACAGCTTGTATGTGGCCGGAGACAAAGGGCGCATGCAAGCTACTTTATTTATAGATGGCATTCAATACGATAGTGTTGGCGTACGCTATAAAGGCTATAGTTCTGCGAGTGTAGATCGTGTAAAAAACCCGCTTAATATTAAATTAAATTACCTTATTGATGGGCAAGATCATCAAGGCATTGATAAAATAAAATTGAGTAATGTTATTCAAGACCCCTCTTTTCTAAGAGAAGTATTGTCCTATGAAATTGCCCGAAAGTATATGCCTGCATCAGAGTCCAATTTTGCGAATGTTTATGTAAATGATACTTTGTTAGGTTTGTATTCAAATGTAGAGGCTGTGAACAATGAGTTTCTAGAAAAACACTTCACTACTGCAGACAATGTCTTAGTAAAAGGTAACCCAGAAACGGTTGATCTATACGGCGAGAATTCAAATTTAAGCCAAACGCCAGGAATGGATTCTTTAGCATATACCTCACTTTATTCTATGGAGTCGGACTATGGTTGGTCTGCTTTGTATAATTTCATAGATACTTTAAACAATCATGAAGCCGACATAGATAAGGTTTTAAATGTAGATCAGGCTCTGTGGCTACATGCTTTAAACTACACCCTTATTAATTTTGATAGTTATGTGGGTTATGCTCAGAATTACTATCTGTATCAAGATCAGGCGGGACGATTTAACCCTATTATCTGGGATTTAAACATGTCTCTTGGGAGTTTTCGTTTAACAGATGCCTCAGTTTATTTTGATGGCTTTAGCATAGAACAAGCTAAAACATTAGACCCATTGAGTCATTATAATGAATTTTCTGTTTTCCCTAGGCCTTTACTTCGAAAGCTATTTAATACGAGCCGTTACAGAAAAATGTATTTGGCCCACATTCGAACGATAGTACAAGAAAACATATCAAATCAAGCGTATCTTACCCGTGCAGAAACACTCCATCAGCTTATCGATGAGAGTGTGCAAAATGATGCCAATAAGTTTTACACCTATGCCGATTTTCAAAACAACTTGTATGGAACGGTAAGCGATTTTATTGATTATCCAGGCATTGTTGATCTCATGGAGGGCAGGGCTGCTTATTTAAGCGGTTATCCAGGTTTTCAAGGGGCACCTGATATAGAGAATGTTAGTGTTTTTCCTGAAGGGCCTGTTTCAAACGACATGCTTTTAATTACTGCTCAGGCATCAAATGCATCAGAGGTCATTTTATTTCACAGAACAAGACCTCACATCGTATTCGAAGAGCTGCTCATGAATGACGAAGGTATCGATGGAGATGAGCTTGCTGGTGACGGTATTTTTTCGTCACAATTTTTATTTCAAGGTCGTGATGTGGATTATTATATTTATGCTGAAAACGATTCTGCTGGTGCTTTTTCGCCTCAACGAGCAGCGTATGAATATTTTACAATAGAAGGGCAACTGAACCCTGGAGATATTGTGATTAACGAATTGATGGCTTCGAATGTGGATGTGGTTGCTGATGCAGATGGGGCATATGACGATTGGATTGAATTGTTAAATACCACTGAAAATGAACTGTCTTTAGGGGGCTTATATCTTAGCGATGATGCCACGAATTTATCTAAATGGGCGCTTCCCAATCAAGAGCTTTCATCGGGTTCATATTTTATTATTTGGGCAGATTCAGAAGATGCCCAAGGATCAAGTCATGCCAACTTTAAGCTTTCATCGGCCGGAGAGTCTCTTTTTCTTTATGATGCGCACCAGGTGTTGATTGATTCTGTTTTATTTACTGAACAGATAGAAAATGTTTCTTACGGAAGAATGCCTAATGGCTTTGGTGATTTTACATTTCTTTCTCAGACATTTGAACAAACAAATGATGGTGCCAATTTAATTCCTTTAGACGATGTTCTTGTTTTTAACTTGTATCCAAATCCAGTTTTAGACGTGCTTTATTTTGAAATAGAATCTCAGTCTAATTCTACGATCCAAATTATAGATGTATTAGGTCGGCTTGTTTTTAAATCCGATCTTTCGGCAGGGATTATTACTGGCGAATTACCCGTTTCAGATTTGAATGCGGGGCTTTATGTAGTTTCGGTAAGGTCGAATGATGATCTGATGTCAAAAAAAATGGTTAAACGTTAAAATAAATAGGTATGAAGTTGCTTAAATTTTACATTGTTATTTTCTTTTCTTATGCATTGTCAGCCCAAGATTTTACAAATTATTTGGAGGTAGATGGTTTACTTGACAACTCGGTGAATTGTGTTTCTGTAGATGCTGATGATCATGTTTGGTTTGGGACCAATAGCGGTGTTTCTTTTTTTGACGGCATTACTTGGGAATCCTATACGACTGACGATGGATTAGTTGATAATGTGGTTAAGGCTATTTATACCTCAAGTGATGGTTCCGTGTGGGTGGGAACAGATTTTGGTTTGACCGTGTACGATGGAACAACTCCTGTAAGTTATACTGATGAAGATGGCTTGGGAGACAATCGCATTAATCATATCAATGAAGATTCAAATGGATTGATTTGGGTTGGAGAAAAGGATGGCTTAAGTGTTTTTGATGGCGAAGCTTGGACAGCATTTACGACTGCTGATGGGCTTCCTTTTGGAGGTATTAATCACGTTACTTTTGATTCGAATGGCGACAAATGGTTGGCCAGCAGTATTTTTGGGGTGGTTCATTTTGACGGTACAACTTTTACAACATTTAATACGACTTCTGGCTTAATTAATAATAATGTTCGCGCTATAGCTGTAGATGAAGCAGACAATAAATGGGTTGCTACTGGTCAAGGAATTAGTGTTTTAGATACAGAGAATACGATTTCCGACCACCATACCATGATGTTGCTTTTACCACCACCCGACACCTTAAACCCTGTAGTTGATGTTGCTTTGGATTCGAATGGGAATGTTTGGGCTGGAATTTATGTGGATTATTTGATAAGTGTTGGTGGCTTGGCGGTTTGGAATGGTACTTCTTGGACCGATTACGATTATGTTGAGGGCGCCAATGGCTTGGTAGGGCCTGTGGTAAGAGATTTGGCCATAGATTCTCAAAACAATGTATGGGTTGCGACAAGCACGGGTGTTACTAAAATTTCTGGTGTTCAATTGTCTGTGCCTGACCTCTCAGAAGAAGCTAATATTGAAATTTATCCAAATCCAAGCTCTTCGAATTTAATGGTTAGAACAGAGCTTCAGATACATGATTTCAGACTTATTAATACCGCGGGTGGTGAAGTGACTTGTCCATCTTTAGCTTCTGTTAATGGCCTTCAACTGGATGTGACTAGTCTGGATAAAGGGTTTTATATTCTGGATCTAAAAACGGAATATCAAAATATACGAAAGCCTTTATTGATTGAATAGGAAAGCTAAAAGCTACTAATCTTTAATGTTTGAAGATTTTTTTAGTTAATATAACATGAAGGAAGATCTAAACATATGTTTGTTGCAATGTGATTTGCACTGGGAAGATGCTCTTAAAAACAGAACTCAAATCGATGCTTATTTAGCAGAGGTGACAGGTGCAGATATTATTCTTTTGCCTGAGCTATTCAGCACAGGGTTTTCTGTAGCTTCGACACATTTGGCTGAAACGATGGATGGTGAAACACTTACCTGGATGAAGACGCTGTCCGAAAAGAAAAAAGCGGTTTTATGTGGCTCTGTTATGATTGAAGATAAAGGGCGTGTTTTTAATCGTCTTTTATGGGTGGAGCCCAACGGTCGAGTGCTTCACTACGATAAGCGCCATCTATTTAGTTTGATTGAAGAAGATAAGCATTTTACTGCAGGTACTGAGCGATTGATCGTTGAGTATGAAGGCTGGAAAATATGCCCAATGATTTGTTACGATTTGCGTTTTCCAGTATTTGTGCGTAACGACGTGGATTATGATTTGCTTTTATTTGTAGCAAATTGGCCCAACACAAGAATTTCTGCTTGGGATGCACTTTTAAAAGCACGTGCTATAGAAAATCAAGCTTATGTTATTGGCCTTAACCGTGTGGGGACTGATGGTTTTAATGCTGAGTATCCGGGCCATTCGCAAGTTTTAGACCCTGAGGGCGACTGCATTTCTATGGCTCCTGAACATGAAGTTGGTTTGGTGGAGGTGACCTTGTCTAAGAATTATCTTATGGCATGTCGCAAACGGCACCCTTTTTTATCGGATCGAGATGCCTTTACGATTACGGATTAATTTCCCAATCTACTTCCAATTCCCAATTGGCTCTTAGGTTGATGAGCTCCGGATAATAATAAACTTTTTCAGGAAGAACATTCTCAAAGTAGTTTCCTGCTGTCCATTTACCATCCTGATTTGAATCGACGATAAGACGCATTTCGTAGCGCGCCGGTAAAAGTTTTTCAAAATAAAGTGGCTTGCCAGCATCTATGGTTTCCAGAATAACCCCCTCTTTAAGAAGTTCAATAAAATAAACTGCGTCTTGTAATGTTGTGTTTATTTTAAGTCCAGCTAAGTCGCTTTCGCCTTTGGTGTAGAAGGAAATATTAGTGCTGTCATTTTCACTCTTATTGAGGCCTTTTATTGCCCCTTGATGAATAATGAGATTGTATTCTTTATTTACAAGATGCTCGAATTCTATATCAAGTGTGAAATCACCTTTGATGAGGGTGAAATCGATTTGAACGGAATCTGCTATAAGCTCAATTTTGGAGCTGTCTATACTGGTTATAGGTGCAGCTGTCTTTACATGTAAGTTTTCCGAATCTTTTAAATAATCCGATGAAAGAGGTAAGATGTTTATGTTTCTTTTTAGACTGTCCTTTTTTATTAAAATAGAATCGCATCGTTGACCCACTTTTGCCCAAACATATGCAGAGTCTGAACTCATATTATATGGCCACAAAAATAGACTGTCTTTTTTACTTTTACTAAAGTATTTAAGTGTTGTATCTGCGTGAAAAGAAGCAGTATCTATTTCTTTATTATACGCCCAATGTATGCGTCCATTATCTTTAGTGTCGAGTAATTTTAATGTGTCTTCTTCTGAAAACAGCCATATTTTATAGGATGCACTATCGTTTATATTTATGATTTTGTCGTGAAAAGCAATTTGTTCAGAGGCACCGTCGTATTTGTAATTTGCATTTACATCTTTGAAGGCTATAAGCTCATAGCCCCCATCTCTGATGTGTTTTATATGAAACTGATTTTGTTCATCTATTAAACTAAAGTAATCGGGTTTGTTTAGATAAATTGTAGAGTCTTTTGTTAAGCTATCTGTTTGGTATATTCCAACGATAAGGTCTTCTGGGAGTGTTTTATCCGGGCAGGTATTTATGCTTCCTTGTATTTGAAGTGAGTCAAGTTTGGCGCCGGTACTAAAGACCAAAGCATAATCTTTAAGTACATTTCCTTCGTGATAATCGGCAATTCCTTTTCCAAAATTTAGTGTGTAAGTACTGTTGTTATTTAGTTCTTCTTGAAGTTCAATAAACAGGCTTTTTCCCTTTTGTGAAATGATTGGTGCTTCATTGAGTGGTGGTGAAATTAACAGCTCGTTGGCTATATTTTTAAGCACAAAGAATTCATCAAATTGAATTTCAATCATCGAAGGCTTAACCTTTGTTTCAGCTTGTTTAGGTATAGAACGCAATACGGTAGGTGGATTTGTGTCTTTTTCACCCCCACCTGGGCTTTGTATGCTGGCACATTGCAACATTAGGACTGTGCTCATAAAACAGAAGAGAATATATTTTAGTAGAGCGCTCAATTTTTTTGTAAAGAATACCATTCAGATTTATAGAATTAGGGTTTTCTATTTAAAGCTCCAATCATACTGATCGAGGTTTTCAATACATGCCTTTAGGAGCTCAATAGATTGGTGAATGTCATCTTTATGAGCCATTTCGATTACCTGATGAATGTGTCGCGTAGGAATTGAAACAGCACCAGCTATTGAGCCACCAGGCGTACTCCTTTGAATGCCCATGGTGTCTGTTCCTCCTGCAGGAAGGATTTCTAATTGCGTCGTGAGTTTTTTCTTTTTGGCAAGTTCTTTCATATAATTTACCATTCTGTAATCACAAATGGTTTGTGAGTCCATAATTTTTATGGCTGCCCCTTTTCCTAGTTCTGTGATTTTTTCATGTCCTGGAGCCCCTGGTACATCATAAGCGATGGTGGTATCTAAACCAAAGCCAAAATCAGGTTGAATTTGTAAGGCCGAAACTTGTGCACCTCGAATTCCTACTTCTTCCTGAACGGTAAATACACCGTATACATCGTAAGGGAAATCTTTAAGTTTTTTAAGGGTTTCGATTAAGATAAAAACAGAGACTCTATTGTCTATTGATTTACAATTGACACAGTCGCCCATTTCAATTAATTCCCGTTGTCGGGTAATAGAATCGCCAACAGAGATGTATTTTTCGACCTCTTTTTTCGACATGCCCATGTCGATAAAGTAGTCTGTCGTTTTCGGGACTTTTCTTCGTTCTTCAGGACTCATAACATGAATAGGCTTGGATCCCATAACTCCAATGAGGTCTTTTTTGCCATGAACGATGACTCTTTGTGCTGTTAGTGTTTTTGGGTCGAAACCACCGAGTGTATGAAAGCGCACAAATCCCTTGTCATCAATATGAGTTACAATAAACCCAATTTCGTCCATGTGTGCACCAATCATTACTTTTTTATCGGATGATTGACCTTTTTTAATTGCGATAACGTTCCCTAAATTATCAATTCGGTATTCATCAACAATGTCTTTAATTTCATTAATGACAAGGTCTCTTACTCTTTGTTCAAAACCAGGTGCACCGGCTACTTCACAGATGGAAGTTAATAGGTCTGTGTTTAGTTTCTTCATTATTCGATCATGCTTAGTTTTAACATGTTTGTCATGCCTTTATTCGTAATTGGCATACTGGCAATGTTTACAACCATGTCTCCACTTTGTACTACTTTATTTTCTTTGATGATTTTTTTAATATCGGTAATGGTATCGTCTGTACTTTCAAATTTATTGTAGTAGTAACCTCTAACTCCCCATAGTAAATTTAGCGTGTTTAAGATTTTACGATTATGGGTGAAAATGCAAATTTTGCTAGGTGGTCTAAAACTAGCAATTTTAAATGCATTGTAGCCAGAATGGGTCATAGTCATGACGGCTTTAGCATCTACTTGTTCGGCAATTTTACAAGCATTATAGCAAACTGTATCAGAAATATATCGTCCATCATTTTTCTCAACAGGTAGAAATTCTTCCATCTCTAGATTTGCATAATTTTCTTGACTTCTCAATACTTTACTCATGGTCTGTATCACTTCAACAGGATACATGCCGACTGAAGTTTCACCACTAAGCATAACGGCATCTACACGGTCGTGTACTGCGTTGGCAACATCATTTACATCAGCTCTACTTGGACTTAAGCTCTTCATCATTGATTCCATCATCTGTGTTGCAATAATGACGGGCGTTGAATATTTGATGCATTTACGGGTGATCATTTTTTGAAGGTTAGGAACACGCTCCATTGGAACCTCAACACCCAAATCTCCACGGGCCACCATAATCGCATCAGATTTTTTTATAATTGCATCAATTTGTTGAATGGCTTCTGGCTTTTCAATTTTTGCTACTATTTTAGCAGGTGATTTCTTTTTAGAAATGATTTTTTGCAATTCTTTTATATCATTTACAGATCTTACAAAAGATAAGCCAATCCACTCTATTCCAGCCTCTAAAGCAAATTCCAAATCCGCAAGATCTTTCGCTGTTAAGCAGGGTAAGGATATCTTGGTGTTAGGTAGGTTTACACCTTTTTTTGATTTTAATTCACCGCCTTGAATGACCACTGCCTCAACTTCATTTTTTTTGTTAGAATTTTGAGCTTTAAGTATCAGTTTCCCATCATCTAGCATGATTTTATCTCCCACTTCAACGTCTTTTGGGAAATCTGGATAAGTGATGTGTATTTTTGATGTATCACCTATACATTCTTCTGTGGAAATCGTAATTTTTTCTCCTTTTGTTAAGGTTTGATCTTCTTTAACATCTCCAATACGTAGTTTAGGTCCTTGAAGGTCTGCAAGTGTTGCAACATTTCGATTTTCTTCGTCATTTAGCTCTTGTACCCATTGATAAATTTGTAGGGCTTTTTCGTGGTCACTATGAGAAAAATTGATTCGCACTACGTTAAGGCCTTCGGCAAACATTTTTCTTAAAATGGACTTGTCATAAGAGGATGGTCCAATTGTTCCAATGATCTTTGTGTTATTCATTTGATAATTAAGTTTTCTTTCGACGCGATATCATTAATACATATTTCATATGCGCTCACGACACGTTTGAATTTTTTTATATTTTTAATCATTTCTAACTTTTCGTTTTCACTGAAAACTCCATGTACTTGGAGGTAGAAGTCTACTTTTGAATTTTCAGGAATGAGATATTTTGTTTTTTTTTCATTTTGAATAAATCCATCAAAAATAGTTCCTTCATTTTGGAGTCCTTCATCGCAAAGTATCTGACATTTATTTGATAATAGATACCATTGATTTTCATATTGTTTATCCCAATATTCGTATAAAGAAAATTGGGCTTTTTCAATTCCTTCAAAGAAATCCATGCTTACGTCAAGCCGACTCCTATATAATGATGTGCCAAGTTCTTTGTTGAGTTTGTAACATATATGATAGTCTTTGAGTGGACTACATATACCAATGAGAATAAAGTCATAATCGTATTCAAAATCTATACTATAACTTTTTTTCGCCATATCTTTTAATAATCAATGTAGATTTCAAATATAGCCAAAAAAGTAATTGTAATTTATTTAAATTGTAAGTGCTTTACAAGCTTTTTTTGCAGCTGCTTCTTCCGCCTTTTTTTTAGATCCTGCGCATGCAGTTGAAATATTTTCATCTTTTAGGAAGAGTCCAATCTCGAAATTTTTATTGTGTGCTTCTCCGGACTCACTAAGTAGTTTAAATCTATAGTTGTTGTTGTTTTTTTGAGCCCAATTTATAAAGTGCTTCTTATAGCTGCTAATTTCTTTTTCTAGTTCATTTAGAGAGAAGTGAGGTTCGATTATTTTTTTGACTATGAATTTGCTACAAAATTTATATCCTTTATCTAGATATATTGCAGCAATAAGTGCTTCGAAGGCATTACCATAAACTGATGAGGGCATTTTTTCGCCCAAATTAGTTCGAACCATCTTATCTATTTTAATCTTTTTTGCCAGTAGATTTAGTGTTTTTCTACTTACCATTTTAGATCGAATATCTGTCAAGATACCCTCATCTTTGTTGGGCATTTTGTGAAATAAATATTCAGTAATTACAGCATTAAAAATCGCGTCCCCCAAGAATTCGAGACGTTCATTATTACCGTATTCCTGATGCTCAATAGAACTATGACTGAAGGCTTGGTGATAAAATTCGATTTTCTTTGGTAGGAAACCTAAAATAGGGTAGAGTTCACTAAAAAAAGAACTCTTTGGTTTAGAAAACTCCCTAAGCCATTTTAACATTCGTTAGAGAAGGCTTTTAAAATGATAGATGCATTGTGTCCGCCAAAACCAAATGTATTGCTCATCACGGCATTTACATTTCTTTTTTCAGCTTTGTTAAGTGTAAAGTTCAATTTTGCATCTAATTGATCATCAAAATTCTCATTGTTGATGGTTGGAGGTATCGTCTGTTTTTGTAGAGCCAAAATAGAAGCGATTGCTTCTACTGCACCTGCAGCACCTAAAAGGTGGCCTGTCATCGATTTGGTGGAACTAATGTTTAAATTGTAGGCATGTGCTCCATACACTTCCTTGATTGCTTTCGCTTCAGAAATATCGCCAAGTGGGGTAGAAGTGCCGTGTACATTGATGTAGTCAATGTCTTCAGGGCTCATGTGGGCGTCCTCTAATGCATTTTGCATTACTTTTTTTGCACCCAATCCTTCAGGATGAGGCGCTGTAATATGATAGGCATCTGCAGAGAGTCCACCTCCCATTACTTCAGCATAAATTTTAGCTCCCCTCTTTACAGCATGCTCATATTCTTCTAGAATTAAAGTTCCAGCACCTTCACCAAGCACAAAGCCATCACGGTCTTTGTCAAAAGGTCTAGAGGCTTTTTCAGGATTTTCATTACGTGTAGAAAGTGCTTTAATGGCATTAAAACCACCAAGACCAGCTTCGTTAACTGATGCTTCTGAGCCTCCTGTAATGATGATGTCTGCTTTTCCGAGGCGTATGTAATTAAAAGAATCTATAATTGCATTTGAAGAAGATGCGCAAGCAGATACAGTGGTAAAATTAGGGCCTCTAAAACCATATTTTATAGATATAATTCCAGCAGCAATGTCAGAAATCATTTTAGGTATGAAGAAGGGGTTAAATCTTGGCGTCCCATCTCCTTTAGCAAAAGCTGAGACTTCATCATAGAAAGTTTTAATACCTCCAATTCCAGAGCCCCAAATGACGCCAGCACGGTCTAAATCTATGCTGTCAAGATCAATATTAGAATCTTGCATAGCTTCGGATGTCGCTACGACTGCATATTGCGTGTAAGGATCTTGTTTTCGTGCTTCTTTGCGATCTATATAATCGGTTACGTTGAAATTTTTAACCTCACAGGCAAATCGCGTTTTAAAGTTTGATGCGTCGAAATGTGTTATAGGTGCTGCACCACTTTGACCACTCAATAAGTTAGCCCAATATTCTGAAACATTATTTCCTATAGGGGTTAAAGCTCCTAATCCAGTTACAACAACTCTTTTCAGTTGCGTCATTATAAATTAATTTAGGCTTTTTCGATGTACTCAATTGCCGAACCTACAGTTGCAATAGATTCCGCTTGGTCATCTGGTATTTGAATATCGAATTCTTTTTCGAATTCCATTATTAATTCCACGGTATCCAATGAGTCAGCTCCTAGATCGTTAGTGAAACTTGCTTCATTTGTTACTTCACTTTCATCAACTCCTAGTTTATCAACTATAATAGCTTTTACTTTAGATGCTACGTCAGACATGTTTTTTTAATTTTGGTTAATACTTTCATGCAAAGAAAGATATAAACTTAAAAATAGCCAAATTTTTTCAATCTTGAAATTAAGTATTTCTCCTTAGCACTGTTATTTAAATCTTAATTACTTTTGTTTTATGACAAGAATTGCAATTTTCGCTTCAGGTTCAGGCTCAAATACAGAAAATATTATTCGTTATTTTTCTGATAATAAGGATGTTAAGGTGGTTTTGGTTCTTTCAAATCAGTCTCGTTCAGGAGTGCTAATTCGTGCTCAATTGCATAATATTCCAACTTTTATTTTTACCAAAGATGATCTTAATGAGTGCTCGAAGGTGCATGATATGTTAAAAGATTACAATGCAAGCATGATAGTTTTAGCTGGATTTTTGCTTAAAATACCATTATACATGATTGAAGCTTATCCAAATTCCATATTAAATATTCATCCTGCACTTTTACCTAAGTACGGTGGGAAAGGAATGTATGGTATGAATGTTCATACAGCTGTGGTTGAAAATAAAGACGAAAAAACAGGGATTACAATTCATTATGTCAATGAAAATTATGACGAGGGGGCTATTATTTTTCAGGCAACATGTGATATAGACGAACACGATTTGCCAGAGGATGTTAAGACGAAGGTGCAGGCACTAGAATTATGTCATTTCCCAAGCGTAATAGAATCTATTATTCCATGAAAATTTATATATATACAGATGGTGCTGCTAGTGGAAATCCAGGGCCTGGTGGTTATGGGATAGTGATGGTTGCAGGAAAGCATCGTAAAGAGTTAGCTAAAGGGTATCGACTTACTACAAATAATAGAATGGAGTTATTAGCTGTTATAGTTGCTTTAGAGCAAGTTAAAACTGAAGGTTCTGATGTTTTGGTGACCTCAGACTCTAAATATGTGGTTGATTCTGTTGAGAAGGGATGGGTTTTTAACTGGGTAAAAAAAGGATTTAAAGGAAAGAAAAATTCGGATTTGTGGAAACGTTTTTTGAAAATTTATCCTAAGCACAAGGTTAAATTTGAATGGGTTAAAGGACATAACAACCACCCTGAGAATGAAAGATGTGATGCTCTAGCAGTTAGTGCGTCTCATAAGGAAAACCTTCCTTTTGATATGGGTTATGAAGATGTTATAAGAGAAAATAAGGGTCTTTTTTAGAT
>Ga0209374_1002006_pt1 | contig 18420 bp, 20 predicted proteins | sample SaaInlLV_DNA_10m_FD_184683 | JGI IMG/M metagenome (GOLD analysis project Ga0209374, IMG submission 184683) | Marine microbial communities from expanding oxygen minimum zones in the Saanich Inlet - SI075_LV_DNA_10m (SPAdes) (version 2) | ecosystem: Environmental > Aquatic > Marine > Unclassified ... | reverse complement strand
AGCGTTATCTAAATAAATTTTTCTCATATTACAAAAGTATTTATTATTTATGACTTTTGATTTTGATATACATAAACCTCTGTTGCTCCTAGACCATACTTCTTATAGGAAGCGTCATAAAACCTGACTGGGTATCTGCCAAATAAATAATGAAGCTCATTTTTTAAAACACCCTCACCTACTCCATGAATAAAAATAATTTTTGAAATCCTTTTAGAAATGGCATATTCAATTTTACTTTTTGCTGTGTTTAATTGTAAGGTTAACATGTCAAAATTATCCATTCCCTTTGTGTTTTTTATCAATTGATTGATGTGTAAATCTACTTCAAGTATTACTTCGTTTTTTTCTTTTTTAAAGCTAGAAGTTTTAGGAGAAGTCTCTTCTAACTTTTCATTCAAAAGAGCGTTATTGATGTCTGAAAATTTAGATAATTGATACTGATCTTCTTCAACAAGCACTAGTTCTTTTTGATTGTATTGATATACCATACCATCACTATCCTTTAGAACAATTGTTTGATCATCTACACTAACAATAACACCTTTTAAAATATCATCTAATACAGCTACTTTTTTACCTACGAGAAATTGCATAATTAACCTTAACTTAATATTTGTGTATATGTTGATGTAGTATCTTTGACGCAAAAGTAAGAAGATGTTAAAGACAAACACTAAAATGGTAAAAGATTTCTTTGAAACCTCCCAAAAAAATATTGTAATAGATGATATTAGAAAAGAACTTTTATTAAAAATAGCTAATAAAATTGCTGTCAATTATAACAATAACGACATAAATATTAATTTTATTTGCACTCATAATTCTAGACGAAGCCAACTAGGGCAAGTTTGGAGTTTTTTTGCTGCTGACTATTTTAAACTTCCAATTAATGCTTTCTCTGGTGGGACAGAAATAACTGCCTTTCACAGGAATACGGTTAAAACATTAACAGAAGTAGGGTTTAAATTTGATGTGGATGAGTTTTCTCATACAAATCCAATTTACAGAATTTCTTTTAGTGATGACAACCCCTCTTTACTAGGTTTCTCAAAATTATATAATAACATCGAAAACAAAACACCTTATTTTGTATTGACTACTTGTAATAATGCCGATGAAAATTGCCCATTTATTCCTGAAGCTATAGATAGATTTCATGTTCCTTATATAGACCCTAAACATTCTGATGACAGTGCTATACAAGATGAAACTTACCTAAAAACTAGCGGAATTATTGCTGCACAGATGTATTATCTTTTTAATGAAATTAAAAAGTTGTTATAATTAGATTTGAATGTCCTTATTGTAAGGTATACTTTTTAAAATGTGGTTAATGGTATTTACCCTTGCCTCTGTTTTTCTGTTGGCCTTTATCACTTTCCATGGAGATTTTTGAGTGTCTGTAACAGCAAACATGGCTTGCTTATACTTTGTGTAATCATCCCATAATTCTTGAGCTCTTTCGTCTACTGGTGACATTTTCCATTGTTTTAAAGGATCACTTCTTAAATCATCAAACCGCTTTGCTTGTTCTTTTTTAGAAATAGACATATAAATTTTTACCAAGTGAATACCAGATTCTAAAATCATTCTTTCAAAATCATTTACTTGGCCCATAAAAATACTGTATTGTTCATCAGAACAAAAGCCGTTAACCGGCTCTAGAACAGCTCTATTATACCAGCTTCTGTTAAAAAAAACCATCTCTCCTGCTTTTGGAAATTGTTCTATGTATCGCTGAAAATACCATTGAGTTTGTTCATCCTCTGTGGGCTTAGGTAAGGCTACGATTTTAATATGTCTAGGGTTAATTCTTTCTGTTATTCTCCTAATTGCACCACCTTTACCGGCTGCATCCCTTCCTTCAAATAGAACAATAACTCGTTCATTATTATTAATTGCCCAAGTTTGAAGTTTTATTACCTCTATTTGTAATTTTACTAATTTACGCTCATACTCAAGGTATCTAAGGGTTCTATCAACATTAATTAAATCTTTTGACAATAGTGATATTAAACCTTTCTTTGAATTTAATTTCTTTAACTCTGAAGATGATAATTCTCTATTCATAATTAGTCTATTTGAAAAGCAGATCTATAATAACGCATTACTACATTTGGATCTGGGGTTAATGTTGTTTCTGAATCCTTTTTACCCTCATAATCAAACATAGATAAAACATACCTCATAGCTTCTAATCGAGCTGTTTTTTTATTGTTGGTTTTAATTAACATCCAAGGGCTGTAAGATGTATGAGTTTTACTAAACATTTCTTCTTTGTATTGAGTATAAGTATCCCAAAGCTCTTGACCTTTTTTATCTACTGGACTAAATTTCCATCTTTTTAATGGGTTTTCGTTTCTAGCATTAAATCGCTTTAATTGTTCTTCTTTTGATATGGAAAGCCAAAATTTTATAATGATTAAGCCATCCTCATATAACATATGTTCAAATTCGGGAACTTGAACTAAAAACTCATTATACTCTTTATCTGTACAGAAATCCATTACAGGTTCTACTACCGCTCTATTGTACCAACTTCTATCAAAAAATACAATTTCTCCAGGGTTTGGTAACTCTTTAATATACCGCTGAAAATACCATTGCCCTTTTTCAACATTTGTTGGTTTGTTTAAAGCCACCAACCTTGAAGATCTTGGATTTAAATGTTCCATAAATCTTCTTATATTTCCCCCTTTACCAGCTGCATCTCTTCCTTCAAAAACAACAGCAACTCTTTTATTTTCCTTTAAAACCCATTGTTGTAGTTTAACCAATTCTATCTGTAAAAATCTTAGTTGTTTTTCATAAGCAAGAATATCTAATACCTTTTGACATGATATCGCTTTGGTATCTAACTTGCTTATTAATTCTTGTGAAGAATTAGATTCAAAAAAATCTATTGCTTCTAAAACGGATTTAGGTGCTGTCATTTAAAATTAAATTGACGTCTAAAATATTACTTTTTTTTTATTAATTTTTAAACTTTAAGTTAATTGCGAAATATATTTAATGTTTAAAGTATACTCTTTATTTTATTTCTGCTTTTCTGTAAATAAAAGTATTATAATGAATAAAAAATGTGGTTTAACTTAATAAACAATAATTTTAAAAAATCTTTCCCAAGAAAAGAGGCAGCTTAATTGTTAATCATTATCAAAATAATCTTCCCTAAAGCCTATTAAGTATAATTTTTCTTGAGCTCTAGTAATGGCTGTATACAACCATCTATAATATTCTTTGGAAGGTCCATCAGGTAAATAAGGTTGTTCTATAAAAATTGTCTTCCATTGACCACCTTGAGATTTATGACAAGTAATTGCATAGGAAAATTTCACTTGTAATGCATTAAAAAATACATTTTTCTTTACCGCTAGGAGCTGTTTATATTTTGATTTTTCATGAGCATAATCCTCTCTTACTGCCTCATACAGCTTATTAGATTCTTCATAATTCAAAGAAGGTGTTTCACTGGTAAGTGTATCTAATAATAAAACTGTCTCAAAAGGTTTTTGATCTGGATAATCTATCATTCGAATTTCTACTTCAGCAAATCTAAATCCGTAAAGCTCCTTAATTGAATTAATCCGTAATACTTCACAAGTATCACCATTTGCAATAAAACCTGCACTTGAAGATTCCTTCAACCAATAATAATTATTCTTTACAACCATTATATAATCTCCAGTAGAAATTTCATTTTCTTTTCCTCGTATTTGAGATCGTATTTGTTGATTGTATTGATTTGCTCTTTTATTAGAGCGAACAATAAATGCAGTATCTTCTACACCATCATTATCATAACATTCAGAGATAGCATCTTGAATATCATAACCATCAATCAAACGAACTATATCAGGATAGTTCATATCAAACCTAAAGTTGGTTGCGTTGTTTTCAATTAGTGTTCTAAGTAGCGTAGCATTTAATAAAATTCCAGAATTCTCATGCTGACGTGTAACTTCATTTAATTCAATTTTATACACATTTTTATCGTAATCTATTTCTAAACGATTCTCATCTAATGCTGGACTAATTGATAATTTTACTGGTGGTAGCTGTGCAGTATCCCCTATTAAAATTAATTTGCAACGATGACCAGAATAAACGTAAGAAATTAAATCATCTAGTAAAGAGCCATTCTCAAATAACTTACCGTTTTGTGGTCTATCTGGAATCATAGAAGCTTCATCAACGATAAAAATTGTATTCTTATGCTTATTGGTTTGTAAAACAAAATCTACAGAACCATTTTGTTGTTTTTTTGGAAAGTATATTTTTTTATGTATTGTATAAGCTGGCACTTTTGAATATCCGGAAATTACTTTTGCTGCTCTTCCAGTAGGCGCTAATAAAACTGATTTTTTTTCAGTCTCCCTCAAGTTTGTTACCAATGCACTTATCGCAGAAGTTTTTCCAGTCCCCGCATACCCCTTGATTAAAAATAAGGTTTGATAATCTTTTGAAAAAACAAAATCTACCAACATTACAAATAACTTTGACTGTCTTAAAGTAGGGGTATGAGAAAACTTTTTTAAAAGTTTTTTATGAAAATCTGTAGTGTTTTTTAACATGTAAGGTATAAAGCGTTAAAGATACATTGAATTGTCTTTAAAAGTTTTTATCATTAAAAAAAAATTGTAGATTTGCTTCAAGTGAAAAAAAATAAATATACAAAATGATTATACTGATTATTCTAGCTGTTGTTGCCACATTTGGTTTTGCCTATTTAATAGTAAAATACTTACCATTAAAATATAAATGGATAGTTTCCTTAGTGTTAGTTTTTACAGGAACTCTTCTAGTTTTTAAAATTTATGATGGAATCATGAAACCCATCAATTTTAACAAAAATAAACGAGTTAAATATGTAAAGGTTATTCAACATTTAAAAATTATTAGAGATGCAGAATTAGCATTCTATAAAGTAAACGGAAACTATACCGATAATAAAGAGGGATTAATTCAATTTATAGACAGTGCCCAGTTTGCCATTACAGAGGTTAGAGACACTGTAGTTAAAGTAAATAAAGGAAGTAAATGGCAACCTGTTATTGTTGATGTTGAGAAAAGAATAGTTGATACAATTGGTTATGAACCTATCTTAAAAAGTTTTCAAGATAAAGATTACAAAAACATGTTCAATGTTCCAGGAGTTGATGAAAAACAATTTGAACTTGCTATTGGTTTAGTTGAAAAAATAGCGGGCTTACAAGTACCTGTTTTTGAGGCAAGAACTGAGAAAAAAGATTTATTAAAAGGCATGGACATCTCTTTGGTTAAACAAGAAATGGAAGCTATTGAAAGTGATCAAATTAAGGGAGAATATGTATCTGTTGGTTCTCTTAATGAAGTAACAACTGGTGGAAATTGGCCGCCGTCTTATGACAAAGCAAATCGTGAAGAAGAAGACGATCAATAAAGAAATAGAGAAAACACACAAAAAGAAACTATCCATCCAATTCAGTTTGGATGGATTTTCTTTTTATATCTCCAATACACATAATATTATTTCAAAGTTTACTTCATTTGAATTTTCTAAAGCAATTAAATCTCCAGTATTAATATTAAAAGAAATCCAAGAAATTTTTAAAAATGAAAAATCTTTACAACAAGATTTTGAATTTGTTAATGTAATTCATCAAAACAATCTAAGCTCACTTGTTCCAAATCAATATTTTAAAGATAAAGATCTTAATAATTATTTAAAATACTCAATTAAGACCATTACTACTGATCTTATTGTTTATGATGATTTAAATTTCATAAAAGCTAAAAATGTTTATGTCCCTTTTGTGAATATTAATAATTTTATTTTTCAAAATTTTGGAGAATTTGAATACAAACACCATTCAAGTATTCTGCTAGAAAAGTTAATTTCACAATCTGATAATTCTTTAAATTTCTTTGTTAATATTTCTCAAAGTCTTTTTGATATAGTGGTTCTAAAAGATTCTCAAATTTTATTTTATAATATTTTTGAATATCAAACAAAAGAAGATTTCATCTATTACATTTTATTTACTCTAGAACAACTTGAACTGTCTTCAGAAGAAACCAATATCTCACTAACTGGAAATATAGATGAACACTCTGAGCTTTATAAAATTTTGTACACCTATGTTAGGAATATAAGTTTTTTCAACTCAAAAAACCCCATTTACAAAAATCAAACAGAAATAGACAAACATTCAAATTTCATTTTACTAGGATGAGAATAATCTCAGGAAAACACAAAGGAAGAAGGATTACAGCTCCAAAAAATCTGCCTGTTAGACCAACAACTGATTTGGCAAAAGAATCGTTATTTAATATCTTAAACAATCACTATTACCTCGATACCATTTCTGTTATTGACTTATTTTCTGGCACAGGTAATATTGCATTCGAATTTGCTTCAAGAGGTTCTAAAAATATTCATGCTGTAGATGGTAATTTTAATTGTGTGAAATTTATTGATAAGATTTCTAAAGAGTTTGATTTCTGTATCAATACCTACAAAAGTGATGTTTTTAAATTTTTAGAGAAAACTGCTCTAAAAACTGATATTATTTTTGCAGACCCACCATACAACTTAGAAAAGGATAAGTTTTTAAAAATAATTGAAATTGTATTTGAACGAAATCTTCTAAATGATAACGGAATTTTAATTGTTGAGCATTCAAAACATATGGATTTATCAGTAAATGATTTTTTTAATTATTCAAAAAAATATGGTGGAAGTGTATTCAGTTTTTACAATACTAAAAAATTATAACAATGATTCAATGATATCAACAATAGATATATTCTCTGCTTCTGCTTTATAGTTTTTCACAATTCTGTGAGATAAAATTGGAACGGCTATAGCTTTTACATCTTCGATATCAGGTGAATATTTCCCTTTTACAGCAGCAATTGCCTTGGCACCTAAAATCAAATTTTGAGAAGCTCTAGGTCCTGCCCCCCAATCAACATAATTTTTCACTAAATCAGTTGCTTTAGAACTTGATGGTCTAGTTTTACCTACCAAAGAAACAGCATACTCTATAACATTATCTGTTACGGGAACTTTTCTTATTAAATGCTGAATACTGAGAACTTCTTCAATTGATAGTATAGATTCTGCTTTACTTACAATTTCTGTTGTTGTATTTTTAACCACCTCAACTTCTTCCTCATAGCTAGGGTATTCTAAATTAATGGAAAACATAAAACGATCTAGCTGAGCTTCCGGAAGTGGGTAAGTACCTTCTTGTTCTATAGGGTTTTGTGTAGCTAAAACTAGAAATGGTAAATCTAATTTATAATGCTCTCCAGATATGGTTACAGATTTTTCCTGCATCGCCTCTAAAAGAGCTGCTTGTGTTTTGGGAGGAGTTCTATTAATCTCATCTGCTAAAATAATATTTGAGAATATAGGTCCTTTTAAAAAGGTGAATTCACGTTCTTTATTCAAAACTTCACTCCCTAAAATATCGGAGGGCATTAAGTCTGGTGTAAATTGAATCCTTTTAAAGTTTAATCCGAGAACATCTGATACTGTATTGACTAATAAAGTCTTAGCAAGTCCTGGGACACCAATCAGGAGAGAATGGCCACCACAGATAACAGACAATAAAACATAATTAATAGCTTGATCTTGACCAACAATTACTTTTCCAATTTCTGTTTTTAAATCTTTAAATTTAATAACCAGAGAGTCAATATCAGCTACATCAGACATCAGTTAGCAATTTCTTTCGTCCAGTTTTTATCAAAGGTGCATTTTCGGAATTCTTCGCTTATTTTTATGTAAGTATCACCTATTTTTTCTCTAGACCATTTTGCGATGGTTTCTTGTTTTTTCTTTTGAAGAGCTAGATTTTGAACTTTCACATAGTCATCTACCATGTCTGCTATATGAGTATTAGTTCTGTCTTTCATAATCATCACTTTATACATCTTTTTGCCTTCACGTTCCTCATCATAAAAAACGTCAGACATTTCACCTTTCTGCAAATTATTTACTCTTGCATACAAAGCAGGGTCCATTCTTGTAAGATCAAAAGTAGATTCTCCAGAATAAGGATTAACGATTAAACCTCCGTTATTCTTAGTGTCTTTATCCTCTGAATATTTTTTTACTGCCTCATCAAAAGTAATCACACCAGTATCAATATCTTTTTTTATTTTTTCGAGTTTTTCTTTTGTTTCATCTAATTTTTCTTGAGGTATTTCTGGCTGAATTAGAATATGTGAAGCTACTCTAGTTTCCCCTCTAATTTGGTTAAGTTGAATTATGTGATATCCAAACTTAGACTTGATTGGTTCAGATACTTGATCTACATCTAAAGAAAAAGCAGTTTCTTTAAATTCTTTTATAAATGTGCTATTTTTATCAATAGTATATCTACCTCCGTTATCTGTAACCCCAGGATCATTTGAATTAATAATGGCTTTCATTTTGAAGCTAGAACCTGCTTCAACTTCTTTTTTTATCTTGAGAAGCTTGTTTACCACCCTGTCTAGTTCTTCTTGTGTTGCTTCTGCATTGAGAACTAATTGAGCTATTTGAATTTCCGCTGGAAACTCTGGCAATTCTCCTTTTTCTTCTAAACCATTAAAATAAATTCTTATTTCTTCAGGTGTTACATCAATATTTTCAGTGATTTGTCTTTGCTCTTTTTGAATCAAAGAATTTTCTTTTTCTATACCGAAAAGTTCTTTCTTTAAATCTTCTAAATCATTAAAACCATAAGCTTCAACAACTTTTTCAATACTTCCGTATTCTTGACTAAAAAATTGAATATTTCTTTCAACTTGGTCATTAACCTCAGCGTCAGAAACTATTATACTGTCAACAACAGCGTGATGAGCTAATAATTTCTGTAACATTAGTTGCTCTAACATTTCACAATCTGAAATTTTTATTTTCCCTTCACTACTATTCTCTAACTCTAATTTAAACTTTTCAATATCAGAATCAAGTACAATATTTTTTCCAACAACAACCCCTACAGCATCAATTTTAACTTTTTGAGCTATTATAATCTGATTGAATAATAAAATAAATAGCGTTGAGCTAATGAATTTTATAAATTTTATTTTGAATGGCATCTTTTACTATTATTTTTTCTATGTCTCTAATTAATTGTAATTTTCTTTGATGTAAAATCATTTGTTTTATTGTAGGCTCTATATAACCTAGGGGTGCAATTTGATTCCTTAACAAAACATCAATTGTAACAGCCAAATATAAACCTAAAGAATCTTCTTTTTTAATTAAATCCGTTTTTTTTAACAAATCATTACGGGAAAATGGCAATTTTAACAAAACATTTTCTAATGGGGTCCAAACTGAATCATTTAACATCATCTTTTTAAAAGAAAATTGTCTTAATTCTAAAGCTTCTAAATCTTCAATTGAACCATTTTTAAAGAACTTAAGAACTTCCTTTTTATCTATTAAGTCATTAGAGAAATGAATATATCTTGTTTTGATTAGCTCCTCATTTAATCTAAAATTATTATTATTTTTTTTATAGTAATTTATAATTTCTTCTTTTTCAATAATGGTATCCAATTGTTGCTTTATAAGTCTCTCTTTATAACTATTAATTAAAAGTGCTTGTTTATAATCCCTTACTAAATCATTTATCTCCGCATTATCATTTTCTGAAGTGTTTTCAACAGCTTTTTTCAACAATAACTGTTGTATTGCCCAACTATTAATTATACTTCTTGTAAGAACAATACTGTCATTTTTATCTATGTTTTTGGGAAGTAAAAAGTTTAAATCTTCTTTAAATAAACTTTCATCATATACAGTTGCAATTGGTTGATCAATAAGAAGGCTTTCTTTTTTTTGAAATTCTAAAGAATCACATGAAAAAAATATAAGAAATAAAATTATATGGTTATAGTTTTTCAAGATTCTTTTCTGTAATAATTAATTAATTTTTTTAAAACTTTTTTATTAATCTTAATACTGCTCTTAGATCTTAATAATTGAATCCATTCTTGATCTAGTGAGGTTTGAAAATCATTCATCACTTTACCTTTAATATTCTCAATATCATTAGTTTTATATAAATTCTTACGAGAATAAAAATATTTATTAAGAGCTATAGTATCTGATGAAATATTCCAAATCTTTTGTTGCATTAGTTCAAAAAGTAAAAGCCCATCTTGATATTCTGCAAGTGTATATGAATATTCTTTATTGGTATTGACTAAATTTTCTTTGAAGTACCTTAAAATTTCTTCATTAACAAAATTATTTAGTAAGGTATTAAATGGGATTTGCTTTCTTTTTAATCTATAAGTTACAAAATCACCTTTGGTTATATTTTTCTGATTAATCGTTATAAGTGGAGATTGTAATGAGTCACTAAAGTTATTCTTTCGAAGGGATCCTTTAACAGATTCATTTATATGAATAGAATACTCTTTTTTTAATCTTTTTAAAATTGAATTATTTGACAACTTAACTCTACCAGAATTTTTTACTTTTTTTAAAATATCTTTTTCTAATTCCTTAAAGGGAAGTATTGGGTATTTCTTAATTAATTTTACAATATGCCATCCAAATTTTGTTTTAAAAGGTTTACTAAACTCATCAGTAGAAACAAGTGAAAAGGATGCTTCTTCAATAGGTTTAACCATTTTATTAGCTCCAAATTTAGGTAAAACTCCACCTTTTTTCTTTGTTCTTGAGTCATTAGAATATTTGAGCGCTAACTCTTTAAAGGGGATACCATTGTTTAGTTTAGCATAAACTTCATCAATTATTTTCTTCCCATTCGATGTTGTATCTGAAATAAGTATATGGGCTACTTGTCTTTCTCCTTTCGAAGTTCTAGAACCCGTTTTTTGTAAAATATGATATCCATAACGAGTTTTAAAAATCTGTGAAACATCACCAAGTGAAGTTTTGTAGGCCACATCTTCAAAATCAAACAACATATTAAATGCCGAAAAATATCCTAAATCACCACCATTTCTAATAGCTGAAGGATCTTCAGATAATTCTTTAGCCACTTGCTTAAAAGACTCTCCTGAAAGAACTCTTTGTCTGGCTTCCATTATTTTTGAAAATGGTAAAAGAGTATCTTTTGGTTTATAGTTTCTTGGAAGTTTAACTAGTATATGACTTGCTCGAATTTCTGTTTTAGTTCTATCATACGCTTCCTTGACAAGTGAATTTAATTGATTTTCATCTTGAATATAGGGAGCAATCAATTGTTTCCTGTAAGTTTCAATTTCATTTAAATATGAATTTAACGTATCTAATTTTAATTCGTAGGCTTGTTTAACTTTAAGTTTAAAATTAATAAATAAATTCAGGTTTTTTTCAATGTCCTTTGACTCATCATTGTCTATAGCATCTAAGTTTCTTTCATAAATTCTTTTAAAATCCTCAACAGACACTTTTTCGTCGTTTATAGTTACTAAAACATCTGTATCTTTTTGGGAAAAGATATTTAAAGCATAAAATGTAAATAGTAAAAAAATAATTTTTTTCATTGTGTTATAGTGATATGATTCCTTCAATTTTTTCAGCTTGTTTATAATATGAAATTACTTGGTTTGAGTTTTCTATATAAATAACTACAGAAATACTAATATATTTTTCAGTTTTTGATTTTTTAATGGTAATTGTTGCATTTTTATCTTTAAAAATTTCTTTAACTAATGCTACTTTATCCCCTTCAGATGTTACAATAAATTTATATAAATAATCAGATGGAAAAGTTGTAGTGTCATCTAGTTGATTTTTTAATTTTTTATAAAAATTATCTCTATCTTTCATTTTAAAATTTAGCAATTATTATAATATAACTTCTACAAAATTACATCATTATATTATTATAATAAATTAATACTATATTTTTGTTTTATGCAAAAAAAAATTGTGCTTATCGGAGCTCCAGGTACAGGAAAATCATCTGTTTTAAAACACCTTAAAAGCAGTGGTTTTTATTGTATGGAAGAGATTTCCAGGGAAATAACTATAAGAGCACAAGAAGAAGGAATAGAACAATTGTTTTTAATAGAACCCATATTATTTAGTAAACTATTACTTAAGGGTAGGGAAGATCAATATCTTAAAGCCTCTAAAAGCAGTAATAATTTAATATTTTTTGATAGAGGCTTACCAGATATTCATGCTTATTTAGATTACACCAAAGAAAAATATCCATCATATTTCAAGAAATCTAGCAAAAAAAATAGATATGATTATGTATTTATTTTTAAACCATGGAAAGAAATTTTTATCACAGATAGCGAGAGGTATGAGAGCTTTAAAGAAGCAACAATTATAGATATGTATTTAGAAAAATCTTATGAAGATTTAAATTATTCTTTAATTGAAGTACCTTTTGACACTATTGAAAACCGATCAAATTTTATTCTTAATTGGCTCAAAATAAATGCATGATACTACCTAAAGACTTACTAAAAAGGTATTGGAGGCATTCTTCTTTTAGAAATTTACAAGAAGAAATAATAGAAGCTGTTATATCTAAAAAAGATGTTTTTGCTCTTCTTCCCACTGGTGCAGGAAAATCTTTGTGTTATCAAATCCCAGCATTAACAAAAGAAGGTATTTGTTTGGTAATCTCTCCTCTCATTTCGTTGATGAAAGATCAAATAGAACAACTAGAGCGAAAAGGAATTAAAGCCTTAACTATTGAGAGTAACACAAGTGTTGACCAAATAGTTACCTTATTTGACAACCTCAAATATGGCAAATATAAGTTTCTATATTTATCACCAGAGAGGTTAAATTCAGAGTTTATTCTTAATAAAATAAAACAAATTCAAGTTAATTTAATAGCTGTAGATGAAGCACATTGTATATCTGAATGGGGCCATGATTTTAGACCATCATACAGGCTTATTCATAAGGTAAGAGAAATACATCCTGATGTAAATGTTATAGCATTAACTGCAACAGCAACTAAAAAAGTAGCTGAAGATATTATTGAAAATTTAAATTTAAAAGGAACAGCTATTTTTAAAAAATCTTTCTTTAGAGAAAATTTAGCTTATCTAGTTATTGAAAATGAAAACAAGATTGGAAAACTTGAAAAAATATTTAAAAAAAACCCTCACCCTACTATTATTTATGTTGGGTCTAGGAGAAAAACGGAGGAAATTTCTAACCTTATAAATTTAAAGGGATACTCTTCAACTTTTTATCACGGCGGAATGACTGCAGAAAGTAAATCCAAATCTTTTAATTCTTGGATGAAAGAAGAGCAGTTAATTATGGTAGCCACAAATGCCTTTGGCATGGGTATAGATAAATCAAATGTAAAAATAGTAGTTCATTTAGATCTTCCCGCTAGTATTGAAAATTATGTTCAAGAAGCTGGAAGAGCTGGAAGAAATGGAGAAAAATCATTTTCTGTAATCTTACAAAACGATAATGACATTAATTCTTTTAAAAAAAATAAGTTAGAAACTTATCCAACGATCAAAGAAATTAAGATTGTACATGAAAAATTATATCAATACTTTCAAATTGCTAGAGGAGAATTAAGAGACGGATCTTTAGATTTTAATTTTTTAAAATTTTGTGAAACCTATAATTTTTCACACAAAAAGACTACTAATATTTTTCAAATTCTTATTAAGAATAATATTATTGAAATTGGCTCCAAATACAGTAAAAAGTCTACAATTATTTTTAAAATATCAAGTAATAGACTTGCAAGACAGGATTACAATAAAAAATTAACCAAAAAATTAATAGATTTTATTCTTAGAAGTCATGGAGGTGTTTTTCAGAAAGAGGTGAGCATTAATGAATTTAAGATTGCAAAGAGTTTACAAATTAATTCCTTAACAGTAAGAAATGAATTAAATGTATTAGATCAGATAGACATTATCGACTACAAAGAAGCTAATAGCAACGAAGAACTCACGTTTTTAACCCCAAGAGAAGACGATAAAACAATTAATCGAATATCAAGTTCAATTGAAAAATTTCTACATAACCAAATTCAAAAATCTGAAGATTTAATATATTTTATTAAAAATAACACCGTCTGTAGAAGCATTCAATTATCTCATTATTTTGGAGAAAAAAAAGCATTAAAGTGTGGCATATGTGATGTCTGTATTGCTGAGAAAAAAAATAGTACATCTGGAATAGAAAAAGATATTTTTAAACTTTTTAAATATAAAAAAGAAATCTCACAAAAGGAAATTATCTTTTCTATAGATGAAGATGAAAAAGCAATTTTAATACATTTGCGTTACCTATTGTCAAGAAATAAGATTGGTATAACAAATAATAATAAATTTTTTATTTTATGAGAGACCTACGCATAGTTTTTATGGGAACTCCAGAATTTGCTGTTACTATTTTAAAAAAATTAGTAGAGGATGATTTTAATATTGTTGGGGTGGTAACAGCCCCAGACAAAAAGGCTGGAAGAGGACGTAAAATAAATGAATCTGCGATTAAGAAATATGCAGTTAAAAATAAACTAAAATTATTACAACCCAAAAACCTTAAAAGCGAAGACTTCTTATCAAATTTAAAAGCTCTTAGAGCCAACCTTCAAATTGTAGTTGCTTTTAGAATGTTACCAAAGGTAGTCTGGAAAATGCCAACATACGGAACTTTTAATCTACACGCATCACTTCTACCCGACTACAGAGGAGCGGCACCGATACACTGGGCCATTATTAATGGTGAGGAAAAAACTGGTGTTACTACGTTTTTTATAGATGAAAAAATAGATACAGGTAATATAATTCTTCAAAAAGAGATTATAATACATAAAGATGAAATAGTTGGAGAGTTACATGATAGACTTATGAACTTAGGAGCAAATTTAGTTTCTGAAACCGTAATAAATATCAAAAACAATTCAGTAACAACTCAAAAACAAAAGAACGATAGTCAAAAAACAGCTCCAAAGCTATTTCCTGAAAACTGTAAAATAAATTGGAATAACTCAATAGACAAAATTTACGATCATATAAGAGGTTTGAATCCATTTCCAGGTGCTTGGTCTGATATGATGAATAATAATGTCATCACGTCTTTAAAAATATATAAAATTAGAAAAGAAGAAATAATTCATAAAGAAGTTATCAAATCAATTATAACCACTAAAAATGACATTAGAATAGCAGTTAATGGTGGGTATATAATTATTGATGAATTAAAAATCTCTGGAAAGAAAAAACTAGACAGTAAAAGTCTTTTAAACGGTTATTCTTTTTCTATCAATGCAAAAATGCGCTAAAGCCTTAGCAGTACTACATTTGTGGTTTTTAACTAAATGAAGAGCTCCTTATTAACAATTTACATAGTTTTATTAACAAAAAGCGGTTTTTTTTAGGCCTAAACTTGCACAAGCCCTTAATCCGTCTATATTTGTTAAAGCATTTATGCAAAACAAAACAATTAATTTAAATACTATTTATTATGAACAAATCAGATTTAATCGATGCAATGGCTGCTGATGCAGGAATTTCAAAAGCAGCAGCAAAGGCTGCTTTAGAATCAGTAACTTCAAATGTAACTTCTACTTTAAAATCAGGTGGAAAAGTTGCTTTAGTAGGTTGGGGAACTTGGTCAGTGTCTAGAAGAGCTGCTAGAAATGGTAGAAATCCACAAACAGGAGCAGAAATTAAAATTGCTGCAAAAAATGTTGTTAAGTTTAAAGCTGGAGCTGGTTTAAGCGGTGCTGTAAACTAATAACTGTTTTTTATTTATCAAAAAAAAACCTTCTTTTAAGAAGGTTTTTTTTATATACTTATTTTTTTTAAATTTAATAAAATATAAAGTGTCTGTTTTGAAAATACATAAAGGAAAACTTCTCATAGCTGAGCCCTCTATTTTAAATGATGATTCGTTTAATAGATCTATTATTCTTTTGACAGAACATAATGAAGAAAGTTCGGTTGGATTTATATTAAATAAACCGCTTAACTATACCATCAAAGATCTTATCCCTGAGATTAATTGTTCTTTTAAAATATATCAAGGAGGCCCAGTAGAACAAGATAATTTATATTTCATTCATAAAATACCTGAATTAATTCCAGATAGTATGCCAGTAAGTGATCAAATTTATTGGGGTGGTAATTTTGAATCTTTAAAAAGTCTCTTGCAGCATCAAGAAATAAAAAATACAGAAATTCGCTTTTTCTTGGGCTATTCAGGCTGGGCTAAAGTTCAATTAGAGGAAGAAGTAATAAATAAGTCCTGGTTTGTTTCAGAAAATGATTTTGAAAATATTTTGTCTACAGACAATAATACACTATGGAAAAACAAATTATTACAAAAAGGTGGTGAATATAAAATTTGGGCAAATGCTCCTAATAATATTAATTTAAACTAACTACTTGCTTGTTAACTCTAAAACGTTAAAACTCACGGCAAGTTTCTTTGAAATATCAGTAGAAAAAACTTTTTTCCTATAATTAGTAACCGGCTGTATTCCAATAATTGAATTTGTTATAAATAACTCATCAGCTTTTTGAATCTCAAAAGGTGAAATTACGGCTTCTTCTATATCATAATCACTACTTGATTTAATTATATTAATTACTTTCTCTCTAGCTATACCTTTAAGACAACCCTCAGATAATAAAGGAGTTTTAATTAAGGTTCCCTGTATTAAAAAGAGAGAAGCATTTGTAGCCTCTACGATACCTTTTCTTTCATTTAGAAGAAGACAATTATCTAATTCATTTTCTTTAGCAAAAATACTTGCTAATGTGTTTATTAATTTATTGTTTGTTTTTATGGTGGATAAATATCCAGAATAGATATAAAAATCTTTAAATAAATCTAAAGTATACTTATCCTTAGTTATAAATTTTATTTCACTTGATTCAATAAGATAATCTATTTCGTTTGTTGTTGGAGTATAAAAGCCTCCATCTTTTCTGGTAATACAAAGTCTAACTCTTAAATTGTTTTCACTTTTAATTGAAACTATTTTTAAAATTTCCTCTTCCAAAAATTCTAAAGTAAAATTCATAGGAATTCTCATCCGTAACATTCTCATGGATGCCATTAATCTAAAATAATGATCTTCCCAAAATACTAACTTACCGTTAATGATCTTTATAGTCTCAAAAACTGAATCTCCGTATTTATAAGCTCTATTGTTAGGTGTTATTATTACATCATCAAAAGCTACTAAATCACCATTATAATTTACCATTTACATTTCCTAAATAAAAATATATTGCAAATTTAGCGCATTTAATATTACTAAAAATAAAAAAAGCTCTGGATTTAATCCAAAGCTTTAATAATTTTATATGTGATGATTGATTAAGCCCCTATCCCGTGCTTTAATTCATCTATTTGGTTTTCCCAAAGCATTTTTGACTCTTCAATTTCGTCTTCCTCAGCAAAGTCAGTAATTATTAAAGAAACGTCTTTAGTAATTTCATCTACCTGAATTTTAAATTCAAAATAACTTTCGTCTCCTTCAGATTCCATCCATTTATATCGAGCTCTTTCTCCATTTTTCTTTGATACTATTATGGCTTTCTCCTCAGAATCGTCCCAAAAAAAAGTAATGATTTTTCCTCTAGAATTTGCTTTGTCTGCGAACCATTCCTCTAATCCTGATGGTGTTGAGAATAACTGGTACAACATATTAGGGCTTGCATGAATTGGAAACTCTATTTCGAATTTGACTTTATCCATAATTTCATTAATATTATCGAGATGAAAAAATATTTTATGTTTAAGCAATATAGTTAATATATCTAGTTAAAAAAAATTAAAAACACTCCTTGCAGTACTGCAAAATTCAATTATATTTGCAGCCTTATTACCAAGGCGAGGTAGCTCAGTTGGTTAGAGCGCAGGATTCATAACCCTGAGGTCACGGGTTCAAATCCCGTCTTCGCTACAATAAAAAAGTCGAGTTTTTCTCGGCTTTTTTGCATTTATTTCTTTTTTATTTTTCGATATTTAAACAAATCTAAATTAACTCTAAAAAAACACTTTTGTTAATTACGTAACATTAGTGTACTCTTTTATAAAAAAGAAGAGATTTAAAAATCCATAATAAGAAGATACTTAGGGTTTTGAAATAAAAAAGATAAAATTTTTCAACAAAAACTAACTTTTTTAATGAATAATTAAGACAAAAGAAGACAATAAAAATTGTATTAATTTTTCATTTTTTTATTGCCCAAACCAAAAATGATTTTATATTTGCATCGTCTATTAGCGAGAGTAGCTCAGTTGGTAGAGCGTCAGCCTTCCAAGCTGAATGTCGCCAGTTCGAACCTGGTCTCTCGCTCAAAAAAGTCTTATCATTGATAAGACTTTTTTTATACGTTTATTTTTTTTCCGAAGAACAATAGAAATAAGATAGGTAAAGAGAGAAAAATAATCATTAATAAATTTTCTCTGAGAACTTGAGGAAATAATAGCAAGGTGAAAACAAACCCACCAAT
>Ga0209374_1002001_pt1 | contig 18489 bp, 14 predicted proteins | sample SaaInlLV_DNA_10m_FD_184683 | JGI IMG/M metagenome (GOLD analysis project Ga0209374, IMG submission 184683) | Marine microbial communities from expanding oxygen minimum zones in the Saanich Inlet - SI075_LV_DNA_10m (SPAdes) (version 2) | ecosystem: Environmental > Aquatic > Marine > Unclassified ... | reverse complement strand
TAGGACCAGGCGGATTCGAACCGCCGACCTCTACCATGTCAAGGTAGCGCTCTAACCAACTGAGCTATGGTCCTAAAGGGGAGGCGAGAATAGCCCATCCAAGGTGCTCCCTCAAGCACTAGCGGTAGCGGCCAATCTAGCGTTCGGTGATCAAGCTATCGAGCTGCTCGCGCGTGAGCAGTGCGCCACGGTTAATAACTGCCTGAACGCTGCGGGTGTTGATGATGTGCTCGAGTGGGTTGCCTTTCAGCAACACTGCATCAGCGATGAATCCCACTTTTAATTGTCCCATCTCGTCTTCGAGGCCAAAGTATTCGGCGGGAGTGATGGTTGCTGAATATAGTGCTTCTAGGGGTGTCATACCCACCTCAACATACTGCTCGAGCTCTGTGTGCAAGCTATAGCCGGGAATACTCCAGCCGATCGGCGTGTCGGTGCCCGCGGCAATCGTTACCCCGGCTGCATGGAGTTCTCCTGTGCGGCGCAAGCTCCACTCGGCAAAAGTGGTATCGACAGGCTCCTCTGAGGCCAGTAGTTCAGTGCGAGCCGCTCCCCATTCTTGTTGCACGCTGGCCGGTATCAACTGCATTGCCTGATCAAAGTCCTCTCGCATAAAGGGCACATGTAAATCCATCGAGTTCATGCGCAGTGTGGGTACGGTGGTGGTGGCTTTGAGCGCCTTGGTCAACCCAGCACAAACCTCTGGATCTTCGCTGCTGATGGCGGTTAAGCGCTGCAGTTCATGCAGTCGGGTGCGCAACACATTGCCTGGTTCGTTTGCGGTATTCGTGAGTTGTTGTTGCCGGGCAGCAAGCCAGGTCTCCGGGTCGCTGACGCAGTCCATTTCGTAGTTGCGCAGGTGTTCCAGCGATTGGACATACGGGGCCACGTCACGCGCTCTCATCGAGAGCGGCACGTGGCCATCAATAGGTAAGTTCCTGATGCGTGCCTCATCGACGATTGCGGCAAACACTTCGGGAGATACCATTTCGTAGATCTTCAAAAAACTCGCCCCGGCGGCGTGGATCTCGGCGATATTCGCGCGCGCGGCCTCCGGCGTCGGGTTGGCAATGCCCAGCCCCGGGAAGTTGACGCCGTCGTAGACGACATCGGCGCCATCGAGCAGCGGGCCCGAGTACCAGATGCTCGGAGCGTTATCGCCCACGCTGCGCAGGGTGTCGACAACCGGCAGAATATCTTTCAATAGACCGCCCGTGTCGCGCACGTTCGTCACCCCGTGGTAGAGGAACAACCCCGCCATGGCATCGGCAAACCGTTTATCAAAGGTAAAGTGCACATGAAAATCCCACAGCCCCGGGATGAGGGTCTGACCGCTGCCATCGACGGTTTTTTGTGCGCTGACATTCTCTGTCGTATCGCCGTCAACAATGGCAACAATGCGCCCCTTGTCGATGAGCACCGTGTGGTTCTCTCGGATGGGGTTGATCGCATCGATGAGTGTAACGTGCTCAATGGCGATATCGACAGATCGTGACGCGCTATCCCCACATGATAGAAGTAGCGCTAAGAAGAAGAGCAGTGCAATGCGCGTGACAGCGGTCATGACGGGGCCTCCAGTTTCTTATTATAGAACGTGGGTTACGCATGAGGAAAACGTTATCAGTTGACATCACATCAATGGATGGCCAATTGAGCGCGAGCAAAGCGGTAATTTTCCTAAGCCCGCTGGTGAAGATGCACGGCGGTTTCGAGTATGAGCGCGGCCCTCTGGCATTCCTTCACACGCAGTGCGAGTAGCTCTGTAAGCGTGGAAACAGGCGTGGTGTGCAAAACCCATTGCAGCCAGTAAATAGGTGGCGCCACATGGGGCAGTCTCTCGGCTGTTTCGATCAACGCTTCAAGCCCGGTCTCGAGCCCTTTGCCCAGTGCTTCAACGTGTTCCTTGGCGGTAGGTGCCTCCGATTGGATTTGTGCAAGAGCCTGTTGCGCCAGAGCCGTCATTCCCATCAGTGCCTTTGACGCCGCCAGGGCGTCCGCTTCCGATGGACACTGTGGGTGCTCAGCGCTCAAAGCATTTTTTCCCATCAGGATCCGCCCAAAAGCCCCGCGAAAATGTTGCATGAATTGCTGCTCCTCGGAGAGTGTTGCGGTCAGCAGTTCATACCTGATGCCCCCCAATGGATCATCGGCGTCAAGGTGTGTTCGCCAGACTGATTCAGTGCCCGTTGTAGTAATTTCCACCTCACCCAGCGCTGCGCTCACAGTCGCGAGCACACTCTCGAGGGCGATTGATCTCATGGGCGACTCGAGCGGCGACTGAATAATCAAGTGCCCGTTACCCCACGGTGCTGTCTCGCTGAACCACGCGCTGGCGCCATAAAGGCCCACGCACCGCGTTCCCACCGCGCTGGCAATGTGGATGGCACCCGTATCATTACTGATTAATAACTCACACCTTGCCAGCAGCGCGGCCATTTCCGATACGCTGGTTTTACCGCACATATCAGTGATGACGATATCGAGATGCGAGGCCACCTCATTACTGGTTGCGACATCCGATGGTGCACCTACCAGCAGTGGTGTAAAACCTTGGGCTGCTAGGTGTTCTGCGAGCTTCGCAAATGCAGCAGCAGGCCAACGGCGATGGTCTCTGCTGGCGCCGGGATTGAGGGCAATAAGCCTGCCCTCGGGCACAGTGAAGGGCAGGATTTCCGCTTGATGCACATAGGGGCGACGACAGGAATCAACAGGGCCACCCGGCCCCGCGCCCCGATACAGATCCACTAAATTGAATCGATTGTGCTGTCGAAAATCAGGCATGGCTAACAAATAGGCGTGCCATGCCCCTTGCCAAAACCAGTTGCCCTCTACCGTGAGTAGTCCACCTTCTTTGTTGATGGCGGACAATCGATCTGCCAGCCAGCAACCTAGCGCGCCGTGTGTCAGATTAATCAGGCGATCAAAGGGCGGTAAGTCCAGTTCATTGATGATGGTTAGTGCGGGAAGATGCTCTTGATCTCGCTGTTGATCAATTTGCTTATTCAGTTTACCAACCCGCTTTTGAGGCAAGAAATGGCAATGATCAACACCCTGAAAATCTGCAATGGCTGCGCGATTCTCCTCGAGCATTAAAAGATGAATCTCGCAGTCAGGATGGACCCGCCGAAAGTCTTCGAGAAGGGGCGTGGTTTGAATTAAATCACCCAGTCGCTCGAGCTGAATGAAGAGCGTTCTCCTCACAACGTCGACTTTAAAATGTTCAGTACCTGCTCGGCTAATGCTTCAGGTGCTATTTTCATACATTCGAAGTTGCGATTTTCGGGGCAGTGGGATTCCCGATAGCAGTACTGGCAGTCGGTGCGTTGGGGTGGCCAGAACTCGGCGTCGAGTAGCGTGGGAGACATGGGCCCCGGGAGGATCAGTGACGGGCAGCCTGCCAATCGGGCGAGCCATTGGGTAGAGGTCGGAACCGTTACGAGCAGCTGGCTGGTGTTCAGTCGGTTGAGAGTGGTCTGCATGGGGAGCGAGCCATCAAACTGGCTCCAACAATACACATCTGATGCTTCAAGTTGTTCGGCGAGTTGCGCGTTGTGTTGATAGTTTTTGTATTCGGCGCGTCCCTGCATGGACAAGGCGACAATGGGCCGACCGGCGGCTTCGTCCAAAAGCGTTGCATCGGAGCTGCAGGGTAACTGCATATTCAACGGCTCAGAAAAACCACAGCACTGCCGCAAATAAAAATCGGGATAACCCTTATCAGGGTGTTGATCCCACCAGGGGATCGTCCACTGCTTCATGTTGAGAAACGTGCTCGCCATGTAGTGCCCGGGTTTATCGAAAAACCCCTGGGAGATATCACCACCCATGGCCATCTTCATAAACGCCTCTATCGGCTGGTTAAGGTAGTTGCCTTGGGTCTCGATGCCGGCATCCCGCAGCGCTCTGGCGAGAAAGCAGGGCATAAACCACGTGTCGAGATTAACGATCAGCTCAAATTGTTTGGCGGCAATGGATTCGCCAAGCTGCATAAACTGGGTGGCTGCCGGGAACAGATCGTCGGGCCATTGCGCTTTGTCGAGGCAGATAACGTCGTCTACCTCGGGATGCAGTTCCATGATCTCGCCACCTGCCTGATAGGTGAGCGCTGTAATGGCAGCATCAGGATAACGCTGTTTATACAGCGTAACTGCCGGCACCAAGATGGACGCAACGTCGCCGAGGCCCATTAGACGAATGAGTAAAATGTTCATGTCGCTATCCCTGCACAGGGTGATAACGCACAGATATTCTCGTCGTCAGATAAAGGTTGCTGCTTCATAGGTAGATTCTTCCCGCCGCGGCTCCGTTAGGCAACCCTGCGACCTGCCTCAAATACCATTGAATTGTCACAACATTATTGTTCGAACGGCATGTCAACTGCATCCCGGGCGGCACATGCAAAGCATGTTTGTCATCCGCAATTGTGGGCTGACGTCGAGCGATGTCTCCGCTACAGTATCCACTAATTGAAGAGCCGTGGAGGTGAAAGAGATCTTAGTGAAGTGGCAAGTGCTTGGAGATAAATTGCCTAAGGGCGGTAACTTTCTGACTCGACACATGGGCAGGATCATTTTCCGTATTCTTGGTTGGCGAGTTGAAGGCGAGTTCCCAAACCGCGGTAAGGCGATAGTGGCGCTGGTTCCCCACAGCTCCAATATTGATTTTTTTCTGACCATTGCCTTTCTCTGGGCAACTGGCATGAAGGCCTCGTTTCTCATAAAACATACCGTGTTCTGGTACCCCTTGGGCAATATCATCCGCGCGTTGGGTGGTATTCCGGTTGATCGGTCGCAGCAAAACGGCTTAATCAGCGATGTAACGCGTCAGTTCCATGAAAAATCGAAGATGATCTTGGGTATCACACCGTCGGGTACGCGCCGTCCGGTTAACGAATGGAAAGATGGTTTTGCCCGAATCGCCGCAGCGGCCAAAGTGCCTGTTGTGCCTGCGGTACTGAATTATCGAACCAGAACCATTCGGCTCGCGCCTTTGATCGAGGGTGTGACAGAGGTCAGGCAAATTATGAACCGAGTCCGTGCCGAGGCGGCGAGCGGCATGCCCCGCCTAGCATAAACTGCGTTGGCCGATTGCGGCTTACAGGGGATCTTTCTGAACGCTTATTGTCCCGCTTTCGGATTAGTATTGGCTGTGGCGGGCGGGAATTGCTCATCGGGTATCTCTGGAGTCCAGCGGGGAAACTTTTTCATCACTACTGAAAATAAAGAGGTATTGAGCCAGTGATCCAGCCAGCGTCGCGTCATGGGGTAAGGCGATGCTTGCCACCAGGTTGGATCTACTGCGGCGAATTGTCTGACAAAGGGAAATAGGGCTACATCTATGAGGGTTTGACGTGCTCCGCCCATCCATGAAGACGCCGAGAGAGCTGATTCGAGACTTCGAATAAACTGCTCGGCTGTATTTCGGTAGTGCTCTGGTGAGTTTTCAGGGTGCCGATCGGCATATTTATAGCGGTCTAGCCAGTGTTTGAACTCGCCGTCGCAGCGGGTAACCCAGTAAAACAATGCGTCCTCGTCGGGCGTCCACTGCAAAGGGTCATTCTGATCGAGTGCCCAGCGCATGATCTCTAGACTCTCTTCTATAACGATCCCATTTTTGAGTACGAGGACTGGCACCGTGGCCTTGGGAGATGCTGCGATTAACTCTGCCGGTTTCTCTTTGAGCAGTACTTCGCGGAGTGCCACCGGTATCTCAGCCGCTGCCAATGCCATTCTCGCGCGCATGGCATAAGGGCAGCGCCTAAAGGAGTAGAGCACGGGGATCACGACCATAGCACGACCATAGCGTGGTGATGCGCGTTGCACCAGTGCGCGATCACGCCGCGGCAAAAGCATATTACCCATCGGTTAGTCATGGTGGCCTATTGAGAAAGTCCCCCGAATCGTGAACAGTCTAGTAGTATCGTTACTCCAAGATTCAAATAATTAATGAGGGATGATCATGGGACGATTAGCAGGCAAGGTAGCCTATGTACTGGGTGCGGCGGGACGCGGAAACATGGGTCAGGTCATTGCCCGACGCTTCGCAGAAGAAGGCGCCACGGTTGCAGTGGGCGGCAGGCATGCCGAGGAGCTCGAGTGGCTGGCTGGCGAAATAGAAGGCATGGCCGTCACCTGTGATATCACCAAGATGGCAGATATTAAATCTTCAATTCAGGCCATTTTGGATGCCCACGGTAAGATAGATGTTGCTGTAAACGCGACAGGACTTGGGTTACTGACGCAGTTTGAAGAGACCAGCGAAGAAGACCTCAACATGATGATGGATCTTCAATTTAAAGGGCCTTACCAGTGGATGCAGGTGCTGGTTGGTGTGATGTCAGACCCGGCTTCTATTATTCAAATTTCCTCCGCGACGGCAACGATTCTTGTAGGTAATCACCACGCATACATCGGCACCAAAGCGGGAATTGACCATGTCGTTCGTGGCGTTGCCGATGAATATGGCGCGAAAGGAATTCGCGTGAATTCCATATCGCCAGGGCTCACTGCTTCGCCCATGGCAGCACCCCATTTGGAGACTCCCGGATTACTCGACGCCTTCTTGAAAAACTATCCACTGGGTCGGCTCAATACCTCGGAGGACATTGCCGCAGCAGCAGTTTTTCTCGGCAGCGACGAGTGCTATATGACGGGTCAGAATCTGCAGGTGAATGGCGGCTTGACGCTGAGGCGCAACCCACTGCCTTCAGAGATTGAAGCATCGGTCATGGCGGCCATGGCCGCCCAGCAGGCCGAGTAAGAGCAGGCACTGCGTTAACAGAAATAGGTGCGCGAAGAACACGATTTCGCGTTGTGGCGGCGGCGGGCGTCTGATTTGATCGCTCACCGAACAATAAGAGAGGAACACTGATGGCGGGTAAGCGGATAGATGTATACCTGGTGTGTGGTGGTAAGTACCACGATTTTGATTTTGCGCGACTGGAGCTCTTGAAGCTGCTGGCGGAGCACGACGTGGTCAGGGTTAAAGTGGCCAATGACTACAGTGATGTCGAGGCCATGTGTCAGGCAGATCTACTGGTCACCTACACCTGTGACGAAGTCCCCGATGCAGCGGGGCAGGCGAGATTGAAATCCTATATCGAACAGGGTGGCAAATGGTTTGCCCTTCACGCGACCAACTCGGTGTTGGAGTGGTTGAGTCATGATCCCCCCTTGCTGCGGGCACCGCGTGACCACAAGGATTTTATGGAGGTATTGGGCAGCCAGTTTTTGGCACATCCGCCCATCGAACCTTACCGAGTCGAAATCACCAAGCCTGATCATCCGCTGGTAGAGGGCATTGAGCCGTTTGATACCACTGATGAACTCTATCTTTCGGAATATCACGGTGAGAATGAGATGCTCTTGCATACCAAATGGTCCGGCAAGGTCGATGCTTTTCAGGATAGCGACTGGGAGGGAGATGACGACCATGCGGTGTTTTACCTGAGGCCCTATGGTCAGGGTACGGTGCTCTACCTGACCTTGGGTCATTGTCGCTCAACCTATGATATGCAGCCTCTGGTAGAAGAATACCCAGTGCTTGAGCGCGGTAGCTGGGAAGTGCCGGCCTACTATGAGTTACTTCGACGCGGTATTGCTTGGGGTATCGAATAAAGTAGCGCGTACTCTGGCGTTTCCCAAGGCATCTATCATTGAACGAATCGTAGACTACTCAAGGCAGGCTTAGAGCAATGGATACTCGCTGGATCGACGAACTCGCCGCGACTGTGCCCAAGACACGTGTCATTCGTGAGCGGCACCATATCAAGCGATTTACGACGGGTATTCGTTTTGGTAGCGGGTCAGCACTTGCCGTTGTTGAGCCAGCCTCTCTGCTCGATTTTTGGGAGGTACTAAAGGCCTGTGTCGCAGCCGACTGTATTGTGATTTGTCAGGCCGCCAATACCGGTGTAACTGGAGGTTCCACCCCTGATGGGGAGGATTACGACCGGGAGATCGTGATCATTAGTACCCTCAAGCTCGACACCTGTATGCCTCTGTGTGACGCGCAGCAAGCTTTGGTGTTTGCCGGCGGCACGCTTTACCGATTAGAGGAGATGCTGTCCCCATTTAATAAGAACCCCCATTCGGTAATCGGCTCGTCTTGTATTGGCGCCTCTGTAGTGGGGGGCATTTGCAACAACTCTGGCGGTAGTTTGGTCAAGCGCGGCCCGGCGTATACAGAACTGGCGCTATTTGCACGGCTTACCGATAAGGGTGAGCTTGAATTGGTGAATCATTTGGGTATCGAATTGGGGGAGACACCCGAGGAGATTCTGACTAATCTCGAAGCGGGCCGCTTCGACCCTAACGCTGTCACTAAAGATGCCGGTTTGGCTTCAGATCCCGATTACATTGAGCGGGTGCGAGAGATCGACGCCAACACCCCGTCTCGATTCAATGCGGATAAGAGACGTCTCCATGAGGCCAGTGGGAGCGCGGGTAAGCTCGCCGTCTTTGCAGTGCGGGTTGATACTTTTGACAAGCCCACGGCAGAGCAGGTTTTTTATCTTGGCACCAACGACCCCGAGCAGCTCAATGAGATACGCCGGCGGCTATTGTCTGAGTGCACAGAGCTCCCCGAGATGGCGGAATATATGCACCAGAGTTGGTTCGATGGTGCGGATCGCTACTGTAAGGATACGTTCCTGCTCATCAAGTATCTGGGGACGAGCTTTTTGCCGAGGCTTTACCGCATCAAGGCGTTAATTGATCGCTGGCTCGAACAAATTCCGGGGCTCCCAAGCCGTCCCGCGGATCATCTACTGCAACGATTGGCGCAACTGTGGCCGGATCATCTTCCCAAGCGAATGCGGAACTATCGTGAGGCTTACGAACACCACCTCATAGTCATCGGCGCAGATGCAGCCATTGCTGAAATAAGGCAGGTGCTGCATGAGGTGACGCGACAGGGCAACGCTGGCGCTTTCTTCGAATGCTCGCCCAAAGAAGGTGATGCCGCACTGCTTCACCGACTCGTTGCCGGTGGCTCACCGGCGCGATACAACCTCATTCATGCCAAGGATACAGGTGGCATGGTGACCTTTGATGTGGCGCTGCCGCGGAACTATGCGGCGTGGTACGAGTTCTTACCCGAGGATCTACTTGATCAGTGCGCTGCACCTTACCGAGGGGGGCACTTTATGTGTCATGTGTTCCATTGGGATTTTGTCGTAAAGGCAGGGGTGGATCCGGAGGCCGTTAAAGCGCGCATGATGGGCCTGTTGGACGACATTGGCGCCAAATATCCTGCCGAACATAATGTGGGCCACTTATATTGTGCCGAGCCTGACCACGCGTCGTTTTATCGCTCACTGGACCCTAACAATGCGTTCAACGCGGGCGTAGGGAAAATGTCGAAGCACAAGCGCTATCACTAGTTGACGTGTGATTAATGCTGGGGTGTCGAGAGTGAGGCTTACCATGACGTTAGCGATAAGGGTGCGAGCGGTTATTGCCAGAGTATGGCTGTTGGCCGCCATTTCTGCTTCGGTTGCCAGCGCCGCAGATCCCGTCACGACAATGCCATGGCGCGAGGCCGTCATCAGCGTGACTCATCCCGACGTGACGGCGCGATTCTTCAAGGAAATTGGAGGGTATGAGGAACTAGGCCGTGGTCGGCTGTCGGCTTCTGCGATCGCCGCTTGGGGGCTCGACGCCAGCGCGAGCGGCGAGTATCTGTTACTCCGTGCTCCCATGGGTGGCGATTTTGGTCATGTGCGGCTGGTGACATTTGCCGATGCTGGTCGTCGCGAGCCAATGCGGCCCGGTGCACGTGCTTGGGATACCGGATGCTATTTCAGCCTCATGATTCGGGTGAAGGATATGCAGTCAATTTATGATGATGCGATTCGCCTCGGATGGTGGACCGAAACGCCGATTACCGCACTGCAGTTCGGAGAGTCCGATCTCAGGGTAGTAATTTATCGTGGACCCGATGGGGTGCAGGTGCAGACTTATGACCGATTGAGCCCAGCACTTCCAGAGGCGATCCCTGATTTTGAGCGGATGACGGCGCCTTTTAATATGATGCAAATGGTAGTCGATCGGGATGTTGCCTATGACTTCTTCATCCAGGTTTTAGGGTTCGATACTTTTTACAAAGGCAAGCCATACACCGCGAAGACGCCGACGCCCACCCCGATCGGTATTCCGCTTAATCTCACCACTTCTGTTCCTTATCGCGCCGGTATCGTATATCCCGTGGCTGGCGAATTTGGTCGAATGGAGATGATTGAGGTCATGGGCCTAGATGGTTTTGATTACTCTGATCGATGCGAAGCCCCCAATCTCGGCATTCTCGCCGTGCGGTATCCCGTAGAGGATATCGAGCGGGCCAAGGCAACGCTGCTTCGGCGCGGTGGCGAACTGTCGCGTGATATTAGTCGCGTCGTGCTCGGTGACTTGGGAGAGGTCGCACTGTTCTCGGTGAAAGCGCCAGACGGCGCCATCATGCAGTTTTTTGCGCCCTAGAGCTTAATATTGTTCGCCTTGTCGGGTCGGATGCGTCTCGGACTCGTACAGTTTAACGATCAAGGATGTCAGCCATGAACCCTGAATACGCAGTGAGTGCGGCGCTTGGTAGGCCATTGTGGCGACGGTTGTTGATTTGTTTCTTGTGCGGTGTCACTGCTTTGGCTGCGAATGCGCAAACTGCGCGTATCAAGCGCATCTCGCTTATAACGCCAGACCTCGATCAGTCTATCGCGTTCTTTACCGAGGTGATCGATTTTACCCTCGACCTTGATGGCGTCCTGCCCCCAAGCGGAGAGCCATTTCTGGGGACCATCTTTAACATAGACGCTTCTCGACCCATACGCCGGGCATTGCTGTCTACTGAGACCGAATCGCGCGGTTTATTTTTGATCGAGCACTCGAAGTCACCGTTACCCGACCATAGTCAGCCGACCGCAGTGGTGACGGTCGTTCAGGTGAAGAGCCTTGCGCAAACACTGGCGCGGGCGCTTGCATTTGGAGCGCCGATCAGTCGCACGGAAAAAGATGTGACGCCCGAGGGTGTGTCATTCAGTGAAGCGATGATCACCAGCCCTGGCGGGCATGCGATTCTCGTCTATCAGGTGGGTGGCGATGGCAAAAATTGACTCCCGATGGGGTATTGAGCCGAGCAGAGGTTTTCTCTAACATCCGCGACCCGTGCCGGTGTAGCTCAGTTGGTAGAGCAGCGCATTCGTAATGCGAAGGTCGTAGGTTCGACTCCTATCTCCGGCACCATGCTCCACCTCGTACAGCGAGATCCTTGAAGCGCATTTTGGGAAGGTGCGGTAGGTGACATAGAGACCCTGTTACCCAACTGACGCCACAAAAGCAGCTGGCGCCGCCTCCAGTTCGGTATTGAGTGTCCCGTTCCAGCGATTCAGAAAACCATAGAGCGACAGCACGGCGACGATTTCGACAATCTCGCGGTCTGAAAAATGAGCCCTAAGAGCCTCAAAATCCCTATCCGTCACCGCGTTGGGTTGCAGCGCCCCATGCCACGCGACGCGAAGGACGGCCCGCTCGGCGTCGGTGAACAATGGTGAGGTTTCGAACTCAAAGACTGCCGCTATTTTCTTTGCATCGACACCCAACTGACTTGCGCCGTAACTTGAGTGCGCGGTGCAGTAGGTGCATCCCTGTGTTCGACTGCTGATGATACCAATAAGCCTCTTCAGAGTAGGATCAATCTCACCCGTTTGAAACACGGTGTGGACGAGGCCACTCAGGCTGTGCAGTAACTCGGGCCAGTGACACAAACTCAGTACATCGTTGGGTTGATAACCCATAGACGCTTCTGCTTGTTTCACAAAAGGCTCGCACCGCTCCATGAGCTGCTCTTCAGGCGCTGCTATACGTGTCATTTCACCTGCCTTTTATTTGCAAAAAACTGTTTTAGCGATGGGCGTGGAGATTCAATGTGCGCTCCAAATGCTGATGAAAGTGTACGATGGCTTTTTCAAAATAACCGAACGTAAGGTGGGTGTTGGCACCACTGGCCAATGCTTGTTGAATCGCAGTGGCCGCGGCGCGATCCTCTTCCTGGCCTGAGTCGTTGACGAAAGCAGCGTCTCGTCGGGCGTCTTCGGCAGTGATTGGCGCGTTGTCTGGAGCGGCGTTAATCAGACTGTAGATGACCCATTGAGACTGGCTGGGTGAGATGGGTTCCAGAATGACGAGATTACTGTGTTTTGACAGCACCGAGATACTGGCATTGGGGAACAGCATGTAAACCGAAGTCACCAAGCCGGTCAGGTTGAGTTTATCGGGCGCAACACCACGTACCTGCTCAATTCTCTGAAAGGGGTACACGACGCGCGAGTGCGGCCCGAAGGTCTCGACGACATTGAGATTGTCGTAGCCGAAAGGGTAAAAGGATTCTTGATGCAGGGACTTGATGTGATAGCCCTCCATCAGTGTTTCATACAGCAACTTCCAGTTAGCACAATCAGTGAGTACCTGTTGATCAAACAGTGCTTGAGAACCCGCAAAATAATCCAGTGCGTCTGACAGCAGCGCGGGATCCATGTCTCCTTCTTGCTGCACGTAGATAATCCCGCCACGCTCTGTTGCAGAGACTTCCTGTAGGCCGTGTTGGTCTCGGTTCAGAGTCGGGAAGCCGCTCTGCCCTGGAATTCCTTTGAGGGAACCATCGAGCCCATAGGTCCAGCCGTGGTAAGGGCACGAGAAGGCTCTTGCGCAGCCGTTGCCTGCTGCTACCTGCATACCTCGGTGTCGACAAGCGTTGATGAAGGCCCGCACGCAGCCGTCTTCTCCCCTCGTTGCAACAATTGGGTTGCCTGCTGCAATGCGAGCCACGTAGCTGCCGTTTTCGGGTAGCGCTGCAGAGGGGCAAAATGGCGTTGGATGCTGTCGTATTAGCTTACACTCAGCATTGAAGCGCTCGACACTCAGGTAGTGTGACACGGGTTCGCGCCACACCTGTTCACCGAGATCGGTCGTACCGTCATCAATGTGCCTAAAAATACGTTCTGCCAAAGCGGCATCGTCAAGCAACGGAGTGCCGGAGACACCGTTGGCAGTATTTTGAATGGTCATTGCCTTTTCCCAGTAGCTGAACCTTTAGCCTGAGTGAATTTTTCCCCTTGGTAAAGCCTGCAGTTTTCGGTGTGCTGTCAGAGCAGGGAAAGAGTCCGCAAACACTTATTTCTCAGCTACGCAGACATCTTCTCGTCTGGCGGTTCAACAGGCTCATATTTTTACAACGTTATCGCAGACTATTATCTGTCATCAGAGGACGATCCGTCGCCGACGGTTAACGCCGACTTAACCTTAAATCCCTTAGACCAAACCAAATCTCACCGGATCTATTTGATTTAGGGCGCCCGATTATGCTGCTATTATCGTGTTCCAATCACGACCCCTGGCATAGGGGTAATAGGATTGTGTATGTGCCGGTATTTACTGGTTGTTCTTTTCTGCATGACCTCTTGCGCGATCGCGGATGAATTTGAGGAATCAAAAGATGACCTCGATATGTTCGTGGTGGTACCCCATCTTGAGGACCGAGAATTGGGCGAACCCAATGTCGACGGAGGTGGCGTGCCTGTTGTTTGGGATCATCCACTGCCTTTCTTCGGTCAGGAGGTCACGGAGTTGGGCTTCGAATTGCCGCTCCCGTTTGGCATCAGTATCGTGCCAGCTACTTTTGAGCAGGACCTCATTCTCCGCGACCTTAATTTAGGCTTGCAAGGCGAGGCGGATCGCCCCATTGACGCGATAAATTTCCAAAACCCCTCTGTGCGAAATACAGCACTTCAGCTGAAGTTTGATGCCTGGCTGTTCCCCTTTATGAATGTGTTCGCGACGGTTGGACGCGTCGACGGGCGTGCCACGATTCCCCTAACTGTTCTCGGCAGCGATGTGCTACCAGAGCAGTGTGATCGACAGCTGGGGGCGCCCGATCTGTGTGACCGTGAGTTCTCCGCCACGGCCAAGCCTAACTATGATGGGACCAACTGGTCGATCGGCACCGTTCTGGCCATGGGGTGGGATCAGTTCTTTGTGGTGCTGCCGATTGTTTACGCGGTGAGTGACATCGATCTTCTGGATACAGATGTTGATGCACTGAATATTAGTCCTCGTTTTGGCATCAACGTGGATCTCGATTCTTTAGGAGATTTATCGCTCTTTCTGGGGGCAACCTATCTCAAAGCAGAAGTTGAGGTGGCAGGTGACATTACCTTTGATACAGGATTGAGACCTGGTGAAAGCACGACATTGAGTTACCGCTTAGTTGAGGAAAATAGCGATGCGTGGAATGGACTCCTCGGGGCCAATTGGCAAGTGACGCCGGCTTGGGGAGTAATGCTGGAGATAGGTGCCGGCGGGACCCGAACTGATGTCATTGCGGGCGTCACGTACCGATTTTGACAAAGCTGGCTCGTTTCTCGAATCCTGCGATAACAGCTTTTAGGTTTTCAATGCTTTTTTAAGGAGGGCAGGAGGCTTTTCTTAGTGGGATTCAAACTGCGAAGGCACAAGTGGTGTCAGCAATATTTTGCAAATAACCCAAGCATGTGTAGCCCTCATCGCACAGACAGCGGCAATCGCACCGTTAAAGTCGGCGGTAGTGCGATGGGGACATAACTTGCAGCAAGTACTAGCCAAACGCCATGATGGGATTGCTGGCGCGACATCAACCGCTATACTGGCGCACCGCAATGGTGCATGCGGAGGGGGCTGTGGACAGTACTCCAAGCAGCGCGTTATCGCTGGGGCTTCTCAGTTCGTAACCCGTTAACTAAGTGTTTGTGGGCGATTGGGTAGATCCCACTTACCGACCGTTTTTTGCGCGTTGAAAGGTGCAGTAGCCGGCGTCGTAAAACCAATCAACGATAGAGGAACCAGCAATGACTCATCAATTCAGATGGTTGGTCGCCATGCTCATATCAGTGTTGTGGGCGACATTGGCTTTTGGGTTGGAGGCGGATGGTGAGGATGAAAAATCGTCCGAGGACGCCGAAGAAGACAAGACAATCGCCGAATTGATCGACGGCGACACTGAAGTCGCGGGGTTATTTACCTTTTACCGAGATAGTGACACGGGCAAAACCACATTATTGCTCAAGAAAAATCAGCTTCAAAAGGAATATATTTATTTTGTTCATGTGGCTAATGGTGTTGTCGATGCAGGGAGTTTCCGCGGCGCATATGGTCCCCGCTTCGTTTTTACCATAGAACGTCGATTCGATAAGGTTGCCATCGTCAGGGAAAACACCGCCTTCTACTTTGATCCGGAGAACGCCATCTCCAGAGCATCAGAGGCCAATATCACCCGAGCGGTTCTCGCCGTTCAGCCTATTCTTGCTGAGGATGAGGAAACAGGCGAGCTGTTAGTGGATACGGACAGCCTATTCTTGTCAGAGGCGTTTACCCGTCTCGCACCCACGCCAGATCCCGACGCAGACCCCAAGGCAGGATTCAAAGTGGGGGAGCTCAATGCCGAGAAGAGCCAGATACTCGCGCTACGCAGCTACCCGCTTAATACCGATATCGAGGTAGAGTACGTCTTTTACAATCCCCAACCCCTCGTGGGCGGCTCGGATGCGGTAACGGATCCGCGCAATATTTCGATTAGAGCATTGCACAGTCTCATAGAGATGCCTGATAACGATTATCTACCGCGGCGCGCTGACCCAAGACTTGGCTCATTTAACCAACAAATTACCGATCTGACTTCTAATGAAGCAGCGCCTTATCGCGATGTCATTAACCGGTGGCATTTGGTGAAGCAGGATCCCAACGCTGCGATATCCGATCCGGTCGAACCCATTACCTGGTGGATTGAAAACACAACACCTGTTGAGTGGCGCCCACTGATTGAGTCAGCTGCTCTGGAATGGAATAAAGCTTTCGAGAAGGCCGGGTTCAGTAATGCGGTCGCGGTAAAAATTCAACCTGATGATGCTGAGTGGGATGCAGGGGATCTGCGGTACAACGTGCTGCGTTGGACTTCTTCGCCTAACCCGCCCTTTGGTGGCTATGGGCCCAGTTTCGCTAACCCTCGCACAGGCCAGTTGCTGGGCGCAGATGTGATGCTCGAGTTCTCATTTTTGAATCGTTCATCATTAGCCCGCGAGCTCATTCAAACCGAACCGGCTGCCACCAGTCCTATGCTCTGGCCCTCGCAACACCTTTGCTCAGTAGAGAACGTGTTGGGGATGGGGAGCGCATTCGCGGATCTGGCCGCCAATATGACAGGCGGTTCTGCTTCGATTCAGGAGCAACTGGTTCGTGATCGCATGTATTACCTGATTCTGCACGAGATCGGTCATACGCTGGGGATGAACCACAATATGAAGGCGACCCAAATACTGAACATTGAGCAGATTCAGGACCCGCAGGTGATGGAAAGCGGGATTCTGGCGGGCTCAGTCATGGATTATCCCGCGGTGAATTACGCCCCTAGCGCTGATGAGCAGACGCTGTTTTATACCATTGCCCCCGGGCCTTACGACGATTGGTATATAGAGTACGCGTACTCGCCAGCGCTTGACGATTCGGATGCAGAGCGAGAACGGTTACTTGCCATTGCAGCGAGATCCTCCGAGGGAGCGTTGGCCTTCGGTAATGACGCCGATGACATGCGTAGCCCGGGTACGGGCATGGACCCTCGCGTCAACATTTATGACCTGAGTTCAGATTCGATCGGTCACGCCGTATCGCAAATGGCGCTGATGCAGACCACGTTAAATAAAATGACTGATTGGACTCCTGAGGAGGGTAACTCTTACCAACAGACAGTAAACGGCGTTGCGTTAATTGTTCGCTTGTGGGGCATTAGCGCTGGCGTGATCTCTCGATGGGTTGGGGGCGTTTATGTCGATCGTGCTGTGGTGGGCCAGTCGGAGCATACTGAACCCCTGCGACCCGTCGAGCGAAGTCAACAAAAGAGGGCTATGGATGCACTCAGTGCGCATCTTTTTGCCCCCGATGCTTTTGATGTGAATGGTGCGCTTTGGCGCACGACAGCGCCCGAGAGGCGTGGATTTGAACACGGAAGAGGTACCGAAGATCCCAAGATTCACCAGGCCGTACTGAGTGGTCAAAAGCGCGTGCTCGATCACTTGCTTCACCCCACTGTCCTGATGCGTATTGTCGATACGGCGCTTTACGGTAATGCGTATCCCTTAGAGGAAATGGTTGACGACCTTACCGCGGCCATTTTTTCAGCAGACATTGAGGGCACAGTGAATGGCTTTCGGCGTAATTTGCAAATGGAATATGTGCAAAGGCTTGTTGCTATTGTTGGGGTGCCCGGTAAGTCTGATTACGACACTTCGGCCCGAGGGATTGCGCTGCTTCAGCTGCTTAATCTCAGAGATACCCTAGTGTCCCATGAGTCTCAGGATGCAATGACCCGCGCGCACCGACAGTTACTAGTGATTACCATTGATCATGCTCTCGACCGGGAGATGCGAGGACAAAGTTGAGGGGCTCTAGGGGCAGCACCGATTTTGACGTTACGCAGAACAGTCAGCGGGCTGCTCAGGATGTTTGATGAGGGTGAGTAATATTTCTCCTACGCCGAACCCCCACTTTCGCATCTTGGATTCATTGACGACCACATTTTCGCTGATGCGGTACATACGATCGTCAATGTGAACATCGATGCTGCTGTCCTCCAGTGCAATACGGAGAGTATAGTCGAGGAACATGGCATTACCCTCCCATCGCGCCGATCCGGCGCCAATTACGTCACCGGCCGTGCCGATATAAGTCTGATCACCAGAGGGGGTTAGGGTCCAGATACGCGTTTGCTGTTCACCATCGTCGAAGATAAAAAGCTCATTCAGGGTGCCCACGCCCTCCGACCAACAGGCGATAATGTCAGCATTGAAATGACGAATCGCTGTGCCAGAGAAGTCTTTTACAACGCCATGTGCCGAGAGAGCGCCGTTAAAAAAATCCTCAGGCATGAAAGCGGGTGAGCGATCGCGGTAGTCCTCAATTGACGCGGTGCCGCAGCCGCCAAGCAGTAATATAGCCAGGCAGATAAACATGCCCGCTCGACGCGATGAACTCGCCCCCGTTGTGAAACAAAAGCGAACGGCTCCTGCCAACATGTGTAGATCTCTAAAGTGTCAGTTGGATCAATACGAACCACGCACGGGAGCGGATCGGAATGCTTGAAGGTCTTTGCAACAGTTATCAATGGGCGTAGATTTTGTCTGATAGAAGCACCATGTGCTGAACACTATCGGCCTTTACTTATTCGTGCTGCTCGCCGAGTCCGTAAGTGCCGGGTATCGGGCTGATGCAAATGGACAATGGTTGGATGTCAATGGTCAGGCAATCTCCTGTGAGTGGAGGCAACTGTATTGGAATGCCGGACAAACCGACACAGCGCCTACCGCAGTACCTCAGATGAGCGAGCGCGATGCCGGCCAGATGACCATCACCACTGACCAACGGGTGGTCTCTCTATTTGGCTGCTGTATCAAGCCACTCAGACTTAATTGGTCAAATA
>Ga0209374_1001997_pt1 | contig 18495 bp, 21 predicted proteins | sample SaaInlLV_DNA_10m_FD_184683 | JGI IMG/M metagenome (GOLD analysis project Ga0209374, IMG submission 184683) | Marine microbial communities from expanding oxygen minimum zones in the Saanich Inlet - SI075_LV_DNA_10m (SPAdes) (version 2) | ecosystem: Environmental > Aquatic > Marine > Unclassified ... | reverse complement strand
TATTATATATTATATATAAATGGCAAATATTACGGATATTGTTATTAAACTATTTGCATTAGCTGGTCTTGTTGCTATAACAGGTGTTGCACTTTATTATATTTCTAAAAAAATTCAAAAGTATAAACCATCAGAACAACCTCTTTGGCCTACAGAAAGACATATGGAAAAAATAGGTGCTAAATGTCCAACAGGTTGGGTCTATACCGGTAAATCAAATGATGGAAAAAATAGATGTCAAAATTATTATAATATTGATATTCAAAATGCATCTGCTAATAATTGTTATGATGATTCTAATAGTAAAACAAAAAACTTTTCTACAATAAGTGATTGGGATAAGTGTCAAAATGATCCACTTGGATGTTCTCAGTTACAAGAAAGATGTAATTGGATTAAAAATTGTGGACCAAAAAGTAATTTAGTTAATGTAGCAAATATGGGACAACCTAGTTCTACACCATATGCTTCGTGGATTGGAGTTTCTGATAAATGTTAATTTTATTTATATAAAAAATATAATTTATAGAAGTAAGTATTATGAAAATAATAAATGAAATAAAAAATACCAAAGATTTTATTGGAAATATCAAATCTGTAGAAAAATTTAAAAAATGGATAAAAGATGTTTCAGAAAATAAAATAAAAAAGAAGGTTTGTTTTTTAACAGGATGTATTGGTGTTGGAAAATCTTTATTAGCAAAAATATCTTTAGAAGAAGAAGGCTTTAATATTTTTAATTTTTTAGCAACTGAATTAAGAATTAAATCCAAAAGAGAACTTTTATATCAAACTATTGGTTTTAAAAATGTATTAGCAATTATCAATAAAAAAAAGAATTTTAAAAAAGCTATTGTTATTGATAATTATGAAAATATGGCACTTGCAAAACAAGAAATTTTTAGAAAAATAAAAAAAATATTAAAGAATAATAAATCTATAAATATTCCAATAGTTTTTATTGGGAACAAATATTTTAAAAATAAAAAACCATTAATGGGAATTTCTAATTATATTAGATTAGAACCAAGAAATATTAAAGATATTAATTTAATATTAGAACAAATAATAACAAAAAATAATATAAAAATAACAAAAAAAGATAAAGAAAATTTATGTAAAAAATCTGGAGGTGATATTAGAAAAATAATAAAATATTTTGAAATAAATTCAAAAATTAATTCAGAAAATATGTTTTTAAATAAAAAGAAAGGTCCCTTATTTTCACTTAATAGAATATTTAATGAAGATTTAAGTGTTAATGATGTATTAGAAGAAAATTCTTGTGAAAAAACATTACCACTTGGTGCATATATGTCTTATATAAATTATGTTCCTTGGATAACAAAAAATAAAAAAAATATTGATCCGTTACTATACAAAAATATATCTGAAATATTTTCTATTTATGGGTCTTTAAAAGATTATGAAAGAAAATATCAATATTGGGATTTTGATGATATAGCAACTGTTATATCTCTTTATGGAACAAAAGTTATATTAAATAATATACCTGATAGTAAAAAAAAATATAAAAAATCTTATAAAGGAAAACAATTTTGGTGGGAAGATTTAAAAAAAGGAAAAAAAAAGGGAGATGAACCCATTGATATTAGCATATATTCTAAACATTTAAGAAGTCATTTAAATAAAAGTATGATATGTAGATTTCCATACAAAATGATTGAAAAAAGAATTTGTAATCCAATATCGTGGAAACCTAAAAATATTAGACATACATTACAAATTATGAATTTAAAAAAAACAAAAGATATATCAAATTATATATTAAATATAATAAAAAATTAATAATTATAAATAAATATTTATTTTTATTTACATCCTTGAAAATCTAAAAAAGGTGGAGTAATTATTGTTGATGGTAAAAATTTTCAAAGAAAATGGGGTTATAAAATTAAAAAAACATTTATTAAAGATTTTGAAGAAAAATCAATTATACCATTACCGGTTCCAGAATTATTACCAGAATGTTTAACTGCCTTATATAGCGATGATATTGATACAGTTAAAGAAGTTTTACTAAGATTAATGTTAGAAACAACAAATAAACCAATATCGTATACGCCATTTCATATTATACATAAAGATATTATAAAAAAAATGATTATTAAAATAATTACATTTATTTTAATAATGAATAAAATATGGGTAGAAAGTTAAATTCTAGATATATATTTAAAGCTGAAAATCAATTAATTGATCTACCAGATTGTAAAAAACAATATAATATTGATACTAAAAAGAAAGCACTTAAACTTTATATTTATGAAGCAATTCGTGATGGTAAAAAAGTTTATAAAGTTATAAAAAAAAAGAAATAATTTTTAAATAAACTTAAACAAGATTATTTGTAAATAATAATACAAATACTAAAATAGTTACAGCTAATAAAGGTGGAAATACTTGAACGTATCCCATATTATTAATTTCACCTAAAGTTTTATTTTCAATATATGCTGATAATTTTGAACCAGTTCTATTAAGACCTGGCATCATAGCATTAAAAATCTGTAAAGATGTAAATGCCACTGCTAATGGAACAAGTAAATAAGTTACTAGTGGGTTAAGACTTGGACTAGCTTTTGCGATTGAATATGTTGATAATAATGCTATAGATAATGACATTGTATATTCTAAAGAAAAAGTAGTTTGAGACATATTTTACTATTATATAATTATTAATAATATATTTATTTAATTTGCAAATACTAATCCTCCAATACCATTCATTATTCTAAGAACATTTATATTACGACAATAAAAATACATATTAAATTTTTCAGTATCTTTTTGGTTTTTATTTTTCGGTGTTTTATTTTTTAAAGTAAAATAAAATTGAGATTCCTTATACATACTAAAATTTGCAGAACCAGATGGTTGTATTTGCTCTGGTGATTCAGCAAAAGACATAACATGTATTTGCTTACCAGAATCCGGTGTATATGTATGAACGTCATATGGTTCTTCTGCTAAATAATAAACATTTGTTTTTGCTATTTGTCTATTATGTCCGTTAAAAACAAATCTTCCATAATAAAAAATATTTAAATAACTATCAAAAGCATCCATATTTGTTAATGATAATCTTTCGGTATCAGTAAAATTTAAAGAATTTATAAAATTACCTACTGTTAATCCAGATGGTAAAATACAATTATTTAAAGGACCAGGTGTTAAACCAAGTTGAACTAACTTTTTTCTTTCTTTAACTAAATCTTTAAAAAAAGTATAATCACTATCATTTAACATACAAGTATAATTAGTCCATTGATTTCTTTTATCAACATCATCTCTTTGATATACCCATACCATTTCTTTAACAGGATGATAAAATTCTATTTTTGCTTCTCCTGATCCATGTAATCCTCTAAATTCCCTTCTTTCTACCTGTGTTATTAGATATTCTGAAATAGCAGCTGCAAATACTCTTCTTTCTATAGTATCTAAATATACATATTTGATATCTAAATACATATTTTGATTCCAACCACCTGGTCCATATAACCCAGAAACAAATTTCCAAAAAATATTACCAGATGTATAACCTTGATCTTTTAAATCTTTTTGTAATTCTAACTGGTTATCACTATTTGGATTTTCAAATAATTCATTTGGAGAAACTGATGGGATTCCCATAGTAAATAAATCATTTAAACAGTTTATTTCAAATTGAATAGTAACTTCTGTATATTGAATTGATATTAGTGGTAATGCTAAACCAGGATGTTCTGTAAACCAAAATGGTATAGGTATTCTTAATCTTCTTTTTTGGATTGTTGGTGTTTTTGTATCTCCCAATTCTCCATAATAATAAGATGGGTTATACATTTCTTCTATATTTCCTGTTAATTCATTGAATCCTTTTCTCTTTGATTCTTGATTTATTAATTCATACCATATATTCATCCATTGGCCATATAACTTAGAAATACTTTGTCCTCCAATAAATATTTCAGCATGTTTTATTAATACATGTCCTATATTTTTTACCCATTTAAAATTTTCTTTTTCAGTAGAATAAATAGATGGTAAATCAACTACTAAAGCAACATCTCTTACTAAATCACCATTCCGCTTTAATGCTACCTTAATAGTTGTAGTTCCAGTTGTATTATAATTAGATGAATTTTTAAAATATTCTGGAACCCATTCATAAGCAAAATTAGTATGTCTTCTATATGCGGTTTTAAAAAAAGTAATTTGTGGATTTCCTGTTAAATAAAGATTTTCACTACCATAAGAAACTAATTGCATTAATCCACCACTCGGCATCTTATTTTATAAATTACTATAATTTATAAAATAAGTTTATTTATATATAAAAATGTTTACAAAAATGTTTATTGAAATAACAGAAATACATAATGGAGAATCTAAAAAAGCAATTCCACATACCATGCTTGTAAATAATAAAAAAGCAGGTAGAGCTGTTTTAACCAAAACTACAAAGGGTAAATTTAAAGATTACTATTTATTATCAAATGTCATTATCTATAAAGATTTTAGAGGTAAAAAACTATGTTCTATAATGATAAATAAAATTTGTTCTAACTATAAAAATATTTATCTTAAAGTTAAAAAAGACAATATTCCAGCAATTAAATGTTATAAAAAATCAAAATTTAAAGTTTTTTCAGAAACAAAATATTTTTATATTATGACGAAAAATTAAATTATAATTCTTTTTCTAACATATCCAAATCCAACTTCCATAATTCTTTTGGAGTTATATTTTTGATATAGTTTAATTCCTTTTTCTTTTCAGAGCAAGTTTTCTCTAATTTATTTAACTTTTCTTTTGTTAAAGACCAAATATGCATAGTTAATAAATATCCATAATCCTCTGTCAATATCTTCTTAACATCACGACTTTTACTTTCTATCGCATTATTAGAATTATTAACTGTATTACTAACTGTATTACTAACTGTATTACTAACTGTATTACTAACTGTATTACTAACTGTATTACTAACTGTATTACTAACTGAACTTTCATCTGAACTTTCATAAGAATACCTTTCAACTTCTCCATCTAAAGCATCATCATATACCTTTTTATCAATAGGCGATATGATTATAATATCTTTTGATGGATCTGCTGGAAATTTATGAATATCTTTTAATTCTTCTAATATTTTATCATTAGACTTTTTACTAACTTTTACAGTTTCCTCTATTATTCCTTTTACAAAACGAATTTTTGCTGTTAAATACCTTATTTCTCTTTCAAGAAATTTTATTTGATATTCTTGTCTTTTCTTATAAAATGGAAGACGAACATTGTAATAAGACCTTAATATTGATTCTGGTGAATTAAATTTAACAATTTCACCAAGTGGGTCATACAAATGTAAGTTTGAAACAGAACAACTTTTTGACTCTTCTAACTTAAATGTACTAACTAACTTTTCAATATCATTTCTATATTTATCAACACAGTCTCGTTTAAAAGATATTAATAAATGAACTTTTTCATCATCATGGTCATTACACTTTTTATAATTTGTAATACATTGTTTCTTTTTCTTTCTAGAATCTTTTTCTGTATTATCAATTATCAAATTTTCTAAATGTTGATGATAATTATCAGTCCATATACCAATCGGCAATTCTGTAATTTCTAAAGTATTTGAATTTTTAAATTTCCAAACACCTTGTGAAACCCATTTTTTAACACCATTTACATCTTTTTCAACAATTTTTCCTTTGAAATTTCTATAATAAGGTGTTAATTTACGAACTTTTTTTTCATCCATTAATAATCTTATATTTTTAATGATATCTTTTGGTTTAAAACATGGAACATGACTACTAAAACCAGTCCCAATTCCGTGAGAACCATTTATTAATACCATTGGTAAGATAGGTAAATACCATTCTGGTTCAATAGACTGCCCTTCTTCTACTAAAAAATGTAGCAAAGGTTGATCTTCTTTTTTATATAATAAATTAGTAATCTTTTCTAATCTTGTAAAAATATACCTTGATTGTGCACAGTCCTTACCACCTTGTAATCTTGAACCGTGCTGTCCGGATGGATATAATAAATTAATATTATTTGAACCAACAAATTTTTGAGACAAACCAACAATAGTTCCTTCTAAAGAAGTTTCACCGTGATGGTATGCTGATTCTGCTGACACATAAGATGCTGCTTGTGCAACCTTTATTTCTTTCAATATATTTCTTTTAAAATAAACATAAAGAACTTTTCTTTGTGATGTTTTATTCCCATCACAAAATGATGGAATTGATCTTTCATTATCATAATTTGAAAAATGTATTAATTCTTTGTCAACAAAGTTGCTATAAGAAACTTTTTTATCTAAAGGATTAATAACATCCTCCTTATCGTAATAACTTAACCATTTCTTTCTATTGTCAGCTTTATCCTTGTTAAAAGCAAGATTTAAAGAATCTTTTGAATTCTCACACCAATCATAATTTACAATATTTAAAGATTGAAAATATTCTTTTGCTTCCGCTTTTGAAGATGTTCCCAATCCCTTGTAATATTTTATTGTTAAACCTTTCAAAGAAACTGTTTCTTTCCACTTATTATAATCTTGTTGATTATAAAATGTTTTAAGAACTTTATTTCCTTTACGAACTTTTACAATTGGAGTATACATAGTTATTAAAAAACCTTCTTTTAAAAGATGCTCCCAATAACAAGCAAACATATTCATTAATAGTCCCTTGATATGAATTCCATCATGATCTTGATCTGTTAAAATTAATATTTTTCCATAGCGTAATTCATTAATAGTTTTTGTTGTTTGTTTCAATCCCAAAATCTTTTTCAAATTTTGAATTTCAGCATTGCCTGTAATTTGTTTATCACTTGCTTCACGAACATTTAGTAATTTACCCCTTAAAGGAAAAACACCATATTTATCACGACCAACAACACTTAATCCAGAAATAACCAAAGCCTTTGCTGAATCTCCCTCTGTTAAGATAAGAGTACATTGCTCTGATTTATTTGTTCCAGCCCAATTAGCATCATCAAGTTTAGGAATACCACGAATATTTCGTGATTTCTTTCCGTCTGATTTATTTAAACCAGATTTATCATGAAATGATTTCATTAACTTTGCTCTTTGAACGATTTCTGTTTTAGAAAGTCTTTTAATAAATTCTTGAGATAAATCACATTTTGAACCAAATCTAGATATCGGCGTTGTCAAAGTTTCCTTTGTCTGACTAGAAAAAGATGGATTAACAATTAAAGAATTTACAAAAACCCATAAATTATTTTTAACATGTGCAGTTTTCACCCCACCTTGTTTTGAACCTTTTTTTCCATTTATCTTTTTTGTTAATTCTTTTGTGATTATATTTGCTACATGATCTACATGTTTTCCACCATTAAGAGTACATAAGCCATTTACAATAGATACTTGTTTAAAAGTTCCATCCGGTGAAGCACATGCTATAACTTCCCAATTAGGATTAGGTTTTTCATATACTCTCATTAAATCTTTCTGCTTCCCAATATATTTTTCAACATATCGTGGAAAATCTTTTACATCAAGTTTTTTTCCATTAAAATAAATAGAAACACATTTTGGAGTACACCCAGCAATATCATAAATTCTTTTACGAATTAAATCTATAATATCACCTTTTAAACCATTAGGCATTCCAAACCGTGAATATTCTGGTAAAAATGTAATTCTAGTATATGCTTTTCCAGAATAAGATGTAACTTTAGCTTTCTTATCTGGTTCAGTCATATTATTTTTCCAAATTTGTTTAAACTTTTTACCTCTTCTATGGTCTACTGTTTCCACAATAAATTCAGAAGAATAAATATTACACAATTTAGCACCTAATCCGTTTTTACCACCCCATGTTTTTTTAGAATCATTACCATAATTACTAGAAGTTAATAAAGTTCCAAATATTAACTCTGGAATCATTACCTTTTTTTCTTCATGTAATTTAACAGGAATACCATCACCATCATTATAAATAGTAAAAATACCAGTTTTATAATCAATATCTACCTTAATCGTCTTGGTAACTTGAACGGTTTTATCCTTCTTAAAATATTCTCTGGTACGAGGACACTGGTCCGCTGAATTAGTTAATACTTCGTTAAAAACATTATAAAACCCAATACTAACATCAATATTCTTATTAATAAATTTATCTTTTTCATCACAAACCCAAACATCCTCCAACTGACAAGGTTCAACAGAACCTATGTAAGTATCTGGACGCTCAAGGATATGTTGTTTATGATCCATTGAATTATATGTTTCATTATCTGTAATATTTGACATTATTTTGTTAGCAGATTTTCCTAACAGAATAACTAAATTACCTTTATATAAATTAAACTATTTAAATTATCAATTTTTATACATTTAATAATATTTTGGTTTGTAAAAACCATGTTCAAAGTAATTATTATTTTTCAAAAAATTATATAAATAATCTGGATGAATAAACTTTCTTTTTTCATATAAACTTTTAATCCAATAATTAAATCTTTTTTTAAGATCAGTATATTTTTTCGCTTTTTTTTCAAATCCATTACAACTCGAACACGACATTGCTCTAAATAAACCAGGTGGGTTTTTACATTCGTTCATATGCCAATGTTCTACACAGTCGGGTGTACCTCTATGGCATATTTCACAATACGGATGAGAAATACAATATCTTATTAGAAAGTCTAGTGAATACCCATGGTTTTGTAGAATATATATCTCTTTAGATTTGATACCATTGCAAAGACATTTTAAAATCCTTTTTTTCATTTTTTTATACTCCTTTTTTATCATAGTATTATCTGGAATTAATTCCCAATCCATTGGGTCAAAAATATCCCCTTTTCTTTCACGAATTTCAAATAGATGTTTATTCTTACTATCAAGAATATCACACATTTTAATTTTCATTTACATATTATTTCTTATAAAAAATCATTTTTTATTAAATCTCAGACCGTTTACTAAAAGTATCACTAACTTGTTGGTTTACACGAATAAAATTAGTTTTACTATAAAGATTTTATAAAAAAATTGAAACCAAAAACTTTAAGATACTAATATTATTATTTAATCTCAACATGAGTAAATATCAAAAAGTAATCATTGCGAGTGAGGTTGACAGGGAGAACAAGATGGGTATCAAAAAACCCGGGCACGCCGCGCAAATCGAGAGGTTTTTGCTCAAAGTTTTTAAAAACCCGCCTCTCCCAGTGGGGAATAACATCGGGGATCCGATCCCCGTCATTGTGGGAAATCAACTAATCGAAGTTGATTTCGCACTAGCCTTCGAGGCCGTTAAAAAAGAAAAAACCGAGAAGAGACTAGGAAGACTTGCGTCTCTTCTTAAGATCTCTAATATGGAGATTTTGAGAAAAATAGCTGTTTCGCTTAAGCTATTTTTCTCGCGACTTTTTAAAAAGTCCAAGAAAAAATTAGGCTTATCCTACTGGACAAGGGATGACTTTAAGAGAACACGCAGAACGTCCATAGACGGTGTGCACTTCTCGATAGGTGACAAAAGACATGAAAGGTGGGTTAAGGATGTCACCGAGGATGAAACGGTTGAATCACGATTCAACGTGATTAAGACAATTCTCTGGCTGATGTGCTGGGAGTACAAGGTGATGTATGAGGTACATCTGTACCTCGTTATCAAGACACTCCGGCACCACTATGCTTATGTCCACAATTTGAAATGGGGTAGCACAACGTTTTATGCACGTTGTGTGTGTCCGTTTCAAAACGGGGGTATTCGGTGGAAATTTTCACCAAGAGACATCCCCCTCCTTCTGGATGCGATGGGCAGACAGAAGTCAGATGGCACTTACGCGAATCACGTGTACGAAAGTATATGGGCGTGGCCATACTGTAGGGTGTTTCCATCTCCGTGTCAGCTTTTGCAAAGCGATGAAGATGAAGAATAAACCAACGATTCTTCAAAAAATAGTTTAAAAATTAAGTTAAATCTCAGACCGTTTACTAAAAGTATCACTAACTTGTTGATTTACACGAATAAAATTAGTTTTACGATAAAGGTTTTTAATATTTTTACAACCTAAATATGTCATAGTTGATCTTAATCCTCCTAAAAAATCTTCTACTGTTCCATTAACCGATCCTCTGTATTTCATTTTAACAACTTTTCCTTCTTCTGTTCTGTATTTATTCATTTTACCGGTATGTTTTATCATAGCTTTTCTGGAACTCATACCATAAAAAATTTTATATTTAACTTTTTTTTCGTTAATAATTTCTGTTATAACTTCACCTGCACTTTCTGTATGTCCGGCAAAAACACTACCACACATAACAAAATCAGCACCTCCAACAAATGCTTTTCCTAAATCACCTGGATATTTAATTCCACCATCAGACATTAAATAAATTCCAAGTTCTTTACATTTTCTTTCACAATCCAAAATAACACTCATTTGAGGACAACCAATCCCAGTTTTTAACCGTGTAGTACAAACACTACCCGAACCAATACCTAACTTAATAATATCAATCTTACTTTCATTAATTCTTTCAATTTGTTCTGGTGTTACAACATTCCCAGCAATTAATACTTTATCTGGATATTTTTCTCTTATTAATTTACATCTATCAATAAAATACTGCATATATCCATTCGCAACATCAATACAAATAAATTTAATATCCTTTTTTTCACTTAAAATTTCATCAAGATTTTTTAAATCATTATCATTAATACCAGTAGAAATTGAAAAATAATTAGTATCTAATTTACAATCCAAAATATCTTCTTTTGTATAATATTTATGTAAACAAGTTAATATCTTATATTTCTGTAATTCTTCTGCAATTTCAATAGTTCCAGTAGTATCCATATTTGATACCACTAACGGAATACCAACCCATCTTCTTTTAGAGTTTGGGAAATAAAAATTTCTCTCTAAAGAAACTTTTTTCCTACTTTTTAACAAAGAATGCTGTGGAACCAATAATACATCTTTAAAATCTAATTTTTTATTAATTTTATTTGAACCATATAATTTTTTTTTAATAAAATTAATTAAAAACATTATTGATAATTAACTTGATTAAAAATGTTTATATGGTTTAACTATTTTAAAACGAAAAAATTATTTTTTTGATGATTATAGGGTATTTTCTTTTGAATTTAAATATCCTATAATGTACAGCGACGGGCACTTATGGCGGACCCTCCTTAGATCGTAAATAAACATTTTATCTCTTGGTTTTCCACATTTTGGAACACCGTTCATCTCCTCTTTAGTTCTGAACCTAAGAGAACTTCCAGATGCCACCACTGCCTTATCGAAGGCATAGAACGAAAGTACCCCCCCATTATCCTCGCCAAATACGAGATTTTCTGTGTGGACCTCCCTTAAAAGATACCGATTGAACTGAGCCGCGTGCCCTTTTCTTACACTGTGTTCTACTAAAAATTCTCGTAGATTCCCTTGGAGGGCTCGTGATATCATATGAGAAGGAGTGATCTCCCACCATGCGAGTTGCCTCACGTACTGCGAAAGGTTTCCCCTTCTAAGTAGTGGGAGAAAGGGGGCTACCCCCCTCCTAAGGTTTATCACGGTAGCCCACTGTATTACTACTGAAAGCAATACGTGCCAAGGGGATAACTTGTATCTCCAGTGAGAGATCCCCGAAATGACCATCACATACGGGAGATCTCTCCAAGATACCTCGTATCCTACCATTAGGTAAGCTGCGAGGTATGCCGGAAGCACAAAAGGCTTCCACCTGGCAAAAACCACCACCGCCAACAATTTGGCTGGAGAAAAAGCAGGTATTCTCGAATTTGGTTTGAAAAACCATTTTTTTATGTCAATCAAGGATTCCGGCATCTCTTTAAAGGCGATATAATAATATTAGTATCTTAACATTTTGGTTTCAATTTTTTTATAAGAACCCCACCAAACATAAAAAATATTGTATCAATAAATAAATCAATAATATTGTCATTTTCTGCAAATAAAAATGGCTTTGACATACCAATCATTATCTGCCATAATTCCCATAATGTATGAATTATAAATAATTTATAATAATAGCAATTATCATTTAATAAATAACCAACTATTATTCCAGATAAGAAATGCATAAACGACCATCCGTTTATATAAAATTTATTTTTACGAATTAATTCAATATCTAATATTTTTATTAAACTTTCTGGTAATAAAAAATCTCCAGTATGATAAATTAATTTCTGGTATTTTTTCATTTTTATAATTATAATAATTATAAATATAATATATGACTTGTTTCTGGTCAGGATTACTAGGATGCTTACATCAATATGATTTTAGAAGAATTGGAATTTTAAGAAAACCTTCTATAAGAAATTTTGTAACATTATTAAAAAGTAGAAATAAAATAACAGAGAATGTTTTATGGCAAGATACGAAATTAACAGATAAATTTAAAAAAGAATGTTTTGAGGCCGTAAAAGAATTAAATGTAAACTCAATAAACAATGGCTATTTATGTTCTACATGTGATCCTTTTTTAATATTAGTATCTGAATTATTCAAAGTTAATATAATTCATAATTATTGTAATATTAATATTAATTATAAGTGTATTGGTGCTGGTAAAACTATTAAAGTTAAGTCTAATAAAGGACATTTTCAAAGAGCCTAAATATATAAAAAATGATTATTTTTTTAATATTATTTATAAAAACAAATAAAAATGAATGAAGCAAAAGTTAAAACTGGAAAAGAAGTTAAAAGCGAAGCAAAAGTTAAAACTGGAACAGAAGTTAAAAGCGAAGCAAAAATTAAAACTGGAAAAGAAGTTAAAAGCGAAGCAAAAATTAAAACTGGAAAAGAAGTTAAAAGCGAAGCAAAAGTTAAAACTGGAACAGAAGGAAGAAAATGGATTAAACACATAGAACTTAATAAATGTTTACCATGTAATGAATTTCCATATTTTGATAAGTTTATAAAATTGGGTGATTGTTATAAAACAATTAATCAAAGGATTTTATGGGATATTATTTTGTCTATTGATAGAAAAGAATATAATAAAAGACAGAATTGTGTTTATCTTATAACTATGAATCATAGAATAATTAAAATTGGCGGGACTAAAACTGGTATGAAAAATCGTATTAATTCTTATTTTTGTGGTCATTGTACTACAGATAGAAAGAAACAAAATGGAGAAAATTATCCTGGTAAAATGTCTGTAACAAATGCTATTTTATATAATACAATCTTATCATATATAACTAATGGTAAAAAAATTAGTTTTTATTATTATCCAATTGAAGATATTATAATTAATATTAATGTATTTGATAATATCAAAAATCATATTATATCTTTATATGAACCCTATGAAACAGAATTATTAAATTCATATAAAAATATTACAGGATTATATCCAATACTATGTTCTAACAATAATGTATTATAAATTATTTATAATAAACTCACTTTCGTCTTTTGTTATATTAAATAGTTTATAAACATTATCATAATTATCGCAAATAGGAAATGATTGTAAAATACGAATATTATTAAAATTTCCATAACGACATATATTATTTATAAAAATATACAAAGGATGATTTAAAACTTTATTTTTATTCTCAGCCTCTTTTTTGTCTTTACATCTAATAAATGCTATTGATTGTGTCATACCACAATTATCTATGAATGTTTTATAATAACTTGTGGTTCCTATAAAAATTTTATAACCATCTTGATATTTATGTGGTTTAGATGACCAGACTGTTTGTGTAGGAGTGTGAATTAATTTATATTTAAATGTTTCATCTTTCTTATTTGATATAAATTTTTTTTTAGTATATTTATGTAAAAAACTAGAAGTTTCTATATTAAATTTTGATAATTTTTTATTATCAATTGTTTTATTTAATATATTTTGTATGGTAGAATTATAAAATAACGGTATATAGTTTTTAATTTCACTTTTAACAATACTTTTATATTCCTTTTTTTTCCAAACTCCTTCAATTTCAATATCTTTATAACTGTCTGTATTTTCAATTATATACCATGTAAATGAAGAACCTATTTTTTTGAAATATTTTTTTGCAGTATGTATATTTAAATAATGTATCTGTTTTGTTGTTAGTTCTTGTATTAAAGTATTTCTATTAGAATATGACATCCAATTATTAGGTGTTATAAACAGTAATAAACCATTTTTTTTTAATAATTTTAATGATTTTTTTATAAAACTTCCAATCATATTATGATTTTTTGATGCTCTTTTTCCATCTTTTAATAATTTAGCATAAGGAGGATTCGCAACAATTATATCATATTTTATAGGATTTTTATACTCAAGATAATCATATTCCGTTATATTTAAATTATATTTTGAATCACAAAATACTTTTTTTACAATAGATATTCTATCATTATTAATATCATTAAAATATAACATGTTTTCAACAACCGATTTAATATCATGATGCTTCACAAGTTCTTTTAAAATTGGTATAAAAAAATTACCACAACCACAACAAGGGTCTAATATTTTAAGATTTTTTTTCCAAATATCCTTATTTATATCGCTTATTTTATTAACAAAATCTTCAATACAAGAAATAGGCGTTGGTTCATCATTAGATGTTTTAATAAGTTTTTTATCTTTGTTTAAAATATTATCATAATAATTTTTTATTTTTAAATATTTATCTATAATATTATTAATATTATAAGACATCTTTATAATATAATACTATTATACTTATATAAATTATCATTTTTTAATTTATATAAGTATTAACGCTGTTAAAACTATTAATGTTAAATCAAATAGAGGACATTTTCAAAGAGCCTAAATATATCTACGAAAGTCTTCTACTAATTCCTTTGATGTTTTATAATATACACCGCGGTTTTCATTTATCTTTACATGAAACGCCCCTTCATTTGTTAATTTCAATACCAATTGAATTGATACCTTTCCTTTTTTTGTATCAAAAAAAAAGAAAGGATTTTCCTTTTTTACGAGTGTTGCTTTTACACAAAAATGATTTTCAAGATATTTCAAAAAATCATTAGAAAACAATCTAATAATCTTATAATAGTTATTATTTGATTTAATTGGTCCTTCAAGCAAACTTTTTATAGTAGAAAGACAAGGCTTGTTATAGTCAGCAATCAATCTGTCAAGAATGTGAATTATTTTCACCTCTGACATCTTATATAAAATATTAATACTATTTAATAAAATAATCAATTTTTAATTTAATAATTTAAGAAGAATATCGCCATGACATTTTTCTGGATGACACCAACAACCAAGATTTTTATCTTTTAGTTTATTTAATTCTTCTCGTAATTTTGGTTCATTTTTTAATCTATTTGTTATATATTCCTCATATTTTTTAATGACATCATCTCTTGAAAGATTTTTACTAATTTTAAATGGATTAGCAAAAATAGAGTTATTTTTAGGAAATCTTTTTTTATCAATAAAAACAACTATGTAATAAATCATTTTTTTCATCTTTCATCCATTCTTGTAAATTTTTATATTTAGGTCTAATAAATTTAACTTTACATTAACGATAGATGCTATTTATATTTATTATGATTATCATTTTTTTTATATCATAATAATTTATATGGAATTACATACTGGTGATATAATATTACTAAAAGGAAATGCTTGGTATTCAAAATTAATTGAATATTTTGGTTATTCTAAATACAGTCACGTTGCTATGGTATTAAAAGACCCAACATTTATTAGACCTGATATGAAAGGATTATATGTAATTGAATCTGGTTATGAAGGTGTTATTGATATAACAGATAATAAAACAAAATATGGTGTTCAAGTTAATAAATATGAAGATTTTATCAATAAAGTTAAAAAATGTGCTTATTACAGAAAATTAAATGTATCAAATGAAATAAGAAAAAATTTTTATGAAAAATTAAAAAATATTTATAAAATTATTTATGATAAACCGTATGATATTAATATTTTAGATTGGATAAAAGCTGAAAAATCAATAATAGATAATAAATATAAAGATGTAAAAAGAACAGATTGTTTTTGGTGTTCAGCATTAGTTGCTTATATTTATCAAAAATTAGGTTTAATTGAAGATTGTTCTTGGTCTTTAGTTGCCCCTAGAGAATTTTCTGGAGAAGGAAAACTATTAAAATTTAAAAATTGTAATTTAGGAAATATTATAAAAATGTAAATTATATTAAATTAATATATTTTTTATAATTAAAACCATAATATATTTTTATTTTTAATCTTATTAAATCTAAATTATTTAATGTTAAAAGATTTTTATATCTAAAAGGAAAATTATCATCTTTATAATAATCATCATTTAAACTAGACCTATTCTTTAACCAATAAATAATTTCTTTGTATTTTTTGTTATTAAATGCAAACTGTACAAGTTCTGACATAGAATAAAATTCAAATAAAGGAAATTTATAAGAATAACTTCTTTTTTTTTCAATAGAATTAAAAAAAGGAGTTAAATAAACTTTTGTAGGTTTATTATACTTTTTATCCACCCAATTTAATATATGTAAATGTCCACCAGAACATGCAGATAAACATATCCAATATATTGTTGAATTATTCCACGAGGGAAAAAATCCATAATTATTATTTCTAAAAAGACTTCTTGGTTGCCTAAATAATCTAATACTTTCTCTAAAATTTTCAAATAAGTTTGGATATTTAAATTCTATCATTTGTAATAAGCTTAAATTACCAGAAAATGATATCGCTGAAATAACTTCATTTACTCTTTTCATATTTTTTAATTCAATTTGATTTTCAACATACTCATAAATAACTTTTGGTTTTATTTTATGAATAACAAGAAAAATAATATAATCACTAATTAAATGGTTTTTCCCAAAAAAATAGTGTTTTTCATCATCTGTCATATAACTAAATATCTTGCTTTGGATTTCTTTTGGAAATTTTAAAAAAGACATCTTTAATAATACAAATAAGTTAATATTATATTTAAATCAATTTTTTATTTATATAAAACTTTAATAAACTATTTATTTATATATAGAAATATATGATGGAATTTGTTATATTACCCCATCAATTATTTGATAAAAAATACTTAGATAAAAAGTATAATTATATTTTATGGGAACACCCGCATTATTTTAAAAAATATAAATACAATAAAAAAAAATTAATATTACATTTTGGTTCTATGAAATATTATTATGATTATTTAAAAAATAATAATTTTAAGGTTAAATATTTAAAGTATAGTGATACATTTCAAGTAAAAAAATATTTAATATTTGATCCAATAGATAAAATAAAATTACCAGGTAATTTTATTGTAAAAGAAAGTCCTAATTTTTTATTAACAAAAGATATTTATGCTAAATATAGAAAAAAAACAGATAAATTCTTTTTTAATGCTTTTTATATGTTTGGTAAAAAAGAGATAAATGTTATTCCAAATATAAAATCACAAGATAAATTTAATAGAAAAAAATTAGGAAAAGATGTAAAAATACCAAATATATCGTCTAATATATCTGATAAAAAATATGTTGGAGAAGGAATAAAAAGAGTAAAAGAGTTTAAAAATAATTATGGAAATGTAAATAATTTTATATATCCATTAAGTCATTTAACCGCAAAAAAATGGTTACAAGAGTTTATTAAAAATAAGTTTAAAGATTTTGGACCATACCAAGATTATATTGATAAGGATAGAAATTTTTTATTTCATTCTATGTTATCAACATCTATCAATATTGGGTTATTAAATCCAAGTGATATAATTAAAGAAATAATGAAATATAAAGAAAAAATACCATTAAATAGTTTTGAAGGTTATATTAGACAATTATTTTGGAGAGAATATCAAAGATATTGTTATATTTATTATGATTTTGAAAAAAAGAATTATTTTGGTAATAATAAAAAATTAACTAAATCTTGGTATAATGGAACTACAAAAATAGATCCAATTGATACTTGTATAAAAAATGGATTTAATACTGGGTATTTACATCACATAGAAAGATTAATGGTTGTTGGAAATTATATGAATTTATGTGGTATTAGTCCAAAAGAAGGTTTTAAGTGGTTTATGGAGTTTAGTTGTGATAGTTATGAATGGGTAATGTGTCAAAATGTATATGATATGGTATTTTTTGTATCGGGAGGTGCTACTATGAGAAGACCATATGCTTCTTCTAGTAATTATGTTTTAAAAATGTCAAATTATAAAAAAGGTAAATGGAGTGAAGAATGGAATAAAAAATACCAAGATTTTTTAAAAAATAATAAAGATAAATTACATAAATTTAGATATTATTTTCCAGGATTAAAAAAACTATAACTTATAATATAAATGTTAAGAATATTAAAAAAAAATAAATTAAATTCAATACATCTAAACCATGGTTTATTAATAAGATTTTTAATATGGTATACACTTGCTTTGTTTGGATTT
>Ga0209374_1001992_pt1 | contig 18527 bp, 15 predicted proteins | sample SaaInlLV_DNA_10m_FD_184683 | JGI IMG/M metagenome (GOLD analysis project Ga0209374, IMG submission 184683) | Marine microbial communities from expanding oxygen minimum zones in the Saanich Inlet - SI075_LV_DNA_10m (SPAdes) (version 2) | ecosystem: Environmental > Aquatic > Marine > Unclassified ... | reverse complement strand
AACCATTGCCAGCGGTTTTGTGCTCAACCCACTCGCGCAAAGCCGCGGCCGCGCAAAACCCGAACGCGTTGCGCTTTTAGCCAACCTTTCCGAGGCAACCAGCGATGCCGACTATCTGTTGCGACTCGTTGGCGGTACCAGTCACGGCATTGCAGTTGAAACCGTTGAACGCATTCTAAATTGGAAGCCTGAGCGCATCACTGCTTTTTTGAAGGAACATTCTTCGTTCGGTGATGTAAATGGCATTTTGGTCTCCCGGGAAGACTTTTCGGATGCGAAAAGCAAATTGGTTACAGCACTTGAAGACTGGCATCAAAAAAATCCTACGCTTCAGGGGATGGATCATCCGAAACTCCTAGCGTTGATACCCAAAGCCTGTCTCTATCGTGAAGCCGTTATTGCACAGCTCAAAGTAGAAGGCGTGATCTTACAATCAGGGTCACTATTGCATCGACCCGGGGCGCAGGCAACCTTACCTGAGCAAACCCGAAGACTTTTAGAGCAGGTCATCCCTCTTATTTCTGAGAATCCGAAACAACCGCCCGTACTGCATGACCTCGCAGCAAAGCTTAATGTCGATCCCAAACAGTTGAATCAGCATTTGCAGGCCTGTGCTAAGGCGGGCTTATTGGTGCATCCGGTTAAAAACCGATTTTTTGAGCCAAAAACCATCGCGGACTTAATTGCGTTAACGCAATCGGTAGCCAGCGGCAGCCCGTTTACGGTCCAACAATATCGTGATGCTTCAGGGATGGGCCGAAACCTCTGCATCGAACTGCTAGAGTATTTTGATCAGAAAGGCCTTACCCGGCGGGACGGTAACCTACGCCATCCAAGGCGGTAGGTGCGGCTGGCGGGCCTTATTCGGCACGGAGAATATGGACGTATTTGATCAGGGTGTTTTTGCCGCGGTGGAGATGCTATAAAGTTCGTTAAGTTGATAATTTTAATCTGCTTTTGAACCACTTTAGGCAATCGGTTGAAACGATTCGAAAGATTGAAGCGATTGACGCGATTGAAACGATTTGAGACTGGTCCAGTAACGACCGTACACAGCCTTCGCGTGACGACTAAGGTCGAATAAAGGTGCTCGCGTTATGACACATTACTTATCTTCCATGTTTCTCGTGACCCTCCTCACTGTGTGTTGGTCTGCTGTTGCGGAAAATACTGATTCCGTAATGGCTTCATCGGCGTTACCTGAGCCTGTGGCGAAGGTCTTAGAGGATGCTGCCAGGCTTCAAAACCAAAATCAGACTCGAGGCGCTATCAAACTGCTGCAAACTGAACGTAATAATTTTGACGACCACCCGCGGTTGGTAGAACTAGAGGTTCAATTATTGCTTGGAAGCGATCGGCTGAGTGAAGCTCGAAACCTAATCGATGGGTTAGCTAAGACTCGGTCAGATGTGGCTGGGTTAGGTGTGCAAGTTCAGCGCGCGTTTAGGCGCATCGTCAGCAGTGAAAAACGGGCCATTATTTTCGTCCAAAAAAGGATCGAGCTGCAAGATTTCGAAACGGCGATTGCGGTTACCGACCTAGCGCTTTTGGCGTTCCCTGACCGACAAGCGGATTTTTATACGCTCAAGGGAGAAGCGCTTTATAAAATGAATGCGCTACAGGCGGCGGAATCTGAATTTATGCGAGCACTTCAGATCGATCCGCTGAACCCCGTTGCAAAATCCTATGTAACCGAAATCAGAACGACCCTTGAGGCACAAACCAGTACAGCGCTCGCTGAGTGGATTCGCATTGCCAAAGATAAAGTGGGTGACTTCATTGTGACGTTCTTAGCGCTCTTCACTGCATTTTTGATGAACTCGCTCTTATCGCCCCTAAGTATGCGGCTTCGACTACTCCGCGCTCGGCGTGCCTTCGACGCGGGCAATTATGATGATTTTGCCGATGCAGTTGAACGCTTGTTAGACCAAGAAGATTTTAAACCGTTACGGCACAACTTCAGGCTGTTATTACGAAAACGGCCCTATGAAGATGTTAAAGCCATTTTCGAGGCTCATGTCATGACCGAGGAACGTCTGCCCACCCTTTTGAGAATACTGCGCCGAGAGCACGACAGGATGTTGGCGGGTGTGTAATGCAACCTGCAAAGGGCCTGCGCGATGAAGCCAGTGCTCGCCAGAACGGCTCAATTTCATGTAACGCGGTCATTGGCCCCCCCAGTATGAGCCTGGCTGACGATCCCCCCAAGCAAAAGTCTAATGAGCCGATGAGGGTCAAGTCGGTTGATTACGAAGTGCCCAATCGGTTTACCGTACTTGGTCCGCTCAAAATGCTGGTAAACCCAGTAGCGCAGTTGACCAGCACAGTCATGGATTTGATTGGCCTGATTTCTGTAGCGCTTGCCGCCAGCAAATTGTTATTTGTAAAAAAACGTCGTGGTATCTTTATGGCGTTGTTTTACCGCCAGATCTACAATACTGGCGTTCGGGCGCTCTACATCAATGGCGCTATCGGGGTTTTGGTCGGCACCCTTCTCATTTCGAGATTATTTGATTACATTCCCAATCAGGTCATGGAAGACCAATTTGGCTATTTGTTTATGGTGATCGTATTCCGAGAGCTAGGGCCGTTGATCTCAGGGGTGATCTTGATCGCGCGTTCCGCGACCGCGATCACCGCGGAAATTGGCTATCTTAGGTTGCGTCGTGAGTTTCAGGTGCTGAATGGGTTGGGCATCAGTCCGGTATTTTTGTTTTTACTCCCCGTTTTTTTCGCCTTCCCGCTCTCCTTGCTTCTAATGTTCATCTATTTTGATCTCGTAGTTTTTCTTTCGAGCTACGCCGTGATTTGGCTGTCAAACCCAAACGCAGATTTTTTCGCCTTGCTATCAGCCATCCTGAGTCAAATCAGTCTCAATGAAATCGCGATCAACGGCTTAAAAGCAGTGCTTGGCGGTATGATGATTGGGGTCATTTCAATCCATTTTGGCGCAAAAGTGGAAAGCAGTTTTACCGAGGTATCAGATGCCATATCGAACTCGACCACAACGCAGCTCATGGTATTCTTCGTGATCAATATCCTATTATCTGTTTTGGCCTACACCCAATGACCGGCACGTTGATTCTTGAGAACCTCCACATCGAATACCCAGAGGTCTTACTCTTCGATCGACTCAACCTTCAGTTTCCTGCTGGCAGTTTGATCGGGATTGAAACCGACGTCTTGGATGGTGCGACATCTTTGTTAAAAGGTATTGGCGGGATGCTTTCTGACATTGACGGCCGTTCGATTCTGAACGGTCACGATATCTTAACGATGCCGGCGAGCGAACGCGCGCGCAAGGTTGGCTTTGTGTATGAAAATGAAGGTTTAATAAGTCTTTATGATGTGTTTCAAAATATTGCGTTACCCCTCGAATTCCACACCGATTTAACCTTTGCCCAGACTCAGTCATTGATTGATGCAACCATTGAGGCGCTCAATGTGCCTAGCACGCTTGTTTGGATGCAGCCCCATGAACTTAATGATGTCCAAACCCGGTTGGTTAATCTAGCGCGCGCGCTGGTGATGTCGCCTGAGTTGTTATTGATCGACGAACTCGAGGGCGGCATGCCTGACGACATGATTGACAGCACCATGCAGTTGCTAAAAGGCAAAGCGCGGAAGGATAATATGACGGTCTTGCTAACGTCTTCAAATGAACATGTTTTACGTGAGGTGGATCAAGTGTTAAAAATAAAGTCGAATCAATTGGTTGAGAGCTCAGTTTGACTGCTTCTGCCTACCGCCCCTTTGCTGTAAGCAACAAAGACCGAATAGTTGGCTTGTTTGTTATTGGCTCGCTGTTCATTTTTTTACTGGGATTCATCATTCCAATGGTGCGCGATCTCGCCGATGAAGACACCCTTAATTTCTACACTCGCCTGGATCAAACTTATGGGATCTCTCCCAATGCCATCGTTTCGCTTAAGGGAGTAAACGTAGGATCTGTACAGAGTGTGGTTCTGAGCAACGATGGCTCGGTGCGAGTTGCGTTCGCTTTGTCCGACAGCTACGCACAGTTTTACACATCAGATCTGAAACTGGTGATCGACAGTGAGATTGGCGTGAATTCTATTTTGAATGGCAGCGGCCTGCTGCTACAACCAGGCGCATCAACCGGCCGGCCTCTCATTGATGGGGCTTACATAGAAGCGGAACCACCCCAAGGCCTGGCCTCTTTGCTTGAAACACTTGATCTCGAGCAGTTAACCCAGCAAATCACCACAATTGTCACGTCGGTTGAGTCTATAGCGGGTGGCTTGGCTAATAACCAAGAAACCTTGTACAGCACGATGGATAACCTTGCAGATGTGACTGCTGAGTTAAAACGCGTTTCTCAAGACCTGCCGGCCGTGTTTACGTCGGTCAGCCAAAGTTTGGCGCAGTTAGATCGCACCATTAGCCGCGTCGATAATGTTGTGGCCGGCTCGAGTGATGATATCGCCACCGCCATTGCCAACGCTGCGTTGCTAACGGATCAGGCAACACAAACCTTAAAACAAACAGACGTTCTCCTGCAGTCGGGTGAGCCGGCTATAGAACAACTGCCCGAATTGATGAAAACAACTGATGCAACTCTGAAGAGCCTGGATACGTTGTCCCAAACTCTAAACCGATCTTGGTTATTTGGTGGACGTAAAAAAACACAACCCCCTGAATCCGAGTAATCGAATAATAACGATTAGGAGCAGCTGCATATGATACCCGAACGTTTCAGACTATTTTTGGGCCGCACGCGACCATTAGCGTTCTTAACCCTTGCGATTGGTGCCTTTCTTAGTGGGTGCGCAGTGCAGACCGACGAAGGCATTTTGGCGGGTCCCGCTCTGACGCTTGGCACGTCGAAGACGACGGAAGCAGAAGTTCCCGCCGATGAAAAAACGTTGCCCACAACGATTGCGGTTCTGCCCTTAGGTAATCAAACAACGAGTGATCTCGCGATTGCTGCGGTTCGACAAACCTTGTCGAATCATTTTTCAAGCCGAAACTATCGCGTCATGCATACGGCTGATGTCGATCGCCGTCTGGCCTTAGCAGGCATTGATATCGCCACAGAGCCTGACCTCGATTTCTCAAAATTACGCACAATTCTTGGGGTTGATGGACTGATCACCGGCAACGTCACCCATTACGAGAAGACTTTTGCGGGTGTCGGGGCACGCATTTCTGTCGGTGTGAGTTTGACGTTATTAAATGACCAGGATGAGGTTGTTTGGGAGGCATCGAATGTTCAGCGGTCCTATGCAGGGGGTGTCTCGGTCTCACCGGTGGGGATCATTGTTAACGCGCTTGCTGCGGCGAAACACCTTTATGGAGACGTCAATTTATTCCGGGCCGCCGATGACTTGGGACGAATTTTGGCCAAAGACATGCCCGCCCCAGAGCGTTTAGCGGTCAAGAACCGCCCCGTTATTCAAAGCGTTGCGCATTCCGGTGCCAGCCAAAAGCTAAACTATGGCGCGACCGTGAATTTTGCACTCGAGGGAGATGCCGGATTGAAGGCAAGCATCGCCATTCAAGGCGTGGGTTTAATTGATCTTCAAGAGGTCAGCCCGGGCGCCTATTCGGGTCAATGGGTCGTCGACCAATCGATTAATATCGAATCCGAAACCGTCGTTGGCCGACTAATGAATGATGCCGGCGAGTTCAGTTCCTGGGTCTCGCCGTACGGCCTCATGACGATTGATAACACACCACCGACGGCGTTGACCGATATCACTATTACTTCTCGCCCAGGCGCCGTACAAATTTCCTGGTCACCGGACTACGATGGCGATTTACAAACGGTTTCTGTACAGGTCCAAGGGCGTGAAACGTGGCAGCGCGTGGCGCCCATCGATCAAGCCCTCACCCTCACCGAACTGTCTGACTTCGCCCCGACGCAAATTCAGATCATGCTGGAGGATGATGCTGGCAATCAGGCTGCACCGCAAAAAATGACCGTGATCGCAGCGCCAGATCCGCGGTTTAGCCAAGCTAAGGATATCAAGTCGGCCCTACCATCCGTCGTGCAGGGTGCTATGCGGCTGCGCAAGGCTTTCGGTCCGTTTACCCTGTCCGGGCCTCTGCGTGTCGCAACGGATGGCGTTTTGTTGATTGAGCCGGGGGTCCAACTCGAACTTGCACCAAATGCGCAAATTGACGTGCTGGGAGAAGTTCAAGCAATGGGGACGACCGCTGCGCCGATTACGGTTACGCATCAACAAGGCGTCTCAGCCCAAACGTTTTTGATTTTAAGGTCTATGTTACCAAGCAGAGTGGCGGGTATGAGCATCCAGCACGTCAACGTACCGTTCCAAATTCTGGCAGGTAGCCCGGTTATAGAGGACACAGTCGTTAACGGCGCGTTTAATGCCATTATGATGTCTGGCAGTTCAAAACCATTGATTCGAAACAATGCGTTCACAAATGCCTCCGCTTCGGCCATGGTATTGTCGGAACAGGCGCAGCCTAGTCTCCTAGGAAACCAGTTTATCGAGAACCAACCCTTTCATATTCAGAATAGCTCGAGTTATGCCATCAAAGTGACAGGTAATACGTTCGATCCACCGGCCTCAATGATGACGATTTTGGGCCCAGTGGAAGACTAAACCGAAAAAATGAGATCAGCATGATGTATTTAAGAATCATAGTTATTGCCTTCGGCGTTTTATCGGCAGAGGTCAGTCGCGCCGACGATTACATTGAATGGGTCGCGGCCAACAGCGGGATTAATTGGACCGATGGCTCAGCCGTTGCCGAGGGTGCTGGGCTCGCCAAACCTGGAACACCGCCGAGTCTTGCCAAAATGATGGCATGTCGGGCCGCCTTGGTTGATGCCCAGAGGAATTTGCTCGAGTCTCTGCAAGGCATTCGCGTTGAAGGGATTACAATCGTCGATAAACTCATGTTGAAAAGCGATCTGATTAAATCGAGCGTCGAGGGCTCCTTAAAAGGCGCGGTGATGACCAGTCGACGCCCCCAAGCCGATGGCACCTGCGAAGTGACGTTAACCGCTCCGATTGCTGGAAATTTTGCACGTAATGTTTATTCAACGGTACTTGCGCCCAACAACCAATCCTCTGCCCCGATGGAGTCGGCCATTCAAAAGGCGATGTTTTCAACCTTGGATTATGTGCTGAGCGCGATTGCAAGTTCCGCCCACGCGAACGAATCCAGCCTTGAGACAGCGCTTGAGACACTCACCCGCAGGCTCGATGCCTTGGAAGCGTTGATGACCAATCAAAAGGGATTACCTAAAGCGGTCCGCGGTATGCCAACGGGTATTGTTATCGATGCGCGCGGCAGTAATTTTATTCCCTCGATGTCACCCAAAATTAGAAAATTACGAGCCGGTGTGATTTATCCTAAAATGAGCGACCAGCAAACCCTCGCTGCTAGAGGTCAGCTTGTTTCGCTGTTTACTCGGGATGTTACAACGGCTCAGCAGCACCCGATCGTTGGCGACCGCCCGGTTGTTTTAAAAGCGCTACGAACTTGGGGCGACACTCGCACCGAAATAGTACTCAATTCTGAAGGTTCTAGGCGCTTAGAAAAAATGATTCAGGATGGCGTCATGCAGGATGCGGGCGTTATTATTGTTCTTTAATCGTTGGAATCTTATTGCATGAAATATTATATGTTCGCTGCGTTAGCGGTTTGCGCGCTATCGGTTAACGCCCAACAATCTTCGATCACCGAAGCGGAGGGCTATTCCTGCATGGGGGTCGATTACTCTAAAAAACAGACCGAACAGTTAGCGCTGCAGGACGCTAAGCGCCAAGCGGTTGAGTTTTCAAAAAGCTATATTGAAAGCGCCACCGAGATGGAAAACTTTAATTTAAAGCGGGATCTCGTAAAAGCCTTCGCTCAGGCGGAAGTCCAAGTGCTTACGATTATCGAGCAACAGTGGGACGACCCAACGTCTAGCGATTGTTACACGGTAAGAATTCAAGCAGAGGTTATTCCCATTGCGCAGGATCTCAAGGAAATAGCAGAAGCAGGAGGGTTTCAGAATGACCCGAGTGCCCCGCTCACGGTTCGGATTTGGACAAACAAAGCCGAGCTGGTTGAGAATGAAGCCCTTAAGATCTATTTGCGTGGTAACAAACCATTTTTTGGCAGGATCATTTATCAGGATGCGAGTGGTTTAAAGCTTCAGTTGCTACCCAATCCCTACCGGCAAGATGCCTATTTCCAAGGGGGGGTGAACTACGAAGTACCGGGCGGTCTTGATAAATTTGACATGGTCGTACAGGGACCGTTCGGCAAAGAAACGGTATCGGTTTACGCCAGCACCGCGCCTCTAGGCGATATTGACACGAATAATCTCGGACCAGTACTCCAAGTACAAGCCCAAGATATCGCAAAAAAAACACGAGGGATCAAGGTCATCGCGCGGCCGGTTGATTCAACGCAAGGGAGCAATCAGGTGATCTCCCGAGTCAATGAATTCGCGGAGGATCAGGTCATGTTGACGACCCGGTCCGCGCCTTAGGTTTATCGGAGCATTTTCATGAAAGGGTATTTTATTTGCTGTCTGTGTCTGACTCTAAGTCTGGGATACAACGCAGCCACAGCTCAAGAGCTGAACATTGGGGATCTTGCCCCGGATTTTTCGCTGACTGCATCGGACGGTAAGACCTACACATTGAGTCAATATAAAGGTCGACAAGCGGTCGTCATTGCATTTTTCCCGAAAGCCTTCACTGGCGGCTGAACGCTTGAGTGCAAATCGCTGCGTGACAGTGATGACGCCATTCAAGATTTCGAGGTTGCCTATTTCATGGCAAGCACGGATTCTTTAGTCGATAACACGGCATTTGCAACCAAAAATGATGCAAGCTTTCCGATTCTTGCTGATCCAGATAAAAAGATGACCCGGGACTATGGCGTTTTAATGGCGGGTGCGTTTGCCAAACGATGGACCTTCTATATTGATGCGTCGGGCATTATTGTTTCAATCGACAAATCGGTCTCGGCGCGTACTGCCGGGGCCGATTTGGTTGCTAACCTAATTCGTTTGCAGATACCCAAACGGGCTGAATGAGACGACGCCGCGCTGCTGGTGAGGATGATTGACATCCGGCACCCTGTCCTTCGACGCGCGGCCCAAACCAGGTTGCATCTTCATTTGGCGATCCGGCCCGGCTTTCTGATCGTGGGAGGAGATTGCGCCTTGATGGCTTGCGTCACCGGACAAGGCGTGTGGTATCTCCGCTAAAAGACCCGCCCTAATCTTGTATAGTAGTTCTGATGACCGCCCTCTGCGATGGCAAAGCCAATTTGTAAGGTTCCTAAGGGGGTATCAGCACCAATAAAAGCGCCGAGTGACCCAAGTGCGCCGACAGCAGACACATCCTCAGTGTTATCCCAAGCGCCGCCATACTCCATTGTGACCCCGATCAGGGCATCGAGTGCCGGCAAAGCGGTATATCGCTGATAGTAGATGGCCGATACGACACCCATGGCGGCCCCGCGTCGGGCTTGGGTGCTCAGGCCAGTTAGCAGGCCGTAGCCGCCAATATGGAACTCGGAATTAATGCTGGGGGCATCAGTCGCCGCACCAAGATATAAATTGATGCCGAGATTGTGCTCATTTTTTTCGAAATAACGCCCGGCGCGGAGTGTCCATTGCCCATATCGATTCTCACTCCCCAAGGCCTCATGATAAAGCGACCAGCTGGCATCGATAATCGCCCCATGCGCTGGGAAATCAATATCATCGCGAGTATCAAACACAAAACGCCATTCCAAGCTCGACTCATCAAACCCTAAGTTGGTTCGTTGACTCAGGCCGCTTACGGCATGGGCCTTTCCTTCGGTGCGGCGAAGTCCGACCGTGGTTCGCCATCGGCCCTGATATTCAAAGCCGATGCCGGCAGTCACTTCCAACCCACGTAAAGCATAAACCGTGGTTCTAACACCATTTTCATAATCATAAAGTGCCTGGTCAGAATAACCACCCGTCAAATAGCCAAACATGTTGCCAGCTGGATCCAAGGGCCAATACAAGGAACTTTCAAGGCTGGGTTCATCGCCAATACTTGCACTCGTTAACCACTCTGCTCCATATTGAGAGACTTCCTGCTGAGAGTAGCCCAGCAAGAATGAAACTCTTGAGTCGTGCTTAAACTCGCTCTCTAGGTTAAACCCAAAATGTAGATAATTGGGCCCCCAGGCCTTTTCGTCGGCGCTGATGGCTAAAACGGTTTGATCTGCCTTTTGCGTTTGAGTAAATGAAACAAGCTCGAAATGACCTAGGCCATGAATACGGTTTACGTCGCGTGATACCTGTTTCAAATTGAACCGATCCCCTACTTTGGTGAAGATCCTATTTCTTAAAACCGTGTTGGCAAGTTCGGTTTCGTTCACTAAGTCAATGCCTGCAATGGTTGGCCTTAGGGCAGTCGGTTTGGTGACCGCGACGTAGGCCTCCTGGCTTTGCATAAAGGGTCTAAGCGCCTGTTGTTTTGCTGCGATTGTTTCTTCACCGACCTTAATAGCATCGGCCGCGGTGCTGAAGTCCACTGCAGAGAAGTCCTCAAGGTCGGGCACGACTAGGATGTCGTCTGCAGTGAGCCGCGCCTTCTGGATTTGAGTATTGTTCACGACGAGTAGCCTCGTGAGTTGGTCTGTGATGGTCAGCAAATTACCCAATGCCGCCTTTGGCAACATTGGTGAGGTGATGTCGACGACAATCAGTATGTCGGCACCCATTGCTTGCGCCAGTTCAACAGGAAGGTTGTTGGTAATGCCGCCATCGACGAGTAATCTGCCATGGACTTCGATCGGCGCGAAAACTGCGGGTACGCCCATCGAGGCTCTAAGCGCGACGGCTAAATTACCTTTATCTAAGACCACCATTTCACCGGTCACAATATCGGTGGCCACCGCCTTAAAAGGCCTCGGTAGCGCATCAAAATCGATGATGTGGGCGACATGCTGGGTCATGGCCTGCAGGGCTAAAATGACATTTTGGCCTTGGATCGCGCCACTGGGTATTTTCAATACGCCGCCCTGATAGCCAGGCGTCCCTGGAATCGAAAACTGGTCTTCTCGAAACTTACGCTGCATGGAGCGATCTTGTCTGGGCACGTCATCAACTAGCGCTTGCTCCCAATCCATCTCAAGCATTAAGGTTTCAATTTCTCGCGCAGACAACCCTGAGGCGTATAAACCGCCGATAATGGCGCCGATACTGGTACCCGTGACAAGATCTACTGGAATGCGATGATCCTCGAGATACTTCAAAACGCCGATGTGAGCTGCGCCTCGAGCCCCTCCTCCCGCCAATACTAGACCAATCTTTGGGCGATCTAGCGCTGCAGCTGAAGACGGCCCGCTTGCGCTCAAACTCAAGCTCAAAAAGAGACTGCAAACTATCAGCGCTGACGATACAAAATGCGCGTTCACAATACGGATGACTTTAAAAAGAGTGTCAATTCGGTTTTACTCCAATCTAAAGGGTGCGTAGGTTAGCGTATGGTCTCCTGTTCGGTTTGGAACGGCTGTTTCTCCTCTGCCTTGCGACCATCCCGAAAGAGTCTCTGGCAAGCCATAGTGCCCCGCCACCACATACCCCGCGATCGGTTGATTGCCGGATTGAAGCAGCTTGAGCGCAATCGCCGGTTGGCCCTTAATACCGTTAATTTGAAGCACCTTTTGGCCCTTTAGGGATCCCCAACGGTTTGTCATTACGGACCGCCGAACACCCCCTAATTCAAATTGCAAATCATCTCGAGCCTCGGTTACGACTAAGCTGAACCAGTCCGGATTGGTTGGTAGGATAACGGAAAGCGCATAAATTGCTTGCCCTGCCAGGGTTGTTTTTGTCGCGGTAACTGCCGGTTGGGCGTACAAAGGTATTGGCGGCGCGCTCACTTGCCGCTGAGCAAAGCCTTGTTCAAACGGCAGTTGTGTCTTAATCCCCGCTGGGCCGGCCCAGGACCAGTCTGGGCCTAATCGATCCGAACTCGTGGTTGCAATTGTTGCCGCGCCATCAGGATCCACGACCAGCCTAAAATTAACGTGTTGTGGCCGCATTGCACTGTGCAGGGGAAGTACCAACACTAGCGCGATCGAAACCAGTGCGCCGTAGACCAACACAAGCTGGACTAAACGTGTCCTTTGCTCTGCTGCAAAAGGCGCAAGTAGGACTAAAAATAATCCTAAAAACGGTAGGGTCGTTATAATCAAGTGATAACCCTGGCTTTGCTCCAAGGGTAAAACAAGGCCCAGTGATCCTGGCACTGCAAGCCATAACAAGGTTAACGCGGCGATTAAAACGGTACCAGGTCGCAATATTGGCGCAAAGAACACCAACAGCGCGCCAAAGCTGAGAACCGGTAACACGAGGTTCAAAGCATCGGGTAGCCAAATCAGGAAGGTGAGGCCCGCTATCCACCATATCCACAGGGCAGCGAGCACGCGCTGCGAAAATTGTACGTCCTGAGCCAATTTTATTGTGGCGCATTGCAGCAGCACGATCAGCGGCATACAAAACAACAGATATCGTAGCGGCGCGTCATAGGCAGGCCAATGAACCGTGGCCCCTTTTGTCCACCACAAAGCGGAAAAGGTAAGACCAGTCACAACCAGCGCGAGCATCATGACCCCCGTCAAAGCCGCTGCAGCTGCGATGAGCCTTAGGGGCCGCTTCTGTCGGAATGTTGTGACCAACAACAGGATCGAGACGATTAAAAAACAGGCGGTATTCACCCAATAGGGAGAATGTAGCCACCAACCATAAAATCCTTGATAGCTTACAGCACGCGGCGCGGTGAGCTGGTCAGCCAGGGCTAAATCTCGGGCCAAAGGCCACAGGTTGTCGCCATGATGTTGCAAGGTCGAAAGATCAAGCAAAGCAAGGTTATCGAGCCGAGTGTGATAGCGACTGCGCTCAGCCGCAAAGGCAAAGTCCGCACCCGGCACCCCTGCTCGTTTTGAGACACTGAAATCAGTATCGTTGGGCATGCGTTTGAAAATCTCATTGATCAACGACATACCCGAGGGGCGTTCAGCATCGGCGTAGAGGTCAATTAAATGTTGGTTCGGGCCATGGGTTCGAATGATCTGACTGACGCCACTTGAACCGGATCCTTCAATGTTAATCAGCAAGCCAATCTGATCTCGCTTAGGATGATTGGCGAAGAAAGCCTCTGCACCGAGTAATCCCAGCTCTTCTGCATCGGTCAAGACCAGCAAAACCGGCCACTTTAAAGCGGGCTCCTTCAACAGACGTTTCGCGGTTTCCAGTACCGCAACAACCCCTGCCCCGTCATCGCCCGCCCCGGGTGCGACGGGCACTGAATCGTAGTGCGCCATGAGGGCAAGGTATGGCCCAGTTTCTGATCCGGGGATCTCCGCAACCAAATTCTCGACCCAAGCGCAGCGTGACGCCCGGTTTGAGCAGCCCCACTGCCGCTGGATGTCGACCGCCAGACCGATTTCTGCGAGCACTAGGATCAGCTCATCCCGAACTCGATGATTGGCGGCGGAACCGGTCGGATGCGGCGATTCATCTCCTAAGATCCTAGCCAGCAAATCAAAGGCTGTATAAGCCGAAAATCGATCGATTTGGGGCGAGACCGGCGCTGGCGACCGGGTGGCTTGCTGATTCAGTAAAAACGCCAGCAACGCGGTCAGCAAGGCCAGCAACAGGGGGTAACGTTGCCAGCGAATCACGAACGACCGCCACGCACGCGCTGTACTTCAGCCATCAAGCCGAATAACGCGATGGTATCGGTTGTGCCGGCGCGGCCGCTAAATTCGCGATAAAGCGTGTCAACATTAATAGCAATGCGCTCCGCATCCAACCAGCGATCAAAATCGCCAAGTGCAATATCGAGAGCCGCTTCACGGACGCTTAACCCCGCATCAAATCGGGCGCGAGCCTCACGTTCGATATAACGCAGGTAATCTTGAACGGCTCGAACGCCCTTCAGATCCGTGAGCGGGCCATGGCCCGGTACGATTACCTCCGGATCTAAATCGATGATGGCATCGCAGGCTTTGATCCAGTTCGCGACTGGACCCGCCCACATGAGCGGTGTGCCTTCAATGAAGAGGATATCGCCGGTAAAAATCGTGCGGTCGTCAGGAACATAAACCAGCACGTCGCCGCCGGTGTGCGCAGGGCCGACTTCGATTAGTTCGACCGATTTATCGCCGACGGCAAGCGTTAGCGCGCCATTGAAGGTTCGACTCGGCAATTTTTCAGCGACTTTGGCGAAATCAAACGGCCCGAATACTGCTTTTAAATAGTCGCCCGTCTCGCCCAACCCATCTGCGGAATCCATAAAGGCTTTGAGCATTTTCGGGGTGAAACTTTCCATTTCCCGAGCGCTGGATTCCGACGCGATGACTTCTGCCTTGGTACATAGTCCATTGCCATGCGTATGATCACCGTTAGCATGGGTATTCACAACGGTATCAATCATGTCCGCGCTAACACCGCTCGCATCCGCCATCACGTCAAGCATTTCTTGCGTTAACACTGCGTCGAATAACGTATCGACTAATAAGGACGACCCGCTATCGACGATGAGGCCCGCGTTTGACCAACCCCAGCCGCCATCAGGTTGCAAATAGGCATAGATCCCATTACCGGTTTCATGTAAACCTTTTTGGTATTGCCATGAAGTTGCCATAAGCTTTCCTTTTTTTTCAGAATAACTGAATTGAAGGACCTCTGCATTGCGCCCAGGATGCCAGGGCCAACTCGCCCTGTTATGATCTACCCATCAGGCAGCAGGAATCACTGTGACGACGATTACTTGTATCGAGGACCTTAAAGCACTCTATAAACAACGAGTGCCCAAGATGTTTTATGACTATACGGAATCGGGTTCGTGGACAGAGCAAACGTTTGAAAGCAACGCGACGGCGCTGCAGCATATTCTGTTTAAACAAAGGGTTCTTGTGGACCTATCCCAACGATCGGTTGCCAGCACCCTGCTTGGGCAACCCGTCACGATGCCGGTTGCCTTAGCACCCGTTGGATTAACCGGCTATCAACACGCTGATGGTGAAATCAAAGCAGCAATCGCTGCGGCACGCTTTGGGGTGCCTTATACCCTGTCGACGATGAGTATTTGCAGTATTGAGGACGTTGCAACCAAGACCTCAGCCCCCTTTTGGTTCCAACTCTACGTTATGCGCGACCGAGACTTTATTCGGCGCCTGATTCAACGTGCCAAAGCCGCCGAATGCAGCGCATTGGTGCTCACAGTCGATTTGCAAATTCTTGGGCAACGGCATAAAGATATTAAAAACGGGCTCTCGACACCCCCAAAACCGACGCTGAAAAACATCATCAATATGGCCACAAAACCGCGCTGGGGCTTAGGTATGCTCGCCACGCCCCGACGCGACTTTGGCAATATTATTGGTCATGTAGCTGGGGTTAAAGATACCGGGTCCCTATCCGAGTGGACTCGGGAGCAATTCGATCCCGGTTTGAATTGGGACGATGTCGCGTGGATAAAAGATCTTTGGGGTGGCCCGCTTATTATCAAAGGCATTATGACGCCGGAAGATGCATGCCTCGCCCGAGACCATGGCGCAGATGCCATCATCGTTTCAAACCACGGCGGGCGTCAATTAGATGGCGCGCCGGCGAGCATTCAAGTCTTGCCGGCCATCAAAGCCGCTGTGGGTGATCGAATCGAGGTGTTGATGGACGGCGGGATTCGCAGTGGTCAAGATGTGTTGCGGGCCCTGGCTAGCGGCGCTGATGGCACATTGATTGGTCGGGCCTACATCTACGGATTGGGTGCGCTCGGTGAGGCCGGAGTTCGGGAAACCTTAAACATCCTGCGCAATGAACTGGATTTAACCATGGCATTTTGTGGCTGCACCAATATTGCGAATGTGTCGGGTGATATTTTGTGGTCTTGACTGTGCGTCATCGCAATCATCACTCAAGGTCTGAAGCACGGGGCGAACCTGATTACGGTTAGTTTGACAACTGCACCTAAAGAGTCTCGATGAATTGAGGCATCCAGTGCTGCCTAAAACTGTGGTTTACTCTCTCAAGGCAAAGCCTTGTAAAGGGCTTACCTCACCTGCAACGCAAAGGATCATCCGAGGCGGATGAACCTAAAATGAATCGGATAATTTGATCCGGATTAATCTTAACAAAGGAACCCTCATGACAGACTTCCCTCTCCCCAACATATCAACCGATTTAACCGGCCAAGTCGCGTTTGTCACGGGCACGACAGCAGGACTGGGCCGCAGGTTTGCGCAGGTTCTGGCAGCTTGTGGCGCAAAGGTTGTGGTTACAGGGCGCCGGGTGGATCGTCTCGAGGCCTTGAGTCAGGAAATTAATGCCGCCGGCGGCATCGCGGCGGCAATCGCCATTGATATGACTGATCGAGACAGTATTCGTTCGGCGCTCAAGGAAGCCGAGGCTATCTTTGGAACGGTAACCATTTTAGTGAACAATGCTGGGATTCCAGATGCGCAGCGCGCCGTTAAAATAGATGACCCATTGATGGACGCCGTATTTGATACGAACCTCATTGGCCCTTGGGTGCTATCTGTCGAGGTTGCGAAACGGCTCATCGATACCGGACTGTCGGGTAGGATTGTAAACATCGCATCTGTTGCGGCGTTTAACACCACCGCGCAATCGGCGGCGACCCTGTACTCAACCACTAAGAGCGCGGTCGTGCGAATGACGGAATCCTTGGCCGTTGAGTGGTCGCGATATCCGATCAACGTGAACTGTATTGCCCCAGGGGCCTTTTCGAGTGAGATGATGGACGGGATGTTGTCCCGGATGGGCGATATTAGCCAACACTTCCCGAGAAAACGAATTTGCCAGCCTGCACAGATGGACAGCACGCTTTTGTTTTTAGTGTCACCTGCCTCCGAATGCGTCACGGGGACGGTCATTAAAATCGATGATGGTCAAGGGCCGAGATAACGCGACTTTGGCTGAACGCCCACCCTACTTTGAAGCATTAACGATCACAGGACACCGCATATGACAGCTGCCCCAATCCTTTCAGAACGCGTCGGACACACTCAAATCATCACGCTAAATCGCCCAGATTCTATGAATGCCATTACGTCACAGATGCTGGCGGACCTTAATACCGCGTTAAAGGCGGCGGATGACGCTCCCCAGGTGCGCGCCGTCGTGATTACTGGGGCTGGGCGCGCCTTTTGTTCGGGCCTGGATCTGAAACAAGCATCCGCCGGCGAGGGAATCGCCGGTACTTTGGGCAGCCGTCAAGGCACCAATCATTACTCGACCCGAGAAATTTGTACGGTTACGTTGCAGCGAATGGACACGCCTGTGATCGCGGCGATTAACGGGGCCGCGGCGGGTTATGGGTTGGATTTGGCGCTGGGTTGCGACATGCGCCTAATCTCCGATCGGGCCAAACTATTGCCAGGATTCGCCAAGATGGGGGTTATTCCTGAAAGCGGCGGCACTTGGTATCTGCCACGACTGCTTGGGTGGGCTAAAGCCTGTGAGATCTCGATGCTGGGAGACCCGATGTCTGCAGAGCAGGCGTTAGATTATGGCTTGGTTAATCGGGTTATCCCGGAGGCGCAGCTAATGGAAACGGCTCTAGCTTGGTGCGATAAGATTTCAGCGAACGCACCATTGGCCATCGCGGAGATGAAACGGTTGTTTCGGCATGGTCTAACCCAGGATTTCGAAAGCCATTCGCATCATGTTTTGATGTCGGTTTTAAACCTATTCAAATCAAACGATTTTTCAGAAGCCGTAACGGCATATATGGAAAAACGCGAGCCGGATTTTAAAGGCAACTAGTACCGGGTTTTGGACCCTTTTTAAGTGCGGAGCGCGCAGATGAAAATTGTGATTATTGGTGCTGGTAGCTTGGTGTTCTCTAGTCGGCTAACGGCGGACCTGCTGTCTTATCCAAAACTTCGAACGGCGCATTTCGCGCTGGTTGATACGGACATTGAGCGACTCGATTATGCGGGAAAAATCGTCGCGCAAATTTGTCACCATGGTGACTATAGTGACGTCACTTGGAGTTTACATCATGATCGCGAAGACGCCCTTCCGGATGCTGATTTCGTGATTTCCAGTATTTTAGTTGGTGGGTTTGAGGCGATTGAATCTGAAATAGACTTGCCAAAATCCTTTGGGGTCTGCCAGGCTATCGGCGACACACTGACGCCAGGTGGGATCATGCGCTGCTTGCGCACCTTGCCGGTGCAGGCCGCAATTGCGCAAGATGTGATGCGGCTTTGCCCGAATGCTTGGCTCCTAAATTACACCAATCCGATGGCGATGCTGTGTTGGGGTATGTTTCGAGCGGCACCCGGCATTAAACTCGTTGGCTTATGCCACTCGGTTCAAGGCACCACCACCGAGTGGGCTGAGCGCCTAAAGGTGCCCATGTCTGAAGTTGATTTTCGATGCGCCGGCATCAATCATCAGGCTTGGATTACCAGGTTTACCCATAAGGGCCGAGACCTGCTGCCAGAAATTAGGCGATTGGCCGAAACGCCATCGCTTTGGCAGCAAGATACGTCCCGCATGGAATACATCA
>Ga0209374_1001989_pt1 | contig 18539 bp, 19 predicted proteins | sample SaaInlLV_DNA_10m_FD_184683 | JGI IMG/M metagenome (GOLD analysis project Ga0209374, IMG submission 184683) | Marine microbial communities from expanding oxygen minimum zones in the Saanich Inlet - SI075_LV_DNA_10m (SPAdes) (version 2) | ecosystem: Environmental > Aquatic > Marine > Unclassified ... | reverse complement strand
TAATTGACGTAAATCCTATCAACTGCCAAAATAGCGAATTTGTAGGAGCAGGTAACCATTTTAAGAAGCTAATCAAGCGATTAAACAGCAAGTGTTTATGGTATCTCATTAACGTTTATTAATGGTTCAACTTATTTTTTTAGATTTAAGCTGAGATATTGCTGATAGAAGCGCCGAGCTAACGCAGGCCCGCGCAAGCACGGACGCCACATTTGGCCTGTGCGATTACGCCTCCAATCCTTCTGCGATCGCTGCATTTTGCAGTGCGTTGATTTCGGTGATGCCCTTGGCCCCGAGGTCGAGGAGGGTGTTGAGCTCTTCGCGTGTGAAGGTGGCTTCTTCGCCGGAGCTTTGCACTTCGACGAATTTACCGGTGCCTGTCATTACGATGTTGGCATCGACGGTGGCGTCTTTGTCTTCGGGGTAATTGAGGTCGAGCACGGGTGTATCTTGATACACGCCAACGGAGACCGCGGCCACGGATTCGTTAAACGGATTTTCGATCAGCTCACCTTTTGCAATGAGTTTTTGAATGGCAATTTGAGCGGCGACATAAGCTCCAGTGATCGATGCGGTGCGAGTGCCGCCGTCGGCTTGCAGTACATCGCAATCGATCCAAATCGTCTTACCTGTGAGTTTTTTGAGGTCGAATACGGCGCGCAGTGAGCGGCCAATGAGGCGCTGGATCTCGATGGTTCGACCGTCGGCCTTGCCGGCGCTGATATCGCGTCGCTTGCGATCGAGTGTGCTGTAGGGCAGCATCGAATACTCGGCAGTCATCCAGCCACCTTCGACCTTTTGAGCGCGCATCCAGCCTGGCACGCGGTTGTCGATCGATGCGGCGCAGATCACGCGGGTGTCGCCAAAGCTTACGAGCACGGAGCCGAGCGCATGTGGGGCGATGCCCGTCTCGAATGTAATCGTGCGAAGTTCGTCGATTGCGCGGTTATCAGGACGGGCGAAAGGTGTGTTGGTTTGGTTGGACATTTTTAAGAAGTTGGAAAGTGGAAAGGTTGGAAAGTGAGAATTGGACGGTCTAATTCTACTCTTAAACAGTCGTCCCGTGTGAGGAGATTGGGATTAGGAGTAAGATTAAGGTCTTTCAGGCTTCGGCCGCTGTTTGTTTGGAAGTGAGGGCTGGTAAATAGCGTTCACGGGCCAAGCGCCAGAAGATTAATAAAAATGCGGTAAGTGGAATCGCTAGGACCATGCCCATGATGCCGCCCAGAGCGACGCCCCAAAAGAAAATGGAAAAGATGATGAGCATTGGCCCCATTCCGGTTTTATCGCCCATGATGCGTGGGGTGAACACGTAGTCGGTGAGCAGCTGGCCGATGATGAAGACGACTGCGCAGAGGCCGATCAAACTGGTGCCGCCTCCGTCTTGAAAGTAGGCGAGTGGAAGCACGGTAAGTATGCCGAGCATGGTGCCTAGGTAAGGGATGATGTTGAGCAGACCAAGGATGAGCCCTAGAGCGATACCGAAATTGAGGCCGACGATTCCGAAGCCGACTGCCAGTACGGTGCCTAGCAGGAGTCCTATGATGATTTGCCCACGGAAGAATGCGATGAGGATGTCGCTGAACTGGCGGCAAAGAAAGACGATATCGTTGCGGCGTTCGTCTGGGAGGAAGCTGAGCTGTTTTTCAATGTCGTTCCACACGTTGCGGTTGCCATTGAGAATGAAGAATAGGTAAACGGGGATGATTGCGTAGGCCGCAATTTTGGCAAAAATGCTACCTATCAAGCCACCGATTGAACCGCCAATCGTGCTGATTTTTTCTGGAAGAGCCTGAAGTCCGCTCGTGATCGATTCAGAGTGTGTGGCGACCATATTCTGCACGTATGCTTGTGGTGTTTGGCCGAGCTTGGTATGAAGCCATTGCCATGCGGCTGGCGCCTTTTCTTGCAAGAATTGATAGAAATTGTCGCGTATGCTTGGCACTGCATGGATGAACTCTGCGCCTTGGCGAAACAAGATTGGCAGCAGTAGCATGGTGATGGTTGCGATGACCAGCAGCACTAGCAAGTAGAGCAGAATGATGCCTTGAGTTTTGGAGAGCCGGGTATGTTTCTCGCATAGGGTAATGATCGGCCGCAACAGTGTGGCGAGGATCGCAGCGATCGCGAGTGGTAGCAGTATATCTTTAAATGTGTGGATAAATATCTGCAGCACGACCAACAGCGAACAGGCCGTGGCGATGAGCAGTATCAGGGCGAAGGCAGTCGCACCCGCGGCAATAATTCGTTTTTGGTAGGGAGACAGGGAGGGCGATTTGAGGTCAGGCATAGCGGTGTGTGAGTTTAAGCTGTAACAGACTACCTTTTAAAGTCGAGCGTGGGACTGTGGTGCTGCTTGACTAAGTGATTACATAGCCGCAGGCAGCGCAACTGAGCACCACTAGCCACGCTGGAGCCTTAAATCGACTCAGCGCGATAAAGGCGCCAGTTGCCAGCACGATATCGGTCCAGCGTTGCACGCCGTGCGCCCAGACCGGATTGATTAAAGCAGCGAAGAGTAGGCCGACGACAGCGGCATTGGCACCAATCAGTCCGGCTTGTGCCCAGACTTTGTTTCGAAAGGTATTCCACAGTGGTAGCAGGCCAATGAGTAGCAACATCCCTGGCAGGAAGATCGCGAGCAGTGCGATTGCGCCACCAATCCAGTGTGGCGAGGTGGCTTGGCTGGCGGTGCCGAGAAAGGCCGAGAGCGTGAACAGCGGGCCGGGCAGTGCTTGCGCCGCGCTATAGCCAGCTAGGAAGTTGCTTTCCGATACGAGGCCGCCAGGCACCACGCTATCATGCAATAAAGGAAGCACCACGTGACCGCCGCCGAAGACCATGGCACCCGCTCGGTAATTCATCCCATAAATTGCGCTACTTGCATCCGGCGATACCAGCAGTGAGGCGGTTAGCAGCACGCAAAAGCTCGTGAGTGCGATGCACATCGTGCGCTTGCTAACCAGTTGCTGTGCGCCTTGCAGTTCTGGCTTGTCTAGGTTTGAGTTGCGGAACAGGGCATTGCCGATCGCGATGCCCAGTAAAATGACGCCGACCTGTATCCATAGACCATCGACAGTCAGGGTGAGTGCTGCACAGCCAACTGCGATTGCGATGCGAGGCCAGTCGGGGCATAGTTTCCTGCCTAAATCGAGCACTGCTTTGGCGACCACAGCGACGGCTGCGATGAGGAGTCCGTGAATCAACGGAACGGCACCATCACCAATTACGCCTAGTCCGTAAGCACAGGCGATCATCATGAGCGCCGACGGCATTGTGAAGCCCAGCCACGCGGCACATGCCCCGCGCAGTCCGCCGCGCTGCCATGCAATGGCGAAGCCCAACTGACTGCTCGATGGGCCAGGTACGAATTGGCAAAGCACCAGCAGCTCTGAGTAGTGCGCTGCTGTTAGCCATTTACGGCAACTGACGAACTCTTCCTTAAAGTAGCCGAAGTGAGCCACCGGTCCGCCGAACGAGAGACAACCGAGTCGGAGGTAAATCAGAAAGATCTTCAGAGCGGAGAGTGGCTGTTGTGTCGACATGAGCTGAATTAGGACCGATCGGATGCTTTTTTCAAGAATTGAAGAGTTGGGTTGAACTTTTGCCGACAACACGCACTGTGCTGCGATCATGGACATCGAGACATTCCCAAATCCGAATCAAGAGCGCAATTACACCATCCAGCATATCCAGGAGGAGTTCACTTCCACTTGCCCAATGACTGGTCATCCAGACTACGCGACCGTGGTTTTTAGCTATGCGCCCGATGAGCTCTGCATCGAGCTAAAGGCGATGAAGCTCTACCTGCACGATTATCGCAACAAGGGGATTTTCTTCGAAGCGGCGACCAATAAAATATTTGAGGATCTATTTGCTGTGACTAAGCCTCGCTGGGCACGGCTCGAGACGATTTGGCGTGGCCGCGGCGGTATCCGCTCCAACTTGATCGTTGAGGCACAGCAAGACGGCTACGACGGTCCAAAGACTGTGCCGTTTGCTAGTTAGGCAAGCATGGCAGACCTTCTTCCTGCCTATTAATTACTTTTAATTAAGCGACTTCGAAGATCGCTTGGATCTCGACGGTGGTGTCCAAAGGAAGGCCGGTGACTGCGACGGCTGCGCGAGTGTGTCGGCCGCGTTCGCCGAGGATCTCGACCATGGTGTCGGACGCGCCGTTGATGACGGCGGGACTGTCGGCAAAACCGGGCACACCATTGACGAAGCCATTGAGCTGCACGACGCGGGAGACTTTGTCGAGGTCGCCAAGGTGACCTTTGGCCACGGCGAGAAGATTGAGCGCACAGACGCGGGCGGCGGCTTGGCCGTAGGCGAGGTCACGGGTTTCACCGATTTTACCCGTGTGGGTCATCTCGCCGTTGATCAGACAAATGGCTCCAGAAATGTAGAGCAGGTTGCCGACTTGCATGGCCGCGACGTAGTTACCAGCTGGTGCAGGTGCGATTGGAAGTTCGATGCCGAGTTCGGCTAAGCGTTGGTCAGTAGTCATGTGAGTGTGGTTGGTTGTCAGCTGCTTGTTGGTCGGAGAAAAAAGCGAGATGCTTGTCTAACAATTTTCAATCGGATACGGCTGTTCGCCTTCACTACGCGCAATCGCGACAGCGCCGACGGTATCGCTAAAGACGTTCACTGAGGTGCGGCACATATCGAGGATGCGGTCCGTCACCCATACCACGCCGATCGCTTCGACGGGTAGCCCGACTGCGGGGAGAATGACGGCAATAGCCACTAGACTGGCGGCTGGAATCCCGGCGACACCGATACTGGTGGTGAGGGCCAGAAAGACGACGAGTAGCTGATCGCCGATGCCGAGTGCGACTTGGCCGGTGGATGCGTAGAGTTGTGCGATAAAGAGCACGACGACGCATTCGTAGAGTGCGGTGCCGTCCATATTCACCGTCGCGCCGAGTGGCAAGGTGAAGGAGCAGGTCTTTTTCGAAATCTTGGCACGCGTTTCGACGGTTTCAATAGTCAGCGGTAAAGTGGCAGACGAACTGGCGGTGGAAAACGCGGTGAGCAGCACGGGTGCCATCTCTTTATAGTGTGTGATCGGGTTGACCTTGCCGATAAACTTGAGCACTAGGGCGAGGTTGATGAAAAAATGAATCGCCAGAGCTAAAACTACAGTGATGAAGAACCAGAAAATCGCGCCGATGAGGTCGCCGATGGGCGCGTTGAACAACACTGGGGTAACCAGGCCGAATACGCCGAACGGCGCGAAACGAATGATGAAGTCGGTCAGCTTCAGCATCACTTCCTGGGCGCTCTCCCAGAACTTTTGCTGTGTCTCGCGTTGTGTCTCGGGCAACTTGCCGATGAAGGCGCCGAACAGTAGCGAGAAGGTGATGACGCCGAGCAGTTGGCCATTGTTGGTCGCCGCATCAACAATATTGGACGGAAACATGCGCAGAAAGATATCAAATAGGTCGCTGCTGCTACGGCCTTCGACCTTGCTCATTAATCCTTCGTTGAGGGCAGTTTCGCTGCCGCGACCAAGCATGGCCGTGGCCGTCTCGGCATCAATATTACCGGGGCCGATGAGATTCACCGCGACTACGCCGACGATGACTGCCGCAGCTCCACTGCAGGTGTAATAAAGAAAGGTCTTAAACCCCATACGGCCGACGCCTTTTTCAGCGCCAAGATGCATGACTCCGCTGATGATGGACGCGACGATCAATGGCACGATGACCATCTTCAATGCGTTCATGAAGAGCGTGCCGATGAATTGGCAAAAGACTTCGACGTTACTGCTAAACGCTCCGTCAATGTTGGGCATGAGGACACATGCAAACAGTGTGGCAAGTGCCAGTGCGAGTAGTATCTGCCAGTGCAGTTTCCAGTGAATGGGGTTCATTATGCTGAGGGGTTGAGGTTATGGGAGTCGACGGGCAAGTGTTTGCCAGTATTCGATGGCGAGTTCTTCAGGCCGAACGGTCGCTTTGACTCCTTCTGCTACAATAGAATCGAACCACTCACGTGCTTCGGGTAGTGGATCGCGTTGGCAAAGTGCACCGAGCTGTTTGCGGCGTTGGGTAAAGATACGACGGATGCATTCGCGTGCGACTTTCGAAAAATGTACCGCGTCCTCGCGTAGATCCAAACGCAGTAGTGCGGAATCGACTTTTGGTGCGGGGTGGAAACATTTTGCGGAAACGAGGTGCTTGCTATGTGCGGTATAGACTGACTGCAGAAAAATTGAAATGGCTCCGAACGCTTTGCTGCCATGCTTGGCGATGTAGCGGTCGGCGGCTTCTTTTTGTAGCATCAGCACCATGCGCTGTGGGAGAGGTCCTGAGATTATGGCTTCCATCCACGGCGTGGAGACGGCGTAGGGAAGATTGGCGACGATCTTGAAGCACGCTTCGGCTTGTTCGATCGGCAACTCGGCACGCGGGTAGTCGAGGCAGTCACCTTCGATTAAATGTAAGTTTGGCTGCTCGGGGAGTACGTTGGTGCGGATATGCTCGGATAGAGTCCTATCGCGCTCCACTGCCCAGACAGTTGCTCCTGTGCTGAGAATGGCGCGCGTGAGGGTGCCAAGCCCTGGGCCGACTTCGACGACATGGCTGCTGGCGTCAATGTCCGCCATCTCGACCGACTTGCGCACGATGTTGCCATCAACGAGGAAGTTTTGTCCCAACTTTTTGTTTGGGAAATGCGCGAGCTCATCAAGCAGCGCGCGGGTTTGTTTGGGGCTGAGTGGCATTATTCGGAAAAGTATAAAGGTGGGAAGGCGGGAAAGTATTCAAGTATGCAGGTGGTGGATTCTACTTTCCCACTTTTCTACTTTAACACCTCTATACTCTCTTAAGCGTTGTGAAACGCTTCGATCAATCTATCTGTGTCTTCGGAGCGCATTAGGGCTTCGCCGACGAGGATCGCATCGGCTCCGCATTCGCTAGCGCGTTCGGCATCTTCAATGTCAAAAATACCGCTTTCGCTGATTTTAATGATATCGTCAGGGATTTGTGGTATCAGTAATTCTGATACGGATAGGTCAGTCTTGAAACGCTTGAGATCGCGATTGTTGACGCCGACTATTTTTGGATCGAACTTAAGTGCTTTTTCGAGTTCACGCTCTTCGTGAATCTCGTAAAGAGCGTCGAGCCCAGCCAGTCCAGCCGCGTCTCGCAGCGCTTTAATCTCGTCGTCTGCGAGTGCGCGCACGATGATTAAAATGCAGCGCGCGCCGCCCTCAGCCGCTTCGACGACTTGCACCGGGTGCACCATAAAGTCTTTGCGTAAACAGGGCACCTTGCGTTCGTGAACTTCGAGAAATTCGACGACATCCCAGAGGTCTTGAAGGCTGCCACCAAAATAATCCGTATCAGTGAGGATTGAGAGACAGTCGGCTTCGGCGTTAATATATTTACGCGCTTGGTCGACGGCATTTAGGGCGGCATCTGAAATTTCGCCAGCCGAAGGGGACTTGCGCTTGATCTCGGCGATTACCGAAAGGCGGTCGTTTCGGGCGAGGGCTTTGAGGAAGCTGCCGCCTTGGCGCTGCATGTCGGCGAGTCGTGAGAGTTCCGAATCGCGAATTGGGCGTATCTGGTTGCGTAGTGCGTGCCGCTTGGCGGCCATGATCTCGGCTAGTTTATCCATCTAAATGAACATCGAACGTTAAACGTCGATCTTTCAACCCCGAATTTGGCTTAATTGAATGTTCCGGTGCGAGATTATGTAAAGGAGTGAGGGCGACTCGCCCTCGTTGTTGAATTAATGTGGGCGACTCGCTCACACTCCTTTAACTGATCAGTTCCCTCGCCGTGCGGTCACCCAGTCGATGAGTTTCTCGGGTTCGTCTTCGTAGGCCCATACGGCGCGAAGGAATTCTGCAGGATGAATATTATTGGCTTTGAAGAAACGTCGGTCGCCGCCGCAGCCATACATCGTTTCGGGGGGCAATTCGCCGCGTAGTTTGGCGATGGCCTTCGGCATGATGCGAGGGAGCCAGACAATGCCGCGCACTTCGAGGTCTTTGGCCGGTAAGGTGTTGCTGTCGAGGATGTACGTGGAGGCTTGACCGTTTTGCTGGTTAAGAAAGTAGTCGCGGCGTGCGTCGGATACTAGCAGAAAGGTGGCGAAATCGATCTCGGCACCGCCGAGATGGTCTTCGACTGGGTCATAGACGTCCATGGCGTTGAGGCCGATGGAGGCGAGTTCGGCGAGTGTGGTTGCGTCGAAATAGCTGTCAGGTGTACGGTTGCTGTCTTGGTATTGAGCGACTGCCTCGTCCCAAATGGCTTGCAGGCGTGTTGAGTAGTTGGAGTGTTGCATATGTTTATTTTTCGTTTTGTGGGTGAAAGCCGGCTTTCCATTTAGCGACGCTGACACAGATGGGTTGCTCGCCGTTGGCGAAGAACCATGAGTCGATCGCGTAATGAGCGTTATTCGCAATCTCGATAATTGCTGCGCTGTTATGCGGGTATTGTAGCTGGGCGAAACCGCGATGCTGAGGGTGGCCGACACGGTGGTAATGGATCAGCCCGTCTTGCTGTAATAGCAACAGAGCGACAGTAGTGTTGGCAGCTTCGGCGATGCAGTCTAGCTGCGGGCCTTGACTACCTTTTCGTTGGTTCTTGGCAAAGTCGCTTGAAGTGCCGTTTTTCTCGCCGACCAAGGTCTCGATTGCCGCGACTGCGATAAGCAAGCGTTTGCGCTCTTCGGCGGCATTCTGCTGAGCTGGCTCAAAGATGGCGCGGATGCTGTGCCATTCCGGTTCGGAGTAGGATAGGCGTGACAGCTGACGACAACCTGCGGAAGCACAGGTTTCAAAATCGCTAATTTCCGGCGATTTCAACTCGTAATAACTCAGATAGAACTGCGGGTTGCGGGTCAACGTGCTGCAGCCAGCAACGAGTATGATACCAATGAGTAAAAAGGTCAGCTGCAGGCGTCGCATGACTACTTCCTATACTTCAGCGATGCTGCAATAAAGTTAGCAAACAGTGGATGCGCTGCGTGCGGCTTAGACTTGAATTCCGGGTGGAATTGCACTCCGACGTACCACGGGTGCTCGGCGATTTCAACGATTTCGACAAGGTCACGTTCAGGGTTGATTCCTCCAACCCGCAGGCCTTTGGATTCGAGTTGCTCGCGGTAGTCGTTATTAAATTCAAAGCGGTGGCGATGACGTTCATCGATCATTTCAGTGCCGTAGGCATCGAAGCTGAAGCTGTCTTTGCTAAGTTTGCAAGGGCAGGAGCCGAGGCGCATGTTGCCGCCCTTGGTAGTGAGCTCTTTTTGGTCTGCCATGATGGTGATCACTGGATGCGGTGTCTGCGGATCAAACTCAGAGCTGTTAGCGTTTTCCAAGCCTGCGACATGACGCGCATATTCGATCACCGCGATTTGCATCCCTAGGCAAAGGCCGAAATAAGGCACATTGTTTTCGCGGGCAAACTGTGCAGCAGCTATTTTACCCTCGGTGCCACGGTCGCCGAAGCCACCAGGAATCAGAATGCCATCGAGTGAGCCGAGGAATTTCTTTGGATCCTTTTCGATCTCTTCTGCGTCGAGGCGAACGATGCGCACCGCAGTGTCGTTGGCGATACCTGCGTGAATGATTGATTCGTAAACAGATTTGTAAGCGTCTTGCAGCTCGATGTATTTACCGACAACGCCAATTTCGACCTTGTGGCTAGGCGCTTTAAGGCGACGCACGACGTCGTGCCAAATCTTCATGTCGCAGTCGGGGGCATCGAGTCTCAAATGTTCGATGACTAAATCGTCGAGGTTTTCTGCTTTGAGTGCGAGTGGCAGTTCGTAAATCGATGTCTCGACGTCTTGCTCTTCAATCACCGATTTAACCGGCACATTACAGAACATGGAGAGCTTTTGGCGCATCTCATTGGTCATCGGTTCTTCGGTGCGGCAGACTAAGATGTCGCATTGAATACCAATTTCGCGAAGTTTGGCGACGCTCTGTTGGCTGGGCTTGGTCTTCAATTCGCCAGCGGCTTTTAAGTAAGGGAGCAGGGTGCAGTGTAGGAATAGTACATCCTGGCGACCGACCTCGAGGGCGAATTGGCGCATCGCTTCGAGAAAGGGCAGGCCTTCAATATCACCGATGGTGCCGCCAAGTTCAGTAATGAGCACGTCGACGTCCTCGCTGCCACCGTCGTAGATGCGCTGTTTAATTTCGTTGGTGACGTGTGGAATGACTTGAACGGTAGCACCGAGGTAATCGCCGCGGCGTTCCTTTTTGATGACTCGCTCGTACACCTGACCTGATGTGAGGTTGTTGAGCTTGCCGAGTTTTCCTGAGGTGAAACGCTCGTAGTGGCCGAGGTCTAGATCAGTTTCCGCGCCGTCGTCCAACACATAGACTTCACCATGCTGAAAGGGGCTCATCGTGCCAGGGTCTACATTTAAATACGGATCGAATTTCTGGATGCGTACTCGTAAGCCGCGTTGTTCGAGTAGAGCTCCCAGAGCACCGGCGGTGAGTCCTTTGCCTAGCGAGGAAACCACGCCACCGGTGACAAAAATGTACTTCATGTTGTTTGACTGCGTCATAATAAAAAAATGGAAAGCTTGCGTTTGCTGCCCCGCCTTCGGGTACGCATTCAATTGATTGCCCTTTTAGGTTGGCAACCCTTTTTGGGCGAATCTTTAAAAGAAGCATTGCAATAAGCTGAACTTCTTTTGCGGCAGGGTTGAATTAGTTTTTTTGTTCAGCTGTGCGCTGTCGATCTTTACCTATTTTTTAGAATTTAGTGTGTTTGCGAGATTTTATGCCTACTTTACTTTGTTAATCATATTGATTAGTCGTGCTAATAGAATGGCTTTTGGGGGGTAGAGGTTTGAATATTCTGCAACTGTTCTTAGCTATTAAATGTTTAATACGTCTAGAAGATTATGTGCGCACTGTGTAGCTTTCTGAAATCGACCATTGGTCGAAAAATTCTAATGGCCCTCACCGGTCTGGTTCTTGTTTTGTTTGTGCTGGGGCACATGTTAGGCAATTTGCAGATTTTTTTGGGGCCTGATGCCATTAACGCGTACGCCTACAAGCTGCACCATGTCATGCCAGTGGCAATGCTTTGGGGAATTCGGCTGTTCCTGCTGGCTTGTATCGGGGTACACATATGGGCCGCGGTTTCGCTTACAATAGATAACCGCAAAGCGCGTCCGCAGGGCTATGCACAAAACAAATCGGTGCAGGCGACTTATGCTGCGAAGACGATGCGCATGAGCGGTATTATCCTGCTCGCTTTTATCATCTTCCACATCGCTCACTACACCGCTCGCATCGTTCCGGGTAAGGAGTACAACCAGCAGATCGACGATGTTGCACTGGTCAAGCACGGCGAGCCAGTGCTACACAATGGCGAAGTGGTGATGACTTTCAATGTGAACAATATGATGATCGACGGCTTTCACGTCTGGTGGGTTTCGGCCTTTTATATCATCGCGACTGGTTTACTCTGCATGCACCTAACTCACGGCGTGAGCAGTATGTTTCAAACCGTCGGTCTGCGTAACCAGCTCTGGCGTGCACGCCTGGATCGTTTCGCACTCATCTATGGCGTAGTCGTTTTCCTTGGTTTCGCAGTGATTCCGGTCGCAGCGATGACTGGTATACTTAAAAAAACTGCTCCGGCAGGTGAAGCGGTTGAAGTAATCGTTGAACAACTTCCCCACTAGCACCGCATACTAATGAATTTAGATTCAAACATTCCTGAAGGACCGCTCGCTGATAAGTGGTCGAACCATAAATTTAACATGAAGCTGGTGAATCCAGCCAATCGTCGCAAGTACAACGTGATCGTGGTCGGTTCAGGGCTTGCTGGCGGCGCTGCCGCGGCGAGTCTGGCAGAGCAGGGCTACAACGTCTCTTGTTTCTGCTACCAAGACAGTCCGCGCCGTGCACACAGTATTGCAGCGCAAGGTGGTATCAATGCCGCCAAAAATTACCAGAACGACGGCGACTCTGTGCGTCGTCTTTTCTACGACACCGTAAAAGGTGGCGACTATCGTGCTCGTGAGGCCAACGTGTATCGGCTGGCGGAAGTCAGTAGCGACATTATTGACCAGTGCGTCGCGCAAGGTGTGCCATTTGCTCGTGAGTATGGCGGCATGCTTGCGAACCGTTCATTCGGTGGCGCACAGGTTTCCCGCACATTCTATGCACGTGGGCAAACTGGACAGCAGCTACTCCTCGGTGCGTATTCGTCGCTGAGTAAGCAAATCGGTCTTGGCAAAGTGAAGATGTATAACCGCCATGAATTGCTCGATGTAGTCAAAGTAGAAGGCCATGCTAAGGGTGTGATCGTTCGTAATATGATCACGGGCGAAGTTTCCCGCCATGCCGCAGATGCGGTGGTGATGGCGACTGGTGGTTACGGTAACGTGTTCTTTCTTTCAACCAATGCACAAGGGTGTAACGTGTCTGCTGCGTATCGCGCTTACAAGCGAGGTGCTGGTTTTGCGAATCCTTGCTACACACAGATTCACCCTACTTGTATTCCGGTACACGGCGATCAGCAGTCTAAGTTGACACTGATGTCCGAGTCGCTGCGTAATGACGGTCGTGTCTGGGCTCCTAAGTCTGCAGAGGCTGCCAAGCAAATTCGCGAAGGAACACTGGATCCGAATACAATTGTCGAGCAAGAGCGCGATTACTTCCTTGAGCGTAAGTACCCAAGCTTTGGTAATTTGGCTCCACGCGACATCTCTTCACGCGCAGCCAAGGAAGTGTGCGATGAAGGTCGCGGAGTTGCTTCTTCCGGCCTCGGTGTGTTCCTCGACTTTCGCGATGCGATTGCCCGCGACGGCCAAGCTGCGATCGCCGAGCGTTATGGCAATCTGTTCGATATGTATCAGTGCATCACGGGTGCAGATCCATATTCTACGCCGATGATGATTTTCCCTGCGGTACATTACACCATGGGTGGTCTATGGGTGGATTATAATCTGCAAAGCTCGATCCCCGGCATGTTTGTAGGTGGCGAAGCGAACTTTTCCGATCACGGTGCCAATCGCCTCGGTGCTTCTGCGCTGATGCAAGGGCTGGCTGACGGTTACTTTGTTCTTCCTTACACGGTTGGCAACTACCTTGCCGAAGAGGGCATCGCTGCGGCAGGCACGGTCACGACTGAGCATCCTGCATTCGCCGCAGTTGAAGCAGAGGTGCAAGCTCGCATTGAAACACTGCTGTCGGTCAACGGCACCGAGTCGCCGCGATCCTTCCACAAGCGCCTCGGTCAGATCATTTGGGACAAGTGTGGTATGGCCCGCGATAAGGATGGCTTGACTGGTGCGATCGAGGAAATTCAAGCGCTGCGCAAGGAGTTCTGGGCGAACGTGCGCGTCGTTGGTGACGCACGCTCGCTTAATCCAGAGTTGGAGCGTGCGGGGCGCGTGGCTGACTTTTTGGAATTTGGCGAGTTGCTTTGCCGTGATGCGCTGATGCGTGAAGAGTCCTGTGGTGGTCACTTCCGCATCGAGCACCAAACGAGCGAAGGCGAAGCCAAGCGAGATGACGAAAATTTCACCTTTGTGGGCGTCTGGGAGTACAAGGGCGACGATGTTGACCCTGAGCTGCATAAGGAGGATCTCGTCTATGAGGAGGTCAAACTCGCAACCCGCAGTTACAAGTAAGCGAACCACTCAAATAAAGACAGAATTATGAAACTTACACTTAAAGTTTGGCGTCAAAAAAACAGTCAAAGCCAAGGCAAGTTTGTTGAGTATCAACTCGACGATATTTCGGCAGGGTCTTCTTTCCTGGAAATGCTTGATATCCTCTCGGAGCAGCAAGTTGCCAATGGCGAAGAGCCAGTCGCATTCGACCATGACTGCCGCGAAGGTATCTGCGGCAGTTGCTCGCTGACGATTAATGGTATCCCGCACGGTCCAGAAAATGGCACCACTGCCTGTCAGTTGCACATGCGCCACTTCCACGATGGCCAGACTATCACGATCGAGCCATGGCGTGCGGCACCGTTTCCAGTGATCAAGGATTTAGTAACCGATCGCACCGCTTTTGATCGGATTATCCAGTCCGGTGGCTTTATTACTGCCCGCACGGGCACCGCAGTTGATGCCAACTCCAGCCCGATTGCCAAAGGCACTGCGGACTACGCGATGGATGCGGCCGCCTGCATTGGCTGTGGCGCATGCGTGGCCGCTTGTCCAAATGCATCTGCGATGTTGTTCACCTCTGCGAAAGTCTCGCACATGAACAGCTTGCCGCAGGGTAAACCTGAGAAGGATCGTCGCGCGCTCGCAATGGTCAGCACCATGGATGGTGAAGGTTTCGGTGGTTGTACCAACATTGGTGAATGCCAAGCAGTCTGTCCGAAGAGCATTTCGCTGGATATGATTGCGCAGCTTAATCGCGATTATACCGCGGCGAAGGTGAAGGATTTCTTTTACCTTGTGCAATAGGCCTGATTGACATTTTTAGTTTTGATCAAAGGCGATCGTGCACATGCATGATCGCCTTTTTTATGACCGTTAGGGTCGGATTCGACTTTTAGTACCTAATTGTATATTACTGGTTTATTTGGTGTGTATCTATCTGCAGATAAACAGCTTGTCTGGTTTTTGTGGTTTCATTTGTAGTCCATTGATTGACTGATTTTTTAAGCGTCGAATAGCTTATTTCAATAAAATGAATTTCTATTCGATATATCGTTATTTTTAAATACGCTTTTAAGCTCATCTTCAAAATGCGGATGAGTGAACACTAGGGTTCATATCAACAAGCTAAAATCTAACCATAACCCACCATCATCATATGAATATAATGAAAAAGCTCATAGGAGCATCTGCACTTGCAGCAATGATTGCCATCTCCGCCGCACAGTTGTCTGCTGAGCGCGAACCAGATATTGGCAAAAATTTCACGGTATCGGATTCTCCCGAAACCACTGTTTTCAACCTGCAGCATCCGTCGATTAATCGTCACATTCACGATTATCGCGAGCACAAGCCCGCACCTGCGGCACTTGCATCGGTCGAAGATTGTGCGCCAGGCCTAGTGGCTGATTCGATCGATCAGTATGGTGTAAGCCTGAACAAGTCTGCGCCTGCTACAGTCGCACTGAATGAGCCATATGCTTACAGCTACACCGTGACTGCAAAGCAGGACCTCAAGCGGGTCGTCGTTCAGGAGCAAATCCCTGCCGGTGCTGTTTATGTCTCAAGTAATCCTGAAGCAGAAGTTTCAGGCAGCAACGTGACTTGGACACTGTATAATCTTGCGAACGGCACTCAGGCGCCACTCGAATTGATGGTTAAAGCCACATCGGTTGCGGATCTTAGCAGCTGTGCAACCGTCACGACCTATCAAGATGCGTGCACCACCACGGCTGTTGGTGTCCCTGAGCTGGCGATCGTCAAGACGACTCCAAACGAGCAAGTCCTAGTCAAAACGGGTGTGCCTTGGGACATTACAGTGACAAACAGTGGAAACTTCTGCGCATACGATGTTGTGGTTACAGATACATTGCCTGTTGGCGTGGTGCATGAAAGCGGTAACAGTCAACTCGTCGCCGAGCTTGGCACCCTCGCTCCGGGTGAAAGCCGCGACATCATTGTCAACACCACAGCTGCTGCAACTGGTGAGCACTGCAACGTTGCAGTCGCGAGTTCTTCAAATGCCGCCTCGGTTCAAGACGACGCATGCGTAAGAGTAGTTGAAGCGGGTCTTGAAGTGACCAAAGCCGGCACCCCCATGCAGTTCGTTGGCAAGCAGGCTTCATATCAGATCGTCGTGAGGAACACAGGTGATGTGCCACTCAGCGATGTCGTGGTTAAAGATACAGTTCCTGCTCAAAACAAGCTGCTTGCAGCTCCATTGGCGCAAATCAATGGCAATACAGCGACCTGGAGCACTAGTCTCGATGCGGGTGAGTCGAAAAACTTCGAACTTACAGTTTTGGGTCTTGAGGAAGGCACATACTGCAATCAAGTCAGCGCTGCATCTGCGGCTTATGACTTGAGCGGTGCAGATGACGCTTGCACAGAATGGCGCGGTTACCCTGCGCTTCTGATCGAAGTAATCGATACTAAAGATCCGCTGCTTGTTGGTGAGGAAACCACATATGTGATCCAAATCACTAACCAAGGAACAGCTGCTGATACAAACGTCGGACTGCAGATTCAGCTTCCAAGTGAACTCTCTGTGGTCTCCGCTGCCGGTGACGCACTGGGCACTATTTCTGGAAACAATGTGAACTTCGCTCCATACGCGGTATTGAATGCGAAGGAAATTATCCAGTTCCGGGTGGTCGCGAAGGCGGTATCCGTGGGTGATGCACGCTTCCGCGCACAAATGAGCTCTGATCTGCTCAAGACCCCAGTGCCTGAAGAAGAAGCAACTCAGGTCTACTAAAACCCGATACGCTTAAAGTTTGCAGAGGCGCTCGCAGTGCGGGCGCCTCTTTTTTACACATCGTCGATTCGCGAGAAAGACATAGATGGACAGTGGATCTGCTGATTGCTTCTGGGAGGGACGACCTCCGTGTCGTCCGTTATCGATGCAGGAGAGGCTGTCACGACTAACAGTGCACCGAGAACCTTAGATTTTCATGTTATTTCTAAACTGCTGGCGGTCGACACGGAGGTCGACCCTCCCCAACAGAATAGCCCAACCCCCACAGAATCGCGGGATCAACCCGCTCGCTACAGTATTTGCTTCTGGCTCTTGGGAGGGACGACCTCCGCGTCGTCCGGTATCGATGCAGGAGAGGCTGACACGACTAACAGCGCATCGAGAATCTTGGATTTTCATATTATTTCTAAACTGCTGGCGGTCGACACGGAGGTCGACCCTCCCCAACGGAATGGCCCAACCCCCACAGAATCGCGGGATCAACCCGCTCGCTACAGTATTTGCTTCTGGCTCTTGGGAGGGACGACCTCCGCGTCGTCCGGTACCGATGCAGGAGAGGCTGACACGACTAACCGCGCATAAGGAACCTTAGATTTTCATGTGATTTCTAAACTGCTGGCGGTCGACACGGAGGTCGACTCTCCCCAATAGAATGGCCCAACCCCTACAGAATCGCGGGATCAACCCGCTCGCTACAGTATTTGCTTCTGTCATGCGGGTTGCGCGCATTCGTCCAAAGTGTATGCGGCCATAGAACTGCCCGCCGCTGCTCTGATTCATGCCTATCCGATTAGATCGGTGGCTAACAGAATCCACTGACATGGTCAGATTCAAGCGGTTCGTCTAGTGTGCTTATCGACCCAAAGCTTGCCTAGTTTCAAGATCGTTACATCTTTATTTCTAATTAGCATTTTAACTGATCAAATTTAACTAATGGCCCGCCGTCGACTCACCAACTCCCCAGAAGAAGATTTCCCGATGACGCCGATGATCGATATGGTCTTTCTGCTGTTGGTGTTCTTTATGACGGTGAGCACCCTCGCGCAAGCGGATCGTCAAGTGAAGCTGGATTTGCCAGAGTCTGCATCTAGCGATGTGCCCGAAGATCTTACTGACCGTGGTACCATTTCGCTCGATGCCGAAGGGCAGATTTTTCTGGGCGCGCAGCAACAAACCCTCGAAGCAATGCAGGCCGCGATCAAGGCGTCCTTGTCCGACAACCCTGAGTTGCGTATTCACGTGCGCGCCGACCGTGCCACCCCTTACCACACAATTAAAGAGGTGCTCCGCTCGTGTGCCGAAGTCGGCGCTTACGAAGTGATTTACGCCACCTATCAATCTCGTTGAGGGTCCATTAGAAAAATGGCACAATTAAAAAAACGAACAGACGAGCAAGGCGGGGTGCCGATCGCGCCAATGATTGATGTCGTTTTCCTGCTGCTGATTTATTTCATGGTGGCGTCCACCTTGGAGCAGCAGGAGGCCGACCTTTCGTTTCAGTTGCCTGGCACGGTCGAGCAGACCGAACCATTGGATTTGCCTGATGAGCAGATCATTGAAATTCGTCCCGACGGCCAAGTCGTGGTCAACGACTATCCGTATGACGCTCCAGAGGTGTCGCAACTGAATGAGCTCGCTGCCATGCTAAGCCGCTTTCGCGAAGCCAGCAGCGCTAATAAGGTCGAAGCGATTGTCACCATTTCACCCGCAGATGCAGTGCCGCATGCGCAGATCGTCAAGGTGATGGATGCTTGTTCCCTGGCTCGGATCGAGGCCGTGAACTTCGCCTTGGGCGATGATACTTGATACCAGTGGATTGCTTTGCCGCTTTATCAGGACGCTTGCAATCGTGCCATTCGAGAGGCTACGCCAGCGCCCTAGAGGTCGAGTTAGTTAATCTCAGTCCTAGCCGCTTTTCACGTTGACCCCAGCCAGCTAGTCATAAATCTAGCTCACTTTGATTTGCTCCCGTAGTTCAATGGATAGAGCGGCGGTCTCCGAAGCCGCAAATGGCAGTTCGAATCTGCCCGGGAGCGCCACCTTTGAATCGCTAATACACACGTATTTCGTCGAGGACTTGCTGTTTGGATTGCTGCAGGCTGGGTTGGACGATGGTGGCTGCGAGTGCTATGGCTTCTGCGCTGCGCCCGAGCTTACCGAGCACGCG
>Ga0209374_1001985_pt1 | contig 18559 bp, 9 predicted proteins | sample SaaInlLV_DNA_10m_FD_184683 | JGI IMG/M metagenome (GOLD analysis project Ga0209374, IMG submission 184683) | Marine microbial communities from expanding oxygen minimum zones in the Saanich Inlet - SI075_LV_DNA_10m (SPAdes) (version 2) | ecosystem: Environmental > Aquatic > Marine > Unclassified ... | reverse complement strand
CAATTCTCGCGTTGCAATTCCTTCAAGGCCTGAGATGTCAAACACGGCTTTGTCGTTACCGTCTCCAGTATTTTTGACCCAGAAACCATATGTTTGTGTCCCTGAAGGTGGCAGGAGAGCGGTACCTGAACGCTGGTCAAGTCCACCATCAACGAGTCGGACATCCATTGCAAACACGCGGTCAGAGAGGATTGCCAAAAACTTGAACTCGCGCTGATTGTCTGGCAATCCATCGCCGTCTTGGTCGCCAGAGTTGGTTGAATCATCCTTGTTGATAATGCGAACAGTAATCCGTGAAGAGGAAAGTTCTTCTTCGCCGTCAATACTGACAACCATGAAAACTTGGACAGAGCTTTGTGCCGCTACAGCGATACCTTGAGAGGATGAAATGATGTTACCATTGCTGTCTTCGCAGTGAACATCCCATTCAGGCGAAGCTGTTTGGTCCTGTTCGATGCAACGGTAGTTATCTTCGATATTGCCAGTGTTTTGGATCGTTACGGGGAATTTCACGAGAGACCCGGAGCGCCCGGTTTGGTCAAGAGCTGTCGCCTGGGCTTCGATACCATGTATGGCTTTCACCGAAACGGTAAGCGTGACCTCGGCATAAGCAACTCCGCCACCAGCAGGGAGTACTGAAAAGGCGATTTCGACTTGTTCTGTAGCAAGAGCGTAGGAAGGGAGCGATACAACGACACCCACCGTCTCGCTCTTGTCCGAACCATGCTTTGAACCAACTGAAACGGTGGTCGAGTCCAATTGAACACTCCATCCAGAAGGAGGGGCTGTCGATGATACGCGCAGATTGTCGAGGCCGTTACCCTGATTGGTAACGGTGAGGGAAACGGTGCCGTTCGCACCAGGCTCTACATTACTAAGGCTGGTCGTTGAAAGCGAAAGTGATGCCCCAAACGACTGTCCGACAATCACCCGTAGTTCTTTCGAACACTTCACTGAGTTGCCGTCTTTGCCGAGAATCTGAATCACTGTTTCGTCGCCTGCTGTAACTGAATCGTCAGGTGAGACAATCAAATCGAACGTTCGACTTCCGTCGCCGTTATCGTAAGGCAGGAGGCCAGAAGATGAACCATCAAAGGAAACCCAGCCTGCACGGCTTCCTGTTTTTGCTATGGTTACTGACCAATCACTGTTCCCCGTGTTTTCAAGCGTCGCTGTCAACTCCGATTCTTCACCTGGGTCGACCGTCATACTTGATTTGGAGAGCGCCATTGAGCATTCGTGTAGTTCTGGAACTGTGAGGTCAAAGTCTTCGACATCTGAGGCTTCTTGCGATGGGTCGTTGGTCACAGTGCCGGTTATCTCCCAGCAGTATTTACTCGCCTCTTGGCCTTCGGGCACTTCGACAGATACGGTGACCGTTTCTGTCTCTTCTTGGTCAAGCGCAACGGTCTCCTCACTCAACTCGACGGAGAGGTCATCAACATTGCCAACGCAGCCGTTACCGTCTGCTTCGGAAAGTGACAAGGCGATGGTTTCATTGGTTTGACCGGTGTTTTCAACAACTACATCGAACTCCATTTCAGATTCCCCAGCCCATTGTTGACTACGCTGCGATTCAGAAGCCATTGACAAATCAACACCGAAAATTGCCGAGCCAGAACCGTCTCCTGCCGTTGTTGTGACGGTCTTGGTTTCGGTAGCAGGTTGTCCTGCAACATCTGGAGGAGTCGGGGCTTCAGCAGCCTGTGCAGTGATGGTTGTGTCACAACTTCCCTCCGCCGTCTGGGTAAGGGAGATGTTCATCGTGGTTTCACCGAAATCGTTTGACTCAACGACCCCAGGAATCTGTATGATGCTTGATGTGTACTGGCTGCATTCCTGAGTTGCCTCTTCACTGGTCGAAAGTTGGAGAGTGATTGGCTCTGGCCCGTTGTTGTAAATTCGCACCGTATACTCTCCTGCTTCACCAGGATTCACTTCCAAGCCGTTTGCCGGGCTGGTTTGAATGGTGATACTCGCATCACGGGCCTCGTCTGCAGCCACACCAGGGGCAACCATTGGCAACATTGAGAGTAAGAGGAGTCCAGTAAGGAAGAGTGCACGGCGTGAAGCGTGACTTTGTATCTTTTCTCGGGGGTCCATGACCCCCGGTGGAAGCCTTACTATCAAAAGGCTACCCACGCTTGATTCAAGCAAATCTGACTTGGTTATCAACTCATGCTTGAACGAAGGTCGTTGTTGAAGCCTTGCAATTCACACAATGTTGCAGTGTATTGGAAGTGCAAGAGGCAACATCTTCTCGGTGGTAACGAGCACCACATCCCGGGCAACCAAGCATTGGTCCATTGATTGCTTGGCGGCATGACCAGCATGTCGGCGACTGCACTGTTACTGGAGTTTGCGCCACTGCAGGGGGTACCGTAACTAACGGAACGGTGAACTCCGGAGGTGAACCCAAAACCAAACCAGATTCTGATTTCCGGCGAGAGAGGAAAAGACCGCCAATGAGCAGTGCCACGAGAAGAGCACCAATACCAATTGCTCCAACGGGCAACGATTGGCCGGAGGTACCTGTCGGTTCACCAACAGCGGACAGAGAGAACGTAAACGAGTTGTTCGTCATTTGCTCAGCTCCTTGCAATGCAAGAGTGATCGTTCCGTCACCCGGACGGTCTGCACGTACGAGGAGACGGATTTTGGTTGATTCACCTGATTCCAAATTCAATACGTCGTTTCCGTCAATTGACGCCTTCCAATCTTTCGACCCTTCGGCAACTATCTTGTGAGAATATGCGGTATTGCCCACATTGGTCAGTGTCACCTGTACCTGTTCTTGAGCACCGGTAGTCAGTTGAGTTGTGCGTTCCATTTGCCATGCGGATTCGACCACAGTAGCAACCAAGAGACCAATGTTTTGAGTCGATTCGACTTCTTCTCCCGCAAGTTTGAGAACAAAAGACGGTTCTGAAAAAGGTTCCATTGAGGAAGAAATGATGACCGTGCAGGTGACTGGTTTGAGGTCGCCCTGCCCAATTGGTTCGATGGTTGAACATTCGCCAAACAAACCACTTGAGAGTGACACGGACGCAGTTGGTTGCCACTGGACGTTCGCCTCATTCCCGATGAGCCACGTGAATTGAAGAGGGACTCCTGTCGGGTGAGAGCCTGCTCCAAACGGCGTATCCCAGGTCTGGTCACCGTAGGCGAGCTGTACGAAATTGATGGTAGGCTGAGCAAGGAGTTCAACGTTGAATTCGCCGATCCAAGTTATTCGGTCAGAACTGCTGTCGAGATGTAATTTCACTTGACCAGAGGAACCGGTGCCGTCGCCTGAAATTCCAAACAACAGATTTTTCGAAGAGGTCCAAGGGAGATCAAAAGCCTCCATTCCCGAGGTGACGGTCCAGCCGGATGGTAATTCAAATGATGGTGTTAACGAGAGGTCAACATTCCCTCTGTGTTCCAGTGCGAACAGCATACTGAACGATGAATCAGGGCGAAGAACGCCAAGATTCGATTCCAAGTCAATATCGATTGCTTTCACGGTCTCGACCTTAATCGGGATATCAAAGATCCAACTTTCCGCAACCTCAGTTTGTGAAATGGCGGTCAAACGAACCATCCTTTCCGCACCGGCTCCTGTCATGACTTGTGGAGGAGTAAACGACATCCCAATGTCTCGATGAGTGGCCTTCGTGATGAGGCCTGTCGAACCTGAACTCGCCCCGGGCACACTGGAAAGAGTATCAAAACCTGCATCCCAGCCAGCAGGGGCTTCAAGGAATAAGTCATAGCCAATGTTGGCGTTTCCAATGTTGAACAAACGAATATCGATACTGGTCGGTTCCGTAGGGGAGACTGGAACAATTTGGTAATCGTACTCAAGACGAAGGTTTGGAAGGTCTGGGACAATAAAATAGAGCATGTATGGATAAGTTACTCCGTTGTCGACATCAATTCCGAGTAAATCAATACGATATGTTCCGGGGAGTGGAGGAGTAGGATGAACCAGTGTAACAACAATCTCAGCAGATTCTTGTCCGTCTAAAGTAAAGTTGGATTCGTTCGATCCGATATACCATGGCATGGATTGGCCCGTGTCTTCATTGACCACGGTTTGAGTAAGCAGGCTTGCATTGGTCGAAACAAGAGCAGTATTCGTCAGCTCAAGGTCCCAGGAGGTAGTTGACAGTGAGGTATTCAGCAACATGATGGTTTGAGGTTCTGCTGAAAGTTTCACTCCAGGAGCAGTTACATTCACCAAAACATCGTGACGGTTGTTGTTTTCCAAAATCTCTTCAATGGCATCGTTGGCATCGAGAATGAATGAAAGCGTGGACTCGCCTGCGATTTGTGGTGTCCACGACCATACCTGAGTTTTGGTTGAACCAGCACCAAGGTCAATGGACTTAGAATCAATTGTCACGCCGTCAACCTCGAACTCCATATCGAAGAAGCCTGAACGAACATTGCCGACATTGAATACCTTGGTTGTTACTTGTAATTCGTCACCAACTTGTGGAATGGTCACCGACATTGCGAATTCATCTTCAAGAACGACCGGGTCGGGTCGTAAGTCATTCACTCCATGGCCCATGACAGCCAATGCGAACGGTTGGGCTCGACTCCCGCCATGGAGAGCATCCTTCACTTTGACCGTCCAAATGCCGATCTCTGCGTTGTCTACCAAGACAACTTCGACGTTGTTGATGTCATCTGAAACTCCATTTGTCGTCGAGCGCCCATTTGCAAAATCGTTACCCAGGAATACTTCGCCGCTCGGATTGGTGACCTCAATATCGAGGTTATTGACCAACTGCGTATTGGAGAACGGCGAGCCTCGTTCGTCCGACCATGCGAGCACCGTCTTGAATCCTGAATTGCCTTGTGAAATATTGAATGTATACGTCTTTGAGTTTCCCGTCCCCGAGAGAACAGAACGGTCATCGACCCATATCCCTTGACCGGTTGTTGGAGCAAGAGTGTTGCGCAAATTGAGTCGCCCCCAGCCCTCATCGTCGTTCGGAATGTCACGCGTTCCAACATCTTCTGCGCCTAAGATGAGCAGTGCCTTCACCAACGCTCCTTGAGGCGATGGTCGTTGAGCGATTTCCTCAAGATATTCACGCACCATCACTGCTGCTCCAGCGGCATTTGGTGTAGCCATTGAGGTACCGGTGTACTCAAGATAATACGTATTGGACCAAGTTGCACCTGCGGTATCTCCAGCCTCTTGCGCACGGCAAGAACGAACATATCCACCAGGGGCGATGATGTCGGGTTTGATGCGTCCATCGTCAGTTGGACCGCGGGAAGAACCAGACATAATCGAGTCGGGAGCACCGGAGTATCGATTTTGATGATTGCCTACTGTGATTGTGTTCTTAGCAGTGGAAGGGGCGCCTACAGTACCGGAATCCGGACCATCGTTACCTGCTGCAAAAAGAATGGTGAGGCCATTTCGACCGTTGTAATACCGGTCGTAGTAGTTTGAACGATCGTCAACATCTTCACTCTCAGATGTGTATTTACCTTGGTCGCTTTCAAGTGACGAACCCCAAGAATTCGTGTGCGTATAAGCACCCGCGGAGTATGCAGAATTGAGGAGGTAATTGAGCGATGGAGATTGAAAGTTTCCGGTGTTGTCGTTTTCCATGGCCTGGAAATACAATTCTGCAGATGTTGCAACGCCTGAATATCCACCTTGTGCCCCATCCCCAAGAACGGTACAAGCAACGTGAGTCCCGTGACCGGAATGTTTGTCGGCGGTGGAACCATCGCCGATAACGTCGTTACTGGAAAGAATCCGAGTACCAAAGTCTCCGTGGTCTTCGTCAAGTCCGGAATCTGCCACGGCAACAATTTGTCCCGAGCCATCCAAACCTGTCGTGAAGTAACTGGTCATTTGAGAGGTTTTCATGTGCGTGCGGGCTTGATTGTTGTCGCCGGAGAAAAGTGGTTCGAACCGTAGAGTTCTCAGTGAAGGTTGTGCAGCAATTTCAACAAGATTCTCTGAGGAAAGAATGCCTTGAAATCGCCCTTCATCCCATTGATGGAAGGGTGAAAATACGAGCGGAATGAATGCCTCAACCTCTTGAGCCAATGTGTTTCCTTCGACATCAGTAAATGCTATGCCTGAAAGAGGGCCGGAATCATCGCGCCATCCCTCTATCCGCATCGAAGAGCCAACAAGTGACTGCTCACCATTTTCAAGCAAGAGAATATCCAGTACATCTCCTTCTACAAGTAAGGCCATCGGAACTTGATGTTGTGCAACGATGCCCTCCGTCTGGCCCAGCATTGAAAGTGCATTTGGGGTACCTTGGACCAGAAGTCCAGATGGAGCAATAAATTCACGAATTGCCAATCCCTGAACTGCATGAATATCATTACGTACATCGAGTAACAAAACTTCATTTGAAACGATGACGAGGCTCAAGTCCAATCGTGGCACAAGCCAATCGCTTGGGACTGGACGCTGAAGTTCGAGCCCATGTGCATCGAAAGTACCGATTCGACTCACAGCAAGTTCTGAGCGTGATTCGAGTTGAGGGGTGTACTCGTCGTGTCCAATTGCATCGGAGTAGACGCCTTCAACCAAGTCAAATTGAACCCATTCAATGCCCCCGTCAGATTGCATGGTAGAGGCAGGGGATGTATTTGGATGAATCAGAGGCGATGCACTCTGCAAAACAAACAGAGTGACGAGAGCAATCGCCCACCTCATTGAATGATTCATCTTCACGGCGATCCCTCTCTACTTGCTGTCAGTTCGTTGATTCCAGTGTCATGAAATCGGCCACGTTGTCCTGTCAGCCTTATCGATAAATTGTTCAACAGTCCAAACACCAACGGGATGGCTCCATGTTTCAGAAACAATCTCTCCGTTGTAATTGGTGTATTGCAGATCCACCTTGATGACGTACTCATCCCAAACTGTATGGCCAACAACCATCATTTCCAATTTATCGCCAGCCAAAGAAGAGTGACTTTCTATTTTGTCAACTTCAATGGACATGAAATCAAGTATTTCACCGTCGGAAGATTGGAATTCGATTTGTACTGAAACATCGGTAATATCACGGCTTCCGACGTTGTGAACTTCCGACATCATGAGATGTCCGCCGCGCTGGAGGTATTGGGTCTCAACGTTGACGGCATCACGTGGAAGAGCCCAGTACCATCCGCTGACAAGAACTCCGAACAACAACAGAACCACGATACCTGCAAGAGCAACCCGACTCGGACTCACTTCTCGGCGAATCGTTCGAAGAGCTTTCGAGACACGTTGCATGTCTTCATAGGTCTCGATTCCATCTTCGTCAAGAGTATAACCGAGGGATTCTATCTTTTGCAACCGTGCAACATCCAGTAAGCCAAGGGATTCAATATCGTCTTCATGAACGACCATGTCCCCATGTTCGTTGTATGAAATCGAAGAGTCGTCTGCCATAGAATCACCAAATGAGCGCCAGGCCACTGGCGATAACGGTCGTAATCGGTTCAACGAGCAAAATATGACGGGTTTCTACAGTATCGTCAGTAAGCGTTCCGACCAAGGAAAGATCGGTGACCATACCGTTGACACCAATCGATGAGGCGGTTGGTAAGATGCCCGTGAATTGGGCATCGAGAAGAACACCACGGCCGTTGAATGAATATCCTTCAAGCAGACCAGTCGTATGGTACGGTTCAATGGTTGCCTCAGCGCTGGCAACAATGCGCCCGTTGGTAATGTCATCAATGACAATCAAAGGATATTGGAACGGTCCAGTGTAAATGTGAATGGTTGCAGATTGGAGGTTTTGGCCAATGATTTCAACACGATCCACCGTGACACCCGGTGACGATGGGACATCGGTTTGTTTGAGATAAAGGCGGCTTACACCATCACCTGAGGAAGCGACACGAACGCCCCAGTCATCGGTCGTCTCAAGAACGAACGTTGAGGGAAGGTCTTCGGCGAGCATCAAAACGTCGCCTTTGGTGTCAACAGAGCGGCCGGTTGCTTCCAGATACAAATCCATGTCATCGGTGTTGGACCTGTAATCGAGTTCCATCATCCCTTGGAACGAGACCTCTGAACGGATGTCGAACTCGGTATTCGGTTGTGCAGAAAGATGCATCTCGCCCGGCAGATCACGCATGAATGCCGTAGCAGGCCACCAGAATCCATCGACGAACCGCATCTGTTGAATCATCAACGATTCTGCAGAGTGGCCATCGATTTGATACTGTGACGGTACCATGAGGTCAATGAGGAAAATATCACCAATCGTGGTTGAAAAATCGGTTTCCTGGGGGACACCCACAATTAACGCTTCAACGCGGCTAAGTTCTCGACGGTCGATGAATGTGGCATGGGCAGAATCGAGACGGGTGCCAAGATCATAATGCATGTCGATGGATACGCGGGGCACGGTGAGATTGTCCTGCGTCGAAAACACAGCATTCGCTTCTACATTGTTTGCTTGTGTTGTGTCCAATCCAGAGATGATAAATTCAAGATCACGGCCTTCAAGTCCGTTCACGATTATACTCAACTGTTGCCGTTTTGGAGTCCATTGTTCAAGATAAACATCGAGTTCGTAAACGGGGAGATCGCCGATCATCCTGAAATCATATTCCAAAAGTATTTGTCCAGTCGGAAGACTCGGCAACCAAGAGCGCATGTGCCATGAGCGGCGCAACTCAAAGGTAATTCCCTGCTCCTCCCACAGGCTCAAGTTCACTCCTTCAATTTCGGAATCAAGCACAATACCATCTTCCAATGCAAGCAAAAGTGGGATAAATCCGGAGATATTGGTATTGTCAAACACTTCCAAAACCTGTTCATATTCCGCTGGAGTGATTTTGTAATCACGAAGTGCCTCGTCAACAACTTCACGGCTCGACAATGTGTAGGTTGGCATTCGTGAGAGGTTGAACGAAACTACCGTTGCTTCGAAAACTTCCATTCCAAGTCCGTGGGACCATTCGGGTTCATCGATCACATTGGAACCTTTTTCGATGTCTACCGTGACATTGAACAATTCGCCTGTTATCAGGTCAAGACCAAGTGACATGTCTTCACTTCCGGTCTCAAGGCCGCCCAAGTCTACAACCGTTGAATAAACGAAATCGTTGACAAGAGACCCGAAATTAACCAAGTCGCCCAAGAAGAACGATAGCGCTTGAACGCCGTCTCCTTCGTCAAAAGTTGGTAATTCAAGTCCGCCCGAATCGACTCCACTCGGGTAGGCGATGGTGATGTTTGCTGGAAGCGGGTCAATCGCCACACGACCGTTCATTCCCTTGAAGGAATCATCGTAGATTGTGTCGTCTTCCATCAAGACGTTCATTGGAGCAGAATTGGCTCGAATCAATTCGATACGCGAGTTCCCTTCGGGTCCTTTCGACCCAGGGTCCAAGGGTGAGAGGCGACGCAGGCTTGTAACATCTGAAATTGCAGTACTAAGGCTTGCTTCACCGGAGGTCTCGTTCACCCAAAAACGGAAGTGGTCGCCATCCATTGTCAGCGGTTGAGTCGAATTGGTAAGTTGTACTTCTATCGATTCCATTGGCGTTGCAGCGACATAACCGACAGTATCTCCGAGAATAAGTTGGAACGATGAGGGGAGGCCATTCAAGCGAATTGCGTTTCGTTGATTTTCTCCATTTCCGCCATAGGTAATGGTTCCGATTGGAGCTGAGGCTGTGTAGGTGAGTGCTTCCGCAGTTTGGGTGACGTTGAAAGTACTGGGACGGTTTGAAAGCGTAGCAGATTGCTGGTTGGCAGTAGCCAAATCTCCGTCATCGTGTAACAGGTGACCAATCAAGAGCGGGCCGCCGTTAATTCCTCGAAGTTCCATTTGTCGAACATCGTTAATCGGGTCGTAATCATGGCTGACGCTGGAGATGCCACCAATTCGGGCACTCATCGCAACAGGGACAAGCGGTTCTTGAACTCCAAGACGGCCGTTTACCGTTTCGATATTGGTGTCCTCTGACAAAAGAATGTGGTCAATATCAGGCAACCATGGTTGGTCACTGCTCGAGATGGCAATCGAGACTGAACCAATTTCCATTGGACTTCTCGTCGACGCTGGTAGACTCAATCGGACTTGATTGTAGCAGTTCATTCGAACCGCTCCACCAGAAGAACCAGCCGTTCCGACAATGGATTCCGGAAGACCGTTGACAACATCTCCCACATCAAGAATAACTTCAATGACGGTCAGTAAGGCGTTGTCAAAAATCTGGGCAACCGTGTTGAGGTTGGGATTGTCGTAGGATACTCGGCTCAAGCCACTCTCGGGAATTTGGAAACTGCCCTCAACAATGATGACTTTGGGGACATTTTCTATGCGCAGTTGAATAGAAGATGAATCCACATCATAGCCCCCGCGTTTGAAGGTCGATTTATAGTCCAAAAGATCGATTGATTCAGTCGCTACAATGGCAACAAGCGTATTTGGGGGTGCAGCAGGATTCACCGGCAAAGTTGGATCGTTAACGTTGTTGGTGCTGTCTCCAGAGAAGTTCTTGATTGCAATCATCATTGAAAGACGGCTCGGAATTTCTCCGGGTAAATCTGCGCTTCCCGGCTCCTCGCCAATCATGGTGAAAATCGCATTGATTTCATCAGGATGAAGTGTTCCCGAAGGGAGGCCTCGTATCCATGTTCGTGAATCCGTTGTGTTTCCGAAAGGCGAGTCACCCTCTGTCGTGTTCGAACGGTCTTCGAAATAGTGGAAGTACATGTCTGAGCCGTAATCAGAGAAAATTTCTACGGTATCGAATGTGTTCGCACCGAGGTTATCGTTACGGAGAGTGATGTCAACTTCGTTTGGGATTCGAGTATCGCCTTCTTCAGGGTGAAAACCGACATCGATGTAGGCGGTTTCCAAAATCGGAGCAGTCGTTCCTCCACCGTACCCATCAAATCGAATGAAACCAACACCGAGGCCAAATCCGCATTTATGCAGATGGCTCTCTGTTTTATGGTCAATGAGGGGGTCATAGTAACCGGTCCCATCATCGCAATCGGATTGACGGTCCGAACTATCGAAATCTGGGTTTGAGACTCGTATGGCGTAAGGGGCGGAGATGGAGGTCAGACTTAGTGACGATGCATTGATGCCGCCGTTGAAGAGTGAAGTGATGAATCCAGCTGTATTGGTGATGACCGCATTCACATTGAACGCCATTTTCTGTAGACCTACGCCAAGTGTAAATTCGTGAGGAGGCTGGGTAAATCGTGTATCGATGACGATGGCATAGGATTCCGAATCATCAAGCGTAAGATCGAAAGCCAGACCCTTCATCAAACTGACTTCAAGCTGAGACATGTTGTTCCATAAGAAATCGTTTTGGTTAAGCGCAGTTACTTTCCATTGGAAGGTCGGACGCACCCAGAGTTCCTCTACACACGGTACGGTCACCGGAGGTATACCCGGGCCAGGGCTCGGTGTCAATTCACAATCGCCAAGTTCAATTCCAAAACCGTCGCCCTGCGTTATAATGCCTTCAATGGTTAATCCGACCGATAAATCATCGACTGAATCGCCGTCAATATCGATGTAATTGTTGAACAAAACAAGATCTGTTCCAACCAAAAGTTCGCCAGTAAATGTGCCTTCAACCCACGCTTCATGGGATGGCCCGTTGTCTCTTGAAGTGAAATTAACATACACTGCATAGGTATTGATTCCGATGCCAAGAATGTTGTCAAGTCCAAGCGATTGCACCGAAAACAACGTCTCGAACAAGTTGTAGGGCCAACCGTCTGGTTGAGTGGATGCGTCCATTAGGAATTCGTACGGTCGAGGATGGTCCGCTTCAAACGGTGAAGCGTCTCGAAGTTCCAAACTGTCAAGGTAAGAACTCGCCTGAGAAAGTGGGTCGGTGGCATCAACTGGGCGTTGTGCAAGGTCAACAGCATTTAGTGCATCTGCTGCTCCTTCGGCTGCAGCAATGGCTTCCCCGTTAGCGGTTCTCTTCGACAGCGTATCGTCCAATTCATCCAGCACGCCAAAGTCATTTCTAGAAACCGATAAGTCAGCACCTGCGGGTTGGGCCATCGAGATGAACATCAAGATCACCATGGCTACAGCCATTCGACGGGGGTCTGATGCCTGAGGCAGACCAACTCGAATCAAACGCGGTTGGCCCTCTACCATGTTGCAAGCAGGAATCCCCACTATGAGAACCCATCCCTTTCATGGGAGGAGATTCAAGTGTTCTCAAGTCCGCCCTACGGGCGGTTCACAATTCGACGGTAGAATCCTTCGAGCATGAAGGACAAGCAACTACCACTTTGTTGACACCGGTTGGCATCTGAATTGCAAAGACTGCAGAACACTCGCTGCATGTGACTCGAGTCTGCACAGGTTGCGGTGCTTGTTCAGGCACTGGAATCGGTTGTGGTGGCGTGGCATTTGCCGGTTTCAAGACGCCGTCAGGCAACGAAATGCCGCCGCTCTGAACAACGGTTTGAATCGGTGCAGAGGGAGTAAGTTCGTTGAGTGTTTGAGAGGGAGGGGCCTGTAGAACTGGCTGTGTTGATGGTGCCGGCGAATCGTCGTTAAACAAGGCCATGGCGTCTGCAGCTGCTGCTTGACTACCGGCTGAAACGGTTCGGGAAGCGAACGTCGGAGGGGCGAACGCTCCTTGCGCAGTTGGTGCAACTGACGGTTCAGTTCCGTAAATTGCAGCCATTTCAGCAGCCTTGGCGTCCTCGACTTTCGAAGATGTTGACTGTACTGAGGCGTTGGCTTCTAATCCTGCAAGTGCCGTCGCGGATGAAAACAAAGGAAGTTTTCGAGTGCTCGACACGTCTGCCATGTGAGCTTGTGCCTCAGCGGAACTCAATCCTCGGTCGAGAAGAAGTTGCATTGCAATTCCTTTTTGCCAGCGGCGATGGCCAATCAACGCCACACCCATGGTGATTGCCCCAATGAACAATACCACCATCAAAATCCCAGCAATATCACCTTTTTCATCAGCGCTCTCAACGGTAATCGTGAAGGCATGGCTATCAGAATTATTCGACTGATCGAAGACGGTGAGAACAACATCATAACTTCCCGCCTTTGCAAAGACAAGATCTGCTGTCGAACCACTCAAATCTGCATCATCTCGAGCATTTCCGTTACCGTCTGAGTCAACGTTTGGGTTTGTATCCCAATGGTAACGCAGTACTGCACTCGAGTCGTAAGAATCCTGGGCTGAAGCACTGCACTTGATCGTACCGTCAACCAAACCCGATGAAGGAAGAAGATCGAGAGAAGCCTGGTCAAGAACGGGTAGACTGGTGTCGGTCACGGTGAGCAGTGTCGAAATTGAGTTGCTGTTACCAGATGGGTCAGTGACGGTGAGTGTTACTGTATGCAAGCCAATATCGTTCCATGAGAGCGTAATGGAATTGTTTTGCCCGTACGGAGTTCCATCGAGGTTCCATGAGCAAGTGCTAACTTGGTCATCATCAGTGCTACCATCGCAGTTGAGAACAATGGATTGGGCGGTTACCAGTTTCCAGCCACCGCTTATGGGTTGTGCATTACCCCCGATTCGCGCCACGGGATCAACGACATCGGCAACGGTAATTGTCGAAGAGGTCGAAGCGACTTCGCCAGTCGGAGAAGTGACGGTGAGCGTCACTGTTCGGTCGCCAGGTGTTGACCAAATGGCAAGGGCTTGCCAACCGGAAGCATCAGCGTCGTTGAGTTTGTCACCGTCTCCGTTGGAATCCAGATCGGCATCAAAATCCCAAGAGGCTGATGCAACTTGATCGAGCCGATTTGGGGTCGCCATTGCGTCGAGTGAAACCGCTCTGCCAATGATGGTTGTTCCGTTCGAATCGTCATTGATGACGGGACTGAGGAGTGGGGCAAATTCAATGCGTACGGTCATTCGAACTGGCAAAGTTCCGTCACCTCCACCAACCGGTGTATCTGTGTTGTCAGCGATGAGGTAAAGCGCCTCTCCGTCCAATTCGTTTGGAACAACCCAAGAAAAAGAGTCGGACCCGTCGACTGAGCGTAATCCTGCACCGGTGATGAACAAAGAACCAACACCACCAGAGGTGTACAAATCATTCATCCCTTGAGTCTGGAGATAGACATCGCCGTTACCTTCCAATGACCAAGCAGATACAACAACTGTTGTCCCAGCATCAAGTCGGAAGTCATCACCTGAAAGCAATGTTTTGGAGGAATCGCTTTGCATACCGATGACGTCATGGAAGGGTGTCCAATACGATTCTGTAATTTTGGAGATGGTCAGACTGGCACGGCTGTCAGCGCCACCCTGATCTCCCATGCCTTGGTCTCCAGAATGAGCAGAGTTGTCGAAAACAATGTACCATGACTTTGACGTGATGGATGGTGGAACTTTCCAATGAAACTCAAAACTACCGAGGGCCGATTCAGTCGAAGGCACTTGTTCGTATGAAGAACGATACGATTGACCCAAATCATACGGTTGCACAGAGTTTTGGTCAAACACGAGAACATCAAGAGCGTCTTGACTGACTATGATGGAGAGGTCGTAAACATCACCAGGCGTTAATACGCCAAGGTTGATTTTGATACAGTTTCCGTCGCCAATAACTGTAGCGCTAGAGAATGCCTCGGGAGTATCGTTCAGACAATTTGGCTGCTCACGGCCTTCAATCGCTATCGCAGTGGCTGGAAGCAGCATTGTGCAGAGGAGAAGCGCGACAAAGACGGTTGAACGCATATACCGCTGTATGCCGTTATCCACTTCAATGATGTGGCCGTTTGCTCAAGAAGACCAGCCGTCGTTGCGCCATACCAAATGATGGATTTCTCCGTTCTCACGAATGACGACTCGGTCACCATCGGACGCTGAAGTTACGGCTAGTCCCGAGGCAGATGCCTCGTTCATTGCTTCATTGAGCGACACAGAAGCCTCTTTGAGACGCGCACTGAAATGAGTCAAGACAAGATGCCGGGCAGAGCATGCTACTGCAGTTCTAGCGGCACCAGTACTGGTGCTGTGGAGGAATTCATCAGCCCATTGTTGTGCATCGTCCAGAAACGTCGCTTCATGAACCAGGACATCGACATTGTCGAGTGATGTGAAACCCTCTGCCATCTCAGCGGTGTCACCCGAAATCACGAGGCGGGTTGAGGGGCGACGCATGCCCCGGAAATCAAGTGCTTTCAATACCGTTCCATCGGCTAACTCGAGGTCTTCGCCTGAGGAAAGATGCGTCTTTTGAGCATCGGTAAGTTTCATTTCAGCTGCCTTCAAACGATTGAATTTCCCTGGACTGCTTTTGGATTCAACCATCCACCCACACGATGGAACCGTATGACGAGTAACAACCGGTTGAATTCTGGTTTTCTTCCAACCGTGTGGCTGAGGCATTTCCTTGACTTGCACAGGCTGTTGCCCTGGAATCAATTCGAGCCAACGGTCGCCCTTAACATCCCCAAGAATCCATTGAACAGGATAACCTAGATCTGCTGTCGTAGCACCTAGCGATTGCCAACTGCGCATCTGCCGAGCGAGCTCTGCGTTCGGAGCAGATTCCGGAATTTCGTTTGAGAGCAGGAGAGAATCGAAGACTTCCTTTGAAGTTGGGCCGAGAACAAGTAGAGGAGTCTCCCGTTTATCCAAAGCCATCGTATGCATCCAAGGCAGAAGTCCCCAGGTGTGGTCAAGATGGCCGTGCGTGAGGCAAACGGCGTTGATTCGAGATGCACGCAATGTTGTTCCCTTTTCGAAGTTCTTGAGGCGCTTTCGTTGTTCCGCATAACGCGTTTGAAAGCCTTCACCAGCATCTACGACGACGATCCCATCATCGCAATGAACTAAACTTCCACTGACCTGTCTTTTTCTCGTCGGTCGAGCAGATGAGGTGCCGAGAATGTGTACTTCCATACTCATGAAATCAACTCAGCTTTGGAGCGGTATAGGCGTTTGTGGAAACCAGCGCAGCAAGACGATTCTGTCAATGGCTCGAACCCATCTCCAAGGGACTGCAACGTGAACCGAACCTTCAACAAGTTCTTCTTCCGTATCACGGACAAACAAATGCGTACAGTTCAATCCGTTGGCATCGACCACGGCATCGTGGACAATACCCAATCGACGGCCATCTGGGAGATAGACCTCAAGGCCGGTAAGACGGGATACTGAACCTTCGCCCTCGACCATTGGTATCCCTCAGTAATTCCACGAGTCGAGGGGCAATAAAAGAAACCCACGGTTTTGATTTTTTCTGCACAATCACGCAGTTCCACCATGAGAACTCACCGGAGGAAACGAAACAGTGCTGAGAAGTTGACTTCTACACCCTCGTATTCCAGCATTTGCATTGCAAAACCTGTGTGTGCATGTGGGGAAATCGGAAGCAATGTTTGTTCAAGTGAACCTCATTTTGCGCCTTCAGAAGAATTGAAGAGTTTGGACCATGCTATGATTTCGTGAGAGAATACAACAATGAGATTTGGATTTAAACTTACGAAATCTTATTGATTTCTAAACCAGCAATTTTAGAGAAGCGAGAGACTTCAATATATTTCACCGAATCGTTCATTGTTAATTGAACTAAATGTGAAGGAGAGCGAACAGTAAACTTCTCCCGCGAACGTCCATTGTCGCCCATAGTCACCCTCTCAGAACCGACATAAGAACCTGCAGCAATAGGATGAATCTTATAGCTTGTAACATCTAATATTCCATCCAATATTTCGTATTCGAGGATTGAATGTATTCCAGCCACATAATATTGACAATTATAGAAATAGGAAGTATCCATTATTGGAATATTGGGCCTTTGAGTAAAAAATATCCAAAGCCAAAAAACCCCGATAAGTAGTGGAGTCAAAACGATTCCAAGTACTAAACAGCCTATGCTTGATGCTGGTGTCCAAATGATTTCATACGGCGTAAATTTGAAACCATTCGTTTCTTCACCCGATTCTATGTTCTTGATTAATTCAATGATTTCCGAATGTGAAATGTGGGACATTGCTGGTTGTAATTCCTCTTCAAGATCAGCGAATTCGTCCACATTAAACCCCTGCGAACTCACAGTATAACTCTTCACCCGGCGATGTCTTACATTCTTTGAGAGTTCATCGTAAGAGTAGCGTTGCTAAAAGCACGAGGAAGAAGGGTGAGAGCTGGAAGACCTACGATGAAGTGCAGAAGATTGAGCATGATGGCCGCTTCAACGGTACCTGAACCAAACGAATACATTCCGTAGGCAATCAAGAACAGTACGCCGCTGACCCTCCACCACTTATCTGGGTCGCTGGTCACCATCTTCAACGAGGTGTGGAAGACCACCGTAGCTGCACAGAAAGCAACGGTGGCCACGAAACTTGCAAGTGTGAATAACATCGGAGGGAACATGATTTCAGATGGCCTTTCCCAAGGCGCCCAAGGAGTATCCATGCCCACACCTAGAGTTAACACACCCGCCCCTCCTGTAGCCAACGCACCAATTAGGAGCAACGTCCGAATGGCGCCTTTGAGGGCCATCAGATGGGTGGCTATCATGATTCATATCCCAGCATCGTAGTACATATGCTCATGTTTTCGAATGTAAACAAAATCCACACAATCAAGTTTGATGAAAATGAGACTCTACCGAGAGACTGACACTGTTTGTTATGGTGAACTGAAACAAATGTTCAGTTATCCAAGCGTGCGATGTATGTCGCAAGGGTAGGCAGTGTACTGGGGGACTGAACACCCATTGTACTCCTCCATAATGTCTTGAGGGGTTTGTCAGAACCCTTGCGATTTCATGGAAACGATATGTCGGTTGTCTGTATTCCAACGATTCAATTTGTTGTTGAATCTACACACAGGAACCATATGACTATTCTTCTTCTCTTTCGATTTGATATGAATCATCTTTAAGAACATACAGCGTCTTATTTTCACGAATCCACTCAGCGTCATCATGCCAAAATTTCAAACCACCACGATCATTGAGGTCTTGTATGAATTCATTTGGGAAATTATGAATTGCCTCATCAAATAATGCCATTTTTTCTTCATTATCCAATCCTTCATCATCCTCATCTCCACCAACGTGGATTATGATTTCTCCCTTGATGTTATATTTGTCGTTAACAAACTCAATTGGTATTTTACACCGATAAATATCACCACCATTGTGTCTGATTGATAGTGGGTTTCTACTGACCAAATTAAACCATTCTTCACATTCATTACACGGTTCATCGAAATCTTCGGTGTCTTTACCTTCCCAACTGTATGTGATGATTTCTAAAAATCCTGAACAAAGGGGGCATTTAATTTTATTTTCAAATACTTTATTCCATTCAACAATTGGAATCCATCGTGATTTTAATTCATCCGGTGCATCGTAATCTTCGCACCAAACATGCTTTCCATCAGGACTGACAATATGTTCAAACACATTTTGCCCTGTTTAACTTAGAATTAAAAGGTATCCTCGAACATAATTCCTACCCTCTGTATACCCAAGCGTGAGAAACTCATCAGAGGGTACCGACGCGTGGACTGTATGTACATAGGGTATCCCGAGTGTTAATCTCGGCTTGCGGTTGCAAACCAAATCCATTCGAAATTGAATCCAGTGAGGAAA
>Ga0209374_1001981_pt1 | contig 18593 bp, 29 predicted proteins | sample SaaInlLV_DNA_10m_FD_184683 | JGI IMG/M metagenome (GOLD analysis project Ga0209374, IMG submission 184683) | Marine microbial communities from expanding oxygen minimum zones in the Saanich Inlet - SI075_LV_DNA_10m (SPAdes) (version 2) | ecosystem: Environmental > Aquatic > Marine > Unclassified ... | reverse complement strand
CGTTGATTGCTCCGATTGCGATGGAAGAGGGCTTACGTTTTGCGATCCGTGAGGGTGGCCGAACGGTGGGAGCCGGCGTCGTCGCCAAGATCCTCGACTGAGTGCATGCTCGGATGAAAAAAAGCCCGCATCTAGCGGGCTTTTTTTTAATCAATAGACCTTGCCGATTGCAGACTAACAGGTCCGGTCTTTCTGATTGGGCTCAGCCAAAGGATTTCATTACCGCCCGGGTTAGCCTCATAGCTACCACCTCTGCTTTCGGGCTTGCTCTCCCTTACGCAAAAGTTATGCTAACGGTGTTTGTTTAAAAGCAGGAATTTAAGATGATCGAGTTTTCACTGAACGGTGAAGTTGCCTCCAGTCAGAGTGAGGGTGAAACGCCTCTCCTGTGGGTTTTGCGTGAGGAGCTGAAGCTCACGGGTACAAAATTCGGTTGTGGTATTGCCCAATGTGGCGCCTGTACCGTGCATCTTGATGGCAATCCGGCGCGAGCCTGTGTGACACCCGTTCAAGCGGTGGCAGGGCGCAGCGTGACGACCATCGAGGGTTTGGCCACCCCCGTGGGGGATGCGTTAAAAACAGCATGGGAATCCGAGCAGGTGCCCCAATGCGGCTACTGTCAGTCAGGACAAATCATGCAGGCGGCCAATTTACTAGAACGCAATAATGATCCCAGTGAGGATGACATCGTTGCACATATGAACGGCCACTTGTGCCGTTGTATGGCTTACCCCCGAATCAAGCGCGCCATTCGGATCGCCGCTCAAAGACAAGGAGGTCGCGATGCCTGATTCAACATTTTCTCTCAGTCGACGCCGCTTCGTGGCCGGTGCTGCTGGTTCGTCGTTGGTCATGGGGCTTGGTACCTTGCTGCCAGGATGCGGCGCGGAGCAGGTGGCCTCGGATCTGGCCGATGCCGGCGCCAGCGCCGCTTTTTCGCCCGTTATCTGGTTTGAAATTGACCCTCAGGGGGCGGTACTGATCAATATTGTTCGCGCCGAGATGGGGCAGCATGTGGGCACCGCATTGGCCCAAATTATTGCCGATGAATTGGGCGCTAACTGGGATGATGTTCGTATTTCCCATGTTGATACTGACCCGAAGTGGGGTTACATGGTAACGGGCGGCTCCTGGTCAGTGCATACCTCCTTCACACAGCTGTCACAGGCGGGTGCTGCTGGGCGGAGCATACTGGTCGAAGCTGGAGCCACATTACTGACTGCGGATGCATCGCAATGTCATGCCGAGGGTGGCCGGGTGTTCGCGGGTTCTAGCAGTCTCTCTTTTGCGGAAATCATCCGCGATGGCAACATTCATCGCAGCTTTTCACAGGCCGAGTTAGATGCTATGCCGATTAAGGCCCCTGCGGATAGACGCATCATTGGCCGAGATGTTGCGGCGCTCGATGTGCCCGCCAAGGCCAACGGTAGTGCGCGATACGGGCTCGATGCATCACTGCCAGGAATGGTGTTCGGCATACCACTGATGCCACCGACGCGTTACGGATCAGTGGTCGTATCCGTAGACGACTCGCAAGCCCAAGCATTGCCGGGCTATATCGATGCTGTCGAGGTAAAAGACCCAACGGGGACCATTCAGGGGTGGGTGGTTGTAGTAGCGAATCAATTGCCTACGGCAATGCGAGCGGCGCGGCTGATCAACGTCACGTGGAACGCCGGGCCCACGGCTGCGGTTGACGAAGCGGCGCTATTTGCAGAAGGCCTGCGTCTCGCAGACGATCCCAATGAGGGCACATTGGTTGTTAACGAGGGTGATGTGCAGGTTGCTCGGAGTGGGGCCGCTAATGTATTAGAAGCGACCTATCGTACGGGTACCGCACTGCACTTTACGTTAGAGCCCCAAAACGCATTGGTCGGATTTGATGTGGATGGGAAATGCCACATATATGCGGGAAATCAGTGGCAATCGCTGATATTGCCCCTCTTGTCGGAAGTCCTCGACTTACCCGAGCCCGATATCATCATTCATCAACATTACCTTGGGGGGGGCTACGGGCGGCGCCTGTTTGGTGATCAGATGATCCCCGCCGCACTGGTTTCTCGGACGGTAGGTCGACCTGTGAAGCTGATCTTCGATCGGGAAATGGACAGCCGTTTTGATTGCCCTCGCTCGCCTTCAGTATGCACTTTCAGTGCAAGTATCGACTCGGAGGGTAAATTGTCGGGGATCGATCATGCCGTGGTAGCGGGCTGGCCCACTTTGGGGATGGCGCCGGGATTTTTGATGGATGGCGTTGACGGAGTGGGCAAGTTCGATCCGTTTTCTGTGAGCGGTGCGGAACACTGGTATACGCTGCCCAACCACCGTGTGCGTGCGGTGAATAATGGTCTTGCGCAAGCGACCTTTTTACCCGGGTGGTTGCGAGCAGTGGGCCCGGGTTGGATCGGCTGGGGAGTGGAATGCTTCCTTGATGAAGTCGCACACGCTTTGCAGATTGATCCCTTGACCTATCGCTTGTCGCTGTTGGATGCCCGCGGCAAAAACGCGGGAGGTGAAGGTAGCACGGTTGGCGGTGCCAGCAGGTTGCGAACCGTACTTGAGAACGTGGCACAGCGCAGTGAGTGGGGGCGACCATTGCCTGCCAACGAGGCGCTGGGTATCGCTGTTGCCCACGGTCAGGAGAGGGGGATGCCCACGTGGGTGGCGTGCGTAGCACATGTTGCAGTTTCCGCGGATAGGCAACGCGTCACGGTGCGAAAGTTATGGCAAAGCATTGATGTGGGCACGGTAGTCAATCCGTCAGGTGCCATGGCGCAAGCACAGGGTGCTGCCCTATGGGGGCTCAGCCTTGCGCTCCATGAGGGCGCAGAGCTTGAGAGTGGCCAAGTTAAGCAGCGAAATTTGGATAGCTATACACCACTGCGTATGGCGGATGTGCCGGAATTGGACATTGTGTTCATCGACAGCGATGCATTCCCGAGTGGGTTGGGTGAGCCCCCGTTGATTCCAGTGGCCCCGGCGATCGGTAATGCCATTTTCGCTGCTACCGGGAAACGCGTGCGGGATCTGCCTATTCGTCTTGGCTAAGCCTGCAACGGGCTACTTTGTGAGAAAAGTCGCATCCCCTTAAAACGCCCGAAAATAGGGCGTTTCATGGTTGACACTCCCCCAGCGCATCCGTAGACTTCGCTCTCTTTTTTCGGGGTCCCCCGCGGACACCGGCTGTTTTTTTAGGAGATGTAGCGTGCAAAACCAGCGTATCCGGATTCGTCTGAAGGCTTTTGATCATCGCTTGATTGACGCATCAACGCAGGAAATCGTGGAGACTGCCCGGCGCACTGGCGCTCAAGTTCGTGGCCCGATTCCTCTGCCCACTAAGAAAGAGAAATTTACGATTCTGATTTCTCCTCATGTGAACAAGGATGCGCGTGATCAGTATGAGATTCGCACACACAAACGCCTCCTAGACATCGTTGAGCCGACTGAGAAGACAGTCGACGCATTGATGAAACTTGACCTGGCTGCGGGCGTAGAAGTCCAAATCAGCCTCGGTTAAGCACAATTTGTAATAAGTAGCCTGCCCGGTTAGCCGGGTGTGTAACGTTCGGGAAGGGTGGCGACATCCAAACCGGGCGGCCATAGAGGGTTGAGCCCCGTACACTGTGAGGTTTAAGCCATGACTATTGGATTAGTCGGCCGAAAATCGGGAATGACAAGAGTCTTTACCGAAGACGGCGCATCAATACCAGTGACCGTAGTGGAGATTGCTCCAAACCGTGTCACTCAAATCAAAGAGCTCGAGACTGATGGGTATCGGGCAATTCAGGTCACAGCGGGAAGCCGCAAGGCCTCGAAAGTCAGCAAGGCAGAGGCCGGGCATTTTGCCAAGGCGGGCGTGGCTGCGGGCGAGGGTCTGTGGGAGTTCCGGCTTGATGCCTCTGACGAGGCTTTCGAGATTGGCGTTGAGTTGACGGTTGAGCGGTTTGAGCAGGGCCAGAAGGTCGATGTAGCCGGGCGTTCTAAGGGCAAGGGCTTTCAGGGCGTTGTTAAGCGCTGGAACTTCAGCACTCAAGATGCGACTCACGGTAACTCCCTGTCGCACCGTGCGCCGGGCTCCATTGGTCAGTGTCAGACGCCGGGCCGTGTTTTCAAGGGCAAAAAGATGTCTGGCCACATGGGCGACGAGCGCGTGACGACGCAGGGCCTGGAAGTTGTCCGCGTGGATGCGGAGCGCAACCTTTTGTTGATCAAGGGGGCAGTTCCGGGCGCGCCGGGTGGCGAGGTTATTGTTCGTCCGACAGTCAAATCGGCGGGCGTAAGCCCGTCCGAGTCGTGAGTAGCGGGGGCGAGACGTGGAACTAAGTGTAGTCAAGCCGGGTAATAAAGCAGCAGGTACCGTGGCGGTATCCGAGGCTAACTTCGCCCGCGAATATAACGAAGCTTTGGTGCACCAGGTCGTGACAGCATTTCTGTCCGGGGCGCGCCAGGGAACGCGTGCGCAAAAGACACGCTCAGAGGTCGCCGGCGGCGGCAAAAAGCCGTGGCGGCAGAAAGGGACTGGCCGCGCTCGTGCGGGTACGATCCGCTCGCCGATTTGGCGGTCTGGCGGGGTCACCTTTGCGGCGAAGCCGCAGGACCACTCGCATAAAGTGAATCGGAAGATGTATCGGGCGGCGATGCGTTCCATCTTGTCCGAGCTGGCGCGCTCTGATCGCTTGGTGGTGATAGAAGCGCTGGATGTGGAGCAGCCAAAGACTAAGCTGTTGGTGGAGGCTCTCAAGACTTACGGCGTGGACAACGTGCTGATTGTGGCGGATAGCGTAGATAAAAATCTATATCTGGCTTCCCGCAACCTCCACAAAGTGGATGTGCGGGATGTAGAGGGCGTTGACCCGGTAAGTCTGATCGCCTTCGAAAAGGTGATGATCACCGTCGATGCTATTAAAAGGTTTGAGGAGGCATTGGCATGAATCAGGAGCGTGTATTCCAGATCCTGTTGGGGCCTCATGTTTCCGAGAAGTCGGCAATTGTGGCGGAGCAGGCGAATCAATACGTATTTCGCGTGTGCCTCGATGCAACCAAAGATGAGATCCGTCAGTCTGTCGAGCAGCTATTTAAGGTGACGGTCAGTGACGTTCAGACGTTGCGCGTGAAGGGTAAGACCAAGCGCAATCGTAACGGTTTGAGCAAGCGCCCCTCGTGGAAGAAAGCCTACGTGCGGGTAGAGCAAGGGCAAGAAATTGACTTTGCGTCGATAAGCTGAGGTGGTGAGTTATGGCAGTTGTAAAAAGTAAACCCACGTCGGCCGGTCGCCGCCATCATGTCAAGGTGGTCACCGAGGGGCTCCATAAGGGTGGCCCTTATGCGCCGCTTCTGGAGAAAAAATCCAAGACTGGTGGCAGAAATAATCGAGGCCGCATCACTACCCGGCACATTGGTGGTGGACACAAGCAGCACTATCGTAAGGTTGATTTTAAGCGCACCAAGGACGGCATTGCTGCCAAGGTTGAGCGTATAGAGTACGACCCTAATCGCACCGCACACATCGCGCTGCTTTTATATGCAGATGGTGAGCGTCGATACATTATTGCCCCCAAGGGCGTGCAAGCGGGCGACGTGCTTCATTCTGGTTCGACAGCCCCCATCAAGGCAGGGAACTGTCTCCCTGTTCGCAATATTCCTGTAGGTTCAGTTGTCCACGCTATTGAACTCAAGCCTGGGAAAGGCGCTCAACTGGCGCGTTCTGCTGGGACTTCTGTGCAGTTGGTGGCGCGCGAGGGCCAGTACGCCACGATCCGACTTCGTTCAGGCGAGATGCGCAAGGTGCCTATCGACTGTCGCGCCACTTTGGGCGAAGTGTCCAATTCAGAGCATAGCCTGCGTAAGTTGGGCAAAGCGGGTGCAGCGCGCTGGCGAGGCGTGCGTCCGACTGTGCGCGGTGTGGCGATGAATCCGGTTGATCACCCCCACGGTGGTGGAGAGGGCAAGACCTCGGGTGGACGACATCCGGTAACACCTTGGGGTGTGCCCACCAAAGGTTACAAGACTCGCAAAAATAAGCGCACCGACGGCATGATCGTTCGCCGTCGTGGCAAGAAGTAATCGGTCAGGAGAATAAATACAGTGCCCCGTTCATTGAAGAAAGGCCCCTTTATCGACCTCCACCTGATGAAAAAGGTAGAGGTGGCTGTGCAGGCGAATGACCGCCGACCGATCAAGACCTGGTCGCGGCGTTCCATGGTTGCCCCGAATATGGTGGGCCTCACTATTGCAGTGCATAACGGTCGCCAGCATGTGCCGGTCCTGATTAACGAGGATATGGTGGGACACAAGCTGGGTGAGTTTGCCGTTACCCGAACCTTCAAGGGCCACATTGTGGACAAGAAGGCCAAGCGCTAAGGCCGGGTGGAGAGAGAAATGGAAGTAGCAGCTAAGTTGAGAGCGGCCCGAATTTCGGCGCAGAAAGTGCGTCTGGTCGCCGACCAAGTGCGCGGCAAGCCCGTCGGAGAGGCGTTGAATGTGCTGGAGTTCAGCAATAAAAAAGCCGCCGTTATTGTCCGAAAGGTACTGAACTCTGCGATTGCCAACGCGGAAAACAATGAAGGTGCTGACGTCGATGAATTGCGAGTATCGACAATATTTGTTGACGAGGGATTCACCATGAAGCGCCTGAAGGCACGCGCCAAAGGTCGTGGTGACAGAATTTTTAAGCGCACCTGCCATATTACGGTAAAGGTTGCGGATAGCGAGAGCTGAGGAGTCGACCGTATGGGTCAGAAGGTACATCCAATTGGTATCCGCCTGGGCGTAGTCAAGGACCACAATTCGGTGTGGTATGCGGATAGCAAGAGTTATGCGCAGAACCTCATCAATGACATTGAGGTGCGTGAATACATCCTCAAAAAGCTGGATGCGGCGTCCGTCAGCCGGGTCAAGATTGAAAGACCTGCTCAGACCGCGCGGATTACGATTTTTACGGCCCGTCCAGGCATTGTCATCGGCAAGAAGGGTGAGGATGTCGATGGTCTGCGTAAAGAGCTCTCTGAAAAAATGGGTGTGCCCGTGCACATCAATATTGAGGAAATTCGCAAACCCGATGTCGATGCGAGGCTAGTGGCTCAGAACGTTTCACAGCAGCTCGAGCGCCGGGTCATGTTCCGCCGGGCCATGAAGCGCGTTGTTCAAAACGCGATGCGCCAGGGTGCCCAGGGGATCAAAGTACAGGTCGGTGGTCGTTTGGGCGGTGCAGAGATCGCGCGGACTGAGTGGTATCGCGAGGGCAGAGTGCCGCTGCATACCTTGCGCGCTGATATCGACTACGCGACATACGAAGCACACACCACATACGGTGTGATTGGTGTGAAAGTATGGATTTTTAAGGGTGAGGTTATTGGTGAGGGCGAAGAGGCGTAAGCGCCTACGATTTCTCAACCAGTTATCTGATTAAGGAAGTAGAAAATGTTGCAACCGAAACGGACCAAGTTCCGCAAGACGCAGAAGGGCCGAAATCGCGGGCTTGCTGAGCGTGGAAGCAAGGTGAGTTTTGGCGAATACGCGCTGAAATCGACGGGGCGCGGTCGCATCACTGCCCGTCAGATTGAAGCCGCTCGTCGTGCGATGACGCGCCATATCAAGCGTGGCGGGAAAATTTGGATACGCATTTTCCCGGATAAGCCCATTACTGGTAAGCCGCTGGAAGTGCGACAGGGTAAAGGTAAGGGCAACGTTGAATATTGGGTGGCGCAGATCCAGCCGGGTCGTGTCTTGTACGAAGTGGAAGGTGTATCAGAGCAACTTGCGCGTGAGGCTTTTGAGCTCGCTGCGGCAAAGTTGCCGGTGCAAACCACATTTGTTAAGCGGTCGGTGATGTGATGAAAGCCAGCGATTTAAGAGAAAAATCGGTCGAAGACCTCAACAAGCAGCTGCTCTCTTTGCGAGAGGAGCAGTTCAAGCTGCGCATGGCTAAGGCGACCGGGCAGCTAGGGCAAAGTCATTTGCTCAAGCAGGCAAAGCGGGACATCGCGCGCGTAAAAACCGTGCTGGAACAGAAGGCGGAACAGTGATGGCTACGACAGAAACCGGCACGCGGACCCTTCAGGGCCGAGTGGTTAGTGACAAGATGGACAAGACCGTTACGGTAAAGATTGAGCGCCGTGTTAAGCACCCAGTATACGGTAAGTACATCACCCGGTCCTCGAAAGTGCACGCGCACGATGAGGAAAACAAGGCGAGTTTGGGTGACACAGTGGTGGTTGCAGAGTCACGGCCTTTCTCCAAAAGCAAAAGTTGGAAGTTGGTAGAGATTGTGGAGACCGCGACCCAGATTTGAGGTCCGATTGGCGAGAGCGAGTGGTGCAGAGCCACTAGTGGAGTAGAGAGAAATGATTCAGACGCAGTCGTACCTCGAGGTAGCTGATAACAGCGGCGCACGTCGTGTGATGTGCATCAAGGTGTTAGGTGGTTCCAAGCGTCGATATGCCCGCGTGGGTGACCTGATAAAGGTGACGGTGAAAGAAGCCATTCCGCGTGGCAAGGTCAAGAAAGGCCAGGTGATCACAGCGGTGGTAGTGCGCACCAAAAAGGGTGTTCGGCGCCCGGATGGTTCTCTGGTCAAGTTTGATGAGAACGCCGCGGTGCTTCTCAATAACCAGGATGCGCCTATTGGCACGCGTATTTTCGGGCCGGTTACGCGCGAGCTCCGCGGCGAAAAGTTTATGAAAATCATTTCCCTCGCACCGGAAGTGATTTAGGCGGGGAAGGAAGAGGGTCAGGTAATGGCGAAGCTCAAGAGTGATGACGAAGTAATCGTGATCGCGGGAAAAGATAAGGGTAAGCGTGGCACCGTGCGCAGTCTGCTTGATAACGGCCGAGTCGTTGTCAGTGGTGTGAATATGGTGAAAAAGCATACGAAGCCCAACCCGCAGGCGGGTATTGCCGGCGGTATTGTTGAGCAGGAGGCGCCCATTCAGGCTTCGAATGTGGCGCTCTTTAATAGCGGGTCTGGTAAGGGCGAGCGCGTCGGTTACCGCATGGATGACGGCAAAAAGGTTCGCATTTTCAAGCCATCAGGCGATCTGGTTGACGCCTGATCTGCGTTGGCGAATAGAGGCAGTTGAAAGATGACAGCGCTTAAAGAAAAGTACCGTAGCGAAATCGTTCCCAAGCTTCAGGAGGAGTTGGGTCTTGATAACGTCATGGCGGTGCCCCGTATTACCAAGGTCACACTGAACATGGGTGTAGGAGAGGCGGTAGGGGATAAAAAGGTTTTGGAGCACGCCGTAAGCGATATGGAAAAGATTGCGGGCCAAAAAGCTGTGGTGACCAAATCACGTAAATCCATCGCCGGCTTCAAGATCCGCGACGGATGGCCGATCGGTTGCAAGGTCACGCTTCGCGATGAGCGTATGTATGAGTTTTTGGACCGACTGATCAATATCGCTATTCCACGTGTTCGTGACTTTCGCGGCATCAGTCCAAAGCAGTTTGATGGTCGCGGTAACTTCGCGATGGGCGTGACCGAGCAGATTATTTTCCCTGAAATTGACTACGACCAGATAGACAAGCTACGTGGTATGGATATCACGATATCAACCACGGCTGCGAATGACACGCAGGGCCGTGCGTTGCTGGCGGCGTTTAATTTCCCATTTAGAAGCTGAGGCAATAAAGGTATGGCAAAGAAATCCATGATTGCCCGAGAGGCAAAGCGCGCCAAGACCGTAGCGAAGTTTGCTACCAAGCGGGCTGAGCTCAAGGAACTGATCGCCAACGTCAACGCGTCAGACGACGAGCGGTGGGAAGCGCAGATCGCGCTGCAGAAGCTCCCTCGCGATGCTAGCCCTGTGCGGCAGCAGCGTCGCTGTCAACTGACCGGGCGGCCTCACGGCGTATACAGAAAATTTGGTTTGTGTCGCAACAAACTGCGAGAAGCAGCAATGCGAGGCGATGTGCCGGGGCTGGTTAAGTCCAGCTGGTAACGGAGAACGATTGAATGAGCATGCAAGATCCCCTGAGCGATATGTTGACGCGTCTGCGTAATGCGCAGATGGCAGGTAAGCAGACTGTTGATATGCCCGGCTCGAAATTGAAGGTGTCGGTTGCCAAGGTTCTGGAGCAAGAGGGCTACATTGCCGGGCATCACTATGACGTGAGCAGCGGAAAGCCCCGCCTGCATATCGATTTGAAATACTTCGATGGTAAGCCCGTGATCGCTGAGATCGAGCGCATCAGCAAGCCTTCTTTGCGGCGCTACTCTGGTAAAGACAGCCTGCCATCAGTGCGTGGTGGTTTGGGCGTTGCCATTGTATCGACGTCGCGAGGCGTGATGACGGATCGCGCGGCGCGCGCTGCAGGTGTCGGAGGCGAAGTCCTCTGCACCGTATTCTGATCAAAAAACAGGAGCGTTAAGTAAATGTCTCGTGTAGCGAACAACCCCGTGAATCTGCCCAAAGGGGTAGATGTCAAAGTTGAGGGTACGAACCTCTCGGTCAAGGGCGGCAAAGGTGCCCTTGATATGGCATTAGTCGAAGGCGTTGACGTCAATGTCGATGAGGGTATGGCGACGATTACTTTTGATGGTGATGCACAGCGCGCGATGGCCGGGACCACCCGCTCGCTGCTGGCAAACATGGTCAAAGGCGTTTCCGAGGGGTGGGAGAAGCGGTTGGTGCTGAATGGTGTCGGTTATCGAGCCAAGGCGTCAGGTAAGACAGTTAACCTGACCATTGGCCTTTCGCACCCTGTAAATTATGAGTTGGGCGAGGGTTTATCGGCTGAGACGCCCACGCAGACTGAAATTGTGATCTCTGGTATCGACAAGCAAGCGGTCGGTCAGGCGGCGGCTGAAATTCGAAGCTTCCGTCCTCCAGAGCCCTATAAAGGCAAAGGCATCCGTTACGCCGACGAGTACGTCAGGCGCAAAGAAGCCAAGAAAAAGTAATCGGGTACCGCGATGAATACCAAGAACAAGGCGCGTTTGCGTCGCGCCAGAAAGTCCAGAGTCAAACTGCGAACCGCAGGGTCAGTGCGGTTGTCTGTGCACCGAACCCCCAAGCATATTTATGCTCAGGTTATATCCGGGGATAGCAAAACGGTGCTGGCTCAGGCCTCTACCCTCGACAAGGATTTGCGCGCAAGCGCAACCGGAAACGTCACAGCTGCTGCGGCAGTCGGCAAGTTGGTCGCTGAGCGCGCCAAATCAGCCGGTGTCACCTCGGTGGCATTCGATCGATCGGGATTTCGATATCACGGGCGCGTCAAGGCGCTCGCTGAAGCCGCACGCGAAGGTGGGCTGGAGTTTTAAGTATGGCGATGAAAGATAGAAAGCAGCAGGGCGACCAGCGAACTGAGGGCGACCTGCAGGAAAAACTGGTCCAGGTGAATCGTGTTGCCAAAACCGTCAAAGGGGGTCGCATCATGAGTTTCACTGCCCTCACAGTGGTCGGTGATGGTAAGGGGCGCGTGGGTTACGGTCGTGGCAAGGCGCGAGAAGTGCCTGTTGCAATTCAGAAGGCAATGGAAGCCGCGCGGCGGAATATGGTGCAGGTGCAGCTCGTGAACGGCACGCTGCAGTACCCCGTTAAGGCAGCTCACGGCGCCTCCAAGGTTTACATGCAGCCAGCCTCCGAGGGTACGGGGGTCATTGCCGGTGGTGCGATGCGCTCAGTGTTGGAATTGGCTGGAGTACACAATGTTTTGGCTAAGTGCTACGGCTCCACCAACCCCGTGAACGTGGTGCGTGCCACTTTCAAAGGCCTCAGGGATATGAGTTCTCCAGAGGACGTCGCAGCGCGCCGTGGTTTGAGCGTCGAAGAAATCCTCAGCTGAGTATTGGGGTTAAAGAAATGAGTAAAGCAATGATTAAAGTGACGCAGGTACGCAGTATTCATGGCCGCCTTAAGAAGCATCAGGCCTGTGTTGCGGGATTGGGTCTTCGTCGAATCGGCCACACGGTTGAGGTTGAGGACACGCCGTCGGTGCGCGGCATGATCAATAAGGTCAACTATTTGGTGCGCGTTGAGGGCGAGAGCAATGTCTGACGATATGCGGTTAAATAATTTGAAGCCTGCGCCCGGTGCTAAGCGTGACGCGAAGCGCGTGGGTCGTGGGATTGGCTCGGGTACTGGCAAAACTGCAGGGCGTGGCCACAAGGGACTGAAGTCTCGTTCGGGAGGCACGGTGAAAGCCGGCTTTGAGGGTGGTCAGATGCCGCTTCAGAAGCGGCTGCCCAAGTATGGTTTTAGCTCTCGCATCGGCCGCACGACTGCAGAGGTGCGCTTGCATGAGTTGAGTCGCGTTGACGGCGACATCGCCGATCTGGAATCGTTGAAGGCTGCGGACCTGATCAAAGATGATGTAAAACGCGTACGAGTCTTTCTGTCTGGTGAAATCAGTCGTGCAATGAATGTGCGTGGGTTGACTGTCACCAAGGGAGCCAAGGCAGCCATTGAAGCTGCTGGCGGGAGTGTCGAGGCGTAATCCATGGCCAATGGCATGCCATCCATGAATTCAGCCGGTATGGGCGAGTTATTTGCTCGCCTACGCTTCGTGTTGATCGCGCTCTTGATTTACCGAATCGGGACACATATCCCTGTGCCAGGTATCGACCCAGAGCAGTTGGCATCATTATTCGACCAGAATCAGGGCACGATCCTGGGTTTGGCCAATGTATTCTCAGGTGGTGCGCTGGAGCGCATGAGTATTTTGGCGTTGGGTATCCTGCCGTACATCTCCGCCTCGATCATCATGCAGTTGATGACGGCGGTGACACCGCAGTTAGAGCAGCTAAAGAAAGAAGGTGAGGCAGGTCGCCGCAAAATCTCTCAATGGACGCGATACCTCACAGTTGCTTTGGCCCTGGTGCAGGGCACCGGTATGACTGTGGGACTTGCCAATCAAGGGCTGACCTATGCCTCTGGTCTGAGCTTTTATGTGACTGCTGTGGCCTCACTGGTGACCGGGGCTGTGTTCATGATGTGGTTGGGTGAGCAGATCACCGAGCGCGGCGTGGGTAACGGCATCTCCTTGCTGATCTTTGCAGGTATTGTTGCTGGGTTGCCTGCCGCTATTGGCCAGTCGCTTGAGCAGGCGCGGCAGGGTGAGATCAGCATTCTGATTTTGCTTGGCATTCTCGTTTTGGCGGCGGTGGTCATTTATTTGGTCGTCTTTATTGAACGCGGCCAGCGTCGTATTACGGTGAATTACGCCAAGCGTCAGCAGGGTCGGCGGATGATGCAAGCGCAGGCGTCGCATCTACCTCTCAAGGTTAATATGGCAGGCGTTATTCCCGCTATTTTTGCCAGCTCTATTTTGTTATTCCCGGCGTCGGTTGCCCAGTGGTTTGGCAGTGGTGACAGTGCCGATTGGTTGCAAGACCTCGCGGTGGCGATTGGTCCCGGGCAACCCCTTAATATTTTGTTGTTTACTGGCTTTATTGTGTTTTTCTGCTTCTTTTACACGGCCCTGATGTTTAACCCCCAGGAAGTGGCCGATAATTTGAAGCGGTCTGGCGCGTTTGTGCCAGGCATTCGTCCCGGACAACAGACCGCTAATTACATCGACGGCGTGCTCACTCGCCTGACGGTATTCGGGTCAGCTTATATCGCCTTGGTCTGTTTATTACCCCAGTTTCTCGTGGTGATGTTTAACGTGCCTTTTTACCTCGGCGGTACGTCTATGTTGATCGTTGTGGTGGTGGTCATGGATTTCATGGCGCAGGTGCAGAGTCATCTGATGTCCCACCAATACGAGGGTGTTATGAAAAAAGCCAACCTCGGGAGCATGAGCCCTGCAGGTCGGGTGAGATAGGAATCAGGAGTTTCTGATGAAAGTGCGAGCTTCGGTAAAGAAAATGTGCCGCAACTGCAAGATAGTAAGACGTAGCGGTGTGGTGAGAGTGATTTGTTCCTCAGATCCACGGCACAAGCAGCGTCAGGGTTGATCCTTGAACCTTTGCAGCCAAGCAATTAATATGCGCGCCCTTTTTTTGGGTGCGGCAATAGGGTGCGCCATGGGGTGCGCCTCGAAAAAGGTGTGGAGATAAAAGATGGCGCGTATCGCCGGAGTCAATATTCCAGATCACAAGCATGCGGTGATTTCACTCACCCACATTTTTGGCATTGGTCGGACCCAGGCCAAGCGATTGTGTGAGGTCAGCAATATTCCAGAGACCACCAAGATTGGTGAGCTTTCTGAGGGTGAGCTAGATCAGTTGCGGTCTCTGGTATCGGAAATGAATGTCGAGGGAGACCTGCGTCGCGAGGTATCAATGAATATCAAGCGATTAATGGATTTGGGTTGTAATCGCGGGTTGCGTCATCGAAAGGGCCTGCCTTTGCGCGGCCAACGTTCCAAGACCAACGCGCGAACCCGGAAGGGGCCTAGAAAGCCCATTCGTAGGTAAAAAGGCTGTCATCCGGAATCTGGATGACCACTTTGGTGGAGCTACATCACTTTTTGTAGCGTCGATATTGAAGCGAGTAGATTTATGGCAAAAAATGCAAAGACAACCAAACGTAAAATCACCAAGCAGGTCGTTGATGGTGTGGCGCACGTTCACGCGTCGTTTAACAACACCATCATTACCATCACTGATCGGCAAGGTAATACGTTGAGCTGGGCAACCTCTGGCGGTTCGGGTTTTCGCGGGTCGCGCAAGTCCACACCTTTTGCTGCGCAGGTGGCGGCTGAGCGCGCGGGAGAGGCCGCCAAAGAGTACGGGCTTCGTAATCTCGACGTCCAGGTAAAGGGTCCTGGTCCCGGCCGAGAATCGGCTGTGCGCGCATTGAATAGTTGCGGCTACAAGATCACCAATATCACCGACGTGACACCGATTCCCCATAACGGCTGTCGCCCACCCAAGAAGCGTCGCGTTTAAGGCGCACAGAGAGGACTTAGCAAATGGCTCGATATATTGGACCGAAGTGCAAGCTCTCCCGTCGGGAGGGTACAGACCTGCAACTCAAGAGTGGCGTCACGGCTTTTGATAAAAAGTGCAAATCGGAAACCGCGCCCGGCCAACATGGCGCGCGCCGCGGCCGCCTGTCGGATTACGGTGTTCAGCTGCGTGAAAAGCAGAAGGTGCGGCGCATTTACGGTGTGCTCGAAAAGCAGTTTAGGAATTATTACAAGGAAGCGGCGCGACTCAAAGGCGCTACTGGTGAGAACCTGCTTCAGCTGCTCGAGAGCAGACTAGACAATGTTGTTTATCGTATGGGCTTTGGCTCGACGCGTTCTGAGTCTCGCCAGTTGGTCTCCCATAAGGGGATCTTAGTGAATGGCAAGGTGGTCAATATTCCCTCTTACCAGGTGCAGCCGGGCGACGTTGTGTCGGTTCGTGAGAAGGCAAAGAAGCAACTCAGAGTGCAATCTTCTTTGGCTATTGCAGAGCAACGTGGGGAGCCCATTTGGGTTGAAGTGGATGTCGATAAGCTTGAGGGAACGTTTAAGTCACGTCCCGATCGACAAGATCTCTCCAGCGAAATTAACGAAAACCTGATTGTGGAGCTGTACTCGAAGTAATTGTGCTTCGCTCTGAACCTATTCCCAATCCCTGATTTAATCGAAGGTGCTTTATGCAAAGTTCGGTCACTGAGTTTTTGACACCCCGCGTCATCAAAGTTGATGAGGCGTCCTCCACTCGCGCTACGGTTACGCTGGAACCACTGGAGCGTGGTTTTGGCCATACGCTGGGCAATGCCCTGCGTCGAATTCTCTTGTCTTCCATGCCTGGCTGTGCCATCACCGAAGTCGAAATAGATGGCGTAGAGCACGAGTACTCCGCGATGGAAGGCGTTCAGGAGGATGTCATTGAGGTTTTACTCAACCTCAAGGGCGTGGCGCTGTCGCTTTCCGGTAAGGATTCCGCACAGTTAACGCTGTCTGCGCAGGGTCCCTGCACAGTAACGGCTGCCGACATTCAGGTGGATCACGATGTGGAAATTTCCAATCCTGATCACGTTATTTGCACAGTCACCGACAAGGCGCATGTGGCCATTCGATTGATGGTGCAGCGCGGTCGCGGTTACTCGCCTGCGGATGCGCGAGAGAACCCCGAAGACGAGACGCGTTCTATCGGTCGGCTGCCGCTAGATGCATCGTTCTCACCGATCCGTCGCATCAGCTACGTAGTGGATTCAGCGCGAGTCGAGCAGCGAACAGACCTCGACAAGTTGATTATTGATCTGGAAACCAACGGTACCTTGGACCCAGAAGAAGCGATTCGCCGCGCGGCAACGATCCTGCAGCAACAGCTTGCGGTATTTGTCGACCTAGAAGGTGAAGCGCAGGCAGCGGCAACCGAAGCGGCTGAAGAAGTCGATCCTATTTTGTTGCGACCGGTTGATGACCTTGAGCTGACGGTCCGCTCAGCGAATTGCTTGAAGGCCGAAAATATTTACTACATTGGCGATTTGGTGCAACGCACCGAGGTCGAGCTTTTGAAAACGCCTAACCTTGGCAAGAAGTCTTTGACAGAGATAAAAGACGTGTTGGCATCCCGTGGTTTGTCACTGGGTATGCGTCTTGAGGCGTGGCCACCGGCGAGTCTTAAAAATGATGAGCGCCTGTTGAGCGTCTAAAACTAAATAACGCCTGACAATGATTGTTGGGCACGATTTGGAAGGAAAAGAGCCATGCGACATCGTCACAGCGGACGACAGTTAAATCGCAACAGTTCACACCGAAAAGCTATGTTTCGTAACATGGCGGTGTCTTTGGTGGAGCACGAGCTGATAAAGACGACTGTTCCCAAAGCAAAAGAGCTCAGGAGCTATGCTGAGCCACTTATCACGCTCGCGAAAAATGACAGTGTTGCAAATCGCCGGTTGGCATTTGATCGCACTCGCTCAAAAGCCGCAGTCGGTAAGTTATTCGAAGAGCTGGGCCCTCGTTATCAAGAGCGCCCCGGTGGCTATATTCGCATTCTCAAGTGCGGCTATCGCACAGGCGATAAGGCCCCCATGGCATATGTGGAATTAGTGGATCGCCCTCAGCCAGAAGTAGAAGATGAGAGTGCGGAGATCGCCGCAGAAGAGTAAACCGCTGACGGCAAATTAGAGTTGTGATTAAAACCCCCGTTTTTGCAACAAGCGGGTTTTTTTTGGCCGGTATTTTTGCCGGTAAGAGACGCTTCCGCGGCGGCTAAAGCCCAGTAAACTTCCGTTTTCGCGATTATGTTTCCCGCATAAATAATTGCGATTTCGGTAGCCAAGTTGAGGCCACCAATCCATTAAGGAAGATTCCAACAGTGGTGGTTCACGACTACTGCAGGCGTCATTGTGAGTGTTACTTCAGACTAACGATACGAGAGATATAACAGATGAAGCGGTCCCCTAATAAGTTATACCAATTTGTCGCGGCAGCTTGCTTGCCGATGACGTTAACAGCACAGGCGCAATTGGAAGAAGTAATTGTTACCGCTCAGAAGCGAGCAGAGAGTCTTCAGGACGTGCCAATTTCGATCAGCACCGTTAGTGGAGAAAAGATTCAAGACAATACGATTGTCAACTTCGCAGCGCTGGCAGATTTTGTCCCTAGCTTGCATATTGCCGACGGGTCGGTGAACACCAATATTTACATGCGCGGCATTGGCTCGGGTAATAACCGTGGTTTTGAACAGTCTGTGGGCATGTATCTAGATGGCGTATACCTTGGCCGTGGTCGCCAGTATCGCTCTGGCCTCATGGATATCGAGCGAGTCGAGGTGCTGCGCGGGCCGCAGGGCACGCTCTTTGGTAAGAATACGGTGGCGGGCGCGATCAATATCACTACCGCCTCACCGGTGGTGGGTGAAGGCGCCTCTGGCGAGGTGAACGTCTCCATCGAAGAAAATGGCGGTAGTATCGCTGAGGGCTTCATCCAAAGCGGTGGCGAGACGTTCGCTGCGCGGGTTGCACTGCGTGGTCGTGAAACAGACGGTTATGTCTATAACGCCTTCCTTGACCAAGATGAAGGAGCGATTGAGGAGTTCGGTGGCCGCGTGACTTTGGTTTGGGAGCCTACGGAGTCGTTCTCGGCTAATCTAAAATATACTTACATGGAACGCGACCGTGATGGATCGAATAGTGCGACGTGGCGTTTCCTGAATCCCGCTGAGCGTGCTGAGGAAGTCCCACAGAGGACTGCTTTCGCCAATACCGCTTATCAAATTATGGATGTGTTTTTTCCTGACTTTCCGTCGATCGTGGGGCAGGATTTTACGACCTATAAAGACAATAACTATGGCCAGAGTAAAGACGACGGCATTGGTATTGGCTTGAAGCCCGATAGCAGCAAGGACGAGTTGGAAAACCTCTCGCTTACTATGTCATGGGATGTTGGCAACGGCACCCTTACGTCAGTCACCGGTTTTGCTGCTTACGAGTACTTCGACGATGTTGATGTCGATTGGCTGCCCCTGCAATTTATTGATCGATCTGATCGGCAGGACTTCGAGCAGCTCAGCCAGGAAATCCGGTGGACAGCGGACATAGGGGATCGCTTCAATTACACTCTGGGCGGTTACATTGATCAGAACGAGCTTGATTCAAAGGGTCAGGTCATGATCGATACTAACTTTGACGGTCTCTTCCCCGCATTTCTCGCCCTCGCAAATGGTTTGCCTCCGGCAGCGGCGGCCCAGATGCCGCAAAATT
>Ga0209374_1001973_pt1 | contig 18620 bp, 13 predicted proteins | sample SaaInlLV_DNA_10m_FD_184683 | JGI IMG/M metagenome (GOLD analysis project Ga0209374, IMG submission 184683) | Marine microbial communities from expanding oxygen minimum zones in the Saanich Inlet - SI075_LV_DNA_10m (SPAdes) (version 2) | ecosystem: Environmental > Aquatic > Marine > Unclassified ... | reverse complement strand
TACCACCTGATCCCATTTCGAACTCAGTAGTGAAACGACTTTGCGCCGATGGTAGTGTGGGAGATCCCATGTGAGAGTAGGTCATCGTCAGGCATTTATTTGAAACCCTCGATGGGAAGCCATCGGGGGTTTTTTTATGCCAGATCGTTTTGTTTAGCCAGGAGGTTGCTGGAGCCTAAAATGGCTTCACCTCACTAAGCCTTGTTTGCAAATATACAATGTAATTAGCGTTTGATTTAAATCGCGGTTATGTCGTACTCTAGTTCGGTGGGGAAAGAATGCTCGAAGTTCCGCTACCGCGGTGCACGAAACAATTAGCTGGCTTGCTCAACAAGGAAGGTCTCGTTAGCGTGACGCCACGCAAGGAGTCCTAGATAAAAATAAGTATGGAGGTGTGAATGCAATTTTTAGCTGAAGGTGATTTGGTTGGTGTCTCGTTTTGGATCGTGTCGGTTGCGATGATCGCATCGACGGTGTTTTTCCTTTACGAAGGCCTACGGGTTAAGAGTGAATGGCGGCTGTCGATGTTGGTGGCCGGTCTCGTTACGTTAGTGGCAGCAGTGCACTACGACTACATGCGAGATTATTGGGTATTAGAGCAGAGTACTCCGATTGTCTATCGATATATTGATTGGCTCATAACCGTACCGCTTCTGATGATCGAGTTCTTTATTATCCTGAAAGCAGTGGGCGCGAATGTTGGCAACGGCTCGTTTTTGCGGTTATTGGTGGGTACCTTGGTCATGTTGATCTTTGGTTATCTTGGTGAAGCAGCCGTCATGAATGCAACCATCGCGTTTTGGATTGGTATGGTTGGTTGGGCGGTTATCATCTATGAAATCTTTGCCGGTGAAGCGTCAAAGGCCGCAGCTGCAACAGAAAGCGTAAAGTCCGCCTTTGGATATATGCGTTTGATCGTGCTGGTGGGTTGGGCGATCTATCCAATCGGCTATGTTTTGGGTTACATGATGGGTGGCGTCGATGAAGGCTCACTCAATATGGTTTATAACCTTGCAGACTTTGTGAATAAGATCCTTTTCGGGTTGATCATTTGGAACCTTGCGTACAACGATTCGTCAGAATCTAGTCACTAGGGTTAAGTTAAAAAAAACCCCGCAGCTGCGGGGTTTTTTTTGCCCCTATTTAAGTGAGATTCCGGAAATCGCGCTCCCCCGCCTTTAGGACCGCGCGGCAAAATATTTTCTGCGAAGCCTTCAGTCAGCCTGTCGACTTGATGCCTAAACAGGGTCTGCTTGGAATCGTGTTGACGATGGAGTCTGTTACAGAAAGCGAGGGCAAAGCCATAGCGATTCAACATTCCATTGAATGTGGGCTATAGCAGTCGTGATTACCTACGATCTTTGAAAGCGCTAGCCGGTCTTAAATATCGCGTCGCCATCTAGGTTGCTTTATCGACTAGTTGATTACGCCCGTCACCCTCATCTGAACTTCATTCGCCTTTTAGCGATTTGGGCCCACGAACGTAACCGCCGTTTTCAAAAAGAACCTCGTACCGCCCTTCAAAGCGTGGGTCGGCTTGATAGTAATCGGTACTAATTAATTGTGCGCCTGATGAAAATGCCTTATCTCGACGTGTCCCGTCATTGCTGCGTGCCTCGCGGGTATCAGCATCGGCGCGCGTCCTGACTAGGTAGCCCTTGTTTGTAGCCTGTTGGATCTCTGCTGACTGCTTGATCGGGTCATTTAAGATTAGGATTGCCGCATCAGGATGCCCCATCGGTGGGGTTTTAAAAAAAATGTTACGTCCCGGGTTTGCCAAGAGTGCGTTGTAGGGCCTCAACGTTTCTTCGGATTCATCGAGCACCAACACAAATTTTCCACGCAAGGTTTTAATCTTAGGCCAGCCGTCATTTTCTACAGCTGCAGCAATCGTGGGCCAGGTGCCTTGGAGTTCTGCGGGCCTATAGATGCGAGCCAAACCAAGATGATCAATGATGCTGCTTTGCAGCGTCTTAAATGCTGTTTGATTAAAGGCAAGCGGTTCGGTGAAGCCGGGCAGGTCGATGGTTTGTGATTTTAAGTTAAAGGTCACGATGATTGGGAGGTGACTGGGATTTGCAATCGAAAAACGGGTCATGTCGCTTAAACATTGCGCAAGTGTGATGCAATGAGTGCGAAAATCGATGTCCTGGGCATGTAGTACCTTAAAGCCCGGCATCTTTAGGTCCCGCGAGTATTGTCCCGAAAAGGATTCGTCGCGAAACAGCCATGCGTCACCCAGTGGATCCTGATAGAGACTTCCGTAAGGGTCGTAGAAAATATCGAGTTCGAAAAGTCTAAGGCCGAGCTTGAGTTGGGTCCGAAGCGGCGGGTGCTGATAATCGAGTGCTTGTCCCGTTTTTTCATCTATTCGGTTGAGCCAGCGCATCAACTTTGGGTGTAAGGCTTGCTTATAGCTGTTGTGACTGCCGATGTAGGTCATGTCGGTTAATTTTCGATCACTATAATCGTCTGCAAAAACCAAAACAGAACTGAGCATCAGTATGATGGTGCGAACCCCGAATGAGACCACGCGAGCGGTGCGAGCTGAATGCATAGTGTAATAACCTTATGGTGGTGATGGCCTGCAGACATCCAAGCGCAATTTGCAAACTGTGTCGCGCGATTGCCAAGGCAATAGACAAGTACTTCATAGCAACGTGCAGCAAGGACTTAGGTGGTCATAAAAATGTTTTGCCTGGATTGTGACTTCCCCTCGACGGAAGCGCAATTGAGCGCAATAACGCAAATTTATTCGATAAAAGGTATCACCAATGAGATTCTAGGGTGAAGTTTTCAGTCTAACTTTGGTAAATTAGTTACATTCCTGGGTAGTAGAACGGTTTGGTTAAAGAGATCATAAGGTGGTGAACGATGCAGTTACTTAAAAACGCGGTTCTATGGCGGCCCTTAATGGCAACTTGTTTGCGGCGGATGGTACTTTTATGCCTGACCGTTACGTTAGTCTCTTGCGACGGTGGGTCCTCTGGTCCAAAGGTACCTCAAGTACCCATTTCAGAAACGCCGCCAAGCACGCCGACGGATACTACTGACTTAGCTTGGGTTGAGGGTGAGTATGGTGCCGCCATAGATTATGAGGCGAGTTGTCAGAATCCACGCGTGGGAAGTGAATTCTTGGATGAGCAGGGCACCGTTGTTGATGAGAATTTTTGGATCAGGGCCTATAGTTTTGACACTTATTTGTGGTTCGACGAAATTGACGATGTCGACCCAGATTCCGTTAGCTCGACAGATGCCTATTTCGATATTATGAAAACCTTCGCGTTGTCTCCATCTGGCAAGCCAAAGGATAAATTCCACTTTACCTATGACACTGAAGACTGGGAGAAATTATCACAGTCTGGAATATCAGCCGGGTATGGTGTTGAGTTTTTACGGGTGCGGTCGTCACCTCCGAGACAGTGGTTAGTTGCTTATACCGAACCGAATACGCCGGCTGGGGATGCTGGCCTGCTGCGCGGTTGGGAAATCGCATCGGTTGATGGGGTCGATTTCAAGGAGGGTAGTGATACCGACGTGCTCAACGCAGCCTTGTTCCCAGGGTCCATAGGAGAAGTGCATCAGTTTGTGTTTCGAGACGTTGCAAGCGGGGAAACCAGCGCAGCTGATCTAACCAGTCAGGAAATTACGTCAACTCCGGTACAATCAGTCAAAGCGATTCCGAGTGGGGATAATAAGGTTGGCTATTTGCTTTTTAACGACCATATCGCAACTGCTGAAGCGCAATTAATTGAAGCGTTTGAGGGATTTAAGACACAAGGGATAACAGAATTAGTGCTCGATATGCGATACAACGGCGGCGGTTACCTAGATATTGCTCGGATGCTTGCCTCAATGGTTGCCGGAGAAGAGGCCGTCGGTCAGACTTTTAGTGAACTAAAATTCAACAGCAAATACCCCACTCAAAACCCCATCACAGGCCGGACCCTGTCACCCTCAAGGTTTGCCAGCACCGCGCCCGGTTTTGTGGTTTCAAGTGACACCGATCTGCCCCTGCTTAATCTCGACCGCGTCGTTGTGATCTCAGGCAGCGGAACCTGTTCGGCAAGCGAGGCTGTGATTAATGGTTTAAGAGGTGTTGGGGTTGAGGTCATCCTGATCGGTGATACGACTTGCGGGAAGCCTTTCGGTTTCTACGGCATTGATAATTGCGGCACCACGTATTTCACGATCCAATTTAAAGGGGTCAATGCCATTGGCTATGGTGACTACACTGACGGGTTTTCGCCGCCAGGCGCGGAGAATGTGGGTATTGAAGTGGAAGGATGTGCTGTTGACGATGACCTTAGTCAAGCGTTAGGCAATCCTGATGAGGCGCGGCTTGCGACAGCGCTGGAATATTTAACGAGCGGTTCGTGCGAAGCTAGCTCTGCCGCCGTGAATGCCAAACGCCGACATCCCCTGAGCTCGGTGCGTGGTCAGGTCGTTAAAGCTGAACCCTTAACAGGTAGTATTTTGCGCGCGCTAAAGTAATGACCTGATCAAGACGCCCAGCCACGCTGGGCGAGCAACAGTCCTGCCTGGGTGTTGTGCGATTTGCCCAATGACTTTTGACCTGTCGATAAGCTGATCTATCTTGAGGAACCTGGGCTCGCCAGAGCTTTTGGCGCCAAGGGTGCCCTTCGATTTGATCACGTGTTTTAGATGGCATGCCTAGATCTCTAACCAAAGCCGACCGGGTGGAGTGCGCCGATAGCGTCTTTCGTTGCAGCAAGGACCTTGTTTCGCAGCCGGTTATGGCAAAATTTCGTTTTCGATTTAATATCTGTCGGTTAAGGTGTTTAGCCGGTTGGGTCTTTGATCCATCGAAGATATCGGCGTCGTCAGAATAAAGAGGTGCTTTGTTGACTTGCGGACGGTGCTTTTTGAAGCGGCGCTGTTTGAGACAAGGCGTCGCCGATGCGAAATGGATGTAAGCTTTTGCCGAGCCCTAAAATTCGGGCGCTTTCTCGCGCTCAAACGGACGGCTGTGTTTAGGATAAGGATTAATCATCATGAATCACCTGGCGCTGGGTAATCCTGGCCGTTTTAAGGCGTCCGCGGCCCTTGGTATCAAACGATCGGCCAGTTCGGTCATTGGCCAAGGCAATGAGGTGACGGACATAGATGCGGTTCAAACTACAGTCATTTCGCCGTCCTCATGTGCGATGCGTCTATGAATCGCGCGGCTCTGACGCTTGCGAGTTTTCTAGCTTACTTTGCTTTGTCAGGGATGCTGGCGCCCATCGGGATATTGGTTCAACCAAGTGCCGCAGCTTTAGGGGTGTCTTCTGGTGAAATGGTAAGAACCCTCGGATTTTTCTCTTCGGGCACCTTGGCGGGCTCGCTTGCAGCCGTGGTGTTGTTACCCAATGTGAAAATGCGCACTTTAACTCTGAGCGTTTATGGCGTGGCCTGTTGCGTTTTATTGCTACTTTTGGCGATGCCGGCCGATGTAAGAGCAATTGCCGCTTTGCTGTGCCTCCTTGGGGCTTGTCTCGGGGTTGGGTTGGCTCAAGCAGCGCTGGTGATCTCGCGGATTTATAGCGAGACCTATCGAGCATCAATGCTGGTTGCGACCGACGGCAGCTTCAGTCTGGCGGGATTCGTGACGGCGTCAGTTACCGTGTTTTTACTGACGCAAGGCGCGCCATGGGCCAGTATCTATGGTCTGATCCTTGCGGTAGTGCTGGTCATTTTTGTAACAGCTTTTTGGTTGGAATTTCCTGAAAGCCTCCAAAGTGAAGGTTCAGAAAACGCGGGGTTAAACCTTGGAGCATGGCCTAGACCGATTTGGTTTTTGGCGGCGGCATTATTTTGTTACACGTTTGGGCAAAGTAGTTTTTTAATTTGGTTGCCGTCCTTTGCGCAAGCCGAGATGGGATTGTCCGCGGCAGATAGCGGGAATCTCATCGGTCAGTATTGGTTGGGCATGTTTATCGGACAAATACTGACGGTCGTGATTGTTGTGAAATTGGGTGCGGCAAAGATGTCCTTTATCGGCGCTCTAGGGTGTTTTTTGGCGGCGGCGCTCTTGTTTTTACATCCTGTGAGTCTTGGCAGTCCGTCGATGCTTTCCTTGATTTGGGGGGTCTGTAACTTTGGGCTGCTGAAGTGCCTGGTCTCACAAGCAACCCTTGCGTTTAAAAAGACCCCGGCTGGATTGATTCCGAGCCTTTTGCTGGCGGCATCTCTCGGCACGGCGTGCAGTCCGCTTGCCAGTAGCTGGGTGGTTGAGGCCTTAGGAGTAGCCGCGGGGATCATGACGGGTCTGGTGAGTTTGGCAGCCGTGCTGCTGTTGGTTGTCGCAGTAGTAGCTTGGCGGCGGGACACAAATCTAAGTGGGAATAAACTATGAAAAAAGTAAACGTTATTTTTGATACAGATCCTGGGATCGATGATGCGATGGCCTTACTGCTGTTACACGCGCTGCCTTCGATCGATGTTCTGGCCATATCAACCGTTTTTGGTAATGCCTCGATCGAAGATTGCACGCGCAACGCGTTGTATATTTGTGAACGTTTCTCCTTGCCCTACCCCGTCTATAAAGGTGCTGGCGTAACCTTCGCGGGCCGAGCTGAGACAGAATATCCAGACTTCGTTCATGGGGTAGACGGCTTAGGCGATGTCGGTTTTCCATTGCCAAAGCGTCGTGCAGAGCCGCAGTCTTCTATTGCTTATATGATTGAAACGCTTCGCGCAACGAGCGAGCCGATCGAGGTGTTGGCCGTTGGCAGGATGACGAACCTTGCTGAAGCGTTAAAGCAAGCGCCGGATATTGCGCCGCTCATTCAAAGGATTGTGATAATGGGGGGTGCGGTCGCGGTACCTGGAAACGTGACTGAGTGGGCAGAAGCCAATATTTATGGCGACCCAGAGGCTGCGGCCTTTGTATTTGATTCAGGTGTCCCAGTCCTGATGGTTGGGCTGGATGCAACGCTTCAGCATCGGATGAAAAAAACGGCGTTGATGTCTTTGCGGGAACAGTTGGGGGAAGCCGGCGAATTCTTATGGCAAATTAAACAATGCTACTTAAAATTTTACGCAGACAAGGGGATTTTTGACGGGTTCCCAATCCATGACTCAACCGCGGCCCTAGCGCTGGTTCACCCCGAGTGTTTTGAAATACGTCGTGGACGCCTTGTGTGCGAGACGCAAGGTGGGCCTCGGGGCAGGACCGTCCTGACGGCGTCAGAAGCTGGACCCCATGCTGTTGCGATGGCGGCTGATTCAGAGAAGCTGACAGCCATATTCGAGGCGGCCATGCAGGCAAAATACGGTGCCGGATCGCAATGATCGGTTTTAAAAGCGTTGCTTGCAGGTTGCTTGGCTACACCCACTAAAACCACCAGCTTTGCTGGCGCTAATCTGCCGGGCTAACGTGTCGGGTTCGAGTTTGACGCTGCTCGTGCAGGCGCGTCAGAAGAACCGCTGCAAGCAAGCGCTGGTCGAATATTAAGTAAGGGGTTGGGAAACAGGCGTCGCTTGTTCTAGGGACGGCTGACATATAGCTTATGGGGCTGCGCAGGACCCTGTATGGCAAGGCTGGTTGCCTGTACTAGCCGTCCAAGGGCGGTCACGGGCCGACGTAATTGGGTCTTTTGACGTTCAGGTTAGACCGTTTCCTTTTGTTGAGCGCCTCTCGTCGGGCGCTTTCAATTGCAGCACTTATGCCGCAATACTGCGCAGTCGATATGATCGGTCGCTTAAAGGCTCGCAGTCCATCAAGCGCCGTGGTTGCTCTGGTAAATGTCTGAGGCAGCGATTGTGGGGGGTTGTTATAAATATGGATAAAGTCTGGAATTTTTGTGAAAAAATCGGCAAACTATGCGCCCGACATTAAGGCAGTTGCGTATAAGCTGTAATCTGGTCGGGTCGGGTCACCTCTGCGAAGCTAAACCAAGTGGAGTGAGTAGGCTCGTTGCGTTACAGATAAGGGGTTACGGAGCTGGTCCGAGAAGGCCAACCCGTAAGGGAATTAAATGTGGAGATATTCTATGAAAATAGATTTTAAAATGATGGACAAGTCTCAGCTGTTGGGAAGTTTGACTGCGTTTGCACTCATACTGACACCTGCTCTGCCATTCAGCGCCTTCGGTGCTGACGAGGTTGAAGAGGTGGTCGTGATTGGGACACGGCGGGAAGCACGTTCAATCGGCGATTCACCAGCACCGGTTGATATTATTTCCGGGTCGGATTTCGTTAATCAGGGCTCAGGTGATCTGCAAGATATGATCAGAACGTTGGTGCCTTCCTTTAACGTGAACACGCAGCCGATTAGTGATGCTGCGACGTTAGTAAGACCGGCGAACCTTCGCGGCCTGCCGCCAGATGATATGTTGGTACTAACCAACGGTAAGCGTCGACACAGAGGGGCGGTTATTTCCTTCCTCGGTGGTGGGGTTGCCGATGGTGCGCAAGGGGCGGATATTTCTGCAATGCCAGCGATCGCACTGAAAAAAGTTGAAGTGCTCCGTGACGGCGCCGCGGCCCAGTATGGTTCGGACGCAATCGCCGGGATTATGAATTTCGTCTACCGCGATGAAGCGGAAGGCGGCGAGATTCAGATCCGTACCGGTGAGTACTCTGAAGGCGATGGCGGAATGTTTCGAATTGCTGCAAACGTCGGTATGCCTTTTACAGCAGACGGGTTTGCAAACTTTTCAGTCGAATTAGCAGATTCGGACGCAACCTCTCGCAGCATTCAGAGAACAGACGCGCAAGCCCTCTACGACGGCGGCAACAGTGCCATTTGGAACTATCCGAATCCGGCACAGGTCTGGGGTTCGCCTGAAGTGAGTGATGACGTGAAATTTGTCGCGAATATCGGTTTAGATCTTGATGCCTCTAAGAAGTTTTACCTGTTTGGTAACTACGGCGAGCGAAAGGTCTTGGGTGGTTTTTACTACAGAAACCCAACCAACCGCGGCGGTATCTTCTCAGCTGACGGCGGCGCAACGCGCCTTGTAGGTGACGTAGCAGAAGCTGCTGGCGCCGCTCGGACTTGCCCTGTTGTGGCCGTTCCTGAAACAGGTGCTGGTTCAGCTTCTGATACTGCTCTGGCTGAAATTAAAGCCAATCCAAATTGCTTTGTCTTCAATGAAATGTTCCCCGGTGGCTTTACGCCAAGTTTCGGTGGTTCGGTTTCAGATTGGGCCGTCGCATCGGGCGTGAGTGGTAGCACAGATAGTGGTTTGATGTACGATTTCAGCGTGAGCATTGGTGAAAACCGTGCGGATTTCTATATCGAAAACACTTTGAATGGTTCCTTAGGACCTGATTCGCCTACAGCGTTCAATCCTGGCAGCTACGTTCAACTTGAAAAGACCGTGAATGTTGATTTCAGTAAAGGTGTCCCAGTCGACAGCTTCGCATCTGACTTGAACGTCGCATGGGGTGTCGAGTACCGAGAAGAGCAGTTCACAGTTGTTTCAGGTGACGAAGAAAGCTGGGAAATCGGTCCTTACTTCACACAAGGTTTCGGCATTGGTTCGAACGGTTTTGGCGGTTTCTCACCGCAGATGGCCGGTGTTTGGGATCGGGGTAACTACGCCGTATATGTTGACTTAGAAGCGGATGTGACTGAGCAGTTCTTGCTTGGATTCGCAACACGATATGAAGATTTTGATACGTTTGGCTCAACCAGCAACAGCAAGATCTCAGCGCGTCTGAAAATTACGGACGATCTATCGATCCGAGGGACGGCCAGTACTGGTTTTAGGGCGCCGACTCCTGGGCAAGCTAATATCGCAAACATCTCGACGGTCTCTGGCCTTGACGGTGTCTTGTTTCAGCGCGGTACACTGTCTCCAACAAATCCGGTTTCAGCCTTTTATGGTGGTAAAGAGTTGACGCCAGAAGAGTCCGAAAGCATTAGCTTAGGGTTGGTTTGGGATGTGACAGATGCTTTGTCCGTGACGTTGGATGCTTACCAAATTGAGTTAACCGATCGGATTACGCAAGGCGATGAAGTTACAGTAACCGACGCCGATATCGATACCTTAACCGGTCTTGGTGTGACAGGTGCAGGGGACTTAACGACCTTCAAGTTCTATGTGAACGATTTTGATACCACGACAACAGGGTTCGACTTGGTCGCAACCTATGGCGCTGAGATGTTTAACGGCAACACTGATTTCACGTTTGTTTACAGTGACGTTGAAACGGAAGTGGATCGTAGCAAGAACGGCTTGGTGGGTGGCACGTTCATCCGGCGATTAGAAGATTCTTTGCCCAAGCAGCGATGGAATCTGTCGGCAGTTCACTTGAATGGTGACTGGCGTGTGCTTGCACGAATCAATTCGATTGATGGTTTCTGGATAGAAAGCAGCGGTTTCATTGATGGTATGGCGACGGTTGATTTAGAAGTTGCTCGCGACTTTGGTATGTATAACGTGACGCTGGGCGCCCAAAACGCGTTCGATGAGTATCCAGACGAAGAAAGTCAGGGTACGCAAGGCGCCATTGGTATGGTTTACCCAGAAGCAGCACCTTTAGGATTCAACGGCGCGTTTTACTACGTCAAGCTAGGTGTTAACTTTTAATTTCCATTTGGAAAATAAGAGATCTAAAAAGGGCACTTAGTGCCCTTTTTTTTGCTCAATTTTTCTGAAATGGGCTGAAGCAGCGACGCATTACATCGGGGGCTAGCGCAGGTGCTCGGTGCTTTGAATGAACGGTATCTGCTCGGTCACTCCGTAATACGATCGTGCGCTGTCGAGGTTCGGTTTGATTGGGACAGGCCTTCAAGCGGCCTCGGTGTTCCGTGTGCCGAGCCATCGCATGATAAAGTAAGTGCCTCTTAAGCAACCAAATTTAAACAGGATGCGGCATGATGGTGACCTTAAACAAGACTTGGATTAGCCTCCTTGTGATGAGCCTTAGCTGTGGGCTACTGACCTCAGTAAAGGCGGACGACGAGCAGTCTGTCATTCCGATCAAAGCGGTCGTAGTTACCATGTTCGAACATGGCGAGTTGGCGGGCGACCGGCCTGGTGAATTTCAGTTTTGGGTTGAGCGGTTTCCGCTCGATCAACAGTTGCCATTTGAGATGGGCCAACACCCACTTCGGCTAAGTGCCTCCGGGGTTTTAGGGATCTGCACTGGTGGGGGCGTGACCAATGCCACAGCATCGATTATGGCCTTAGGTTTGGACCCGAGGTTTGATCTGAGCGCCGCTTATTGGGTTGTGGCAGGTATCGCCGGGGGTGACCCAGTTGATTTGACCATTGGTTCCGGGGCCTGGGCGCGCTTCGTGATCGATGGCGATCTCGCTTTTGAAGTCGACGCGCGAGAAATCCCCGAGGACTGGCCCTACGGCATGATTCCGCTGGGGGCGCATGCGCCGGCCGCGCCTGGGGATGATGTGACCCAAGGCTGGACCGTCGATACCTCAAGTTTTACGCTCAATCCAGGTTTGGCAGATTGGGCCGTTGCCACGTCAAAAGAGGTGGTGCTGCCAAGCTATCCCGAGTCCCGGGCATTTTCAAAGCAGTTTAGAGGATTTGCCGGCGCGCTTTCTGAGCCGGGTGTGATGTTGGGTGAGACCTTGTCGGCTAGTACCTATTGGCATGGCCAGCGGTTGAGTCAATGGGCCAATGATTGGGTTCAGGTTTACGCAACGCCAAAAATGAATTTCATGACAAGCAATATGGAAGACAGTGGGACGTTGACGGCCTTATATCGTCTGGCGCGGATTGGGCGGGTCGATACAGAGCGGGTAATGGTCTTGCGCACAGTAAGTAATTACACGCAACCGCCGCCGGGGGAGTCCGCGGTCTGGAGTGCGACTGCGGATTATCCGGATTCGGGTTTGCCCGCACTGGAATCGGCGTATCGTTATGGCGCGGCCGTGGTCCAGAAAATCGTCGAGAATTGGGCTGTTTATGAAGCCGCGTTGCCGAGCCTAGAAGCTAGCGCCGGGCCATGAGGTTTTTTGCAGCTTGGTGGTGGTCGAACTTTAAGGCCTCCACATCGATGCCGGTCAGGGCGCCGTCCCGTACCCGCCATTGACCTTGGACGAGAACGTGCTCAGCTCGGTCTGTGCCCGATAAGAGCAGGCTTGCTAGCGGGTCATGGTGCCCCGAATGCTGGATGCCATCGACTTTAAAAAGGGCTAAGTCCGCCTGTTTACCGACCTGAATCTGTCCAAGCTCAGGTCGATTAATAGCGTGCGCGCCGCTGCTGGTTGCCCAACGCAATGCGTTCTGGATTGATACTCGATCACTGCCGTAGTGCAGTCTTTGCAGCAGAAGAGCCTGTCGTGTTTCAAGAATGAGGTTGGAGTGATCATTTGAGGCAGACCCGTCGACGCCGAGGCCAATCTCAACCCCAGCCGCCATCAAATCCAAGGTCTTGCAAATACCAGATCCCAAAATCATATTGGAGCTTGGGCAGTGCGTAATGCTGGTGCCGCTGGCACCCAATCGGTCCATCTCTGCAGCATTGAAATGAATGCCGTGCGCAAGCCACGTTTTGGGCCCGAGCCACCCGAGTTCTTCTAAATATTCGAGCGGCCTTTGCTGATACAAACTTTGGCAGAACGCATTTTCGTCAAAGGTTTCTGCTAAATGGGTGTGCAAGCCAGCGCCGAAGGCAGCAGCCAGTGCCGCTGTTTCTTGCATAAGCGTTTTACTAACCGAAAAGGGCGAGCAGGGGGCTAAGGCGATTTGGATCATCGCGCCGGGGTTTGGATCGTGATGTGCCTCAAGCATTTTTTGACTGTGCACTAAAATATCGGCTTCACTTTGCGTGACGCGATCTGGTGGCAGTCCGCCTTCGGATTGACCAAGACTCATAGAGCCTCTACAAAGAACGCTGCGCAGGCCCAGGCTGGTAACGGCCTCAATCTGGATCTCGGTTGCATTGGTGAGGTCGTCAGAAAACACGTAGTGATGATCGACTGCGGTCGTGCAACCGGACAAAAGGAGTTCCGCCGCAGCCAACTGGGTGCTCAAAAATATATCGTCAGGACTGAGGTTTGCCCAAATAGGGTAGAGTGCTTCAAGCCAAGGAAACAAGCCCTGGTTGCCAGCTGCGGGCACTGCGCGCGTGAGCGTTTGATAAAAATGATGATGCCCATTTATGAGCCCAGGCAGAACGACGAGCGCAGAGGCATCAAAACACTCATCAAAGTGCTCTGGGGGGCGGTCAAGGACTGCCGTGATGAGGCCGTCCTCGATGAGGAGCCCCGCGCTGGCATTAAGCCCCGGGGCAAAAATAGCGAGTGGTTCCTTAATCCAGAGTTTCATGATGGTCTGTCTCTTGGCGCAAGGCCGCAGCCTCGCAAAATAAACGCGACCAGAAAATCTGCGGTTTCAGTTAATACTGGGTCATCGAACTCTGCGCGATTGAGTAGGGACAAAGCCTGCACTTGAAAATCGGCATAATGCTGGGTCGCCGACCAAATTAGAAAAATCAGGCGCTCAGGATCAACGTCTCCGATTTTTCCGGCAAGCATCCACTGTTTAATCACCAGTGCTCGGTCCTGGACCCAGGAGCGCATGCTCGTATTCAGATAGTGTTTCAAATTCGGCGCACCCTGGATCATTTCATTGGCGAAGAGCCGAGACGCCGCCGGGTCTTGTTGCGCTTGCTTAAGTTTCTGTCTGATGAAGGCTTCTAAGGCTTCCGCTGGGTCTGATTCTTGGCTGACCTGATCAAAAGCCAGGTTCCAAGATTCGATAATGCGTTCTAAAACGGCAAGGTATAGTTGCTGCTTGGACTTAAAGTGATAATGAATATTGGGCTTTGGTAATGCGGCACGATCGGCAACGCGTTGCATGCGTGCGCCCTCAAAGCCGTATTGCGCGAATTCAGCTTTCGCGGCGACGAGGATGTGCGCCTTGATAGAACCCGGTGCCGCCTCCGAAGGCTCACGATGTGCTTCATTGACCATATGGATAATTCTAGATGCTGAAATTGGTTTCATAAAGCATTATTTTTATTGATCTTTATAGGAAATATACTAAAATATTGACCGTATGGTCAGTAATGATCGAGCCATCGTGTTACCCGCCGTTAGCGGATCCCAAATTGAATAGAGATCAGTGATGACTGAAGCGAATGACTGACATGAGCCCGCCCATTCAATTTTGGTTGAACAGCGCGCTGCAGACCCATTCAGGGCGCGCGGATGAAACGCTGCTTAACTACCTCAGACAAAGCGGCCGCGTTGGCTCGAAAGAAGGCTGCGCGTCGGGGGATTGCGGCGCTTGCACCGTTTTAGTTCAAACGGAAGACGAGCATGCTTACAAGGCAATGAATGCGTGTATTTTACCGGTGCAACAATTGAATGGGCAGGCGGTGATAACCGTCGAAGGCTTGCCCAATAACGATGAACTGCATCCGGCCCAGCTGGCCATGATCGCGACACACGGGGCTCAGTGTGGGTTTTGTACGCCTGGCTTTGTGATGGCACTGGCTGGTTGGATGGATGAACAGGCCTTCAGCGCCGGACTTGACGGTGATGGGCCACCCAAACTCAACAGCAAGCAGGCTGAAACCATGCGTCTTAAGGCTTGTCGAGAAGCCATTTCCGGAAACCTGTGTCGGTGCACGGGCTATCGGCCTATCTTGCAGGCTGCTAAGCATCTGGCTAACAGCCAGGGGGCGGCTTTATTTGAAACACATAAACGGCTTGATAAAGTGCTTTTTGATTCCCCGCCAGACCACTCAGGGCCCTATAACACTGGCTTTCGGGAACCGCAGACGCTCGGCGATTTAAAGGGTCTACTTCGGCAGCAACCGAGTGCGAACTTGATTGCTGGGGGGACGGACTTAATGCTTGAGGTCACTCAAAAACAAGGTCGCTTCGATCAATTGATTAGTTTGGCGCGTGTGCTCGAGCTTCAAAGACTAGAGATCAACGCGGACGGCGCCATTATTGGCAGTGCGGTGACCTATCAAGACCTGCAGGCAGCTGCCGAATTGCGCTGGCCTGCGCTACACCACTTTTTGTCTCGGTTGGGTTCGCCGCAGATTCGTAATCGAGGAACCATCGGCGGCAATCTAGGAACCGCGTCACCGATCGGAGACTTGTTGCCGATCTTGCTCGCAATGGATGCAACGATTGTGATGTCTCATTTCGAAGAGGCGGACCAAAAGGTTCCGATCTCTGAATTCTTGCAAGGCTATCGGAAAACGCAGTTGCAACCGGGCAACGTCATAAAAGAGGTCGAGGTAACGGGTCTGCAAGATTTTCTCCGCTATTACAAGATTTCAAAACGGCAAGAAGATGATATTGCCGCGGTGTCTGTTGCCGTTCGATTGAAGCTGGACGCGGACCATATTACGTTGGCCAGGATTGCTTTTGGTGGGGTTGCTGAACAAGCCCTACGATTACCAGCGCTCGAGCAGGCGCTGCAAGGACAAACGATAACTGAGACACTTATGACGGCGTTGCACCAGCAGGTACTGCTTGCGTTAAATCCGATTAGCGACGTCCGCGCCAGCCGAGGCTATCGACGCGAGATGGCGGCGAACCTCCTGGTGCGAGCGCTTAAAGAAGCGCGGGGGTTACCCATGCCACAAATCTATGGATTGGATGATGCGTAAACTGGCGGCGACAGCAGGAGTAGGAGCAGGTGCGGTGGTCGGTCAAGCGCTTGCGCATGAGTCCAGTGAAAAACATGTCCGCGGCACCGCAGCCTATGTGGATGATATGCCTGTGCCAGCGGGCACTTTGTTTGTTGCGACCGGTTGGGCACCGGTTGCGGTGGCCAAAGGCGTGAGTCTGAACCTTGACCCCGTCTGGCGATCGGAAGGCGTCATTGATGTTTGTACTGAGACTGATGTGCCGGGTAGCAATGATGTGTCTCCGGTGCATGAAGGCGATGTGTTGTTCGCGTCAGATGAAGTCTCGTTTCACGGCCAAGTGGTTTTTGCTGTTGCGGCGACGAGCCAGCATTTAGCAGAGGTCGCTGTTAAAAAAGCAATCTTCACTTATGAGATCCAACCGGTTCAGTTATCCGCTGCAGCGGCAATGGCGGCTGAAGATTTTGTGCTGCCGACGCGAACCTTTCAGATGGGGTCACCAGAGGTCGCAATGAACGAGGCCACAAGGCAAGTTCAAGGGGCGCTTCATATCCGCGGTCAGGAGCATTTCTATCTCGAAGGCCAGATCGCCTTAGTAAGCCCGACAGAAGATGACGGCGTTGCTGTTTTGGTCTCCTCTCAACATCCCAGCGAAGTCCAGAAATTGGTGGCAAGCACCTTGGGTATCCCCCTCAATCGGGTGACCGTTAGCGTTCGACGGATGGGCGGCGCGTTTGGTGGGAAAGAAACTCAAGCCGCGCCGCTGGCCTGTATTGCCGCTTTGTTTGCGCGCCGCACCGGGCGCACGGTCAAATATCGAATGCCTAGGAAACAGGACATGATACAGACCGGTAAGCGTCATGACTTTGAAAACGAATACCGCTTGGGCTTCGATGACCAAGGAGTCGTTCAAGCAGCGGAACTCACTCTGGCGGCACGCTGCGGCTACTCAGCAGATCTCTCGGATAGCATTGTCGATCGCGCGATGTTTCATGCAGACAACGCGTACTGCCTACAGAACGCGCGAATCACCGGCTATCGCTGTCGAACCAATACGGTGTCGAATACGGCTTTTCGCGGCTTTGGTGGGCCTCAGGGTATGCTCACGATCGAAGCCGCGATGGACCATGTAGCGAGCACACTGAATATCGATCCGGTTGATGTGCGGTTGCGGAACTTGTATCGGCCCGGCAACGATGAAACGCCTTACGGGCAGAAAGTGACGGACTTTCGGTTGGGAAGAATGATTGATCAATTAATTGAGCAATCCCATTATCGAAAGCGCCGGCAGGACATTGCCGAGTTCAATGCCAAGCAATCCTATTTGCGTCGCGGTCTTGCGCTTACACCCGTGAAGTTTGGTATTTCCTTTACCGCGACGCATCTTAACCAAGCCGGCGCCCTTATTCATATTTACTCGGATGGGAGTGTGCACCTTAATCATGGTGGCACTGAAATGGGTCAGGGCTTGCTGACCAAGGTCCAGCAGATCGTCGCGTCTGCCTTTGGCGTGAGCACGGCGCTGGTTCAAGTGAGCGCAACGGCAACGGACAAGGTACCCAATACGTCCCCGACGGCGGCCTCGTCCGGGACAGACCTCAATGCGATGGCCGCGCTGGATGCCGCCAATCAAATCAAAGCGCGACTCCTTGCCTTTCTGGCGCCAAGCGATAGCGTTGCGCCGGTTGAGTTTTCTGATGGTCAGGTTCGACATGGTGACGTAACTTGGGATTGGGCTGATTTGATTCAAGCGGCCTACCTAAACCGGATATCGTTGTCGGCGGCCGGTTTTTATAAAACGCCCGATATTCACTTCGACCGGGAAACCGGTAAGGGGCAGCCTTTTTATTATTATGCCTTTGGCGTGGCTTGCAGTGAGGTGGTGGTCGACACTACAACCGGAGAATATCGGCTCAGCCAAGTGGATATTCTTCATGATGTGGGCCGAAGCCTTAACCCTGCTCTGGATCAGGGGCAGATAGAGGGTGGTTTTGTTCAAGGGTTAGGCTGGCTCACGACTGAAGAATTGCTTTGGAATGAGGCGGGTCATCTCATTTCCAACAGCCCGTCAAATTATAAAATACCGACCGCGTTTGATATCCCCGATCATTTTAAAGTGTCCCTGTTCCAAGAAGACAACCCAGAAGCAACGGTTTTTCATAGTAAAGCGGTTGGCGAGCCGCCGCTGATGCTGGCGATTTCAGTTTGGTGCGCGCTACGGGATGCCTGTCGTCGGCCATCGCAGCCGTTGCCAGATTTGGCTGTACCAGCAACCCCCGAACAAGTTTATTGGGCGCTCTCAGGACGCGAGGATGCCGCGGACTTAGGGGGGAGCTCATGACGTCCTGGCAGACCGCGATTGCCGAGTGCCATCAAGCCGCAGAAGGCTTTGTCGTGGTGACCTTACTGCAGGCCAAAGGGTCAACGCCACGCGATGGCGGGAGTAAGATTGTGGTGACGCAAACACAAACCTTTGACTCCATCGGTGGCGGTGGCTTGGAGCATTTGGTGATCACCCGTGCCCGCGACCTGCTCGCGCAAGGCGTGCCTGTTCAGTGCGTTGAACACTTCCCTCTGGCAGGCAAAGCGAATCAGTGCTGTGGTGGCAGCGTGTCTGCTTTGTTTGAGGCTTTCCCAGAATCCAAGCGTTCTGTGGTGGTGTTCGGGGCAGGTCATGTTGGCAAGGCCGTGGTTCAAGTATTATCAGAATGTGACGCTCGGATCGATTGGGTGGATGCTCGTGCGGAGCAGTTCCCAGAGGTGATCCCGGGCAATGTGCAACGCTTTATTCAGGAACATCCGGAAGTGCTGGTCGAGGATCTTCGAGCGGACGCGATCGTGCTTATTTTGACTCACGATCATGCCCTTGATTACCGGTTACTGAGGACGTTACTCGATGAGACGGAACTCTCATCGATTGGCATGATTGGGTCACAGACTAAAAGTGACCGATTTCGAGCACGCCTACGCCGTGATGGCATTCCGGAGGAAGCGGATGCGCGCTGGCGGTGCCCGGTTGGTCTGCCGGAAGTCGGCGGTAAACTGCCGATGGAAGTTGCGATCAGTATTGCGGCAGAGGTTTTGAG
>Ga0209374_1001972_pt1 | contig 18627 bp, 17 predicted proteins | sample SaaInlLV_DNA_10m_FD_184683 | JGI IMG/M metagenome (GOLD analysis project Ga0209374, IMG submission 184683) | Marine microbial communities from expanding oxygen minimum zones in the Saanich Inlet - SI075_LV_DNA_10m (SPAdes) (version 2) | ecosystem: Environmental > Aquatic > Marine > Unclassified ... | reverse complement strand
ACTTATCAAAAATCACCCACAAATATTGGTAATAATGTTTCAATAGGTCATAACGCATTGGTTCATGGGTGTACCATTCACGACAATGTTTTAATAGGTATGGGAAGTATAATTATGGATGATTGCGTTATTGAATCTAACTCAATTATTGCAGCAGGGGCAGTTGTTACTAAAAACACGCACGTTGCAAGTGGGTCTATTTATGCGGGAGTACCAGCCAAAAAAGTAAAGGATATTTCGCAAGAACTCATCGCAGGAGAAATACATAGAATTGCCAATAATTATGTAAATTATTCAAGTTGGTATGAAGAGTAGGTGTTGGCCGTTACACGAGGTAGGGTTTTCTTTTATCTCTTTTTTTCGTTCCTCAAAAAAGGATGTAACTTCAATCCCTAACGCAAATATGCATTAAAAATAAAATGTTTTTTTATAATTAAAGGAATCAACGAAAAGGTTCATTTCTTTTTTTATTTTTCCCAATTTTTATGTTCTTCAGTTTTTTATTTTTTATTTTAAATTATTTAGTTACACTTATTTGACCTAGAAAATAGAAAAAGTTTAAATTTGTTTTTTTGTTTCACACATTTTAACAAAGTAAATATGAAAAATTTTCTGTGGTTACTCTTTTTCTTGCCAATGTTTAGCATTGCACAAGACAGTATTCGTGTAGATTTGAGCAATCCACATGCAACAGTTTATACCCATTTGTATTTTTTACAGGCAGATTCTTATGAGCCTAAAAAAGCGGCCAAAACAATTTTAGGACTTTCTGAAACTGCAGCCATTAAAAAAGCAATTAAAATTAAACAAGTTTTAGACGGTAAGGGTTTATATGTTGATGTAAATAAGATTCCTACAAATCCAAATTACAAGGATTCTATAGGATATTCTTCCTATTTTAAATATGTTTTATTTCCTCAAAGAATGCCCGATATTTATTTAGAAAAAACAGGAGAGAATTGGTATTTTTCATCAGAAACTGTAGTTAAAATAGAAAGTTTATATAAAGAAGTGTATCCCTGGTATATCCAAAAAATACAAAATATAATTCCAGTTTCGGGGCATAAAAAAATTATAGGGATAGAATTATGGCAGTTTATCGGTTTCTTAATAATGATAGCTTTAGGATATCTTATCTTTTTAATCGTAAAAAGAATTGTGTTTTTTATCCTGAGAAGAATTCAACATCAAATAACAAAAAATACAAATTTAGAAGTAAACAAAGTGCTTAAAAAACTGGCACACCCAATCAGTTTATTAGTTAGTGTTGCTTTTGCAGACAAAATTGCTCCATCCCTTCAATTTGGATTAGAGATTAATACATGGATATTTTTAGGTTTAAATATTGCTAAAACAATATTTTGGATATACGTATTTTTAAAATTAGTACAAGTTGTTATGTTTATTTACGGACAGTTTGCAGAAAAATCTCATGGTAAATTAGATGACCAACTAGTGCCTATTTTGAACAGTTTTTTTACTGGATTGGTTATCGTAATAGGTGTTTTTAGATTGTTAATTTTATTTGGAGTAGATGCAACCACAATGCTAGCAGGTGCAACAATTGGAGGTTTGGCCGTTGCATTGGCGTCTCAGGATACTGTAAGAAACTTAATAGGAACGATCATGATTTTTCTTGATAAACCTTTTCATATACAAGATTGGATTGAGGCTGGAGAAGTTGTTGGGACTGTAGAAAAAGTTGGTTTTAGGTCTACAAGTGTTCGTGCTGCAGATACATCAGTATATCAAATTCCTAATAGTAAACTGTCTGAAATTGTCATTAATAACAAAGGCTTGCGTTTGTTTAGACGTTACAATACCAATTTAGGCTTGCGTTATGATACGCCACCAGAATTAATTGAAGCATTTGTAAAAGGAGTTCGAGAAATTATAATAGCACATCCAGAAACTCGATCAGATTCCTTTAATGTAGAGTTTACGGGTTTTGGTGATTCTGCCCTGCTGGTTATGGTAAATGTATATTTTAAAAGTTTGGCTTGGGGTATAGCGCAATCATCAAAGCATAGATTACACATTGCTATTGTAAAATTAGCGAAAGAATTGGGTGTCGATTTTGCGTTTCCATCAACAACTGTTACCATAGAACAGTTTCCAGAGAAGAAAGGTCTAAGTTTAAAATATGATATCAATAAAGATAGAATTGATGCAGTTATTTCGAAGGTCGTAAAAGATTTTAGCAATGAAAATTATTCAGATTCTGAATAAAAATAGGGCTAATTTTTATTTTCTCTAATAATCTCATTTACAGCGATAGAATACGCTTTAACATCTTTGGCTTTTTTAATTTTTTTATAGGTTTTCTGCGGGTTTGAAAAACTTTTAGAAAAGTATTCCCAAAATCCAAGCATTTTCATTTTAATAGGGGTTGGTCCTGAGAGTGCCGCATCATATTCCTGAAAAATACGATCATGAAATTCATGAAATAGATCAAACCTGTTTTTGGGATATTCTGAGGTATTATTTTTAATCATACCAGGTAAGAAAGGATCTGCAATTAAGCCTCTTCCAATCATCCAATGATCTATTGAAGGAAAGCGTTCTTGTAATTTCTTAAAAGAAGCAACAGAAGTAATATCTCCATTATAGTACATTTTATGTTTACTGTTGTCTAAACATTTTTGAAATGCCTCTAAATTAGTTCCTCCTTTGTATAATTGTTTTCCAATTCTTGCATGAATTGCAATATTTTTAAGTGGATACTTTTCTAAAATAGGCAATACCTCTAAAATTTCTTCAGGATGGTCATATCCCATTCTCATTTTCATAGAAACTAGTATGTCAGATTCGTTATGAACTTTATGAAGAATACTCTTTATTTTTTCTGAATCACGAATTAAGCCAGAACCCATTCCACGTTTTGTTACCATCGGGTATGGGCAACCTAAATTCCAGTTTAGCTCATTATATCCCAAACCTTGTACATATTTAGAAACAAATAAAAACTCATCAACATCATTTGTAATAATTTGTGGAATTACTTTTAATTCAGTATTATTTTCAGGAAGAAGATCTCTTTGATATGCGTTTTTTATAATAAATTTTCCATTGAGTCTAATATATGGAGAATAAAACGTATCAATTCCACCAAAGAAAGTATTAAATGCATTCCTAAATTTATAATCTGTAAAGCCTTGAAGAGGAGAAGAAAGAAGAGTATGAGTCATGAACAATATAGTTGCACAAATATAGAATACTTTTTAGAGCATTTTATATATTAATAGAAAACCTCATCAATTAAGACGAGGTTTTGAAATATACAAAATAAATGGTTGAATTATTTAGGTTCTAAAATTATATCAATTCTATCAATAACATCTTGTATATGATAACGTGATAAAATATTACTTTTAAAAGAAGCTTTTTTTGCATCCCTTTGGATTCGTTTTAATTCACCTCTAGCAATAGACTTTACATCAGATTGATTGATCGTTATAGCAGATTTTTTCCGATAGCCACTATTAGTTCCTTTTTGGTCTTTGGCTTCATTTAATAAATAATTTAATCGATCTAAATGAACTCTTTGTAAGTTTCTTCGGTAAGTATCTAAAGAATTTCCTGAATAAATCTCACTCCAAATACCTTTTCTTAAATCACTCATTAAATCAATTAATGAATAGGCTTTAGATCCGTTTATAGTTTCGTTTTCAATCATTCGTGCCATTCTTCCGGGATCTAATATGTTGTTTAACGTTTTAGCTTGAAGAGCACGAACTCTTTCTATAGAACCAGAAAACTCTGTTTTGCTGAAAATGTTTTTATTTAACATCCAGCTTGGTGTTTTAAACAACTCATTCATAATAAATTGCAAAGCTTCTTTTTGAGTTTCTTTGTCTACATGTGAGTAGACTTCACCCTCTTGATCTGAGGTTTTGTAGTATTCATAAACACCTCCAATATTCGAAGTTACGTGTCCCATATATCTGTTAAACTGACTTAAAACTTGACGATACATTATAGCTAACTCGTCATAATTTTTTCCTTTTTCAGAAGTCCACTCCTCCAATTTTGGTAAAATTCGTTTTAAGTTTTTAATTCCATATGAGGAAGCTTTAACGGCATTGTCTCCTAGATCTTCAGTCTGAGAGGTAGGGTCAACAACACCCCCAGATTGTTGATGTCCAAATCGATACATTGGGTCTTCTGCATATTTTAAAATCCACGAATCTAAAATTGTTTTTTCTTCTTTAGAAGTTTTATCCAAAATGGGCGTATATCCCCAAGAAATTGCATATTTGTCATAAATTCCAATATTAGGCATTAAAGAAACCCCCTTGTCTTCAGGTTGCGCCACATAATTAAAACGGGCATAATCCATAATTGAAGGTGCCGTTCCATATTTAGATGTATAACTTGCAGAACGTAATGAATCTACAGGATAAGCATAAGAACTACCCATATTGTGAGGTAAGCCAATTGTATGACCAACTTCATGAGAAGAAACAAATTTTATTAACTCACCCATTATTTCTGTTTTAAAATTGTTACCTCTAGCATTTGGGTTGATGGCCGCAGTTTGAATAAAATACCAGTTGTGTAACAAAGACATTACATTATGATACCAGTTAATGTCTGATTCTAAAATCTCTCCAGAACGAGGATCGCTTACATGAGGTCCATTTGCATTTGGTATTGGTGACGCTAAATAACGAACTACAGAGTAGCGAACATCTTCAGGAGACCAATCCGGGTCTTCTTCTTTTGAAGGAGGATCTTTAGCTATAATTGCATTTTTAAATCCTGCAGCTTCGAAAGCAATTTGCCAATCGTTAATCCCTTTTTTGATATATGGAACCCATTCTTTCGGTGTAGCTCTATCTACATAATAAATAATTTGTTTTTTTGGGGTAACTAATTCGCCGTTTTTAAATTTTTCAAGATCTTCATCTTTTACTTCCAATCTCCATCTGTCTATAAAAGTAACTATTTTACTTTCCTGAGCAGTTAAGCCATAATCTGTTTGACTCCTTGCAAACCAACCAACACGCTCATCAAAATAACGACGCTTCATTGGTTTTTTGGGTAATAAAATCATTGAATTACTCATTTCTAAAGTAATCGATCCTAGTTCACTATTAGAGGGAGCTTTGGTTGAAAAATATGTTTTTACGTGTCTGATTTCTATATTTTGAGGGTAACTACTAATGCGATCTATATAAGATCTCATTTTATCCATTTTTGTTACAGCATACCTTTTTCTATAAAAAACTGGGAAACCTAGTGGTTTTATATCAGTAGAAAATAATTCAGTGGCATCTATTACTGTAGCAGAGGTCTCTTTATTAATTGCTTTTATCGGAAATGAAAATAATATAGGTTCTAAATTTGAATTTACAACGGCTTCATGAATGGGTAGAATAGTGTCAGCAACTACGTCGTAAGAAACAATTCTTAACAGAAGATGTTTCTTTTTTCTTTCCCAACGTAAAACTTGTGTATTTGTTTTTCCTCCACCAAAACCAATGCCGCTGGAAGTTTTTGCAATTCTTGTAACCATTAACATTTCTCTTTTTAAAAGAGAATCAGGAATTTCAAAAAGAAACGTATCATCTTTAGTATGCACTTTAAATAAGCCTTCGTCTGTTTTATGGTTTTTAGTTACGATTTTATTGTAGGGTTGAATAGCTCCCTTTTTAGCCTTCTTTTTTTTGATTTCTTTAGGGGCTTCTTTTTTCTTTTTTTTCCAAAACTGTGCATCTATCTCTAGGGAAAACCCCAAAATAAAAATGATTAAAAATAGCTTAGTAATTATTTTATTGATCATAATTTTAGTTTTAATTGAATTTTTTGTCAATTTAAGAAAACCAAGAAAAGGGGCTATTAAATAAATGTTAAAGGGAATCTGGTTATGTTAATTTTTTAAAGAGAAGTTGTTATAAATATTTTTAAAAATGAGGTATTAAAAACAAAAAAATACGTCAAAAGACGTATTTTAATATGTATTATTTAAATTTATGAGAGAGTTAGTATGCTCTTTTGCTATTTTTTTCGTAAAAATTTATAAAAGATTGATTTACAACTCTAAGGCCTCCAGGTGTTGGGTAGTTTCCAGTAAAGTACCAGTCACCAAGGTTTTCGGGACAAGCTTTGTGCAAGCCTTCTATAGATTGATAAATGACTTCTACTTCTGCTTTAATATCTTTTGTTTTTAACATTTCTGCAATTTTTACAGAGATCTCTTCAGCACTAAAAGGCTTGTATATTTCTTTTACATGGTTTACAATCTCTACATCCGTTTTTGATTGTTGTTCTTTACATTTTTTATAAACAACATCAACAATATGATATTGATTTGTATCTTTTAACAAGGATAAGGCTGCTTTAAATGCAATAAAGGCGTCAATTTTAGCCATATCTATTCCGTAACAATCCGGGTAACGAATTTGAGGAGCAGAAGATACCACGACTATTTTTTTAGGACTCAGCCTGTCTAATATTCTAATAATACTTTTCTTTAGAGTAGTTCCTCTAACAATACTATCATCAATAATAACAAGATTGTCAGTTGGTTTCACAACTCCATAGGTGATGTCATAAACATGTTCAACTAAATCATCTCTGCTACTATCATCAGCAATAAAGGTTCTTAATTTTGCATCTTTAATAGCTATTTTTTCAAAACGCGGTCTTTCAGATAAAATTTCGGTAACTTTCTCTGCAGATAAGCTTTTTCCTCCAGCTAAAATTTTTGCAGTTTTTTGTTGATTTAATAAATCCTCAGCAGCCTCAGTCATCCCATAAAAAGAAGTCTCTGCTGTATTTGGGATGAATGAAAAAACAGTATTTGAAATATCACTATTTATAGAGGTTAAAACTTTGGGAAAAACTAATTTTCCAAGATTTTTTCGTTCTTCATAAATGCTGGCATCGCTTCCTCTAGAAAAATAAATACGCTCAAAGGAACAAGCTAATTTCTCTCTAGGTTTATTTACTAATTTTATAGACGTTTTTCCATTTTTTTTGATGATCAAAGCATGACCTCTTTCTAATTCTTGAACATCATCAATTTTTACATTAAAAACAGTTTGGATAACAGGTCTTTCAGATGCGACAACAACAACCTCTTCATCTTCATAAAAGTAAGTAGGTCTAATTCCATTAGGATCTCTCAAAACAAAAGCATCTCCATGACCAACCAAACCAGCCATTGCGTAGCCTCCATCCCAGTTTTTAGAAGATCTTTTTAATACTTTTTTAAGACTTAAATTTTCTTCGATAAAAGGAGAGGCATTTTTTTTATTAAATCCTTTTTTCTTTGCTTTTTGATATAATTTAGACACTTCATCTTCTAGAAAATGGCCAATTTTTTCCATCACTGTTACCGTGTCAGTAAACTCCTTTGGATGCTGGCCTAATTCTACTAGCTCTTCTAACATTTGTTTTGAATTGGTCATGTTAAAATTTCCAGCTACAATTAAATTTTTGTGTCTCCAATTGCTTTGACGTAAAAAGGGATGCACACTTTCTATACTATTTTTTCCAAAAGTACCGTATCGAACGTGTCCAAGAAATAAATTTCCGATGTATGGCATGTTTTCTTCTTGCCAAGCAACATCTTCTTTTTTGTCAGGATTTTGTTCCAAAACTCCGTTTAAACGATCGTTTATTTGTCCAAATATATCTTGTATTGGTTGAGATTTGTTAGAACGAATTCGACTAACATATCTTGTTCCTGGTTCTACATTGAACTTTAGGCTAGCAAAGCCCGCTCCGTCTTGGCCACGATTGTGCTGTTTTTCCATTAACAAATACATTTTGTTAATTCCGTAAAATGCAGAACCGTATTTGTCTTTGTAAAATTGTAAAGGTTTTTTTAACCGTACTAGTGCAATTCCACATTCGTGCTTAATAGCATCACTCATTGGTATTTGTTTTTTTTAAAATAAAAATCCGCAGACAAAAATGCGGATTAAAATTAAGATATTTTTATATCAAATTGTGTTAAATCTTTAAAAGCATTTAAACGAGTTTTAACATCGTCTGATGATAGCTCCTGCATGCGTTCTGTTCCAAATTTTTCTACACAAAAGGAAGCTAAATTAGAACCATAAATAATAGCATTCTTCATGTTTTCAAAAGAAAGATCTTCTGTTTTTGCTAAATATCCACAAAAACCACCGGCAAATGTATCCCCTGCACCTGTTGGGTCAAAAACTTCAGCCAATGGCAAAGCTGGGGCATAAAACATTTTCCCATGATTAAATAGTAGGGCTCCATGTTCTCCTTTTTTAATAACTACATATTTCGGGCCCATTTCATGAATTCTTTTAGCGGCATTTACCAAAGAATATTCTCCAGATAACTGACGAGCTTCTTCATCATTAATGGTAATTACATCGACTCTTTTTAAAACAGAATGCAAATCGTCTAAAGCAATATCCATCCAAAAGTTCATTGTGTCTAAAACTACCAACTTAGGTCTTTTTGTCATTTGATCTAGAACAGACGCTTGTGTTTGTGGATGTAAGTTTCCTAACATTACAATTGCAGCGTCTTTAAAATTTTCAGGAACTACCGGTGCAAAGGTTTCTAATACATTTAATTCTGTAATTAATGTATCTCTTGAGTTCATGTCATTGTGATATTTACCACTCCAGAAAAAAGTTTTTCCTTCTTTTACAATTTCAATCCCCTCAGTATTTATGCCTTTGGAATTCATCATTTCTAAATAAGATGCAGGAAAATCTCCACCAATAACAGAAACAACCCCTGTTTTTACTTCAAATTGACTTGCGGCCAGACCAACAAAAGTCCCAGAACCACCTAATATTTTATCTGTTTTACCAAAAGGAGTTTCAATGGCATCAAATGCAACCGTACCAACTACAACTAATTTACTCATATATCATTCTAACCTTCGTTATTAGAAGGTGTTTTAATAGGTTAAACAATATGTAACTTTATTGATTAACAAAATTAATAATCTGTTTACTTTCTCTTTAACAAACGGTTTTAATACTTTTTTATCGTATTTTTACCTTTTAAAAATAGGTTTTTAAACCGCAAAAATAAGTTTAAAAAATGACTATCAAAGAAATACAAGAAGAAATTATTGATGAGTTTTCTATGTTTGATGATTGGATGGATCGATACGAATATTTAATAGAGTTAGGGAAATCGTTGCCGATCATTGATGAGCAGTTTAAATTAGACGAAAATTTAATTAAAGGATGTCAGTCTAAAGTTTGGTTGTATTCAGAATTAGAGAACGATACGATTAAATTCTCTGCAGATAGCGACGCGATTCTTACTAAAGGAATTGCAGCCCTTTTATTGCGGGTATATTCTGGACAGAAACCTAAAGATATTTTAACTGCAGAAACTAGTTTTATAGATGAAGTGGGTTTAAAAGAACACTTATCTCCTACAAGAGCAAACGGTTTGGTTTCTATGATAAAACAAATAAAAATGTACGCAATTGCGCAGCAAACAAGATTAGCAAATTAAGATTTTAAAAAGATGACGGATACAGAATTAGAAGCAATAGGAGATAAAATTGTAAATGTTTTAAAAACAATTTACGATCCAGAAATACCGGTAGATATTTATGAATTAGGTTTAATTTATGATGTTTTTGTATCAGAAGAAAATAATGCGAAAATATTGATGACTCTAACATCTCCAAATTGCCCAGTTGCTGAAAGTTTACCTGTAGAAATTGAGGATAAAGTAAAAACCTTGAAAGAAATAGAAAATTGTGAAGTAGAAATTACTTTTGATCCAACATGGACACAAGAAATGATGAGTGAAGAAGCAAAGCTTGAATTAGGAATGCTCTAATAAATTATTATTGACAAAAGAAATGGCGGAAGAAATTATAAATAGAGTAGTAAATAGCAAACTAAAAACCTTTGATCTTGAGGAAATATATCCTGATGGAGAAAGAATTGTATTTGATATCAAAGATTGGTTATTTCAAGAATTAATTTTAAAAGAGAAAGACTTCAGAGCTTTCGTAAAAAAACATGATTGGTCTCAATATAAAAATTCTTTTGTAGCTGTTTCTTGTTCTGTTGATGCCATTATTCCTTCCTGGGCATTTATGTTAGTTGTTTCAGAATTAACTTCTTTTGCAAATAAAGTAGTGATTGGTGATTTAGAATTGTTAGAAACCGCTATCTATCAAGAATTAATTAGTTTCTTAGATTTAAAAGAATATAATAATGCCTCAGTAATTATTAAAGGTTGCGCAAATAAACCAATACCTAATTCGGCTTATGCCTTTTTAATAGAAAAATTGCAACCCATTGCAACATCCATTATGTTTGGCGAAGCGTGTTCTACTGTTCCGTTATACAAATTAAAAAAATAATTTATCCAAGAAAAATAATTCTCTTTTAGAAAAATAAAAAAACATGAAACTATTTTCAATCTCAATTTTAATAGTCTTATTCAGTTTTCCAGTAAATGCTCAAACTTTAGAGGAATTAAAAAAAGAACAAGTTCCTAAAAATGCTGAAATTGAAAAATTACAAGGAGAAGTAAATGCTTTACAAGCGAAAATTGACGCTTTTCCGGGTTGGAGAATAGGCGCATTTGGAACTATTGGAGGAAATATTTCTGGGTTTAAAAATTGGTATTCTAAAACGGAACCAAACTCATCTGCAGGAAATATTGGGATCACTATAAACACATTTGCAAATCTTATTAAAGACGATTTTTTCTGGAGAAACTCTTTAGGTGTAAATGTTGGTTGGGTAAAAATTGACGACAAAGACGATCCTTCTGATAGTGGGAACTTTGAAACAGCAACTGATGTTTTTACCGTAACTTCTTTATATGGTAAAAGATTAAATAAAAAACTGGCATTTTCTGTCCTAGGGGAATATAGAACTACTTTACTAGATAATTTTAACAATCCCGGATATTTAGATTTGGGGGTAGGTTTGACTTGGACTCCAACAAAGAATTTTGTTGCTGTTATTCACCCAGGGAATTACAACTTAGTTTTTAGTAAAGCATCTTCTATTTTTGAATCCTCTTTGGGGGCAAAGATGGTTGCAGATTACACAAAAAAATATGGGAAATTAAGTGTAAAATCTAATGTATCAATGTTTCAGAGTTATCGAACATCTGACTTGTCAAATTGGACTTGGACAAATTCTTTCAACTACAAGTTATATAAAGGAATAGGAGTAGGTTTTGAATCAGGTATACGTGAGAATAAACAAGAGACACTTAATAATGCTTTAATAACGGATGTAGATGCTACTTTTGATTCCATAGAGAATAAATTACAGTCCTACTGGTTGCTTGGTATGAGTTATGCCTTTTAAAAACCAAAAAACACGATATTGTTTCACAATTAACGCTATTTTAAAAGTTTTTTAGATGAAATACAATCTTTAAATTAGGATTCTTCTTTTTTGTATTCATAATATAAAAAGTCATTGTAAGGAAAACGTTGAATATGAATTTTTTTCACTTCTTCGTAGGTTTTGTTCTTAAAATCCTCAAGGTTTTCTTTGTTGAGGGCTGAAATAAAAATAGAGGCTACATCATAGTCATTCATCCAAGTTTTTTTCCAATCTTGTAAAGTAAAATGTTCTTTACCTTTTTCTGTAACGATATCGTCTTCATCAATGGTCTCATGAGAATAGGCATCAATTTTATTAAATACCATTAGAGAGGGTTTGTCGGCGCATTTTATATCGTTTAAAATAGCGTTAACGGAAGCAATATGGTCTTCAAAATTGGGGTGAGAAATATCTACAACATGTAATAATAAATCAGCTTCCCGAACTTCATCCAAGGTAGACTTAAATGATTCTACCAGTTGCGTAGGTAACTTTCTAATAAAACCAACTGTATCCGTTAATAAAAAAGGAATGTTTTTAATCACCACTTTTCTAACAGTGGTATCTAAAGTAGCAAATAATTTATTTTCTGCAAAAACATCACTTTTACTAATGACATTCATTAGAGTAGACTTCCCAACATTTGTATAACCAACCAAAGCAACTCTAACCATTTTTCCACGGTTTTTTCGTTGCACAGCCATTTGCTTATCTATGGTAAGCAGTTTCTTTTTTAATAGGGTGATTTTATCACGAATAATACGTCTATCTGTTTCAATTTCTGTTTCACCAGGTCCACGCATCCCAATTCCACCTTTTTGTTTGTCAAGGTGTGTCCAAAGTCTTGTTAAACGAGGTAATAAATATTGGCATTGAGCAAGTTCTACTTGTGTTTTTGCAGAACTTGTTTGTGCTCTTTGTGCAAAAATATCTAATATTAAATTGGTTCTGTCTAAAATTTTACAATCTAAAACTTTCTCAATATTACGTATTTGAGCTGGAGACAATTCATCATCAAAAATAGCTGTTCCAATAGTATTGGACTCTATGTAATCTCTAACTTCTTCCAATTTACCGACTCCTAAAAAAGTTTTAGGATTGGGTTTTTCCATCTTTTGCACAAAACGTTTAACAGAAATACCACCAGCTGTCAATGTTAAAAATTCTAATTCATCTAAATATTCTGTAGATTGAATTTCATCTTGCTGCTGAGATATAATTCCAATTAAAACAGCTTTTTCAGATCTAACTTCGCGTTGGTTTATCATAGGCTGTAAAAATACAAAGATTTGATTTGTAAAAGCATAAAAAAAACCTCAATAAAAAATTAGGATTTATAAATTCAAATAAAATACATTTCTTTTAAATTGGTTTCTTTTCAAGAGTAGCACTAAAGAATTAATAGATTTTAAATGTATACTTAGTGATACTAAAATATCTTTTCAATATTATGGAATTACTTGTGAAATTTTATTTCTGAGGTGCATAAAACGACCAAAATATTGAGAGTAGGATGAAAGGGCTACTATTTAGAATGAGGCCTTCGCCTCTCTTTTATTAGATTAAAGCTGTATTAGAAGGGATAAAGTTAATTTACTTCTTTGTTTGCTGATGAAAAGCCTCTCTTAATTTTTGGTCATTTAAGATGTACTTCTTGTATTTACCATCTCTATATCTGTAATAAATAAAGAATGGCATGAATAAGAAAGAAAAGTAAAAAACACCTAAGCCCATTACAATTTCTGCTTTCTCGTGTTGGGTGTTGATCAAGTAAATTCCAATAAACATCCAAACTAAAAAGACGATAAACATTATTTTTAACGCTATTTTCATTTTGTAAAATTACAAAAGTTCTGTGTTTTATTTCAGTTATTTATGAAATGGAATTATTATTTTGTTATAACTCACTGATTCAGTAATAAAAGTACATTTATATTCAAAAAAGTTACTCTAAAATGAGAGTCGGTTTTAATTCAATTTTATACTTTTGGAAAATGATAAGAACACATTTAATTGATGCCAATTTAAATAGTGATTTTATATTTTCTAATTTGAGACTGAACGGTATAAATAAAAATTAAATGTCTGAAACAACACACTTTTCAATAACACACTTTAACAATTCTTTAGATTTATATTCTGCTAAAACAAAATTATACAGTTCTCGTTGGTTCATGGATTTTGGGAAGTTTGGATCTGAAATATTTGATGCTAAAGAAACAAAAATCTATTCTATTTCAAAAAAATTTCAATTTTGGAAATGGAAAATGGTCTTTACAATTAAGCAAAATAATGAAGAATTAACTGAGCTATTCTCACAAAAAAATAGGGATACTATCTATTCTGCCGACCTTAAAGGGGATTTATATGAAGTAAAAATTCATTATAATAAGAAGACATCAATTTTCAAAAATGGAGAAAAAATCGCAGAATTTGATGCTTCAATTATAGACAATAACCAGGAACAAAGTATTCAATTGCAGTTGCTTGATGTCACAAATTTAGAGTTTTGTTTTTTGTTGTTTTCTTGTTTAAAAATTGGGGAAATAGAACAGAAATCGAAAACTATTTTATCAAGTCAGAAGAAATTAGAAGTTAATGAAGATCCGTGGACTTAGTCTTTCGCTTCCACTTTTAATATCTTACATACCTAAGATTTGAGGCAAAAGTTGCAAGAAAAGTAATAGTAAAACAATAATTATTGAAATCGTTAAAGGTTTCCATACTTCTTTTTTTACGTATTCTACCTCTTTTTCTATATTATTTTTCCAAAAAAATTCTATTAAAACGGCATAGCCAGTCAGATTAAATAGTAACGTTGTAAAAAGCATTTTAGGAAGATAGTTTAAAAGTATTGCTGAAAGAATGGTGAATACAATTCCAAAGATTAATACTTGATTTCTTGCCTTTAGTTTGTTCATTTGCTTCAAATTGTGCATCAATAAAACAGCACCAAATATTGTAGTAAAAAAAATGGTAAACCCTTGAATTGCCTTTTTTGAGTATAAAACTGGCAATACTAATTTTTTGTAAGAACTCTCATTATCGCTTTTACTTTCTTTAGAAACGGAAAGAATTTTTAACGTATTTTCTTCAAAATCAACTTCACTTTTCTCAATTAAATTCCTGTTTTCCATTTCCCAAACTACTGCCTGGATAGCTTCTTGGGTATACTTATTTTTTTCTTTAAGAATATCTTCTAACTCTTTGTTAGATTTCAATCTCATATTTCTTGTAAAACTATTTGTGTTCATGTTTTTATTTTGTTACTTCAATTCGCTTATTACAATCAGCTGACCATACTTTTGTATGGTCTTTATAGTCAATACATCAGTTTTTAAATAAAGATTGTCTATGTTGTAATACTAAGTTATAATTTTGGATATTTTAAATTCATTAACTGCATCAAATTTAGAGAGTATAAAGTTTCTCCACTCATTTCTTTTTCTTTCAGAAATTGAGAAGCTTCATTTCATAATTGTTTGGATTGAATTAAAGAACCAATAATCTTTCCTCTCTTATATCTTAGGTAGCTTTTAAAGCCAAATGGTTTTTCATACTAAAATTCAACAATCGTAGGGCAAAAATTTTAATATTAAATATCAAGTTTTAAATTTAATTCTTTTAGTTGGTCATCATCTATGTGTGCTGGCGCATCGATCATTACATCCCTTCCTGAATTATTTTTTGGGAAGGCAATAAAATCACGAATCGTTTCTTGACCGCCTAAAATAGCAACCAATCTGTCCAAACCAAAAGCCAAACCTCCGTGAGGTGGAGCACCATATTCAAAGGCATCCATTAAGAATCCAAATTGTGCTTTAGCATCTTGTTCAGAAAAGCCTAAATGCTTCAACATTGTTGCTTGTATTTGCTTGTCATGAATTCGAATAGAACCACCACCTATTTCATTTCCGTTCAAGACCAAATCATATGCATTTGCTTTGACTGCTCCAGGATTGGTGTCTAACAATTCCATTTGTCCGGGTTTTGGCGAAGTAAAAGGGTGATGCATTGCATGGTAATGCCCCGTTTCTTCATCTAATTCTAATAATGGAAAGTCAATTATCCAGAGCGGAGCAAATACTTTTGGGTCTCTCAATCCTAGTTGTTCTGCCAATTCCATCCTTAACGCAGATAATTGAGCTCTTACCTTATTGGTGTCCCCTGATAAAATACAAATTAGATCTCCGGGTTTTGCTCCTGTAGTGACTGCCCACTTCCCCAAATCCTCTTGGGTGTAAAATTTATCTACAGAAGATTTAAAAGTACCATCATCGTTTACACGACAATATACCATTCCTAAAGCACCAACCTGTGGTCTTTTTACCCAATTAACTAACTTATCTATCTCTTTTCTTGTGTATTTATTTCCACCAGGAACTGCAAAACCAACAACTAATTCTGCACTGTTAAAAACACCAAAATCTTTATGTTGTGTAACTTCATTTAACTCGCCAAATTTCATTCCAAAACGAATATCTGGTTTGTCATTTCCATACAATTTCATTGCATCATCATAGCGCATTCTTGGAAATTCTGCTACCTCAACTCCATTAATTTCTTTTAACAAATGACGTGTTAGTCCTTCAAAAACAGCTAAAATATCTTCTTGTTCCACAAACGCCATTTCACAGTCAATCTGTGTAAATTCTGGCTGTCTGTCTGCTCGCAAATCTTCATCTCTAAAGCATTTTACAATTTGAAAATACTTATCCATTCCGCCAACCATTAATAGTTGTTTGAAGGTTTGTGGAGATTGAGGCAATGCGTAAAATTGTCCCTCATTCATTCTAGAAGGAACTACAAAGTCTCTCGCGCCTTCGGGTGTAGATTTTATTAAATACGGTGTTTCTACTTCAATAAATTCTTGATCAGACAAGTATTTACGTACTTCCATCGAAACTTTATGACGAAATATTAAACTATTTTTTACCGGATTTCTTCTAATGTCTAAATACCTATATTTCATCCTAATGTCTTCACCACCATCTGTTTTATCTTCAATTGTAAAAGGTGGCGTAATAGATGCATTTAAAATCACTAGCTTAGAAACCAATACTTCAATGTCTCCTGAAGACATTTTAGAATTCTTAGATTCTCTTTCGATTACAGTTCCTGTAATTTGAATCACAAATTCTCTTCCTAAAGATTTTGCTTTTTCAATCATTTCTTTAGGAGTTCGCGCTTCATCAAAAATTAATTGCGTAATTCCATAGCGATCGCGTAAATCTACCCAAACCATAAAACCTTTGTCACGGGATCCCTGAACCCAACCAGCCAAAGTTACTTCTGTGTTTATATCCGATGCTCTTAACTCTCCGCAAGAATGACTTCTATACATTTTTTATCTTTTAATGAGCTACAAAATTAAACATTTTCAATTGAATAATAGTGTTTTGGGCGTTCATTTCTAAAGAGAAATGCCCCGCTTTTCGCACTCGCTTTTTTTTCACAAAAACGACCTCAAACAATTGCTGCAATCGGTCACGCAGAATCCGTTCAATTCTTTGTAAATTTGTATTCATGAGTGTTATCAATATTAAAGAGAAATTCAATTTATTTGCGGACCATTGGTCACCAAAAAAAGTAGGAGAGTTAAACGGTCAACAAGTCTTGTTGGCAAAATTAAAAGGGGAGTTTGTGTTTCATACTCACGACCACGAAGACGAACTTTTTATGGTTGTAAAAGGTTCTTTAGACATTGAGTTTAGAGACAAAACCGTTACTTTAAATGAGGGTGAATTTTATATTGTACCCATGGGTGTAGCTCACAAACCAATTGCCAAAGAGGAAGTACATATTGTTTTATTTGAACCACTTTCAACCAAACATACAGGAGATGTTATTGCTAATATTACAGTAGAAACCTACGAATCTATATAAGAAATTATGAGTAAATTATATTTAGTACCCACACCAATAGGAAATTTAGAAGACATCACTCTTAGAGCGATTCGCATTCTAAAAGAAGTCGATTTTATTTTGGCTGAAGATACCCGTACAAGTGGAAAACTATTAAAACATTTTGAGATTGATACACAAATGCACAGTCATCACATGCATAATGAGCACAAATCTGTTGTTGGAATTGTCAATCGAATAAAAAATGGAGAAACCTGTGCTTTAATCTCAGATGCTGGAACTCCGGCAATTTCAGATCCTGGTTTTTTGCTTGCAAGAACCTGTGTAGAAAGTAATATAGAAGTAGATTGTTTGCCTGGAGCAACAGCTTTTGTTCCAGCCTTGGTGAATTCTGGTTTGCCAAATGACAAGTTTGTTTTTGAAGGTTTCTTACCTGTAAAAAAAGGAAGACAAACTCGTTTTTTATTCTTAGCTGAAGAAAAAAGAACCATGATTTTTTACGAATCTCCGCACAAACTAGTAAAAACTTTGGGTCATTTTGTTGATTATTTTGGAGCCGATAGGCAGGTTTCTGTATCAAGAGAACTTACCAAAATGTTTGAAGAAACAATTAGAGGAACTGTCGCAGAGGTTTTAGCACATTATACGAACAAACCACCAAAAGGAGAGATTGTTGTTATTCTTGATGGAAAGAAATAAATTATATTAGAGGTTCAATTTTTTTTCTAAATCAAAGAATAAAATTGAATTAAAAAAAGGTGATCATTAAAAACAATCACCTTTTTCTGTTCAAAAAATAGAAAAATCTATTATTTACCGCCTAAAAATTTAGGCTTTATTACCAACATTGCCCAGGCCCAATTTTGCGACCCTGCAGCTGCGGATTCTGTAATTCCTTTTAATTCATACATTCCATCGTTTGCAAACATTTGAGAATATCCAAGTACCAAAGCATACCCTTTAAATTTCTTTTTGTATACTAAATCTATTTCTGTCCCTAATGATTTTTCACCACTTGCTAATGCTTGTTCTCCTCTAAAATTTAGTGCTTTCAGCATGAGACTAGAAGATTTATTTAAAGTAAAGTTTGCGCTTACATGAAAATCGACTAGACCAATAGAATTTGCATGGTTACCCACATAAAAATAATCCATAAATCCATTAAACTTATGATTTGTTCCGTATAATGGAAAGAATGCTCCTGTTTCTCCTGCACCGCCATCATTACCACTAATACTTTCTAGTCCCGCTCCTAAACCAACTTTTGGAGATACTTTGTAACTAAAGTCTAACCCCAATAAATAAGCTCCTTTTACATCAACTGCTCCTTGACGTTTTCCTGACTGTAAATAGGCATTTGCAGCGACTCCAAAGTTTCCATTTTTATAATTTAAATGTGTTCCTAATGTTTGTAAATTACTTACCCCATCAGCAATATTGTCTG
>Ga0209374_1001966_pt1 | contig 18668 bp, 23 predicted proteins | sample SaaInlLV_DNA_10m_FD_184683 | JGI IMG/M metagenome (GOLD analysis project Ga0209374, IMG submission 184683) | Marine microbial communities from expanding oxygen minimum zones in the Saanich Inlet - SI075_LV_DNA_10m (SPAdes) (version 2) | ecosystem: Environmental > Aquatic > Marine > Unclassified ... | reverse complement strand
CCATACTTTGAATTTAGCATAAATTTGTTTAATTAATTTTTAGAACCTACTATTTTCTAAACCCACATGCCTAAAACCCTCTAATTAGCAGTAAATAGGGCTATTTTAAAAACAAATTGTGAAGGATATTTCAATTTCTGCAGTTTTAGATTCTATGAACGGCGACACTGCCTACATGACTGACATGTGGGAAAAATGCGTTGATAAAAAAAACAAAAGATACACACGGAGTAAATTTTCTGACGCTCTTGACATATTGGAGAATTTGGGATATTTGAAAAAATATGGATACAAAACTGAATCATCATATACAAAACTGAAATTTATTGACACGGCAGATCATATTGGTTTTATCAACAATGTTATTTTTACAAATGAAAGTAAAATAAACAAATCACTAGTAAAACTTGACAGCAGGAAAATCTTTATTGTTATTTCCAAAGATCTTAATACCCATAAATTAAACAAACATGCCATTAAGGATTACGAATTATTTTTAGAAGGTACAACAAGCATGCTTGGATTATCTTCATCTATTTTATTTACAATTGAAAATAGTTCTGATTCTGAATTAAAAAAAGAATTAAAATCTTGTCTTAAACAAATTAAATCTTACTTGGACGAATCAAACGAGACGTTGATGAAATACAGAGGTTCAAATGAAAGAATAGTGTTGCAACGTATCATAAATAACAAAACTCCTGAGCCTGGATTTTTAAAAATTTAAATTAATTTTTTATTATTTTGATATTACTTACCTGATGAAAATTAAATTTTTTATTGCATGGAATAATGTACATCACAAAATAACACAATTGCATTGCTCAACGTTTTAGCTGTTATGCTGTGGCCGTCTGCCAATCCTTTTCCACAAATGTAACACTCTACCTTGGAAACAGATGATTGAATTTCATGACGCAGTTCTGCATCTTGCATCATTGTTGTACTGTTCATTTTCATCATGATTATACAGCGATCAACTATTGTATAAAGGTACCGTACTATACCGTAACTATTATGTGCCTACAATTTAAAAATATCTTCTCATTCTGAGTCAATTATCTCGACATATTGTGCCTATTTTCCTGAAGATACTTTAAATATTAAACAGTGAAAATTTTGTTTATGGGTGGACACCTTTGGAAATACACAAGCAAAAATAATACCTCTAGATTTATCTGAAAATCAGTTTCAAATTTATAATAAAATATCTCGAAATTACTCTCATTCATTTCTCTTTGAATCGTTATCTGGGCCTGAAGTCCTAGCTGAGACATCTGTGATGGGGTTTGATCCTAAGATTATTTTTAAAGGATATTCTGACAGAGTTGAAATCATTGAAAACGATAACACGACAATAATTAAAACCGATGACCCTTTTATTGAATTAAAAAAATTACTTGGAAAGTCAGATGATCAAAAATATCGATATCTTGGTGGAGCTGTTGGAGTTGTAAATTACGATTCAATCAGATTAGTTGAAAATATTTCTGAAGAAGATAGTTTGACTCAACCGATAATGGAATTTGGAATTTATGATGACGGTTTACTGTATGACAATGTTGATAAAAAATTATTTTATTTTTATCATGATGTAAATAGATTTGATGACTTTATTGTGAGTGATGATTCTTTTGATAAATTCCATTCCAGTGAAGTTATCCCTAACATGGGCAAAGAAAAATTTTCAAATATAGTGAACAAAGCAAAACAATACATCCACGACGGCGATATTTTTCAAGTAGTCCTGTCTCGAAAATTTGCATTTGAAACTAGTGGTGATAATTTAACATTGTACAAAACATTGAGAAAATTAAATCCGTCACCATACATGTATCACTTAAAACAAGACTCAAAAACAATCATTGGTGCATCTCCCGAAATGTTAGTTAGAATTACAGATGACAAAGTAGAAACCTTTCCAATTGCTGGAACTAGAAAAATTACAGATGATGAAGAAAAAAACAAAGCATTATCTGAGGAATTAATTCATGATGAAAAAGAACTAGCTGAGCATACGATGCTTGTTGATTTGGGACGCAATGATATAGGAAGAGTTTGCAAGTATGGCACAGTTCGCCCTGAATCTTTAATGCAAATTAAGCGATTTAGTCACGTTCAACACATCGTTAGTCACGTTGTGGGCAATTTGGATTCAAAAAATGACATGTTTGATGCGTTTCAAGCAGTATTCCCTGCTGGAACTGTTTCAGGTGCTCCAAAAGTGAGAGCAATGCAAATAATTGACGAACTGGAGGCTGAAGAAAGAGGTCCGTATGCTGGAGCAGTTGGCTATTTTTCATACAACGGATGCTGTGATTTTGCAATTGCGATTAGAAGTATATTCATTGAAAACAACAAAGGATTTGTACAGTCAGGCGCTGGCATTGTTTCAGACTCTGTTGCCGAAAATGAATTTAAGGAAACAGAACATAAGGCAGGTGCAATGCTTCAAGCATTAAAGGAGGCGTCTGATTGAAATTTCTAATTATAGATAACTATGATTCGTTTGTTTACAACATAGCTCAATACCTTGGTGAGCTTGGCGTTGAATGCGATGTGATTAGAAACGATAAAATTACAATTTCTCAAATTAAAGACAATGGGTATGACGGAATAATAATTTCGCCTGGACCTGGAACTCCTGAAGATAAAAAATACTTTGGAATCTGTAGCGACGTGATTAAGGATCTTGGCCCTACAACTCCAATCTTGGGCGTATGCCTTGGACATCAGGGTATCATTGCTGCATTTGGTGGCAAGGTAACTAATGCGGGTTGTGTTAGACATGGAAAAACCAGTCCTGTAAGGCATGTTGATTCTGAATTATTCAAAGATGTTAAAAATCCATTTCGAGCTACTCGTTATCATAGCTTGGTTGGAGACAAAACAATAATTCCCGACGTTTTACAGGTTATCGCTACTGCAAATGATGATGGTGAGATAATGGCAATACAGCACAAAGAATTTTTAATTCAGGGAGTACAATTTCATCCTGAATCAATTATGACTGAAGACGGAAAGAAAATTCTTGGCAATTTTATCAGACAGGTTAAAGAAAAATGATTTCAGAGTACATTTCAAAATTAGAACAAAAAATTGATCTAACTTATGATCAAATGAGTGAAATAATGTCTGAGGTGTTATCTGGAAAAACAAATGATGAGCAAAATGTCAGTTTTTTATCTAATTTGTCTCAGAAGGGCGAGACTGATGATGAACTATTGGGAATGCTAGACAAAATGCAAGAACTATCTCTAAAAATTACGCCTAAAAATCAGGGAACTGTTATCGACATGTGCGGTACTGGCGGGGACAAGCTTCAAACATTCAATATCTCCACTACTGCATCTTTTGTAGTTGCAGCTGCTGGGGGTATTGTTGCCAAACATGGTAATCGTTCCAGTTCTGGAATTTCAGGAAGCGCAGATATTTTTGAATATTTTGGATATGATCTAAATGCTGAACCTTCTGCTATCGCAGATATCCTGGAAAGTCATAGAATTTGTTTTATGTTTGCTCAAAAATTCCATCCTGCGATGAAAAACGTTTCTTTGGCAAGAAAACAATTGGCAAGCAGAACCGCATTTAATTTGCTTGGACCGTTATCCAACCCTGCAAATGTAAAAAATCAGCTGGTTGGTGTTTTTTCAAATGAGTTTCTTACTAGGCTGCCTCAAATTCTTAAAAGAAAAGGCGTAGAAAATATAATGGCTGTTAGGTCTGATGATGGAATGGATGAGTTTTCTACTAGTTCAACAAACAGCGTATGTATTTTAAAAAATAATATCATATCTGTTAATTCTATTGATCCTGAATTTCTTGGCTTGCATAAATCATCATTAAAAGATATTCAAATTCAAACCAGACAAAACGCAATTGAATCTTTTGTTGGTGTCTTAAACAATACGGCCAATCAATCCATGATTGAAACCACTGCATTAAATGCAGCTGGGGGACTACTGGTTGGAAACATTGCAGATAGTTTTGAGGATGGTGTGGAACTTGCACTAAATACTATTAATGACGGCAAGGCGATGAAGTTATTGGAGAAATTTGTGGCTGACACTGGCGATATTGAAAAATTAAAGGAGATAACTAATGGCTGAAAATATTTTAAAGAAATTGGTGAATAATTCCCAAATTGCAATTGATGATGGTGTTTACGACGTTGATGTAAATCTGCAAAAATCTGATCAAGATTTCAAACAAATTATCGCATCCAATACTCATGCCACATTGCTTACTGAGGTAAAATTTGCATCTCCGTCATTGGGTAAAATTAGAACAATTGGTGACCCTGCTGTTATTGCAAAACAAATGATTGCAGGTGGTTCAAAGGCATTGTCTATCTTGACTCAGCCACATTTGTTTAATGGCTCTCCGGAATATTTTATCAACGTAAGACAGGCAGTAGACGTGCCATTACTTATGAAAGACATCATGATTGATAAAATTCAGATTGACGCTGCAAAAAAAATCGGTGCTGATTACATGCTTGTGATTCAATCTCTCTTTGATCAAAAATTTCTTACAGACATTGATGAGTTCATAGGCTATGGGCATAAGCAAGGTTTGAATGTTTTACTTGAAGTTCACACTAGAGAAGAATTCCAAAATGCGTTGAAAACTGAAGCTGATATTATTGGAATCAATAACAGAAATTTAGATACTTTGGAAATTGATCTTAAAACTACTGAATCTGTCTTATCTGGATATGATCATTCTAGACTTATTTTATCTGAAAGTGGAATTAATACACCTGAAGACATTCAATATCTCAAAAAGTCTGGTGCTAACGCATTTTTGATAGGTTCAAGTATAATGAAAAGCGATAATATTGAAGAGCAAGTAAGAAAATTGGTGAACTCAATATGAAATATCCTAAAAATGGCAAGTTTGGAGAATTTGGTGGACAATACATTCCAGAAACTTTGGTGCCTGCTATTGAGGAATTGGAGGAAAATTATTTAAAATTTAAAGACGATAGAAAATTCAAACAGGAATTAGATTATTATCTAAAAGTGTATGCTGGAAGACCTACTCCGCTATACTATGCAAAGAATTTATCTGAAAAATTAGGCGGTGCCAAAATCTATCTTAAGCGAGAAGATCTACTGCATGGAGGAGCTCATAAAATTAACAATACTTTAGGTCAGGCACTTTTAGCAAAAAAAATGAATAAAAAAAGAATTATCGCAGAAACTGGTGCTGGACAACATGGTGTTGCAACTGCAATGGCATGTGCTGCATTGGGATTGAAGGCCGAAGTGTACATGGGGTACAAGGATACAATTCGACAAAAACAAAATGTCTATCGTATGAATATGCTAGGTTCTAAAGTGCATCCTGTAAAGTCCGGTTCCAAGACCCTGAAAGATGCAATTAATGAAGCAATCCGAGATTGGATTACAAATGTAGAGAACACGTATTACTTGCTAGGTTCTGCAGTTGGACCACATCCGTATCCTGTAATGGTTAGAGATTTTCAAAGTGTGATTGGTAATGAAATTAAATCACAAATGAAAAAAATCAACAATAAAGATCCTGATGTTGTAATTGCATGTGTTGGCGGTGGTTCTAATGCTATTGGCACGTTCTACCCTTTGGTTGATACAAGTGCTGAAATTATCGGTGTCGAGGCTGCTGGCAAGGGATTAAAATCCAAATTACACTCTGCAACACTGTCTGCAGGAAGTAAAGGCGTACTTCATGGAATGATGACGTATCTACTTCAAGATGGAGAGGGTCAAATTACTGAAACGCATAGTATTTCAGCTGGATTGGACTATCCTGGAGTTGGTCCTGAACATGCATACTACAAAGATACCAAGCGAGTAAAGTATCACTCATCTACAGATGCTGAAGTGTTAGATGCATTTCTAACTCTTACTAGAACTGAAGGCATCATCCCTGCTCTTGAATCATCTCATGCAATATCTGAAGCAATGAAAGTTGCAAAAAAGGGAAAACCTTCTGAATCCATTGTCGTAACACTTTCGGGTAGAGGTGACAAGGATGTTGAAGAGGTTCAAAAATATTTAGATGCTAAAAACAAATAATAATTTTCTCTGTTTCTGAATTTATTTTATTGACTTTACATATTCCTCAAGTTTTTGTTTCTTTTCTTCAGGTGATGCTGTTAGTAATCCTTTCCACTTGTTTTTCATTTCAAGTTTTTGTTCTTCTTTCTCGTCATCAGACATTACATCCCATTGCAATTTCATTTGCATAAAGTGCATAATCATTGCAGCCTTGTCTGGAATTGATAGTGACTTCCATGCCTCTCCCATTTCCTTAAATTGTTTTTTCTTTTCAGCAATTTGTTCTGGAGTCATGTCCTTGTAGTAATCTTTCATTCTTTTGTCATGATTTTTGTCATTTTTGCTGTCGCTGTGCTTTTTCTTTTTGTTGGAATCAAAAGATTTTGCATCTGTGACATAAAGTACATCTCCAGTGCCTGCATCGACTAGAACTTTGCTGTATTCGTGGTCATCGTTTGTGATGACTACTTTGTAAACAAGATATCCGTTAATTGAAGAAAGTTTTGCATACATGCTTTTGCTATCTGCTACATTGTTTTCAGCAATGGTCATTGCGTCTACTAACGTAATTTGAGTTAGATTTGAGTAATCTTCGTTATTTTCAACTGGAATGGTTCCTTCGATATTTGGATATTTTGTTTTATCCCAATCTGCAAATGCTGGTGACAATCCTATTGTGCCAACTACTGCCACAGTTACCAATATCGCAATAATGTTTTTTGAAACCATTTAATTAAATTCGATTTTATCAATATAAAAGATAATCGTATAATTTATTCTAGTTTATCAAAATAATTGTCTGATCCATGAAGTAATTTCTTTACGTCGTAATTTTTACCACTAGTTTATTTTGCATGTAATTGATAATTTTGTTTTTTTTAACTCTATTTTTTTAACAATGCTTCTTCTGGTGTTTTTTCATTATTTGATTCCCAATGCCAACTGTGATGTTTTTTCCAATGTGCTTCTAATTCTTCAGTTGTTGGCTCTTTACCTAAGGGGCTACCGCATATTTTACACTGTTTCATTTTTTATGTCTCCCTTTTTCTTCTTCTTTGGTATTGTTATTGGATGGCATTGAACTGGAAAATTCTCTTCATCCATTACGTGTATCTATTCTTATGATGAATTAAGAGTTTTGCGTTTTATTATTTTCTTTTTTAATTGGTTTTTTATTTAATTTCATAGATGGTTTTTTCTTATTTCTAAACCTGTCTCTGTTTCTAATTCTTTCTAGTTCCATTATCTGATATGTTTTTTCACATTCACATAATTTCATATCTCCTGTATTCTGATCATGTGTTGACTCTATGCTTCCATTGAATAATAATTCTCCAACTACTTCCCATGCCCTGCTTTCTGAAATTTCAAATTTAAAATTGATTGTAGAGACTTTTGTAAAATACCCGTTTTTTGAATTTCTTATAATAAACTGCTCTATTTTTTGTTCTACAGTTAGAGTGGGTCCTGTATTTCGAAATTTTCTAAATGGTCTTCTTTCTGACATGTTTACTTGTTTATTTTCTTGTATTTTATCTAATCTTCTGCATTAATTGTATCCGGATCATTGTTTCCTGGTAGATACGTGTCCCCGAGCACGTTTTTCATTTTTTCATCAAATTCCTCTTGTAATCTTGTTAAATACATCTCTGCCTCCGTTTGATCCTCTGGAATTCCTGTATCTGTATCATAATTGAATCCTGTTGCTAAATGGTAAAATTCTTCAAAAAATTCTTTACAGTCAATTACGTCTGCATTTCTATCTATTGATATTACCAGACAGTTCTTGTCATGTCTAAGATTAAGACAAACCTCCTCTTCAATCATGGTGTCCACAATAGTGGCCATTAGATATGGAATAAATTTTGTATCTAGTTGTTTTTTACCCTTACTCGCTACCCATAATTCTTCACCTTCCAAGAAATTGTCAAATGTTCTAACAGCTACATCCCTAAGATCTGAATCCAGATGCGTTGATTTTGATTCCCATAAACTTTCATCGTATTTGCCTGGCTCTGCATAAAGCATGTCGAAAGTTAAATTTTCATTAATCTCTTCAAATTCCCATACTTGTTTATTTGTCCACATTGGAGAAAACTCATTAATTATTTTTTTTGTTAATTGATTCAACATGTAGCCTCTTATTCTCTATTGTTTAATCTTATCTCAAACTATTATTTGCTGATTTTAAAAATTCTATTGTACATTCTGCCAATCCCTTATCCGAATGATCTTTAATTTCATGTTTACAGTTAGGACACGTGCCTTTTTGTTCTTCTGCAAATTCTTCTCCTACTTGCTTCATACAACATTCCATTAATTCTTCAGTTGAATGTGATTCCATGGATAACTTACACGTTGGACATTCAGTCATTTTCTTAATTCTAATTTATTTTATGCCCCTAATAATATTTGATCTATTCTAAAACAATCAAAAATATTGATTTTTTTAAAATAAATAATAACTTGTTTACAAATAATTCAGAATGTTCATATTTGAATAATTCTCATATTTGAACAAATTCTCTATTTTTATGCAAATAATATTATTAACCCCACAGCTGATGCTGCTAGAGAAATTCCCATACATACATAAAATTTTATAAATTTTATATCCATACCATGTGCTTAAAACATCTAAAATTAATAGTTTAGAATTAGAAAACAGCAAATTTGATCATTTTGCATCGACTCTTTGGGAGTTACGGATGATCAAATAAGTGACTCCTGCTTCCTATATTCTAATGATTTTAATGGCAAAAAAATTCTTAAAATAAAAAATGTCACATGAATTCATCAAAATGGGTTGAAAAATTTATGCTCTTTTCTTTATTTTCATGATTGAGCCTAGGTTTACTCCGTTATGTTGTTTGTAGCAATAGATGATTGACAATAATTTTATGCTTAATTAGCATCATCTCAGTTATGAGCGAAAATTGTCTTATTTCTTGGACAAGCGATTCTTTGTTAAGATGGTCTGATTTTAAAGCTGAACTGAATCCTGCTGTTTTTGAGGACTCCCGCAGTGTTATCAAATACGGGTTTACGTGGACAGTTAATTCTGATAAAGTAAATGACAAAATAGTTTTTCTAATTGATAGCATCACAACTGTCACAGAATTTCATCCTTTGTTGTCATGGTTTAGAGAATCTGAATCTAATGATGATTTATTAAAACACGAGCAAGGTCATTTTGATTTGGCTGAAATGCTTCGAAGAGATCATGATGTTGTGTTTGAAAAAATTTTTTATGATAAAGTTTTTGAGACACGTGGTCAGAATGAAGCACAAAGAAAACAATTTGCTAAAATAGATTCAGGTAAAATGATTTCAAATGAAGTTGACAAGCTAAGTCAGATCTTGGCAAAAAAGCGTGAAGAATATGATGTGGAAACGGAATATGGCCAAAATATTCCAAACCAAACAAAATATTCAAATATTTTTAAAAAATTGTCAATGTGATTCATAAATTTTCGTGTATGTTTTATTTGCCCTGCTTTTATTTTTACATCTTGAGTTTAGAAAAGTCATAAAACTTTCATGGTATTTTAAATGAGGCTCTGCATCCTTGCTTTTTCTAATTCTAAGCCAAAATCTATTTTATCTGTTTAATTGTGGTTTCATTATTTTCAATCATATGAAATAAAGCATTTGATGCTCTTATTTTTGAATCATGTGATATTCAATTTCTGCAATAATGCTACGACACTAACTTTGAATATTTTTTATGCAGTATTCTAAATTCGATTAATTCTAAATCTTCTTTATTTTTTACTTGACTCCTCTAATTTTTGGTTATTTTTTTTTGCCTATCTGTAATTTCTTTTTTTCTTTCAGAATCTGAGTGTATTTCAGCATGTTGGAATAAGTCTTCTTTTGAATCAAATATTTGCTCACAGTAGTAACATTGATGCATTGACATTGTTATGCTACAATTGCTTTTATGACTTTGCTGCATTTGTCTTGAAAATTCAAATACTTGATGATTTTCTTTATATTCTCGTATGTTGTATATCTGAATTTTATATTATGTTGCTGCTCTATCTGAAAAAAATAATTATAATCTTAAATTAATTTTTACGGCGTTTCAATTTTAATTTTGTTGTTGCACTCGGGAAGTTTTCCTGTTTCATTTTTGAATTTTTCCATTACTTCTTTTTGCTCTTCTACGTGATCATTTGTAAATATTCTTTGATACGCTGAAGTTTTTTGCATGCACTCATCTCCTTCAAATTCTGTATCGACATATTTTGTAAATGTAGTTTCTAAATTTTTTGTTTCACCAATAAAAATTGGTTCTTTTCTTCTATTGTATAATACGTAGACCCCTGATACTGCTTTTACTAGTTTTGCACTATCTATCCAAACTCTCATTTTATCGTCTAGTAATTCCATAATCTATGATAATTTGACTAGATATTAAACTAGGGTGGTAAATTCCGTATAGTACAAGAACCTTCATGCTTTTAATACCTATAACCGAGATTATCATCCTTGACTCTTTTAGAAAAATTTCCTGATCCCTTTAAGCCACGTCAAATTCAAAAAGATATACTAGATGAAATAGAAGTACATCTTCAATCAGGATACAAAAAAATAGTTATTTGTGCTCCTACTGGTGTTGGAAAGTCTCTGGTTGGCGCTACAGTTTCAAATTATTTTGACAGCTCTTTCACTGTAACTGCCTCTAAACATTTGCAAGATCAGTACATCAAGGATATCCCGTTTTTAAAACCAGTTAAAGGAAAACAAAACTTCCCGTGTTTGAAATTAATGGATGCTGAAAAAGTAGGTGACGATAGAGAGTCCATGAGGTGGGGATTGACTTGTGATAAGGGCCAATGCCAAGAAAGAATAAACAAAAACGGAAAGGAGGTGGTTCAAGTCTGTAAATTCAAACCTACCATTAAGCAAGTTGAAGATAAAACTCAGGATTCCCTTTCATGTCATTATTATTTACAAAAATACGATGCTCTTGTTTCTAACCACTCGTTGTGGAATTACCATGCGTTTTTTACCATTATGAAATACAATAAAAAATTATTTGCTGACTATCTCAATAGAAAGGTGACTGTATTTGACGAAGCTCATAAAATCGAAGATCAAATAATTCAATTTGTCGGATTTGATATTTTTGCTGGACAGGTGGACGAATGTAATTTAAGTACTGACAGGTACAATTTCACGGATTTAGATTCCATGATTCAACTTACCGATGACATTGCATTTTCGTATGCTAAAAAGATTAAAGATATCAAGGAAAGTACCCTGTTTCAGAACAATCCTGATTTTGAATTAATTACAGGCTTGGAGCGACGTTACGATAAGGCCGCACAGGCAAAAATTGACATCATTGCAGACAAGGATAACTTTGTAGTTAATGACCCTGTAAAAGACATCAATGGCAATTTTAGAACTATATCCGTAAAACCTATCGACGTTTCAAAGTTTGCACATGAATTTTTTGAAACAGAGTATCAAATCTTTATGTCTGCAACAATACACAAATCCAGTTTTTGTGAAAATATGGGTTTGGAAAAAGACGATGTTGCGTTTGTTGATACGTCTAAATCCCCGTTCTCATTGGAAAACAGAAAAATTGATCTTCTCAATGTTAGGCGATTAAGTTATGGCTCCACTGAAGAAGACGAATTGGAAGTAATAAGGACAATTGATAAAATTTTGGATGACCACTCTGATCAACGTGGATTGATTCTAACTTCTTCAATTCCAAGATGTCATAAAATTATTCGACACCTATCCCCAAAAAATACTGGACGAATTCGACTCTGTCATAGTAAAAACAGAGAGGATAAAACACAAGACGAAGTGATCTCTGAACATTCTTGTGATCCTACTGGTGTTTTACTTTCGTCATCTCTTTGGGAGGGTGTGGATTTGAAAGATGATTTATCTAGATTTCAAATCATTGCAAAAGTACCATACCCAAATTACACTGAGAAAAGAACAAAGGCAAAAATGAACAAATTTCCTTTGTGGTACACTTCTCAAACACTGACTAAATTGCTGCAAGGGTTTGGCCGTTCAATAAGAAGCGACAACGATTGGGCAAGAACCTATGTTCTTGACACGGCTGTAAATAACGTGTTTTTTAAAGGCCAGCAAATGATACCAAAAGCTTACCATGATGTTTTGGGGATGGATGAATCTTAGTCCACGTTTTTAATTTTTTATTAACTACTTGATCAATTTTGTAGAATGTCTATACAGATTATGAAGATTTTCTCCATCTAGGACTGTATCGTGCAGTATGTCTTTAAAATTGTAATTTGTCTCATCCTTTGTTGTAATTTCTTCATTCTTGATGTCTTTAGAAACATGTTTGATTTTTTTTAATTGTTCCAAAACCTCTTTGTTACAATTGTGCCATAAATTTAACGAATCATCTGGTACTTTACCGCTCATAAATGTCGGCATATTTTCTATCTTTTTGTTAGTTAAAGTTAAAATTTGTTTTGCTAAAAATAATGGCCGTGTGGACACATCTGTGAATTCAGCATAACATTTGTCACAAACCATCATGTTGCATTCAGATTTAACTTTTCTTTGAGTTTTATTCTGATGCTCACACTCGTACACATCTAAATCATTCAATACGTTTTATTAATTTCACCTGTCTTTATCTCCTTCTTAAATCACGAAAAAATATAATTTTACTATGATATTTCCTAGGCAAACAAACTTTTCATGATTGATTAGACGTTTTTTTTAATTTGAATAAAAATAAAAAAATTACGGGATCATCATAATTGATATGCCCATAATAATTAGAAATCCTACAAAAAGGACTGTTCGTTCTTTTTGGTCTTGTAGAAGTTTCTTTTCATACATGTAACTTTTACTGTTTAATTTAGATTTTAAAGAATGTATTTTATTTTTATAAATTTATGATATTGAATTTAATATAGTCTGTTTTTAAATTACTAGATCTTTTTAAAGAAAATAAAATAATCTTAAATGGACATATTACAATATCTCTACATGGGATTGTTTGGCTTTGGTAAATCCAAAATCGATAAGAGAAAAGAAGATTGGGTCGTTGAGGGTAAAAATTGGTGTGACCGGGGAACATCACTTGACAATCTAGGCAAAAATGAAGAAGCTATCGCATGCTATGATGAAGCACTCAGTTTAGACTCTACAAATTGCGATGCCTGGACCAGCAAAGGTAATTCATTATCTGAACTAGGCAAGGATGATGAATCCATTGTATGTTATAGTCAAGCAATTAGATTAAACCCTGAAGATCTGATGGCCTGGACCCGCAAGGGTTTTGCATTAAACAAACTAGAAAGATACGAAGAATCACTCGAATGCTATAATCAGGTAATTAGATTTAACTCTGAAGATGCTAACGCATGGTTTAGCCGAGGTAATGCATTGGCACAATTAAGAAAATTTGAAGAGTCCATCGCATGCTATGACAAAACCATTAGATTGAATCCTGAAGATCTTAGGGCCATGTTTAACAAAGGCAACGCACTAGCTAATTTAAAAAATTTTGAAGATGCTGTCAAATGCTTTGATGATGTAATTAAAAAGAATCCTGAATACCCTTCTGCATTGAGACACAAGGGCGCAGCATTAAAAAAATTAGGTATGGACAAGGAAGCAGAATATTGTTTTACAAAAGACAAAGAACTAGAATAGTTTTAGAAACACAATTTAAAAAAAACGACAGACACGCTATGAAAAATAAATCACGTTAACTAAAACCATTCATTAACATCTCAAAGCAATTTTGTACTTTAATTGACGGTGCTATGTTTGTTCGTTAAGAAAATGAGTTCAAAATTATTTATTTTTTTAATTGATCACTAGCATAATGTTCTAGAATATTTGGAATCCATGCATGTATGAATAATGCAATGCTCATTTTCATTGCTCTTTTCCAGTGATGTGAATATGATACGTTATTCTCCTCTAAATGATTCATGTTTGAATATTGATTTACTGCTATTTATTAATTTAGTTATACTTAAGATTAGTATTATTATATTAAGTAATACTACTTATTTAGTCGTAATTTAATAAAATTATTTTAAATGTTTGACCACAATCTGTTGTAAAATGATCTAACTTTCCTTGTTGTCATTTTTAGTAATTATTTTTGATAAGGCTTAATGGATTTTCTATACGATTTAATTATTTTTATGGGTTAGCGGATGTAATTGCACCATTTGCAGCTGAGCCTACAAGAGTTGCAAATTTTGCAAGAGCGCCAGTTTTATAATTTGGTTCAGGTTTACTCCATTGCTTTCTTCTACTTTCTAACTCTTCTTCAGACACGTGGATGTCCAGAGCGTTTGTTTCAGTATCAATTGTAATTTTGTCGCCATTTTTGACTAGTGCAATCGGTCCGCCAACATATGCTTCTGGTGCTACATGTCCTACCATGAATCCTCTTGTACCTCCAGAAAATCTACCGTCTGTTACCATTGCCACTTTCTTGCCTAATCCTTGACCTACTAATGCTGCAGTTGTTGCTAGCATTTCTCTCATTCCTGGCCCGCCTTTAGGTCCTTCGTATCTGATTACAACTACATCTCCCTCATCAATTTCACCTTTAGACACTGCATCAAATGCATATTCTTCTCTGTCGAAAACTTTAGCACCGCCCGTAAATTTTGTCATCTCCACACCTGCTGTTTTAATTACGCCTCCTTCTGGAGCTAGACTTCCTTTTAGAATAACTGCAGTGCCAACTTCATGTAGAGGATTTTCAATTGATCTTACAACATGTTGCTCTGTATCTGGAAGTTTAATGGCATCGAGATTCTCTTTAATTGTTTTACCCGTAACTGTCATGCAATTTTCATTTAGTAGTCCTTTTTCTAACAATTTTTTTAAGACAAATGGTATGCCTCCTATTCTATCCAATGACTCCATTACATAATTTCCACCAGGCTTCATATCAGCTAGATGCGGGGTTTTCTTTCGAATTCTTTCAAAATCATCATACGTCAAATCAATATTTACCTCATTTGCAAGTGCAAGTAAATGCAATATGCCGTTTGTTGAACCTCCAACTGAATTTAACATCATTATTGCGTTTTCAAATGCTTCAAAAGTTAAGATATCTCTGGGCCTGATGTTCATCTCTAAAAGTTTGGCACACGCAACTCCTGAATCATACACCATTGTATTTCGTCTGTCATCTTCTGCTGGGGGGCTGGCACTACCTGGTAAGGCCAAACCAATGGCCTCTGAAATGGATGCCATGGTGTTTGCAGTAAACATTCCGCCACACGATCCTGCATTTGGACATGCTACATTCTCGATATTTTTTAAATCCTCTAATGATAATTTTCCTGCGTCGTAAGCACCTACGGCTTCATAGACATCTACAACTGTCAGTTCTTTTCCATCTAACATTCCTGGCTGGATTGTTCCGCCGTAAACAAATACTGATGGAATGTTTAATCTTGCCATTGCCATCATGGTTCCCGGTAAACTTTTGTCACATCCTGCAATGCCGACCAGTGCATCATATTGATGTGCCCTGACCATCAATTCAATTGAATCTGCAATTACTTCTCTAGATACCAAAGATGATTTCATACCTTCATGTCCCATTGCAATTCCGTCACTTACTGCAATTGTTGAAAACTCTCTAGGGGTTGCACCGCCATCTGACACCCCGCGTTTAGCTTCTAAGGCTAATTGTGGAAGATGAATGTTGCACGGGGTTGCCTCGTTACCTGTATGACAAACTCCTATGAACTGTTTTGATAAATCATTATCTGTAAGCCCCATGGCCTTGTACATTGCTCTATGTGGGGATCTAGCAGTACCTTCTACTACATTTCTGCTAGATATTTCCATAATAGACTATTTTCAAATCAGTATAATTTAGAGTTTTTTAAAATTATCTGAGAATGAGTTACCGCTGATGTCTATTTTTTAGATACATCATAACCCTTAAGTTAAAATAAAATTCAGCAATTTTATGTTGTTTACTATTCATAAACTAAAATGTGATAATGGACATAGAACAAACGCTGTTGTGTTGGATGGGTATACTCTGGAAGAGACATTGAAAAAATTTCCACTCAGAAGTAAATGCAAGAGTTGTTGTCTGCTACTGCACAAATGTTAGTATTTTCTAAAATTTTATTCATTTAAATTGTAAATCCTAAATGATATTTGTGTGAGCGATACGTCAAAAATTGAGCAAAAAGCCCTTCAATGCCCTGTTTGTAAAAGTGACAAAGCAATGATTGTGGGTGAAAATGTAAAACTGGGTGGAAAATTTGAAGACAAAGAATTTCTAACTACTGAATTAACTGTTTTACGTTGCACTAAATGTGGATACTATATGATATTTGATAAAATGGCACAGTTTACTACAAAGGAAGATTCAAAATCATAGATAATTACTAATTGACAGGTTGGATTCTTCGGACATTTTTCCTATATTCCTCATTTTGAAAATGCTCTTCACATACTAGCCAGATTAACTCGTCATCATTTCTTTTTCTAAATTCTATGAAATATTTTTCAGGATTATCGCAACATCTTTTCATTGTTATCACCATTGAACGCATTGATCATAATAAAAAAACTTACTATTTCATAATCTCTTGATTATCAAGCTGTGTCTGGTATTCCTGGATCTGCTCATCTGTTTCTCCACCAAATGTTATCAGAATTCTATCGTCTTCTACAATGTTATAATTTCTTATGTCTGACATTGCTTCCCCGTTGATGAAATACTTTAGTGAATATTCGTCAGTTGTACAAAATGCCTTTCCATCAGGGAATACGTAGCACTGATCATCTAATCCTATTGACAGTGAATTAAACAGATACTCCAACTCCACACCTGTTGCATGTTTGTGAATAGTTGTACCGTCTCGAGATTCAAAATGTATCCATGGAGATTTAATTTGATATGCTGGTGCTGAGAAATCAAATTCGTCGCCAAATATTTTTACTAAAATTGCTGCATGAGCATGCTCACTTCCTAACGCACCTGCATTTTCTGGACCTCCGGGAGCTTCAACTGTCATATTTACGAACATGTATCCTGCATACCCTACAATTACTGCAATTACTGATAACACTGCTATTGCAATTAGCGTTTCTTTTTTCTTTGCAGCTGAGTGTTTTGTGGCATAATTGTCACGTTTAATTTCACGCTCTTTTCTATCTTTTCTGCCCATGAACGTTCAAACTCTGAAATTACCCCTATTAAAAGACATAATAAAAACAATAAATAAAATTGAAAAATAGTCTTTGGCATGACCTGTATTTTTTGTGATATTTTGGATGGAAAACGCGATGGTCATCTTGTATATGAGGACGAAGATCATATTGCCTTTTTAGACAAGTACCCTATTGACGACGGACATACGCTAGTAATTCCAAAAAAACACCATGGGCGAATCACAGATATGGATTCAGATGATGTTGGAAGGATCTTTTCAATAGTCCCTAAAATTGCAAAAGCGGTGTTATTGGGATCCGGTGCGGATGCATTTAGTTTAGCTCAAAACAATGGCAAAGCTGCAAAACAAATAATTCCACACGTACACATCCACATCATTCCCAGATACAACAACAAGGGTACAGAATGGACAAAACGTCAAATTCCAACTGATGCCGTATTGTCTGAACTTGCAGTAAAAATTCGTGCAGCCCTTATTTAGAATGACCTGGATTGTATCTTAAAATCGCTCCAACCTTCCCGAGACTTGCAAGCATATTTCCATGCTCTGCACTTCCAGAAATAACTTCCAACTGTGATCCTGTTTTTGCTGCGATAATTTGCAAGTAGTCTACGATATCCTGCTCGTTAACTTCTTTGTCCATCGCATTGCATTCTGTGCAAGGTTTGTTTTTGTATTCTGTCTTTTTTGGAATTACAAGTTGCCTTTCTACGATGTCTTCTTCGATGTGCTTGCAGCGCTTACACTCCGCCTCGACTCTGTGTAGGTTGGTGTTATCTGTAATCATTAAAATTTTAACCACGTTATTTTTCAAATATCCTATAACTTCCTGTAACCCGTATGATCCTTTTCCTGTGTTGGTGTTTACCTCCCTGAATAAATCCTCTATCAATTTTTTCTCTTCGACCAATCTGAAATTTCCTAAGATGTCCCCTGATTTTGAAAACGCCTCCCTGATTCCTTCAGCACCTGCATAACCAGAATCAATTGTATTGATGATGTTATTTTGCAACCTGTATTCCAAGTAATTTCCATTTATGAAGTCCTCCTTTGTAGGCCCCGGACCTGAGATAATTAGTCCTTTAACCGGATAGATGTCTATGAAATACTCCCTTGTGGTTTGTGCAACTCTGTTGTAAAAATAACTTAATTCCATCTCTCTTAATTTTTGAAATCTTTTTGCCGACTGGCCACCCTGTCTGTGTTTACCTGCTACTCCTGAACCTGTTTGGGACAAAACTTCAATCTTGTCACCATACAACAATCCCCAACCTGCATCCTTTGCATCAATTGCCAAAAATCCGATAAGGTTGTCATCCTTTAGCATGTCTTTTAAAATATCTACGTGGAAATGATCATCGCATCTGTAAAGGTATTGATTCAAATCTTTTGGCGGATCAATTTCCCATACAGTAACCACCTCACTTCCCAA